>Ga0209380_10002287_pt1 | contig 12390 bp, 6 predicted proteins | sample HubBroMetageWFT6_FD_188347 | JGI IMG/M metagenome (GOLD analysis project Ga0209380, IMG submission 188347) | Warmed and freeze-thawed soil microbial communities from the Hubbard Brook experimental Forest, New Hampshire - Hubbard Brook CCASE Soil... | ecosystem: Environmental > Terrestrial > Soil...
GCTGCGGGCCGCCGGCCGCGGAACGCCGAGCCAGGCGGGCCGCTGCCGCGGCGGCCACGCAGCGCCGAGCCGCCCTGGCCGGTCACACCGCTGCCGAGCGCGCGGCCGAGGCTGCCGTCACCGCGGCGGCTGGCGCCGATCCGCAGGTTGGCCGGCGAGCGCGGCTGCGCCCGCGGTGGCCGGGCGAGCGCGGAGCCTGGCGTCCCGGCCCCCGGCCGCAGCCGGGGTGGCCGTCCGGGGCGCCCGGCGAGCGGCGGCCGGCCGGCCCTGAGCCCGGCCGACGCCGCCAGCCCAGGCCGCGGGCCACCGCCGACCCATCCGTCGCCGCTGCGTGCCGCGGCCTCACGTAGCCGGGGCGTACGCGGGGAGTGTGGCTTCCCGCGGCCTCGGGGTGGCCGCGGGCCAGCGGAACCGCGTGAACCGACCGGGCCAGCCAGCCAGCCGGCCCCGCCGAGCAGCCCGGCTCCGCCGAGCACGGTCGCACCGGACAGGGCGGCACCGGACAGCGCGCCGCCTGCGCCCAGGGACCTGGCCAGCAGCGCGGAGCCGTCAGCTGGCTGGCCGGCGGCGACGCCGTCCCGGCCCAGGCTGTCGGCCCAGCGCACGGCACGCATCACCAGGTACAGCACGAACGGACTCACCACGACGTCGTAGACGATGGCGGACGGGAGCACCTGCTGCACCGCCGTCCAGCTGACCTGCGGATCGCTGATCGCCAGGCCCAGCAGCGCGACCAGGGCCTCACCCGCGGCGGCTGCCGCCATCGCGCCGGCGATCGTCAGCGTGGCCGACTGGATGAGCAGGCCGCGCATCCGCCCGCACAAGTAGCCGACGAGGCAGAACACGAGGGCGTACTCACCGATCAGGTAGCTGCCCGGCGGTGCGATGTCCAGGCACAGCCCGGCGCAGAAGCCAATCACCGCTGCCGTGGCCGGCCTGGAGCACATCCCCAACGCCACGACGGTAAGCAATACGAGGTCAGGCGCGCCGGCACCGGGCAGCGAGAGCCTGTTCACCACGGTCAGCTGGGCCGTCAGCGCAACGGCGAGCAGGACCACGGACAGGGCGGCGCGCCTCACGTCAGCCGCCCCCGGATGGCGTAGGTGAGGGGCTGGCCGAGGCGCCAGGTGTCACGGTGACGGTCACCGTGGGCACCGGCTTGACGTGCGGTGCCGGCGGCAGCACGGAGAACTTGGGATTGTGGCTCGGCGGCGCGACAACGATGCCGACGACGCCCAGCGACGTGAAGTCGACATAGGGCTGGACCAGGGCGAGGGCGGTCAGCGAGCCTCCCCGGTTCTCCACCTTCTTGATCACACCGACCGGGACTCCGGGCACATACGGCCGGTCGTGGATCGAGGCCGACGTCACCAGCTGCTGGCCGACGGACAGGTCGGCGTTCTCGTCCAGCACCTGAAGCTTCAGCAGCCCGCTGCCGGATCCGGTCCGGCCGGGCCCGGTCACCCAGCCGATCTGGCCGCTGGTGGCCAGCGTCACGCCCACCACCGATGTGGCGTCGGTCGCCAGCAGCACGGAGCACGTCTGCGCGTTGACGGCGGTCACGGTGCCGATGAGACCCTGGCCGTTGAGCACCGTGTCCCCGGTCTTGATGCCGTCAGCGGTCCCGGCGTCGATGGTCACCGTCTGCGAGTATCCCTGGCCCATCGCGATCACGGTCGCGGCCATGATCCGGTAGCGACCGCGGCCCGCCAGCTGCAGCATCGAGCTGAGCTGCCGGTACTGCGCCTTGCTCAGCTGCTCCTGGCTGAGCTCGGTGCGCAGCTGGATAACCTGCCGCTGCAGCGATGCCACCTGGCTGCCGCTGCCCGACCCGCTGGAATGATTGAAGAAATCCACGAACGGCCCGGTCACGGCGCTGACCACGCTCTCCGCCGTGCCGAAGACCGCGCCGCCCGCCTGCCTCAGGTTATGCACCGGCCCCGACGAGCCATCCCGGTAGTCCAGGGTGATCAGGGCCAGCGCGAGCACCAGCAGCACGGCGAGAACCACCCGGGTCCGTCGGGTGTCGTGCACTTAGAGATCACCTCGTCCCCGCCGCCTTCCGGCGGCGGCTTGCGGGCCGACGGCCGGCCTGCGCGCGGGAGCGCGGGATACTGCGGGCCGGCCGAGGGCTAATCGATGCTGGCCAGTTGGGCGGCCAGCCGCTTAGCGCCTGGACTCCGGCACCAGGACCTGGCGCAGCGTCTCGAAGTCCTCGACACACTTGCCGGTCCCAAGCGCCACCGAGTCGAGCGGGTTGTCGGCCATGTGGATCGGCATGCCCGTCTCTTCCCTCAGCCGCTCGTCAAGCCCCCGCAGCAGCGCGCCGCCACCGGTCAGCGCGATGCCGCGGTCCATGACGTCACCGGCGAGCTCGGGCGGGCACTTGTCCAGCGTGGTCTTCACGGCGTCGATGATCACGGCGAGTGGTTCCTCAATCGCGCGCCGGATCTCCTCGGCGGAGATGACGATCGTCTTCGGCAGCCCGCTCACCAGGTCACGTCCGCGGATCTCGGCGTTCGGCTCTTCCGCCGCCGGGAACGCGGACCCCAGCGCCATCTTGATCTCCTCGGCGGTGCGCTCGCCCAGCATGAGCGAGTACTCCTTCTTGCCGAAGGTGATGATGGCCTGGTCCAGTTCGTCGCCGCCGACCCGGATCGACTGCGAGGTCACGATCCCACCGAGGGAGATGACCGCTACCTCGGTGGTGCCGCCGCCGATGTCCACCACCATGTTGCCGGTGGGCTCGTTCACCGGCAGCCCGGCACCGATCGCCGCGGCCATCGGCTCCTCGATGATGTACACGCGCCGCGCGCCTGCCTGGTGACCGGCTTCCTTGACCGCGCTCTGCTCGACGCCGGTGATGCCGCTGGGCACCGCGACGACGATGCGCGGCTTAGCCAGGTGGCTGCGTTTGTGCACCTTCTGGATGAAGTATCTGAGCATTCGCTCGGTGACGTCGAAATCCGCAATCACGCCATCTTTCAAGGGCCTGACCGCAATGATGTTGCCGGGCGTTCTGCCGATCATGCGTTTGGCTTCCACCCCGACGGCGACGATCTGCCCCGTGTTCGTGTTCAGAGCCACCACAGATGGCTCATTGAGCACGATTCCACGTCCGCGGACGTAGACCAGTGTGTTCGCAGTGCCGAGATCGACCGCCATATCGCGGCCGAGGAACGCCAGCGCGTTGCTCATGTGGAACGAAGACCTTCCAGATGGTCATGCCGGATGCTTTGAATACTGCTCCAGGACCTGCTCGCCGAGACTTCGGCCCACGGTCCTTCTTCCTTCATCTACCAGCGCCGGGCTGCCTAAACGTCCAACGTGTGGATCGCGTCGATGGTGCCCGCGTCCGTGGATGCCGTTCGGGCAACGGATCAGCCTGCGACCAACAGCTACTGCTTGTTAGCAAATTGTTACGGTGCGCACGCAGGCTGAGCCCGTTGCCGAAAGCCTACAGGCCGTTGCAGCGGGCCGCCGGCGTGGCACGCCGGAGCGCAGGTAGCGGGCTATTACCACGAAGGCCTAACTAGGAGGCGACATCCAAGCGATGGCCCAGGCGTAGGCCGATAACCCAAAAAGCTGCGAAAATGGCGCCGAGGAAGTACATCACCGGGACAATCACGCCGGCCGCAATAACCAGCGCCTGCAGCACACTTCCGCCGACGATTGTCCAGCGCAGACGGCGCCGCGCCAGAGCGGCAAGCACGACCGCCGCCACGGCCAGTACCACGCCTGCCACGCCGGCCTTGCCCACGGACGCGTGCTCGACAGCCAGGGCAACCGGGATTGCGAGCCAGATCACGACCGTCTCCATGATCAGCACGGTGGAGAGCAGCCGTTTCGTCGCCGACGCGTCGTCGCGGCCGCGGGCGCCGGGACCCTGCTCGCCAGGACCCCGCTCGCCCGAACCGTGCTCCCCCGAACCGTGCTCCCCGACGGCCTGATCGCCGGGGCCGGTGTCGTGCTCGCCGCTGCGGGCCATGGCGGTCATGCCTCGTCGCCGATGTCGTCGCCCATGTCATCCCCGACGTCATCGCCCATGTCATCCCCGACGTCTTCACGGGCCGTGCTGGCCGGCCCTGGGGCCGGCTCACCCGGCGTGGCGCGGGTGAGCAGCAGCCGGGCGTCACCCGCGGTGATCACCGATCCGGTGATCAGCAGAACCGCCGTGCCGGGCGGGCCACCGTCGGCTGACCCGGCGTCCGCCTCGTCGGCCAGCCCCACCCCGAGCTCGATCGCGTCGTCCAGCCTGGCCACCGCCCGGACCCGGTCCGGGCCGAACACCGCGCTGGCCAGCTCGGCGAGTTTGGCCGGATCGGCGGACCGCGGTGAGGAGTTGGCCGTCACCACGAGCTCGGAGACGACCGGCTCGAGCTCGTCGAGGATCGCCGGCACATCCTTGTCCTCGCTGACCGCGAGGATGGCGATCAGGTCGGTCGCGGCGAACGCCTCGTCCAGGGCGGCGACGGTGGCCGCCATCCCGGCGGGATTATGCGCGGCGTCCACGATCGTCACTGGGCTGCGGCGGACTATCTCGAGCCGGCCCGGTGACGACATGATCCGGAACGCGCCGCGTACCAGCGCATCGTCGAGCGCGGCGGGCTCGGCCGGGGAGGCGTCCTGCTCCCCGGTTGCCGACGCCCCGGCAAAAGCTTCCACCGCGGCGAGGGCGCAGGCGGCGTTGCCGGCCTGATACGCGCCGAACAGCGGCAGGAACAGGTCCTCGTAGTAGCCGAGCAGGCCGCGGACGCTGAGCAGCTGCCCACCGACCGCGAGCTGCCTGCTGGTCACGCCGAACTCGATGCCTTCCCTGGCCACGGTGGCGCCGACCTCGGCGACCCGGCGCAGCAGCACCTCGGCGGCCTCGACCGGCTGCTGTGCCAGCACGGCGACCGCCCCCGGCTTGATGATGCCCGCCTTGTCCGTTGCGATGGCCGTCACGGTGTTGCCCAGGTAGCGAACATGATCAATGGATATCGGGGTGATCACCGCCACCGCGCCGTCAGCGACGTTCGTGCAGTCCCACGTGCCGCCGACGCCAACCTCGATCACAGCGACGTCCACCGGCGCGTCGGCGAACACGGCGAACGCCATCGCGGTGAGCACCTCGAAGAAGGACAGCGCGGCCGGCTGGCTCTCATCCACCAGGGCCAGGTACGGCTGGACCTCCTCGTAGGCTTCGACGAAGCGCTCAGCGCTGAGCGGCTCGCCGTCCACGCAGATCCGCTCCCTGATCGAGGTCAGGTGCGGGCTGGTGAACAGGCCGGTTCGCAGCCCGCGGGCGCGCAGCAGCGTCTCGGTCATCCGGGCGGTGGAGGTCTTGCCGTTGGTCCCGGTGATGTGGATGACCGGGTATGCCCGCTGCGGGTCACCGAGCAGGCTGGTCAGCGCCTTGATCCGGTCCAGGGACGGCTCGATCGAATGCTCGGGCCTCCGGGCGATGATCTCCCGCTCGACCTCGCGCAGCCGGGCCTCGTAGTCGGTCACGGCTGCTCAACATGGTCGACTGTCACCCTGGCAAGCCTAGCGGGCGGCCGGCCATGGCCGGCCGCCCGCTGCCAGCCGGGCTTACTTCGTGAAGTACCAGTTCTCCGGGTTGATGCTGAGCGTCGTGCTCTGCGGAGTTACGCCCTTCAGGTTGTTGACGATCTCGGTGAGCTGGTAGTCGGCATTGGGCTGCCAGATCACCGGCAGCTGCGGCGACAGGTAGTCCTGCCAGCTGTACATGTCCTGCAGGTTGCTGCTGGTCAGCGTCTTGCCGATCAGCGAGTCGTTGGTCGGGTTGCTGTAGCCGCCCGAGTTCGCGACCACGCCGGACTGGAACAGCTGCTCCCCGGTCGGGGCATAGTCGGGCGAGAAGGACCAGCCGCCGCCCCAGTTCGCCATGTCCCAGTTGCACGGCAGCTTGGCGGCCCTGCAGTTACCCCCGGCCGTCGAGATCACCTGTGCGAACGGCTTGGGCTGCAGGTTCAGCTTGATCCCCAGCGCCGCCGCGTTCGACTGCAGCTGCGTCATCTCCGACTCGATCCAGGAGAGCCCGGTCGCGTACGGAAGGGTGAAGCTGAGTCCCTGCCCGCTCTTGATCCCCGCGCCGCACTCGCCCGCGCCCGAGCCCGGTTTGGCGCAGGTGCTGACACCGTTCGGCACCACCTTCCAGCCATGGCTGGTCAGCAGAGACTTGGCCTTGGTGGGGTTGAACGGGAATGGGTTGCCCTGCTTGCCCTTAGGCGAAAGCCACTGGGTCGTCGGGACCGATCCGACCGGACCGACCGTGACGTTCCCGTAGCCCCGCAGCGGTCCGGTGATCACCGCTTCCTGGTTGACCGAGCTCTCGAGCGCCTCCCGGAAATACAGCTGCTTGAAGATCGGGCCGTTACCCGTCGTCGACTGGTAGTTCAGCACGAAGTAGTTGATGCCCCAGATCTGCCAAGGCGCCAACGTGTACCCGGACACCGGGTTGGTGCCCACCGTGGCGCCGGTCGGCTTGGCCGGCGCGTCCTGCTGCGGCAGGTAGCCAACGTCGATCTTGGTACTGGAGCTCGGCGACTTCAGCACGTCGTACTCGGCCGAGTCGGTGGTGAACGGCACCAGCTGGAACGCGGACAGTTTCGGCTTGACCGGGCCCGAGTACTTCTTGTTCGGCACGAACGTGACGTGCCCGTCGGCGTTGAACGCGCTCAGCGTCCACGGCCCATCGACAATCGACCAGAGCGGCGACCCGACATAGCCGGTCAGGTTCTTGGCCTGGCTGTTCAGGTAGTTATACACCGCAGCGCAGTCGCTCACCGTGGTAGCACAGTGGCTCGGCCCGGACGCGGTCCGGTCCCAGGCAGCGGGCATCGGGGTGATCTGGCTGAGCTGGTTGTACAGGAACCAGGTCGGGCTGTAGGCCTTGTCCATCACCATGGTCAGCTGGGTCGGGCTGACCACCTTGATGTCCTTCACGTCCGCCGGGAAGTTGGTGTACGCGAGGTAGTCGGAGGGCAGAGCCGTCTCCATGTTCAGCCAGAACATCACGTCCTGCGCGGTCACCTGGGTGCCGTTGGACCACATGTAGTGCTTCAGGTTGATCGTGACCTTGGTGCCGTTGAACGTGGGCTGATCGGCCAGGCTCAGCGACGAGTTGAACGTTGGCTGCTTGCCCACGCCGAACCAGTACAGCGGCCGGTACATCAGGTACTGGAAGTTGAAGAGGTTGACGTCGCTGGCGAAGGTGCTGCTCATGTACGGGAAGATGTACGTCGGCGGCGTCGACGGCGGCTCGGCGAACACCGCGGTCCCGCCGGAAACCGCCGTCGTCCCGCTCGCCGTGGAACCGCTGCTCGAGCACCCCGCCGCGACGAGCGCGCAGGCGGCCGCTGCCACCCCCGCAACCAGGATCTTGCTGCGAATCCTGGACCTGAATCTGCCTTGCTGATGTGGGGATCTCCCCATGATTGCGGCTCCTTGACACGGGGAGCCCGCCAGAGCAGACGTCATCATCCCCCCAGGCGCGCTCCGACCAAACTCGACCTGCTCAGGGCCGCGCCCGCAAAGGGGGCGCGGCGCTGTCCCCATGCCGCCGAGACGGCAGGTACCTTGGTGGCGCTTGTCTCCCTGCGGCGCTGACCTGCTGCACCGCCTCCGCGGATCCCGGGTCCGCCGCACGTCCTGACGCTGAGTGTCAGCGGAGCACGTGCTTATCTCAACCTATGGACCTGGCTTGGCTGGGTGCAGCTGCCGGCATCCGGAGCCGGGAAATCGTGACGGATCAGTTATCCGCCTGCTACCGCGTGGTTATCGGCTGCGGTGGAGTTGTCCGTTACTTCACGTAGTGCCAGTTCTCGGGGGTTATATCGAGTGTCGGGCTCTGCGGGACAACGCCCTTGAGGTTGCTGGCGACCTCGGTGAGCTGGTAGTCAGCGTTAGGCTCCCACTCAACCGGAATCTGCGTGGCCAGGTAGTCCTGCCACTGGTACATGTAGCTCAGGTTGCTGCTTGTCAGCGTCTTGCTGATCAGCCCGTCGTTGGCCGAGTCGCAGTAACCGCCGGAGTCGCCGACGGCACCGCACTTGAACAGCTCGTCGCCGGTCGGCAGGAAGTTCGGAGCGAACGACCAGCCTCCGCCCCAGTTCCCCATGTCCCAGTTGCACGAGGACTTGGTGACCACGCAGTTGCCTCCGGCGGTGGCGGCGACCTCGTCGAACGGCTGCGCCTCGATGTTCAGCTTGATCCCGAGCGCGGCCGCGTTGGACTGCAGCTGGGTCATCTCCGACTGGATCCAGGAGATCCCGGTCGCGTACGGGAAGTTGAAGCTCAGTCCCTGGCCCTTCTTGATCCCCGGCCCGCACTTGGCCGGGTCCGAGCACGTGGTCACCCCGTTGGGCACCACCGTCCAGCCGTGGCTGGTCAGCAGGGCCTTCGCCTTGGCCGGGTCGTAGGGGAACTGAGTACCCTGCTTGCCCTTCGGCGACAGGAACGAGGTCACCGGCGTGTTGGGGACCGGGCCGACCGTGGCCGTGCCGTAGCCGCGCAGCGGCCCGGAAATCACCGCGGCCTGGTTCATCAGGTAGGCGAGCGCCTCGCGGAAGTAGAGCTGCTTGAAGATCGGGCCGTTGCCCGTGGTCGACTGGTAGTTCAGCACGTAGTAATTGATGCCCCAGATCTTCCAGGGGTCCAGCGTGTAGCCCCTGGCGGACAGCGGGTTGCGCCCCACCGCGGCGTTGGCCGGCTTGGCCGGCGCGTCCTGCTGCGGCAGGTAGCCAACGTCGATCTTGGTGCTGGAGCTCGGCGACTGAAGCACGTCGTATTCGGCCGAGTCGGTGGTGAACGGCACCTCCTCGAACGCCGACAGTTTCGGCTTCACCGGGCCCGAGTACTTCTTGTTCGGCACGAACGTCACGTGCCCGTCCGCGTTGAAGGAGCTCAACTTCCACGGCCCGTCCACGACGCTCCAGATCGGCGACGTCGCGTACGTACTCAGGTCCTTGGACTGGGTGCTCAGGTAGCTGAACACCGCGGCGCAGTCGCTGACCTTGCTGGCACAGTCGCTCGGCCCCGACGCGGTCCGGTCCCAGGCCGCAGGCATCGGGGTGATCTGGCTCAGCTCGTTGTACTGGAACCAGATGGGCGAGTACGCCTGGTCCATCACCATGGTCAGCTCGGTGGGGCTGACCAGCGTGATGTCCTTTACGTTGGTGGGGAATCCGGTGTAACCGCCGAAGTTCGCGGGCTCGGCCAGCTCCATATTCAGCCAGAACATCACGTCCTGCGCGGTCACCTGCGTGCCGTTGGACCATACGTAGTGCTTCAGCGTTATCGTGACCTTTTCGCCGTTGAACATCGGCGGATTAGCCACGCTCAGCGAGTTGTTCGCCACCGGCTGCCCGTTCAGGCCGAACCAGTACAACGGCCGGTACATCAGGTACTGCAGGTTATCGGTGTTGATATCGCTGAAGTCCGCGCTGGGCGTATACGGCCAGATGTAGTTCGGCGTGGTCGACGGCGGCTCGGCCATGACCACGGTCCCCCCGCTGACCGGCGCGCTACTCGAGGCCGTGCTCGTTGGGCTGCTCGCGCAAGCCGTGGCCGCCACCGCGAGCGCCGCAGCGCACATGGCGACGATTCCGCCACGCATCCTGAATCCCGAACAAGCTCGCATTTACCCGACGGTAGCCGCTAATAACGGCGCTCCGTATGAATGGTGCTAAAGGAACGCGAAACCGTGACAGACCGGTTATCGCGCAAATGCATCTGCGGTTCAGCTGGATTGCGGCAGCGCGGCCAGCCGTTCTTCCAGACTGGCGATCTCCTCCTGCGCGGCCGCCAGCCGGTCGCGGCTGCGGGACACCACTTCCTCGGGCGCCTTCTCGACAAACGACGGGTTGGCCAGCCTGCGCTCGGTGGCTGCCGCGTCCGCCCTGGCGGCGGACAGGTCCTTCTCCAGCCGGCGCCGCTCCGCACCGATATCGATCGCCGCGGCGGTGTCCAGCTGCACCGTGATCGCCTCGGCCTGCACCGAGGCCGTGGGTGCGAAGTCCTCGCCCGGCTCGGCGAGCCGCAGCAGCGAGCGGACCCCGGCCTCGTGCCGGGCCAGCGGCGTCGCCTCGATGCCGGACAGGACCGCCGGCACCGGCTGTGTCGGCCGCAGCCCCTGATCCGACCGGAACCTGCGCACCTGGGTCACCAGGCGCATCAGCGTCTCGATCTCCGCCTCGGCCTCCAGATCGCGCTCCAGGTCGGCTGCGCTGCCGCCGCCCTCGCGAATGCCGGGCGCGGGTGCGCCGGGCCAGGGAGCCACCATCACCGTGTCGCCGCCGGTCAGGTGGGTCCACAGCTCGTCGGTGATGAACGGCATCACCGGGTGAATCAGCCGCAGCAGCCGGTCGAGCACGTGCCCGAGCACCGCCCTGGTCTTCGCCGCGGCCGCGGCATCGTCCCCGGACAGCGGCACCTTCGCCAGTTCCAGGTACCAGTCACAGAACTCGTCCCAGGCGAAGTGGTACAGCGCATCGCATGCCTTGCCGAACTCGAACTGCTCGAACAGCCCGTCCACCTCGACGGTGACCGCGGCGAGCCGGGACAGGATCCAGCGGTCCGCCGTCGGCAGCGCGGAGCGCTCGGGGTCGGCGGGGCCGGGCAATGCCGCGCCGGCGTCGGCGCCGTTCAGCAACGCGAACCTGGCGGCGTTCCACAGCTTGTTGCAGAAGTTCCTGGCTCCGGCCGCCCACTCCTCGCTGACCGCGACGTCGCTGCCCGGGCTGGCGCTCCGGGCCAGGGTGAACCGCGTGGCGTCGGCGCCGAAGCGGTCGATCCAGTCCAGCGGATCCACGGTGTTCCCGCGCGACTTGGACATCTTCTTGCCGTACTGGTCACGGACCAGGCCGTGCAGGGCGACCGCGCGGAACGGCACGGCGGCCTGCGGATCGGCGCCGGACATCGCGTAGAGCCCGAACATCATCATCCGGGCGACCCAGAAGAACAGGATGTCGTAGCCGGTGACCAGGACGCTCGTCGGGTAGAACGTGCGCAGGTCCGCCGTGTCGTCCGGCCATCCGAGCGTGGAGAACGGCCACAGCGCGGATGAGAACCAGGTGTCGAGCACGTCGGCATCCTGGTGCCAGCCCGCGCCGGACGGCGGCTCCTGGCCGGGTCCCACGCAGACGACCTCACCGTCGGGCCCGTACCAGACCGGGATCCGGTGGCCCCACCACAGCTGGCGGCTGATGCACCAGTCGTGCATGTCGTCCACCCAGTCGAAGTACCGGGCCGCCATCTGCTGCGGGTGGATCCGCACCCGGCCGTCGCGCACCGCGTCCCCGGCCGCCTTGGCCAGCGGGCCGACCTTGACGAACCACTGCAGCGACAGCCGTGGCTCCACGGTGGTCCCGCATCGCTGGCAGTGCCCGACCGCGTGCACGTACGGCCGCCGCTCTGCGACCACCCGGCCCTGCTCGCGCAGCGCGGCGAGCACGGCGGGCCGGGCCTCGAACCGGTCCAGGCCCTGGAACGGGCCGTGCGCGGTGATCACCCCGCGCTCGTCCATGATCACCAGGCTGGGCAGGTCGTGACGGCGGCCGATCTCGAAGTCATCCGGGTCGTGCGCCGGCGTCACCTTGACCGCGCCGGTGCCGAACGCCGGGTCGACGTGCGGGTCGGCCACCACGGGAATCCGGCGACCGGACAGCGGCAGCTCCACGTCGGTGCCGACCAGCCGGCTGTACCGGGGGTCGTCGGGATGCACGGCCACGGCGGTGTCGCCGAGCATGGTCTCCACCCGGGTGGTGGCGACGTCGACCGAGTCGGCACCGTCGCCGTACCTGATCGTGACCAGCTCGCCGTCGTCGTCGGTGTGGTCAACCTCGATGTCGGACAGCGCGGTCAGGCAGCGCGGGCACCAGTTGATGATCCGCTGCGCCCGGTAGATGAGCCCGTCGTCGAACAGCCGCTTGAAGATGGTCTGCACCGCGCGGGACAGGCCCTCGTCCATCGTGAACCGCTCCCTGGACCAGTCCACGCTGTCGCCGAGCCGCCGCATCTGGCCGAGGATCGCACCGCCGGACGCGGCCTTCCACTGCCAGACCCGCTCGACGAATGCCTCCCTGCCCAGGTCGTGCCGGCTGAGCCCCTCCTTGGCCAGCTCGCGCTCGACCACGTTCTGGGTGGCGATGCCCGCGTGATCCATGCCCGGCAGCCACAGCGTGTTGTAGCCCTGCATCCGGCGCCGCCGGACCAGCGCGTCGATCAGCGTGTGGTCGAGCGCGTGGCCGATGTGCAGCGAGCCGGTCACGTTCGGCGGGGGGATGACGATCGAGAACGCGGGCGCCGGGGACTCCGCGTCGGGGGTGAACAGGCCGCGCTCCTCCCACAGCCGGTACCGGCGGCCTTCGACGTCCGCGGGTGCGT
>Ga0209380_10002288_pt1 | contig 12386 bp, 10 predicted proteins | sample HubBroMetageWFT6_FD_188347 | JGI IMG/M metagenome (GOLD analysis project Ga0209380, IMG submission 188347) | Warmed and freeze-thawed soil microbial communities from the Hubbard Brook experimental Forest, New Hampshire - Hubbard Brook CCASE Soil... | ecosystem: Environmental > Terrestrial >...
TTGATGCCGGGGTTCAGCGTGCCAATCGACGCATTCGACAAGTGGTAGATCTTCACCGCGAAGTTGATCGAGTTTCTTGACTGCCGGAACCACTGCGCGCCCAACTCCAGTCCGCTGGTGAAGTTCACTTGCGAGGTATTGCCCGGAGGCAGGTTGCTCGGACTGAACACCACTCCACCAACCGCGGCGAGGTACGGGGAGACCGTGTGGCCACCAGTGAAGTTCCACTTGGCGATGAACGGGTTGATAGCGCCAGCATACTGCGCGTGGCCGCCGATCCAAAACTCGTTGATGGGAATGACGTCGATGGCCATCTCGAAGCTGCCGCGGAGCGCGTTTGAGCCGAGTTGATGAGTTAAGACGCGTCCCAATCGCCCCGCAACCAAGAAAGTTTGCGCGCTGGGCGTGTTGGCGAACGACTCACTGCCGCCAACGTAGAAGCCCGCGTTCCAGCCGGGCGTGCGCAGGACCTCGACAGGCCCGGTTGACGGTGCAGGCGCAGGCGTTTGCGCACAAGCCGCGGCACAACTCAACATCAGACCGAGGAGGATGGTGAGTCTTCTCAAGGTATTCATCGTGGTTTCTTACGGACTACCCTTCCGACTTCTCCGCCCGCTTGCGCCGTTGCGCTGGATGTACGAACCATGCGATAGCGATGCTGACAAGATACAGAATAATCATGGGCGCGGCGAAGATGCACATGTTCATAATGTCGGTGGTCGGCGTAATCACCGCGGCGATGATGAAGATGACCAGAATCGAATACCGCAGGTTGCGCCACATCCAACCCGCCGTCAAAATCCCCATCAGCGAGAGGAAAAACACCAGGATCGGCATCTCGAACACGATGCCCAGGCCGAGAATGATGGTGAGAAAAAGGTCGGTATATTCGCCGATGGTGATCATCGGCTTGAACTGCGCGCTCCATCCGATCAGGAAGTCGAGCGCGGCCGGATAGACCATTTTGTAGGCGAAGAGCCCACCGGCGAGAAAAAGGCCCACCGTGCTGAACATGAACGGCATCACGTAGCGCCGCTCATGTCGGTACAATCCCGGCGAGATGAACAGCCAGATCTGGTAAAGCACGAAGGGAGACGCCACGAAGACCCCGGCGATAAACGAGATCTTCAAATACATATTGAAGGGGTCGGTCGGGTTCAGATAGACGAGCTTCTGTTCGAGTCCGTGGGCGGCCAAGGCAGCCATGATCGGCTTCTGCATCAGGGCGAAGATCTGCTCGTGGAACCACCAGCACACGCAAAATCCGCCCACGATATACAGGAAGCTATAAATGATGCGGCGGCGCAGTTCCTCGAGATGCTCGAGGAAACTCATGCCGGTCATTTCTTCTGAACCGCGCTTTTGGGCGTGCTCCAGTACAGGACTAGGCATTGTGGCTCGGGACTTCCGGCATCACCGGCTGCGTCTCCGACGGCTTGTCGGTTGGGTTCTCAGCAGCCAGTAAGTCAACCGGTGCCGGCTCGGCAGCGGGAGGTAGCGGTCCGCGAGGAATTGACTCCATGGGCGGAACGCTGACGGTGTCGAATAGCTTTTCGGCTGGCAGAATCTGCGGGGTTGGCTCCGGTGGTTTCTTGGCGCGTTCCTCGAGTTCGATGTTCAGCATCTCGGTTTCAAGCTGGTTCTTGAACTCGTTGCTGGCCTTCTTGAACTCGCCCAGCGCCTTGCCCAACTGTCGTCCCAATTCAGGAAGCTTCTTGGGCCCGAAGATGACGAGGGCCAGCAAGAAAATGAAGATCATCTCCGGCATGCCGAGATTCATGTGTTCATCATAATGCCCTACAGGCATGGCAGCAAACGGCGGTCAGTTGCCAGTAGCCAGTTGCCAGTGATCACCACCGGAGGACACGGAGCGCACGGAGAAGGCTGGGCATAAGGGCAAAGGCAACCGCGGATTTGCGCGGATACGCGGATCTGAATAATGCATGAAGAGAACAGCAAGATTCACCCCAGAGACACAGAGACACAGAGGCACCGAGACAAATAAGCCAGCGTCTTACTCCCTACCTCCCGCAAAGGACGAAAAAAAGGGTGGGGCCCGGCTAGCGTAGCCTTCATCGGTGACGGTTTAAGCCGAAGGGTTGAACAGCCGGATGATCCAGAAAGTGAGCATGGCGACCGCGGCGGAGGAAGGAATGGTGAAGACCCACGCCCAGACGATGCGAGTGGCGACTCCCCACCGCACTGCTGAGAGACGGTGCGTACTACCAACACCGACAATGGCTCCGGTGATGGTATGCGTGGTGCTCACAGGGATTCCAGCCAAGGCGGTGGCGAACAGCGTAATGGCTCCTGCGGTTTCGGCGCAGAAGCCGCCAACGGGCTTAAGCTTGGTAATTTTCGATCCCATGGTGTGAACGATGCGCCAGCCTCCGAAGTATGTACCCAGGGAAATCGCCGCGTGGGCTGCCAGGATGATGGGCCAGTGCCAGTGCCCCCAGTTGGCGGCGAAATCGCTCTTCGTCATCACACCTGCTGTATAGAAGGCGCCGGCAACAATTCCCATGGTCTTTTGCGCGTCGTTGCCGCCATGTCCCAGGCTGTATGCGGCTGCCGACAACAACTGGAGCCTGCGGAAGAGCGTGTCAACCTGGCGCGGAGATTTCCGCTGAAAGATCCAGGAGACCGCCACCATCATTCCGAAGCCGAGAACAAAACCCATCAGAGGCGCGAGCACAATGAAGATCAGTGTCTTGGTCCAGCCGCTGGCGATGATGACGTGCGGCGCAGCGGCCCACCCGTGGAGTATGGCCGCACGGGCCATGGCCGCTCCGGCGTAACCGCCGATCAGTGCATGCGATGACGAGGTCGGAAGGCCCCACAGCCACGTCAGCACGTCCCAGATAATGGCGCCTACTAGTCCGGCGATCACCACATATTGGGTGACGATGTCGAGCTGGATCATGCCCTTGCCGATGGTCTTGGCAACGGCGGTGCCCAAGAGGAATGCGGCGAGGAAATTGAAAGCCGCGGCCCAGACTACTGCCAGACGGGGCGACAATACCCGCGTGGAAACCACGGTGGCGATGCTGTTAGCGGCATCGTGGAATCCGTTGAGAAAGTCGAAAGCGAGAGCAGTGAGAACCGTGATGACCAGCAGCACCATTCCGACGGTCATGGTCGTTTACTCCATCTGGATGGGTCAGTGAGTGGCACGCGATGAGATCTCAAGTGCTCTTGAGGATCACAGTCTCCAGTACGTCGGCCACGTCCTCGGCCTTGTCGCTGGCCTCTTCCAGGACTTCCAACAGTTCCTTCAGCTTGATCAACGTGATCGGGTCTGTTTCGCCTTCGAACAGGCGTCCGATGGCTTCGCGGCTCACCTTGTCAGCCTCATTTTCCAGCCTGTTGACCTCTACACAGTGCTCGAGGACATGGCTGTCTTTGCCGAGCAGCGAGACCGCCTTGGTGAGCTCTTCGGACTGCCGGAGAATGATGCCGGCCAAAACTTTCGCAGAAGGAGACGGAGCGGTGATCTTGTAGTTCAGCAAACGGTCCGCTGCCGCGAAGATGAAGTCCAACAGATCGTCCAGTGATGAGACCAGGAGGTGAATGTCCTCGCGGTCAAGGGGTGTGATAAATGTTTGATTGAGCTTGATAAGGATGCGGTGAGTCATCTCATCGCCGCGGTGCTCGATATCTGTGATGAGGGAGACCGCAGCCGGCATTCGCTCGTAATCGTAGTGATTGAGGAGTTCCGACAATGCGCGGGCACCGTCGGTAACGTTGCTGGCGATCTCCGTGAACATATCGAAGAACTTGGTTTCACGGGGTATCAGGCGCACCGGGATACTCCAGAGGCGGACGTGAATCTAGGAATGTCCATGCTAGGCAAGGAATTGGAAATTGTTACGATTTTGTTAAAACGACACTATCGCATGGCACCAGCAGGGGGGTCAAACGGATCAGATACGGATCAGATGAAGAACAGGCAGCGCCGGATTTTTGCTCTGGCTGGCCCAAAGATGCCACCGATTCCCGCTTACCAACTGGCTTCTATCGCGTCACTTACAGGAGCCTTGGCAGGGGATTTCGCACCTTCCCAGTTACTGGCGGCATCTGTTAAAACAGCGGCCGGTTACCTGAGGGACGAGCCGCTCCACATGCTACAATTTTGAGGCGACTCTCGCATCATGAAGTGTCCCCCGCCAGTCGAAGGAAAACCTAATGTTCAGTAGTACACGTCGCTCAGTCATTGTCGTTATTACCGTAATCCTTGCATGTGGTTGCGTCGGTATGGTTTTTGGCCAGCGCCTCACATCCAACACCGCCTCCGTGGGTGATGGTGACATGCGCGACAGCGTCCGCAGCTTCACCGAAGTTTATGAAGTGGTGCAGCGCAATTACGCGGAGCCGGTCAATCCCGACAAGGCCATCTACAATGGCGCGATTCCGGGCATGCTGCGCGTGCTGGATCCGCACTCGAACTTCTTCGATCCGAAGTCGTATGCGGCGCTTCGCGAGGAGCAGCGCGGCAAGTACTACGGCGTGGGCATGCAGGTCGGTCCCCGTAACAACAAAGTTATTGTCATTGCCCCGTTTACAGGAGCTCCCGCTTATCGCGCCGGTATCCGTCCAGGCGACGTGATTATCGCGGTTGATGGCAAGCCCACGGACAACATGAGCACCAGCGACGTAGCGGAATTGCTCAAAGGGCCCAAAGGGACCACGGTCAAAATCACGGTACTGCGCGAAGGCACGGACAAGCCCATCGACTTCAACGTGGTGCGCGACGAGATTCCGCGGTACAGCGTTGACGTGCATTTCATGATCAAGCCGGGCATCGGATACATTCACGTTTCCGGTTTCCAGGAAACGACTGAGCACGAAGTCGCCCAGGCTCTCGATCAGTTACAGGAGCAAGGCGAACTGAAGGGATTAATCCTCGATCTCCGGCAGAATCCGGGTGGATTGCTAAGTGAAGGCGTTGGTGTTGCTGACAAGTTCCTGAAAAAGGGACAGGTGATCGTTTCGCATCACGGACGCTCCTCGCCGGAGAAGATCTATCGCGCGGCGCACGGTAACGGTGGCAAGGACTATCCGCTGGTGGTGTTGGTGAATCGCGGAACGGCATCGGCCGCGGAGATTGTCGCTGGAGCGATCCAGGACCACGACCGCGGGTTGATCGTCGGCGAGACCACGTTTGGCAAGGGTTTGGTGCAGACGGTTTATCCGCTGTCGGAGAATACCGGCCTCGCGTTGACCACAGCCAAGTACTACACCCCCAGCGGCCGCCTGATTCAGCGCGAATACAACGGCGTTTCGCTCTACGACTATTACTACAACAGCCGCGACAGCGGTGACGGTACTCCGCCGGTTCCCAGCCGCGAAGTCAAAATGACGGACAGCGGCCGCACGGTGTACGGCGGTGGCGGGATCAATCCGGATATCGTGATTGCTCCGATCAAGAGCAATAAGTTCGAAGACACGCTGTTGCAGAAATATACCTTCTTCAACTTTGCCAAGCACTATGTGATCAATCACAAGGTCACGCCGAGCTTCCAGGTTGACGATGCCGTGATGCAGGAATTCCGGAAATTCCTCGACTCGCAGCAGATTACGTTTACCGAAGCCGAACTGGCCGAGAACAACGATTGGATCCGTTCCAACATCAAGGCCGAGCTGTTTGTGAACGAATTTGGCCAGCAGGAAGGCCTGAAGGTCCATACCGAGACCGATCCGGCGGTGGAGAAAGCGCTCGAATTGCTGCCTAAGGCGAAGGAATTGGCCGACAACGCCAAGAAGACCATCGCCCAGCACAGCAACGCACGTCTGACCGCGCAGCAGGACGCCACTCCCGCTCCGGTTGCGGATAACCGCTAACGAGAAGCTTTAACGGCTCGAACTAAGCCCGCCTGGCGCGGGCTTTTTCTTTTGCCTGCACAACTCCCAAAACAGGAATGTCTGCTCGAATATGGCTGATTTCCCTTGCCACCGACAGTACGAAGCGCTATAGTACGATTCGTACTATAGAGAAATGCAACCTGTTTCCATTCTCGGTTATGCCCTGCTGGGTCTCATTCACCAGAAGCCAAGCTCTGGTTATGACCTTCGTAAGACCTTCACCGAGACGGCCATGGGCAGCTTCAGCAATAGCCCAGGAGCAATCTACCCTGCGCTCGCAAGACTGGAGAAACATGGCTCAATTGCGAGTGATGTGAAGGACAGCGCGGGACTGCGCCGCCGCCGGGTGTATCGGCTCACCGCTTCTGGTGAACGAGAACTGAAGAAGTGGCTCTCGCAGCCCATCACACGGGACGAGATCATTCGTGGCATGGGTGAGGTGATGCTACGGTTCGCCTTCATGGAGCACGCTCTGGGAATTGAAGCTTCGATCGCTTTTCTGCGAAAGCTGGGAGTCGAATTGAGCGCATACGTCCCGGGCTTGAAGCAATATCTCCAGGAAAACGCGTCGCAGATGCCGCTGTCCGGAATGCTCGCGCTCGACAGCGGAATCCGCAACTACCAGGCGCTGCAGCAGTGGGTGGAGTATGCCATCCAGACATACGGTGCAGCGGTAACCGACAACTCTAAATCATCTACAAAGTCCAACAACAAAAGCAGTGGAGGTAAATTATGACCGCAGGCAAATTAGTCGTTCGCTTCGTTCTGGCTTGGATCGCGCTGATAGCAGCACAGATGGTGGCAGGAATGGTGATTCACTTGAACTACCCGCCCATGCCGCACATGCTTCCCTGGCTCTTGCTGGCGAATGCCTTTGTTGTTGTGGCGCTCAGTGGCGCGGCGACCCGCTCGGAGTGGAAGGGATGGAAACTGGGGCTGGCGTTGTTTGCCATTCCGGCTGCGATCGCCACCGTCAACATGATCGAGGGTGTGATATTTCTGACCAACATCAAGCTCGACTGGCGCGGCACCTTCGAGCTCACCCTCATCGGCTATGCGTTGGCGGCTGCTTTATGGACACTCATCTTCAGCAGTAAGAACGCCTCAGCGCGTGCGGATGAATGGGCATCTCCTGAGCGCAGTCTTCTCCAGAAGACATGGAGATTCGCCTTCTGCTGCGCTGCCTATGTCTTTCTATATTTTCTGGCGGGGAACATCATATTCCCGTACGTGCGCGATTTCTATGCAACCCAGCATATCCCGAACTTCGGTCAGATCGTACTGCTGCAGTTCTTCTTACGCGGCCCGGTCTTTGTGCTGGTTTGTCTGCTGCTGATGCGTATGTTCCGGTTGCCCGTGGTGAGCGGCGCGCTCGCCGTCGGGTTGGCATTTACGCTCCTCAGTGGCGTCGCTACTCTGATTGTTCCTAACCCGTTCTTTCCTGATTCGGTGCGGTGGTTTCATTTCTGCGAGGTCACAAGTTCAAACTTCGTTTTCGGCTGCGTGGTGGGGTTGATTTGGGGTTACACTCAGCGAGTGGCGCACCGTGTAGCAGCACTGGCTTGAGTCCAGAAGTATCGCTTCCTACTCCAGCGATTCCGGCGGGATCTACTGACCAAGGTGATCCCGCCGGGATAGCAGACGCTGGTCCCACCGCGTCACGCGACAACCACCTGTGTTTGCAATGGGTTGTCGGCCTGCCATCCAACCGCTAACCTCAGGCTCGGGCGCAGCATCTAATTCTTATGTATTGGAGGTGCCAAGTGCGCAAACTCATCACAGTGGGATTGATGTTCCTCTTCGCCTCAACGGCGATCGCGCAGATCTCGAGCAACGGCCCGGTGGTGAAGGACTACAGCATACCGTTGTCGACGGAAAATCCCGCGGAAGCAAAGATTGCCAAAGAGGTACGGCATGAAATTTTGATGCTGCCCTGGTATTCGCTGTTCGACGACATAGAGTTCACGGTCCAAGGGCGAACCGTCACGTTGAGCGGATTTGTAACGGGTGAACACGCCGGGACGAAGTCTGATGTCGAGAAGCTAGTCAAACACATTGAAGGTGTCGACAAAGTCATCAACAACATCAGGATTCTCCCACCCTCTCCGCTGGATGACCAGGTGCGTCGGCAAGTGTATACGGCCCTGACCCGTACCGGTGGGCTTTCCAGATACTTTTGGGAGGCCGCGCCCAGCATACACATCATTGTGGAGAACCAACGCGTAACACTCGCGGGCTTTGTGAATAGCGAGAGCGACAAGAACCTGGCTACCCTTGCGGCCAACGGCGTGCCGGGTGTCTTCCAGGTGACGAACAACCTGCGAGTGGTGAAGTAATCGAACCCAATATGCGTTGACTGCGAGCCATGCCCATGGTTTGGCTTTGACGAGCGGCGGTTTCGCCGCCGCTTTTGTTTTGCTGCTCACCACCCAGCTCGCTTCATCCCCGGACGGCAGCGTGACAATTCAGTAGAATCGTTAGGCATCCCCAAGAAATGCTCGGTGAGGACTCAGTGCACAGGGGTCATTGTTGAAGTCCGTCGCACACCTGATTGTTTTGATTACCCTGCTGAGTCCTTACGTCGGAGCGCAGCAGCTTGCCGATGGCGCCGATTCGCCCCCTCCTTCTCCGCCGCCGGCCGCGGCCGCGCTTAACGAAAAGCTGCCTCATCCCAACGAAAAATACTTCCCGCAGCATCTGGCGCTCGACCAACTGAACATCTGGACAAGCCCTGCTCACGTTACTCCCGGCGACGCGAAATGGCTGGTGCCCTCTGCGGGCATTGCGACCGGCCTGTTCGTAACAGACCCTGACAGCTCGTTTGGAATGGCCAGCTATCATCCCAACACGTGGCGGGAGGTCTCAAACTACGGACTGGGTGCGGCCCTTGGAACCACGGGAGCCATGTACATTTGGGGCCACATCACTAACAACGACCGCGCGCGAGAAGCGGGCGTGCTGGCTACAGAAGCCATGATCAGCGTGTTGCCCATGCAGTTTGCCATTCGCGGTGCCACCGGCCGCTTGCGTCCGTACCAGTCGAATTACCAGAACGTTTTTTTTGATGGCGGCAGTTCCTTTCCCTCAAATCACTCTGCCGTAGCGTGGGCTTTCGCGGCGGTCGTGGCGCGCGAATATCCCAATGTGTACGCCCAACTCGGCGCGTATGGTCTGGCGACGGCGGTCAGCCTCGCGCGAGTCGAGGCGGGCCAGCACTTCCTCTCGGATGTTTTTATCGGAGGCCTGATCGGCTACCAGGTGGGCCGGCAGGTTTATAAGAACCGTCACGAGCCGAGACTCGATGACGATCTGACCATCGTTGCCAAACAAACGACTGCCCCGGTCCCGGGCAAGCTTGCCAGCACCTACGTTCCACTCGATAGCTGGATCTATCCCGCTATCGAGCGCTTGGCCGTGGAGCGCTATGTCCCAATGCCCTTCATGGGTCTTCGCCCCTGGACGCGGATGAACTGTGCGCGCATGCTGGCTGGTCTCAACGAGCGGTTGCAAGGCAACCTTGAATTGCCCGCCGACATGAATGCCATCCGGCAAGCCTTGAATGTGGAGTTCGCGGACGAACTGAGCGCACTCGAAGGTAAACCTTATGAGTCCATCCGGCTCGATTCCGTTTACACGCGCCTGACCGGAATCGCGGGCACACCGCTGAACGACAATAACCTTGGCCAGACACTCATCAACAATTACGGAAGGCCGTACCAGAGTGGTTTCAACAACTGGACTGGCTTCAGCGCGCGCGCCGATGACGGCCGGTTCTCCTACTATGTCAGCGGCGAGTATCAGCACTCGCCGTCTGCCCCTGCTTATCCCCTGTCTGCGCGCATGACGATCGCAGCCGTCAACAACGAGCCGTTGCAGCCGGCAACGCCATTCGCTGAGATCAATCAGTTCCGTCTGCTGGATACCTACGTGTCCACAAAACTCCTGGGCCAGGACATTTCAATCGGAAAACAAAGCTTGGATTGGGGCCCCACCGAGAGCGGATCCATGCTGATGAGCAACAACGCGGAGCCTTTCTGGATGCTGCGAATCAACCAGACGGAGCCGCTTTACATTCCTGGTGTCTCGAAGGTTTTCGGTCCATTCCGCCTCGACAATTTTCTCGGCCAATTGTCCGGACACACAACCTTTCCCCATGCGCCTTTTATCTACGGGCAGAAATTGAGTTTCAAGCCGTTCGGAAGATTTGCCGTCGGAAAGAATAGCTACCATCCGTTCCAGGGCATTGAGATCAGCTTCGCTCGCACCAACGTATTCGCCGGACAGAACCACGTTCCCATGACCTTCGGATCGTTCTGGAACAGCTTCACCAGCTTTGGCGCGGTTCCGACAGACGTTAAGTTCTCGCGCAATGATCCCGGTGCGCGCTTCGGCAGCTTCGATTTCTCCTGGCAGGTGTGGAAGTCGATCAACATTTATGTTGACATGCTGACCCACGACGAAATCACGCCGCTGGCCGCCCCGCGCAGGGCCGCACTGAATCCTGGCTTCTATGTGGCGAGCATTCCGGGAATACCGAAGCTCGATCTGAGAGTGGAAGGGGTGACGACGAATCGTTTCGTCTCGCCGGCAACCGGCGGCTTTTTCTACTATTACGAGGCTGTGTATCGCAACGTTTACGTCAACAACAACAATCTCTTCGGCAGCTGGATCGGCCGCGAAGCCAACGGCTATCAGGCGTGGAGCACGTACCACCTCGGCCCCAAGACCAGCCTCGAAGCGGCGTACCGTAACGTGAAAATCGCGAAAGACTACATCCCGCAAGGCAGTACCCAGCAGATTGTGAACTTCTCCGCCGTCCTGCGTCCCCGCACGGATGTTGAGTTCAAGGGCTTCGTCCAATATGAGAGTTGGCTGGAGCCGGTGCTTTCGAGCAGTCGGCAACGCGATGTAACCGCCTCTGTCCAATTCACCTGGTGGCCTGACGCGGTGGCCAAGCGGCCCTATGGATGGAATCCGCGCTAAGCCGGGTAATACCGCAAAATTCGGCCCAGCGCGACACACACATCCGACACATCTTCTTCGGTCATGCCAGCACTGAGCGGCAGCGATATGGTGCGCTCGCCTATGTAGGAAGAGTTCGGTAAGTCGACGTCACGGTAGCCAAGACGTTCCCTGTAATAAGGCTGCGCATGCACGGGCTCGTAATGAATGCCGACACCGATGTTTTCCGCCTCCATGGCGGCCACGATCTGCTCTCGCTTGACCGAGAGCTTTTCCAGTTGCAACAACGGCGTGTACAGGTGATAGGCGTGCCGGGTCTCGACATCGACGGTCTGCGGTACGACGACTGGCAATCCCTCCAGCTGTTTGTTGTAGGCGAACCACAACCGCTCACGCTGCGACCGGCGCCCTTCGAGTAATGGCAACTGGGGGAGTCCGAGCGCAGCCTCCATATCGGTCATGTAGTACTTGAAGCCTGCAGCGATGACCTCGTACCCCGGAACTCCGTCGGCAAACCGCGTCCACGTGTTGGTTGCGATGCCGTTGTACGAAAGCAGCTTGACTCGGGCGATGAGGTCACGGTCGCGGCTGGTCACCATGCCACCGTCGCCCGTGGTGATGCTCTTGGTGGGATAAAAGCTGAAGCAACCGGCATCACCCATCAGTCCAGCCGGCTGGCCACGATAGGTGGTCTCGATGGCGTGGGCGCAGTCCTCGATGACCTTCAGACCATGCTTTCGCGCGATCTCAAGAATGGGGTCCATCTCGCAGCTGCGACCGCACATGTGCACCACTATCAAGGCCCTGGTGCGCGGCGTGATTTTCTTCTCCACCGAAGCAGGATCCAGGTTCAGCGTGCGGGCATCGACGTCGGCAAAGACGACCTTCGCTCCCAAGACCGCTGCGGCGTTGGCGGTGGAGATCCAGCTGATAGGAGTGGTGATGACCTCGTCTCCGGGTCCGACGCCTGCGGCAATCATCGCCAGTTGCAAGCCGGTGGTTCCCGAGGACACAGCCAGCCCGTACTCCGTTCCGCAATACCTGGCGAAGGTTTCTTCAAAGCGCTTTACTGCCGGCCCACAGGAGGGAGCGCCGGCGCGCATTACCTCCAGAACCGCGTCCTGTTCTTCCTTTCCATAGCAAGACCCGTGGCCAAATTCCAATTCATGTATTGCTTTCGGTAGCGTCATGTAAAACACCTTTCAATTACCTGATCACACGATGCAATTTCGCTTTTGTAAAGCCGGTGAATTTTCTCAGTGAGCAGGAAGTGGTCGTTACCCCGCGGCGCTCGGCCCGGAGGAGGATCGCCCTGCGGCCGAACGAGATCGACCGAAACACCTGCTCTCGCCGCCAGACGCTTGCCCAATTCGAATCGCGAAATGCTGTCGGAGGCGCCCACGTGATAGAGGCCGGAGACCTGATGATCGGTAATCATGGTGATCATCAGGCTGGCGAGCGAGATCATCTCGACGACGGCCTGCTCGTGCATTCCCGCGTCGAGCAGCACGTCGCGCAGCATCTCGTGCGCCTCGATCGCGCGGGGCGCGATCTCGATGCCG
>Ga0209380_10002289_pt1 | contig 12379 bp, 9 predicted proteins | sample HubBroMetageWFT6_FD_188347 | JGI IMG/M metagenome (GOLD analysis project Ga0209380, IMG submission 188347) | Warmed and freeze-thawed soil microbial communities from the Hubbard Brook experimental Forest, New Hampshire - Hubbard Brook CCASE Soil... | ecosystem: Environmental > Terrestrial > Soil...
TGGGTGTAAGTGCCGTCCCCGAGATTGGCGAAGACATGCTGCGTCTCGGTGAAGGGCGCCTGACCGATCCACGGCGCCCCTTCGCCACCCATCTGGGTGAAAGTCGCAGTCGACCGATCCATGAATTGAGAGAGATAATGGCAGCCTATGCCCGCCAGCGCGCGGCTGCCCTCCGGGACTTTGGTGGACGTGTTGTGCGGGCAGCCCGAGCAGAAATAAGGCGTACGGCCGAACGGCACGACATTGCCGCCCAGCTGCCGTTCCTTGGTCTCGAGAAAGGCGAGCCGTTCGGCAATCCGCGGCGAAGTGTGAAAGCGGGCAATGCGCTGGGCTATGACCCGGGCGATCTGAGCCGGTGTCAGCTCGCCGTTCGACGGCAATATCCAGTTGCGGTTTTCGTCGAACTTGCCGATGACGCGTGGGCGAACGTCTTCACGCCAATTGTAGAGTTGCTCCTTGAACTGATTCTCGATGACGGCGCGTTTTTCCTCGACGACGAGGATTTCCTCGAGCCCCTCGGCAAAATGCCGGATGCCTTCGCGTTCCAGCGGCCAAGCCATCGCGACCTTGTACAGGCGGAAGCCGATCTCCGCGGCATGCGCGTCGTCAATCCCGAGATCGTCGAGCGCTTGGCGCACATCAAGGTAGGATTTGCCGGTAGTGACGATACCGAAGCGCGGCCGGGGACTGTCGATGACGATCCGGTCTAGCCGATTGGCGCGCGCGAAAGCCAATGCCGCGTAGAGCTTGTATTTATGCAGCCGGAATTCCTGATCGAGAGGTTGATCGGGCCAGCGAATGTTCAATCCGCCCGGCGGCATCTCGAAATCGTCGGGAAGCACGATTTCGGTGCGCTCCGGGCCGATCTCGACCGAGGCCGAACTGTCGACAGTCTCGGCGATCGTCTTAAAGGCCACCCAACATCCGGAGTAGCGCGACATCGCCCAGCCATAGAGGCCGAGGTCGAGGATTTCCTGCACTCCCGATGGGTTTAGTACCGGGATGCAGGCATCCATAAAGGCGTATTCGGACTGATGCGGCAGGGTCGACGATTTGCAGGTGTGGTCGTCGCCGGCAAGGAGAAGCACCCCACCATGCTGCGCCGAACCGGCGGCGTTGCCGTGCTTCAAGGCGTCGCCACTGCGATCGACCCCGGGTCCCTTGCCGTACCACAGGGCGAAGACGCCGTCATATTTGGCCCCGGGGAACAAACCGATCTGCTGACTGCCCCAGACCGCCGTCGCGCCGAGCTCTTCGTTGATCGCCGGCTGAAACCGTATGTGGTTGCGCTCGAGAAATCGCCGCGCGCTCCACAGACCCTGGTCGAGCCCACCCAAAGGCGAGCCGCGATAACCCGAGATGAAACAGGCCGTGTTGAGACCTGCCGCAGCGTCGCGCTGGCGCTGCATCATAGGCAGACGCACCAGCGCCTGGGTCCCGGTCAGATAGACCCGTCCCCTCTCCAGCGCGTACTTATCGTCGAGGGTGACCGCCGCCAGCGCCATCACGACCTCCGAGCCTTTCCCTTGTAAGCCCTGGACACGTAGTGTCTCCCTGCTAGTAGCTCAATGAGGGCTGCCACCGATAAGCGTAACGGCAACGAACCGCACCATCCGGGCCGGCTCCGATGTTCTCGCGAGACCGATGGCCGCGTCACAGCCGTTGCGGCGCTGCCCCCTCGGGAGTAATTGAGAACTTCTGGAACCAGCTCCCCGGAAGTCGGCTGCCGCTATGTCCGCATCTGCCACCCTTCACCATACCCCGCTAGATGCATCGCTACTGGCCTCGTTACGCGAGCTGCTCGATGCTCGGCTTTCCACTTCGGCAGCGGTCTGCGCGCATCACGGCAAAGACGAATCCTACCACACGCCGCATGCCCCCGATGCCGTCGCATTTGCCCACAGCACCGATGAGGTTTCGGCGATCGTCAAGCTCTGCGCCGAATATAAGACGCCGGTCATTGCATTCGGCGCAGGGACCTCCCTCGAGGGGCACGTAGCCGCACTGGCCGGCGGCGTAAGCATCGATATGTCTGAGATGAACCGTATCTTACGCGTCAACGCGCAAGATCTCGACGCCGCTGTCGAAGCAGGTGTCACGCGCAAGCAGCTGAACGAACATTTGCGCGATACCGGCCTTTTCTTTCCGATTGACCCCGGTGCCGACGCCTCGCTCGGCGGGATGGCCGCGACGCGCGCCTCAGGAACCAACGCGGTCCGATATGGAACGATGCGCGAGAATGTACTGGCGATGACAGTGGTGCTCGCCGATGGCAGGGTGATTCGGACCGCGCGGCGGGCTCGCAAGTCGGCAGCCGGCTATGATTTGACCCGCCTGTTCGTTGGATCGGAGGGCACGCTCGGGATTATCACCGAGCTCACGGTTCGGCTCTACGGAATCCCCGAAGCTATTTCTGCCGCGGTTTGTGCGTTTCCGAATATTGAAAGTGCGGTCAACACCGTGATCTCGACGATTCAGAGCGGCGTACCCGTTGCACGGATCGAGCTGCTCGATGAAATTCAAATGGCGGCAATCAACAAATATTCGAAGCTCGATCATCAGGTGGCTCCCACGCTCTTCTTCGAATTCCACGGCACGCCGAGCGGAGTGGCGGAGCAGGCGGAGACGGTAAAGGCGGTCGCCGGCGAGAATGGCGGCAGTGATTTCCGCTGGGCGACCACCCCCGAGCAGCGTTCCAAGCTGTGGCAGGCGCGGCACGACGCTTATTACGCGGCACTGGCGCTTCGCCCCGGGTCCAAGGGCCTTGCGACCGATGTGTGCGTGCCGATCTCACGGCTTGCAGAATGCATTGGCGAGACCAAGCGAGACTTAGCGCAATCCCCGATTCCCTATGCCTTGGTGGGTCATGTCGGGGATGGTAATTTTCACCTCGTTTTTATGCTCGATCCGAATCGCCCGGAGGAGCTGGCCGAAGCCAACCGGCTCAACGAGCGGATGGTCAATCGCGCCCTTGCGATGGAGGGGACCAGCACGGGTGAACATGGGGTCGGGTATGGCAAAATGGACTTCCTGATCGCCGAGCATGGTGAAGCGGTGAGCGTCATGCGTACGATAAAAATGGCGCTCGATCCCGACGGCATTCTGAACCCTGGCAAGATCGTCCGAATCTGATCAGACCGACAGGACACTCAACGTGCGATCCGGGTGGGTGTAAGAAGCGCTCCGGAACCAAGAATTTCCCTTCCCCGTTCACTGCACAAGCGATAATGTAAAGGTTCTGAATCAAGGGCTCGGGTTTCGGTGCTCCCGTTAGGTCTGAGCGGGTGCCGCCTGGTTGCGATCGTCACTCTGGCCGTCGATTTACTAGCCTCTGATGATCAACGGTGTCGAGCTGACACCGCTGCCGGAGAGTTGCGTGTTTCTAACCAACAACAGACAAACAAGAGCTGTAGCAAAAGGTCCGCGACATGGAGAGATCAAGTAAAAGAGGGAAAATACCCCAACAGGACTGGCCGTCGATCATCAAGAGATATGAGGCCGGTGAAACTCTGGCGAGCATAGCTCGGACCTATGACTGCTCGCCGCCAGCCATCAGCTATATCTTGGGCAGAAGCCGCGCGCGCGACGCGACTGTGGAGGGCACGGAGCAGAGCGGGGTCGAAACGCCGGAACCGCGATTGGTAAAAGGGTACCCGAACGATATGCCGACGAGAGAGTTTATAGGTGGAGCGCCTGAAATCGGCGAAGTGGCCGCGCCCCTTCCCACCGGCCAGGCCTCATATCCGATAGATGGCTCGGATCCCGAGCCGGTGTCCGCCGGACCGAATTCCGCATCGGATGGGACGGCGGGAGTAAGGGAAATAGAAGCGGAAATCGCCATGACGGAAGCTCCCGACCGTCCAGCCAACGAGGATATCGAGGCGCCGGCTCGGGCCCCTCACCTAGGAACGGGGAATTCGTCAAGCGCCTTTGGTATGGCCGACCCGCAGCCCCAACCTGGGGAAGCCCGCCGGACGCTTCACCTGGCGCTCTCGCACAACAATGCTCAATCCGTAGAGACCCCGCACCAGGGCGCGCATGTCGCCGATATGGCCGCTTCGACGGTTCAACCGGTGCGGGACCAACAACAAGGATTGAACTCGCAACCCGCCCGGCATCACCCTCCCAGTGAAGCGCCCAATAACGCCGCACGCTCCATGGCCGAGTCGCACAAGGTAAAAGATGGCGGCACCTTCATAGATCGCGCATTGCGCGAACGAGTCGATGGCGACATCTCGGCGTTCCTTGCAGCGTTCGATGCTGCGTTAGCCGACGACACGATCGAGAGCCGCGCCGAACTCCGAGAGGCGACGGATCGCTTGCTGCGCGCAGGTGCCCGCACACGCATCGAACTAGAGCGTCTCGAAGCCCGCGTGCCGTTATCGGCGCGGGACACGAGCGGGTACTCGGCTCCGAGTTGGCGTCAACGCTGAACCGTCGAGCGGGCTCGTCAGACTGCAGGTATCGCCCCTCCTCTGAAGCGAATGCGTTCAGAGGAGGGGCGCAAGGGCGAGTGCGTGACGGTTTAGCCCTGATTTGCGCTCAGGTTTACGCCGACATATTGCGTCACACCGCGACGATTGAGCAGTAGCAGAGCGCTCTTTTTTGGCGAGCTAGCGGCTTCCTTCAATTTTGCTGCTGCCTCTTGCGGGGTTTTGACCGGCTGCTGGTCGATGGCAACCACAACGTCCCCTTCGTTCAACCCGACCTCGGCGGCGGCGCTGCCGGGGTCTACCTGGGTGATCACCACCCCCTGCACCTCTTTTCCAGTGTGTAGCTCCCGCCGGAGCTGGCTGTTTAGCGGTGCGAGATGCATCCCCAGTGCGTCCGCGCGAGCTGCTTCGTCCTGCTCCCCGTCCTGCTCCCGCCCATTTGTCGCCGAGGCCACCTGCTCGTTGTTGGGGAGTTCACCCAGGGTCGCATGAAGCTCCACCGGCTGGCCGTTGCGCCAGACTTGCATCTTTACACCAGTGTCGGGTGCGGTCTCGGCCACCAGCCGCGGCAGATCGCGAAGGCGGCTGACTTCATTGCCGTTGAACGTCATGATCACGTCGCCCTGCTTGAGGCCGGCCTTTGCTCCGGGGCTGTCCGGAGTAATGACAGCAACAAGCGCTCCATGCTCGCCTCGCAATCCCAGGCTCGAGGCGATCGCCGGCGTCACTTCCTGGATTTGCACGCCGAGCCAGCCGCGGCTCACTTTGCCATGCTGCTCCAATTGCGCAACCACGGTTTTTGCCAGGTTGGACGGCACGGCGAAGCCAATCCCGACGCTGCCCCCATTGGGCGAATAGATCGCGGTATTTATGCCGATTACCTGGCCATCCAGATTGAACGTCGGACCGCCGGAATTGCCGCGGTTTATTGGCGCATCGATCTGCAAGAAATCATCGAACGGGCCGGAATGGATGTCCCGTCCCCGCGCCGAAATGATCCCGGTGGTTACGGTTCCGCCGAGCCCAAAGGGATTGCCGACCGCCATCACCCAGTCGCCGACCTGAGCTGCGCTGCTGTCGCCAAACGTCACATAGGGCAGCGGCTTGTCGGCTTTGATCTTTAACAGCGCGATATCGGTCTTGGGATCGCGGCCAATGATTTTCGCAGGGTACTTAATGTCATCCTGCAAAGTGACTTCGACCTTGCTGGCATCGCCGACCACGTGGCTGTTGGTCACCACGTAACCGGAAGGATCGATAATAAAACCGGAACCGAGGGCGATCCGGTGGGCTTGTCCTCCCGGCATTTGCGGAAAGAGGTGCCGCTGGCCGTTTGGGTTCTGTTGATCGAAAAAGCGGCGCAGGAACTCGTCGAACGGCGAGTTGGGAAAGTCGGGTGAGGTTCCCTGTTCAGGCCCTTCCGCCATTGCGTCGGAACTCCCGCTCTGCGTAACCGAAATGTTCACCACTGCCGGGGATACCTTTTTGACCAGCGGTGCGAAGCTCTGATGCTGCATCAGCGCCATCGGAGAGGTCATCGTCTCTGCCGCGGCGTTTCCAGCTTGGGGGGAGTTGTTCGTACCCGCCGGGTTTTCGGCCCATACGAAGGGCGAGAGCGCGAGGGTTGCGCCTAGTCCGAAACCAAGCGCCGCGGCGCGGCTCTTGCGCAGCCAGGGCCGACGCCCATTGTCTTCTCTGACTTCCACCAATTGGTCCTCCTGTCGTGGGGGATGCCCGGCGGGCCGCGAACTGCAACCCAGCGAGAGCGATTCGACCGACAATTGGGTGTGCCAGGTGACAGGCGGCTTTCAGGCGGATTAATTCCCTGTAACCTCGGCAAGAGAGCGGCTTGCGACAGCGCGCTACGGCTCGGCGGCAGCCAGGAACGGGTATTGCGAAATTTCCCCTTGCGCAAAGATGGGCGGAACAATCAGAACGTAAAACGTATCACGACTGAAGTTCCGCCCCGATTCCACCCAGCTCCGCAGAGATAAGATTTTCACATATGCTTGCTGACCGGGGACGAGCGCAACGTCTCGGAATTGAAAGAGATCGCGTCCGTAGCTCTCGACCGAGACATGGTACAGCCCGGCGAGAACATCGCGATAGAACACGTAGCCTTGCTCGGAAATACCGACGATCGCTCCATTCATGTAAATGTACGGCCGTCCTTTGCTCTCCGTCGGGTCGTAAACCCGATAAAACCAGATACGCGCACTTCCCGGCGGAATCGGCGGAAAATCGACAGCCGAGACGGGCGGGAGTCGAGAGCAACTCGCCGAGAGGACCAAGGCAAGCCCGATGCAGGCTCTCAGCCAGATGGATGCGGTAGCGCGTTTTCCGGGCACGAAGGCTCTACCCTCCCTCAACCCGGAGGATAGATTGGCTTCCAGCCCGCTGTTGGCTCTGCCGAAACGCGATCGAAGAAATTCCGGTCAGGGCCAGGGCGGGGCGGGCCCCGACGAAACGCTTCATGCCACAGCGAGTAAAAGCCGGTCACGGTGACTACCCCGTCCGCATAGGGCCGAGTCGGCCACTGACTGCGTCGCTTATTCCGGCGTTTGGAACTGCGGCGGCGGTTTTTGGACGATTGGCGCGGCGGCGTCGAGAATTTGGCGCCGGTCGCCGGAGCGGGGCGGATAAATCCGCTCGCAGTTGATCAGCTGCTTGGTCCGCTTGGCGGCGGCGCCGGTCGCCACGACCCGGCGATCCCAGCCCTCGGTGTAGACGGCGCCCCAGGGCCCGAGATCGAGGATCGTGGTATACCAGTCGATGCGCAGCGGCAGCATGGGTTTTCCCACAAAGTCGCACACGACATTATAGCCGGCAAAGCGGCCCATTGGCCGGGCATGCTGACAAGACATCACCGAGTTGTGCCGATCGTCGACGATCGCATGGGCGGCGTCGCCGGCGGCAAAGGTATTCGCCATTCCGTCGACCCGCATAAAATGGTCGACCGCAACCCGGCCGAACCGGTCGCGCCGAACCGGAAAAAGCTCGGTCAACGGGTTGGCTCGCATGCCGGCACACCAGACGACGGTCGCGGCGGGGATTTTTTCACCGGTCGAGAGCATGGCGCCGGACCGGTCGATCGAGCTGAACGCGACGCCGGTGCGGGTCGCCACCCCGAGAGAGGCGAGCGCTTCGTCGATCACATGACAGGCGCCGTCGCCCATATCGGAACCGATCCGCGGCTGATGGTCGGCGAGAATTACTCGGGGAGCCGCAGCGCCAGCCGAGCGCAATTTCCCGAGCAGCTCGGTTGCCGCTTCGATGCCGGTCAAACCCGCGCCGATGACGAGGGCGGCATATTGTCCGGGCGAATGCGACTGCGCCGAGAGGCTCCGGATGTGGGTATTGAGCCGCGCGGCGCCGTCGTAAGTATCGACATCGAAGGCAAATTCGCCGAGCCCGGGGATGTCGGGGCGGACGATGCGGCTGCCCAGGGCGAAGACCAGCCGGTCATAGGACAGCGACCGGTTTGCGTTGGCCGCCGAGTAGGTGACCTGCCGGCTGTCAAAGTCGATGCCGACGACCTCGCCAGCCACGCGCTCGATGCCGATCGGTTCGAGCACCTCGTCGAGCGCCACCCTGACGGCGCTCAGATCGGGCTCGTAATTTCGCACGCGGATCGCGTGCCACTGGTCGCGATTGACCACGGTCACCTGGACCGCATCCCGGCCGATACGGAATTCGTCCAAGGCGCGCGCCGCGCCGGCCGCGCTCCACAGTCCGGCAAACCCGGCACCCAAGACGAGGATGCGCGCCGTCACCGGCTCGTTCGCTCGACCGTCTGGATGATCTCGAAGCCCTCAAACTCGGGGTGGCCGAGATAAAGCGGACGGTTTTGCCCGGCGCTGTGATGGGCGAAGCGGAACGCTTCCGACCGCGTCCAGCCTTCGAAATCTTCCCGGCTCCGCCAGACCGTGTGGGATGAATAGAGGACGTGGTCCTCGCGCTCAGGCCCGCGCAGCAGATGAAATTCGATAAAGCCCGGCACATCGCGCAAATGCGTGTCGCGCGATGTCCAAACGCGCTCGAACTCCGACCGCGAAGCAGGGGTGACTTTGAAACGGTTCATCGCAATGAACATTTGCCGGTTCCTAATCGGATGGAGATCTTCCGGTTTAGCGTTTGGCGAACGTCACGACGACGCCCTTTGCCGCATCGTCGGGATGATCGAACGGGGTCTTGAAATGGGCAACCGCTCCGGGCGCCAGTCGAGGTTGCGGGGGGTCGACGATCTTGAACTGTACTTCCTTTTCGGCCGCGTCGCGCAATGCGACCCGCAGCCGTGGTACATCCTGCGTCGTTTTTCCGCTATTGGCGATATCCCCCTCGATGAGCAGGCCGTCCGGGGTGCGCGAGGGGGCGAGCTTCTCGATTTTGAGCCCGGCTCCCGGCGACTCGGCCGAGAATCCGGCCAAAGCATAGAGCCGTGCCGCCGGCGGCCACAGCGCCACAACCGCACCGCGGGCGACGACGACCCCCGCCACAACCGCAACAGCGAGCAGGATGGCTATTACGAGCCAGCGGAGCGCACCCCAGCGGCTCCGACGACGAGGCGATTCGGGAAGAGCTCGCTGTCGCGGCGGCACCTCCAGAGTGGCTGCCGGGCGCGGTGGGACTTCGAGCGCCGGTTCGATCCGGCCGTCGGTCTTGGCCTCGTCCCCATCTTCGGGAGGCTCCGGCGATGCCGTCTGATGCCAGGTATGACCGCACTTGGCGCAGCGGACGGTGCGGCCGGACTGTCCGCGTAGGGCCCCTTCGTCAACTTGATAGCGGGTCCGGCAGACCGGGCAGCTGACGATCATCTGGCCAAGGTCGAACGCGGCCGGAACCTCACGCAGCGGCAGGCGCCGCGCCGCGGCGGGCGAGCTCGCGCAGATGGTGGTCGGCATCACCAAACATCGTGTCGATCATCGTTACCCGTTTGAAGTAATGACCGACCTTGTACTCCATCGTCATCCCGATGCCGCCATGCAGCTGGATCGCCTGCTGGCCGATGAACTTGCCGGAACGGCCGATCTGCACCTTGGCCGCGGCGACCGCGTTGCGCCGCTCCGCGGCGTTTTCTTCGGCTGCCATCATCGTTGCGAACATCGCCATGCTGCGCGCCTGTTCCAGCGCGATCAGCATGTCGACGGCACGGTGCTGCAGGATCTGGAAGCTGCCAATCTCGCGGCCGAATTGCCGGCGCGTCTTGAGATATTCGACGGTGAGCTCGTGCATCACCGCCATCGCACCGACAGCCTCGGCGCACAGTGCCGCGATCGCCTCGTCGACGACGCGCTCGATAAGCGGCAATGCCTTCCCCGGCTCGCCGAGCGCTCCTTCCGGGCCAACCCTCACATTCGCAAGCGTAATCTCGGCGGCACGGAGGCCGTCCTGGGTCGGGTAGCCGAGCCGCGACACTCCTGCGGTCTTCTCGTCGACGATAAAGGCGGCGACCCCGTCGCGGTCACGCCGACCGCCGCCGACCCGCGCGGTGACGACCAGCTTGTCGGCTGTATCGCCGTGAACGACGACCCCTTTTTTGCCGTCGAGCATCCAGCCGGCTCCGTCGCGGACCGCGCGCGTCTCGATGTCGTATAGGTCGTAGCGCGATTGCCGCTCGGTGTGGGCGAAGGCGACGGTGAGGCTGCCGTCCGCGATCTGCGGGATGAGATCGGCGCATTGCTCGGCGCTGCCACCATGGCGAAGAAAGCCGCCGCCGAGCACGACTGTCGCAAGATATGGCTCGAGGGCCAGTGCGCGGCCGAAAGCTTCCATCGCGATCATCGTCTCGACCGGACCGCCAGCCGAGCCGCCATGCGGCTCCTCGAACGGCAGGCCGAGCAGCCCCAGCTCGGCGAATTGCGCCCACAATTCGCGGCTCCAGCCTTGGGGGCTCTGTGCATAGCCCTTGCGCTGCTCGAACGCGTAGCGATCGCCAATCAGCCGGTCGAGGCTCTCCTTCAGCAGACGCTGCTCTTCACTCAGATCGAAATCCATGGCTCACAGTCCCAGGATCGCCTTGGCGATGATGTTTTTCTGGATCTCGTTGGTGCCGCCATAGATCGTCGTCTTGCGCCAGTTGAAATAGGTCGGGGCGATCGGCCCGGCCCATTCGGGACCGATCGGCGGCTCGTTCCAGCGCTCCTCATCCTCGTGCTCGGGCTGGTAGGGGAGAGCGTAGGGGCCGACCACTTCGAGCAACAATTCGGTCGTTGCCTGCTGGATCTCCGAGCCCTTGATTTTGAGGATCGACGAAGCCGGATCGGGCTTGTTGCCGGTGCGATTGCGCTCGGCGGCGACGACGCGCAACTGCGTCATCTCGAGCGCCTTCAATTCGACCTCGACCGCGGCGAGCTTCTCGCGGAAGCGCTCGTCCTCGATCAGCGGCTTGTCGCCGGCAATCTCCATCGCCGAAAGCTCTCTGATCCGACGAATACGTTCCTTAGACAGGCCGACGCGGGCGATTCCGGTGCGTTCCCGACCGAGCAGATATTTCGCGTAATCCCATCCCCGGTTCTCCTGGCCGACCAGGTTCTCAGCCGGCACCTTGACATCGTCTAGGAACACCTCGTTTACCTCGCGTCCTCCGTCGATGGTGACGATCGGGCGCACCGTGATGCCAGGCGTCTTCATGTCGATCAGCAGAAAGGAAATTCCTTCCTGCTTCTTGGCCTGCGGATCGGTGCGCACCAGGCAGAAGATCCAATCTGCGTGTTGTGCGAGGGTCGTCCAGGTCTTCTGGCCGTTGACGATGTAATGATCGCCGTCGCGCTTGGCGGCGGTCCGCAGTGAGGCGAGGTCGGAGCCTGCACCTGGCTCGGAGAAGCCCTGGCACCACCAGTCGTCGAGATTGGCGATGCGCGGCAGAAACCGTTGCTTCTGCTCTTCCGAGCCGAACGCGATCATCACCGGTCCGACCATCGTCACCCCAAAGCCCAAGGGTTGGGGCGCCGGGGTCAGCTGCAGCTCCTCCTGAAAAATGTACTGCTGAACCGGCGTCCACCCAGTACCGCCCCGCTCGACAGGCCAGTTGGCGACCGCCCAGCCCTTTTTGTTGAGGATACGCTGCCAGGTGACGATGTCGTCCTTGGCGAGGTGCTTTCCTTCGACCAGCTTGCCGCGGATGCCTTCCGGCAGATTGGTGCGGAAAAACGCCCGTACCTCGTCCCGGAAGGAGAGTTCTTCGGGGGTGAAACGGAGATCCATGACGCGAACTCCCTAGTTCGTCGCCCCCGAGAAAGCGGGGGCCCAGAGCGACCGTTGAGTTCGGCGGCCCTGGGTTCCCGCTTTCGCGGGAATGACGGGGTGGAGAGGGTGATAGATGGCCCTCATGACTCGAAGCCTCGGCCTTCGGCGGCGAGGCGCCGGATCAGCGGCGCAGGCCGCAGTGTCTCGTCACGCGAGCGGTCGGCATAGAAGGTCAGCCGGTCGCGGATGTGAGCGAGACCCAAACGATCGGCATAATACATTGGACCGCCGCGCCATACCGGCCAGCCGTACCCATAAACCCAGATCACGTCGATGTCGCCCGGGCGCGTGGCAATGCCCTCGTCGAGAATGCGGGCGCCTTCGTTGATCATCGGCAGGATCATGCGCTCGACAATCTCCTCCTCGCCGATAGGCCGGCGGTTGATGCCGAGCCGCGAAGACGTGTCGAGGATGATCTTTTCGACCTCAGGATCGGGGAGCGGCGTGCGCGATCTGGCATCATAACGGAAATACCCCTTCCCGGTCTTCTGGCCGTAATGACCGGCTTCGCAGAGCGCATCTTCGATCTCGTTGCGCTCGCCGCGCCCTTTGCGGATTCGCCACCCGACATCGAGCCCCGCCATATCGGCCATCGCGAACGGCCCCATCGGAAAGCCGAACGCAGCGACCGCGGTATCGACCTCCTGCGGAAGCGCTCCTTCGAGCAACAGCCGCTCGGTCTCGACCGACCGGCGCGCCAG
>Ga0209380_10002290_pt1 | contig 12374 bp, 14 predicted proteins | sample HubBroMetageWFT6_FD_188347 | JGI IMG/M metagenome (GOLD analysis project Ga0209380, IMG submission 188347) | Warmed and freeze-thawed soil microbial communities from the Hubbard Brook experimental Forest, New Hampshire - Hubbard Brook CCASE Soil... | ecosystem: Environmental > Terrestrial >...
CCGCGGAGCAGCTTTGGGGGAAGCAAGTCCGTGAACGGGTTCATCAGCAACGCGCTAACCAAAATCGCCCGGTTCGCCGTCAGCAAGGCCGCGGCGTTCTCCTACGCCGTGGCGGTCGGCGTCGCCGGCAATCTGGTGTTCCATTTCGTCCAGCCGCAGGTGCCGATACCCTCGATTTTGGCGCCCGAGGCGTCCCAGCCCAGCGACAAGCACCCGAACACGCCCGCCGCGACTGCAGTCATCGGGCCGAAGCCGGCGGTAGCGACGATCCCAGAGCCGGTGAGTCCCGCCCCGTCTGCTGTCGTCTGGACGCCGCCTCCGGCACCACCACCGAAGCCGGCCGCGCAGCTGCCGGACCGGCCAACGGCCAGCCTGCCGGATCCCGCCCCGCTGCCGTCGCCAACCTGGAAGCCACTGCAGCTGCCCAGCGTCCCGCCTGTTCCGGCACCGAGTGAAGCCGCGCTAAAACCGATCGTGCCAGCGAGCGCCGAATCGGCTGCCCCCGGATCAGCGTCCGTCGCGGTGCTCCCGCCGCTCGCGCCGGCGATCGAGGTGGCGACGCCGCCGATGCCGCCGGAATCGCCTGCGCCGAAGATCGTGGCGCTGCCCCCTCCCCCGCCAGCCGCGGCTGAGCCGCCGCGCGGCTCGCTGGAATTCAGCGATTTGTGGCACCCGTACCGGGCTGTCAAGAAGGGGCTCAATTGGGCGGGCGATCAGCTTCCCGTCATCGGCGAGGATCATGCCGAGGCACGGCCTCCCGTATCACCACCGCCGGCCGTGCCGGCGCCGATTCCCGCCGCCACTGCGGCCTCGACCCCGCCGGCAACCAAGCACGGCATGGCGGCGGAGCCGATACCGCTGCTGCCGACCAAGATAACGCCAGAGCTGGCCGACGTTCCCGGTTCGGCGCCGAAGCCCGTGGCGCCCGGGCCCGGCAGCGGCGGACTCTACTAGCGCGCGAGCTTTTGATTTAATTGACGAAAGCCGGACGCTGCGGCATATCCGGCGCCATGGTCGAACGGTCGACAATCGCGAAGACCTATCGCGACAATGCCGCCCGCTGTCGTCGCCTCGCGCACCAAACCACCGACCGCCAGATTGCCGAGCGGCTGCTGGAGCTGGCGGCGGAATTGGAAGAGCACGCCGAGCAGGCTGAGAGAGACGAGACAGAAGACTGAGGAGCTGATCCGTCGCTATCTACCCGATCACGCCCGCTTCGCGCAAAGCGGCGATCTCGATCTCGCCGTAGCCGGCCTCGCGCAACACCTGTTCGCTGTGCTCGCCCAGATTTGGAGCGCGGCGCGGCCGCACCTTCTCCTGGCCGGCGATCGCGAACGGGCTGTCGATCGTCGTCAGGTCGGTATCGACAAACGGGACAAGGCAGCCCGCCGCGAGCACCTGTTCGTCCTGACAGACATCCGCGGGCTCGGCGACGATGCCGAAGACCAGTCCAGCGGCGTCGAGCCGACGGCGCCACTCATTGAGGTCTCGGGTGGCGAAGATCTGATCGAGGATGCCGACCAACTCACGGGCATGCTGCTCGCGCAGCAATGTCGTCGCAAATCGCGCTTCCTCCAGCGCCGGATCTTGCAGGCACGCCTTGAACTTGTCCCAACGCCACTCGTCCGAGGCGATCGACAACAAGAGCCAGCGGCCGTCGCCGCAGCAATAGTGGATGCGCAGCGCGTTGACCGCCGCCTCGCGCGGCGGCTGCGGCACCACATTGTCGCCGCACAAGGCGGCCTGGATCGAACAGCCATTGGCCCAGAGGCCGTTCGCCAACAGCGACGAGCTGACGTAATTGCCCCTGCCGGTGCGCTCGCGCTGATAGAGCGCAGTGACGATCGCGCCATAGGTACCCATGGCCGAGGGATGATCGCCCATGCCCGGCAGCGAGCGCGCCGGCGCGACCGCTTCCCCGGCGCGCACCAGATGCATCAGGCCGGTTCGCGCCCACCATGCCGTCGCGTCGAAACCGGGCTTGTCGGCCTCGGGCCCGGTCTCGCCATAGCCGGTGAACGAGGCGTAGATCAGCCGCTGGTTCAGCGGCGCCAGATCATCGTAGGCGATGCCAAGCCGCCGGCGCACCGGCGGCGGGTAATTGGTGATGAAGACGTCCGCGCCCCTGACCAGCCGGTACAGCACGGCGCGGCCTGCTTCGGCGCGCAGGTCGAGCGCGAGGCTCTTCTTGTTGCGGCTGTCGAGGATGAAGCCCGGATTGAGCGGCTTGCCCGGCACCGGCACGGCGCGGCGACGATAGGCGTCGCCGGCGCCGGGCGGCTCGATCTTGACCACTTCGGCGCCGAAATCCGACATCACCGTCGCCGCCGCCGGCCCGGCGATGTAGCTGGCGCAGTCGATGACCTTGAGCCCGTCGAAGATACGTTCCGTCACTGCCAGACCCCTCTGTCACACGGCGAGGCGGTAGACGTCGCCGTCGCGGACGATATGGCCGGCGGTGGCGCCGGCGAAATGCGTGCCGATCACCAATACCGGGCGCTCGGACAAATCCTTCAGCATGCGCTCGCGGGTCCGGCGCGCCTGATGCGGATCGCTGTCGGCGGTCGATGACCAGTCGGGGCGCGCGATCTGGCAAGGGTGGTGCATGAAATCGCCGGTGATCAGCGCCTCTTCGCCCGCCGATCGGATGCGGACACTGACATGTCCCGGCGTATGTCCGATCGTCGGCACAAGGCTGATCTCGTCGCAGACCCGGTGATCGTTCTCGACCAGATCGACGAGCCCGGCTTCGTGCACCGGCTTCACCGAGTCGGCGAAGATGGCTGCCATGTCGTCGCGCTCGCGCTGGCTCTGCCAATGCGCGAACTCGATGCGGCCCATCAAATAGCGCGCCTTGGGAAAGGTCGGAACCCAAGTCTTAGTCCCATTGGTGCCATCAACCAGCATCGTATTCCAGCCGACATGATCGACGTGAAGATGCGTGCACAGCACCGTGTCGATCGACTCGCGCGGATATCCGGCGGCGGCGAGATCGGCGAGGAATGGGCCCTGCAGATTGTTCCAGGTCGGGATCCGCCGGTTTTGCTTATCGTTCCCGAGGCAGGTATCGACGACGATGCGGCGATCCGGGGTTTCGACGACGAGCGCATGGATGCTCATCTTCAGCCGTCCGCGCTCGTCGGCGAAATGCGGCTGCAGCCAGCCGATCGGCAGGATCTCCTCATAGGTCGCCTGCGGCAGGATGAACCGGCTGCCGCCGGTCACCTCCAGCTCGACAATCTTGGTCACGGTGACCCTGCCGATCCGCCATCTCTGCATTGCCCGCCCTCGCGCTCCCGTCACCTATGGCAAAAGCTTACCGGGGCCGCGGGCGGGTGCGCCATAATCATCGGAAGCGGCCGTTCGAGTTCTCGGTCAGCGATATCATCCCGGCGCCGCCGCAGGCGATCTATGAGGCGTGGCTCGACAGCCAGGGACACGCGGACATCACCGGCGGGCAGCCGGCGCGTATCTTGTCTGTGCCGGGGGCCGCGTTCACGGTTTGGAACGGCTACATCACCGGTCGCAACCTGAAACTCGAACCGGGGCGCCGGATCGTCCAATCCTGGCGCACCACCAAATTCGCCGCGACTGACCCCGACTCGCAGATCGAGGTCGTGCTGGAGCCGGTCGCCGGCGGTACCCGGGTGACCGTGCACCATCGGAATGTGCCGACCGGTCACACCAGCTATCGCGATGGCGGCTGGCAGAACTCGTATTTCGAGCCGATGAAGCGGCATTTCGCGAGATCGTGACCGGCGGGCTGTGGCGGGTTAGCATCCCTGCTGTCTGGAGGGAGGAGCCCGCGATGAAAGCCGCCGTCCTGCACGAGCCGAACCAGCCGCTGACGATCGAGGACGTTGCTGTCGAGAAACCGAAGGCTCGCGAGGTCTTGCTGCGCACCGCGTTCGCCGGGCTCTGCCACAGCGACCTGCATTTCATCGAGGGGCTCTATCCGACGCCGGTCCCTGTCGTGCTCGGTCATGAATCCTCGGCCGTCGTCGAGGCGGTCGGCGACGGTGTGAGCTACGTCAAGCCGGGCGACCACGTCATCACCTGCCTGTCGGTGTTCTGCGGGACCTGCCCGCAATGCCTGACCGGCCACCCGAACCTGTGCGAGAACACCGACGTCAAGATGATGCCCGGCCAGGCCCGCCGAATGACCTGGAAGGGCCAGCAGATGAACCAGGCCTTCAACCTGTCATCGTTCGGCGAGCAGATGCTGGTGCACGAAAATTCGATGGTGAAGATCGACGACGACATCCCGCTCGACCGCGCCGCCCTCGTTGGCTGCGGCGTTATGACCGGGGTCGGTGCGGTGTTCAACGCCGCCAAGGTCGCGCCCGGCGCGACGGTCGCGGTGATCGGCTGCGGTGGGGTCGGGCTATCGGCGGTCAATGGCGCGGCGCTCGCCGGCGCCGAGCGGATCATCGCGATCGACCGGGTGCAGTCGAAGCTCGATATCGCTCGCGAGCTCGGCGCCACCGACACGATCAACGCCAGCAATCTCGACGCGGTCGAACGGGTGCGCGAGATGACCAAGGGCGGCGTGCATTACTCGTTCGAGGCGCTAGGCACCAAGACCACCGCCGAGCAGGCCTTTCAGATGCTGCGACCGGGCGGGACCGCGACGATCATCGGCATGGTGCCGTTCGGCATGAAGATCGAGCTGCACGGCTTCGATTTCCTGCGCGACCGCAAGATCCAGGGCACCTCAATGGGCGGCAACCGGTTCCGGGTCGACATGCCGCGGCTGTTGTCGCTATGGCGGCAGGGCCGGCTGAAGCTGGATCACCTGATCTCGGGCAGGATCAAGCTCGCCGAGATCAACGAAGGCTTCGCCGCGCTCAAATCCGCGGCACCGGTGCGTCAGCTGATCGACTTCGCCGCCTGACGCGCGGCTGTCCCGGCGATCAGCCGCTTGGTATCGCGGCCTGATGTCGCTGACCGGAGCATTGTCTTGGCAAAGGTGCGCACCGGCTGCCTGCGCACGAGCAGGGTGGCCACCGTGCTCGTCATCAGCACAGCGAGGATCGGGCCGGCGCCGGCCTCGACCAGCTCGGTTCCGATCCCGACCGCCAGGGGCACGCCGAAGATCAGGATCACCGGACTGACCAATACGGCGCAAAAGGCGAGGAACCACACCACGCAATGTCCAAAAATCTTCATATCCGCACCCGGCCGAAACGGTCCGGGTATATTCTGGCGCGATTGCGTTAAGGTATCGTTTCACTCGCCTTCGTCGGTTTGAGGTTCTTCTTTACGCCAGCACTTTCTCCACCGTGATCGGCAGGTCGCGCACGCGGATGCCGGTCGCGTGGTAAACGGCATTGGCGACCGCCGCCGCGGCGCCTACCATCGGCAGTTCGCTAAATCCTTTGACCCCCGCCGGATTTATCAACCCGTCCTGCTCCTCGACGAAGAGGGGGTCGGCTAAAGGCCGAGGTAGAATTTCCGCACCAGTTCGTTGTTGTTGAGCTCATCGGTGTTGCGCCCCTCGAAGGCGATATGGCCGTGGACGATAACATAGCCGCGATCGGCGATGCGCACCGCCTGGTTGAAGTTCTGCTCGGCCATCAGCACGGTCAGCGAAAACCGCTCCTTCAGCTCCTTGATTTTGTCGATCGTGCGGCTGACCAGGATCGGCGCCAGCCCGACCGAGGGCTCGTCGATCAGCAGGATGCGGGGCGCCGACATCAGCGCGCGCGCCAGCGCCAGCATCTGCTGCTCGCCGCCCGAGAGACTGCCGGCGAGCTGTCGACGCCGCTCGCGCAGCCGCGGGAAGGTCTCGTAGGAAGATTCGAGGTTGCGGTCCATCGCGCTGCGCGCGGTCGGCCGGAACGCGCCGAGCAGCAGGTTTTCCTCGACATTCAACTTCGGAAACAGGCGCCGCCCTTCAGGCACCAGGGTGATGCCGAGATCGACGATTTCTTCGGTTGAGCGACCGACGAGATCGTACCGCTCGCCCTCGATCTCGGCGACGATGCTGCCGGAGCTCGGTCGCACCATCCCCATCACGCATTTCATCAGCGTGCTCTTGCCGTTGCCATTGGTGCCGAGCAGGGTCACCGTCTCGGCATTTGATACCGACAGCGAGATGTCTTCGAGCACGCGCACCGAGCCGTAGCCGGCGTTGAGACCGGTGATCGACAGGCTATTCCCCAAGGTAGGCCCTTTCGACCTCCGGGTTGCGCACGACCTCCTGCGGTGCCCCGTCGGCGATCTTCTGGCCGGCCACAAGCACGACGAGGCGGGTCGAAAAGCTCATGACCGCGCGCATGATGTGCTCGATCAGCACGATCGTGATGCCCTGCTCGTTGAGCCGGAACAGCACGGCGAGAATTTCCTCGATCTCGGAGGGTGAGAGGCCCGCCATGGCCTCGTCGGCGAACAGCAGGCGCGGCTCGGTGGCAACAGCGCGAGCGAGTTCGAGCTTGCGCATCTCGACCTGGGTCAGGTCGCGCGGCAGGCGCCGCGCCTTGTCGCCGAGCCCGACTTCGTGTAGCAGCTCGCGGCAGCGCGCTTCCACCTGCTCGTCCGACAGGCGATGCCCCGGCCGGGCATTGACCGTGTACAGCAACGGCACGCGAATATTGTCGGTCAGGTTCAGCGTGTGGAACGGTTTCGGCAGCTGGAAGCTGCGGGCGAGGCCGAGCCGGGTGCGCTCGTGCGCGATCAGCCCATCAAGCGGGTGTCCATCGAACAGGATCCTGCCAGTTTCGTTGCGCAGGGTGCCGCAGAGGCAATTGACCAGCGTGCTCTTGCCGGAGCCGTTTGGGCCGATCAGGCCCAGCCGCTCGCCGCGAGCGATTATCAAATCGATGCTCTCGAGCGCAACGAAGCCGCCGAAGCGCTTGCCGACGCCGCTGACTTCTAGAATGGGCGCTGGCGTCACGCCGCCCGCGCCGCTTGCGGCTGTGTTTGCATCCGTGCTCCTCGCGCCCGACGACGCGCTTGCACCAACCCGACAATGCCGTTCGGGGCGATGATCACGAAGCCGATCAGCAGCAAGCCCACGATCAGCAGGTTGAGGGCCGAGGATATCGTGACGGTCGCGAGTTGCTGGATGGTACCGAGCAGAATCGCGCCGATTACCGGCCCGATCCAGCTGGTCATGCCGCCGATCACCGGCATCGCGACACTGTTGACGGCGTAGGCGAGATTGAAGCTGGATGTCGGGTCGAGATACGTCACGTAATACGGCAGCGGCGCCCCGGCCATGCCCATCAGCGCGCCGGACAGCGTCGTCGCGATCAGCTTCAGCCGAAGGGTCGGCACACCGCCTGCTTCGGCCGCCAGTTCGTCGTCGCGGATCGCGGCAAAGCCGAGCCCGAGCCGTGAGCGCTCGATCGTGCGGGCGATGCCGACCGAGATCACCGCCAGCACCATCATCAGCGTGTAGAGGTATTGGATGTAGCCGCCGCCAAGCGGCGCCAGCGCCGGGCGGATGATGTAGATGCCCCGGGAGCCGCCGACGTAGTCCCAGTTGACGATCAAGGTCTGCACGACAATCGCCAAGGCCAGCGTCGCGATCGCGAAAAACACCCCGCGCAGCCGTAATGTCAGGTATCCGGTCCCGAGCCCGACGGTGCCGGAGACGATACCTCCGACGACGATCATGATCGGCAGCGGTATCTGCGGGATCGTCAGGTCGAAGCTGCCGTGCAGCAGCGTCGGCATCTTGTGCAATACGACCGAACTGTAGGCGCCGAGCGCAAAGAACGCGCCGGTGCCGAAATTGGTGTAGCCGGTATAGCCGCCGAGGATGTTCCACGCCGTCGACAGCACGACGTATTGCAGCACAACGTAAGCGGCGAAGAAGAAATACTCGTTAGTGAAAAACACCCGGGTCAGTACCAGCACCGCGGTACCGACCACGGCAGCGGCGATCCAGAAGAACCCGTTGCGCATCGCTAGCGACCGAGCAGACCGGCCGGGCGCACGGCCAGGGTCAGCAGCAGGAACCCGAACGCGACCGCCGGCGCCCAAGACGGGCCATAGAACGTCGCGGTGATGCTCTCGACGATGCCGATCAGCATCGCGGCCGTGACCATCCCGGGAAAGCTGGTCATCCCGCCGAGCACGCAGATCGCAAAGATGCGGCCGATGTAGTCGCGGCCGATCGACGGCTCGACCGGCTGGATAATGATCAGAAATGTGCCGGCCAGCGCACAGGTCGCCGTCGAGATACCGAAGGCGATCTGCTTGATCCGCATCGGGCTCGCCGCCATCAGTTGCAGGGCAACCCCATCCTGTGACACGGCGAGGATCGCCCGGCCGATGAAACTGCGCGACAGATAGAGCTGCAGCAACGCGATCATCAGCAGCGAGGTGACGCAAGGGACCAGCATCCGCAATGGCAGATCGACCAGCCCGAGATGCAGGCTCGGTCCAATGTAAGGGGCTTCGACGAAGCGGTAATCGACGCCGAAGATCAGCACCAGCGAGACTTCGCCGACGAACAACAAGCCGAAAAAGAAGGCGAGGCCCTGGATCGCCTGCTCGCCCCGGCTCTCGAACGAGTAGTAGTAGAGCCGGTAGACTGCCATCCCCAGCAGATAGAAGACCGGCAGCATCACGATGCCGATCAGGATCGGGTCGAGCCCGAGATAGGAATTGACGATATAGGCGGCGTATGAGCCGAGCAGGATGAAGGCGGGCTGGGCGATGTTGGCGATGTCGAGCATGCCGAACGAGATCGTGACGCCGACGGTAACCGCCGCGTAAAAACCGCCGAGCAGAATGCCCGCGACGATCGCGTTGACGAGGAGGTCGAGGGAAACGGCCATCGGCTGCTAGCGGCAGCCGCGGAAAGCTAAGGTGCGGTCACGCCACGGCATCGGCACCATACTGGGCTTCCTCCCCTTTGACTATTCTCGCTCAGCGGTGCCGATCGAGTGATGCCCATTAGATCAGCATCGGGGCACGCTGAGAAGTGCGACGCCGCCGGTCGGGGCGGCGGATCGTCGCTGTCGGAGCTTTTCGGTCCTGAGCAGAAGCACGCTGTGCCAGTAGCTTATCAGCGCTAACAGGCGCCGGGCTCTTCTCGATAAAGGTGCACACTGATGACTGGACTCACTCTCGAACAGTCCTCGACCATCGTCGACCAGGCGCTCGAAAAGGGCCGTGAACTCAAGCTCCAGCCGCTGACCGTTGTCGTCCTCGACGCCGGCGGGCAATTGAAGGCGATGAAGCGCGAAGACCGCTCCAGCCTGCTACGGCCGGAAATCGCGATGGGCAAGGCGTGGGGTGTTCTCGGCATGGGGTTCGGCGGGCGCGAATTCGCGCGCCGCGCCGCCGCCAACCCGACGTTTTTGCAAGCGCTGATGGTCGCCTCGGGCGGGCGCATCGTGCCGGCGCCGGGCGGCGTGCTGATCCGCGATGCCGCTGGCGACATCATCGGCTCGGTCGGGATCAGCGGCGACACCTCGGACAAGGACGAGATTTGCGCCGTGCATGGCGTCCGCAGCGCGGGTCTCGTTCCCGATACCGGCGACCCCGATTGATCGTCATCACGGGTAATTTGGCACCGCGGCGAGCACGCGGCGCGCGTCGGATTGTGCCAGGGCGACGTATTGCCCGATCACCCCGTCATACTGGTAGATGCCGCCCCAGGCCCGGACGCGATAGGGGAAGAGGCCACGTACCGGAGGCGTCGGCGGCCAGCCGGATTCGGCCAGATAGGTGTTGGTGACCGCGGGGCTGCGGAAGTGCAGCGTCATTGCCCGATCGTAGGCGGTGTCATAAGCGCTTGGGAGCATCGGGTTGTAGTAATCCGGCGGCTGCGGCGGCTCGAACTCCGGGGTTGGGCCCCAACCCCGAAAATTACGTGCGTCAGACCAGCGATAATGGTGCTGGTGCCATCCCCCGCCGTAGCAGTCACAGGCCGCAAAACGCGCCCTCGTGTAGCTCCCGGGATCGGCATTGGCGAGGCTGACGACATAGCTTGGCGTCGCAGCGGCAGAGGCGAGCAAAACGGTGGCGCGAATCGCGCGAAACAGTCGCATGAATCCCCCCGCGGAATGTGCATCGGCATCGATCCGAAGCAGCGAACCGGTGCCGATGAGTCATTCCCGCGCGAGTCTACCCGCGGCTGCAAGCGCCACCGCCTAGGACACAAAATCTTGCGCAGTGAGGATGGTTTAGCGGCACGCTACGAAGCGCACCGGCGAGGGTGGGGCCGAGGTCGAAGCGCGAATCGTATGGCAGCAGGGTACAGGCGATCACGGTCGGCCGCGCCGTCCCCTTGGATTTGACCACCATGCGCGAGCTGGCGCACATGACATCCTCCGGCGATTTTCCGAGGATTCCCCAGCAAGACTCGGTGATCTCCGGCACGTCTACGGCCGCGTCCATTTCAGGGAAGATCGTCAGCGCGACCGGGTCATCGGGGTCGATCGCGAGCCCGAGTTCTGTAAACAGGCCCGCAAAGCCGCGGCGAATGACCGCTTCCGGCTCCCCGGAGAGCCGTCGGCTCGCGATCGCGATCGCAAATCCGTTGGCGACAAGCCATAGCAGCCCATCGATTGTCGGTTGCCAACTGCGCCGGCCGCGTTCGGCTTCGTGTACGGCGCGGCCGTAATGGTCGATGGATACCCGGATCGTGAGTTGGTCGCCGTAGCGCCGGCGCAGCGCGAGCAGCGCCGGTTTCTGCCTGTGCATCGGCTTCATCGCGTTGGTCAACACCAGCGCGCGGAAGCCGCGCCCGAGGACGAGATCGAGCATCGCCGGAAATTCCGGGTTCATGAACGGCTCGCCGCCGGTGAAGCCGATCAGCGTCGTGCCGAGCCGTAGGTCGGCGATCTCGTCAAGGTAGGTGGCCACCTCGGCCGCGCTCAGATAAACGAGCCGATCGTTTTTCGGCGACGATTCGATATAGCAATTGTCGCAGGTCAGGTTGCACAGCGTGCCGGTGTTGAACCACAGCGTGTCGAGCGAATACAACGCCACTTGGGCGCGCTTCTCGCCCTTTGCGGTGAGAAATGGATCCTGAAACTTGCGCGGATCCAGCTGCGCGACACTCGCGCCGAGCATCTCGGCCATGGCCGCTCTCCAGGTTTGACGGAAGGGGTATAATACGACGGGCCGAGCACCGGCTCTTGTCGAAATTGAAGCAGAGCCACCGACGCTGGGCGGTCATATTATCGAAGTATCCCTTCTTGGCATCACAGTTGCTTGCGGCGCTTCGGCTGCGCCGTTAGGCTCGCCTTTTGTGGGGGACTTCTGTTCAACCATGATGAATTCGACGATTCCGCGGCATATTCGGTTGACCTCCCATCCGGCCGGCGCAGGGAGCGGAATGATTCCCTTGCGCTGGGGCGCGGCCAGCGCCGGCGAGCGCGGCCCTGTTGTGGCCAGCCCGGCCGAACCGCAGCACCGCAACGCGATCGGCTCCCATAGCGGGTCCTACGCGATCTATCGTGCGCTGGCCGTCGCGACCCGGGCCTTGGCGCCGAACCACCGACCTGACCTGACCGACACCTCCCCGGCGATGCGGATCGGGCCCTGGCCGCAATGGAACGATGCGACAAAGATCGTCTCCCTCGATCCCTATGGCCATCTCGTTGGCGAGGTTTTCCAGGAGCAGATCCGCGCCGGGATCGACGCGCGCCCGACGATCGCGATAACGACGGCGCAGATCGATCTGCCCGAGATCCGGCAGCGCATCGAGGCGGGCGAGATCATCCCCGACGGTGGGGTAGTTCTCGCGAATGGCGAAATCCGGGTGACAAAGGCCGCGATCGACCCGGTCTGGCACCTGCCGGGGATTGCCGCCCGTTTCGGAGTCGACGAGGCGGAATTGCGCCGCACGTTGTTCGAAGAAACCGGCGGCATGTTCCCCGAACTCGTGACCCGGCCGGATCTCGAAGTGTTCCTGCCGCCGATCGGCGGCACGACGGTCTATCTGTTCGGCGATGTCGAACGGATCGGCCGGCCCGACACGGTCATCGCCTGCCGGGTGCATGACGAATGCAACGGTTCCGACGTCTTCGGATCGGACATCTGCACCTGTCGGCCTTATCTCGCGCATGGGGTTGAGGTCTGTGCCGCCACCGCGCAGCAGGGCGGGGTCGGAATGGTCGTTTACAACCGCAAGGAGGGGCGTGCGCTCGGTGAGGTGACCAAATTTCTTGTCTACAACGCGCGCAAGCGCCAGCCGGGCGGCGACCGCGCCGACACCTATTTTCATCGTACCGAGTGCGTCGCTGGCGTGCAGGATATGCGCTTCCAGGAACTGATGCCGGACGTGTTCCATTGGCTTGGCGTTTGCCGCATCGACCGCTGGGTATCGATGTCGAATGTAAAGCACAAGGCGGCCCGGGCGCAGGGTATCGAGGTGGTCGAGCAGGTGGCGATCCCCGAACGGCTGGTGC
>Ga0209380_10002291_pt1 | contig 12373 bp, 9 predicted proteins | sample HubBroMetageWFT6_FD_188347 | JGI IMG/M metagenome (GOLD analysis project Ga0209380, IMG submission 188347) | Warmed and freeze-thawed soil microbial communities from the Hubbard Brook experimental Forest, New Hampshire - Hubbard Brook CCASE Soil... | ecosystem: Environmental > Terrestrial > Soil...
CAGCTTCTCCAGCATGCCCCACACCGGAAAATTGAAGGCGTTGATGTGCACCGCGGCACCTTCGAGCGGCACGCACAGGTGCTGGCCGACGAAACTGCCGCGCTTCGACAGGGCCTCCACCGCACCATCCAGATAGACCGTGCCGTCGGGCAGCTCGCGCGTGCCCTTGCTCGCGTACACGAACAGCGTGCTGATCCCGCCGTCGATGTCGATCCACGCATCCGACTTGGTGGCGCCGGTGGCGTAGGAGAGTGCGTAGAACTCGTCCTTGTGCTCGGTGAGGAAGCGCGCCAGCGCCTTCAGCAGCGCCGCGCGCTCATGGAACGTGAGGCGGCGCAGGTTGGCGCCGCCCACCTCGCGCGCATAGCTGAGCATGGCGCGTGTATCCAGGCCGACCGCGCCGGCGCGGGCGATGACCTCGCCGGTGGTGGCATCGCGCAGCGCCACGCCCTCGTCGAGCCCTGCCTGCCAACTGCCGCCGACGAAACTCTGCAGCTGCATGCCTCACTCCTCGCCGACGACCTGTCCGTCGATGCGGTAGGACCGCCCGCGAAACAACGCCAGGCGCTCGCCGCGCTGGTTGGCGATCACCACTTCGTACAGGCCGTTGCGCCGCGTGCGCCATAGCTCGCTCGCCTCGGCGCTCAGCTCATCGCCCTCGCGCGCCACCGCCAGGTAGTCGACCGTTGCCGCGGCGGCCACCGTGGCCTCGTTGTGCGAGTTGCAGGCGAAGGCGAACGCGCTGTCACCGAGCGCGAACAGGATGCCCCCGTGACACACGCCGTGGCCATTGATCATGTCCGGCCGCACGCGCATGGCGACCCGCGCCCAGCCCGGCCGCACCGCCTCGAGGCGCATGCCGAGCGACTGCGAAGCGCGATCGCGCGCGAACAGCGCGTGCGCGGCGCGCTCGGCACGGCGCTGGGCCGCGGCACTCGCAGCGCTCGCCTCGTTCATGGCTCAACTCCCGGTGAAGCGCGGCGCGCGCTTCGCGGCGAACGCGGCCAGCCCTTCCGCGTAGTCGGCGCTGCGGCCGAGCTCGCCCTGAAAATCACGCTCCACGTCGAGCTGCTGCGCCAGCGTGCGACCCAGCCCCTCGTAGATCGCCCGCTTGGTGCACGCCAGTCCCCGCGTCGGTGCGGCCGCTAACTGCTGCGCCAGTGCGGCGACGACCGCCGCGAGCTCGCCGTCTTCCACGCAGCGCCAGATCAGCCCCCACGCCGCCGCCTGCTCCGCCGGCAACTTGTCGCCGAGCAGCGCGAGCCCGAGGGCGCGCGCCGTGCCGACCAGGCGCGGCAGGAACCAGGTGCCACCCGAATCGGGGACCAGGCCGAGCTTGGCGAACGCCTGCACGAATGTCGCCGAGCGCGCCGCCACCACCAGGTCGCAGGCGAGCGCGATGTTGGCGCCCGCGCCGGCTGCGACGCCGTTCACGGCCGCGATCACCGGCAGCGGCAGTGCGCGCAGTGCGAGCACCAGCGGCTTGTAGTGCTGCTCGATCGACTCGGCCAGGTCGGGAGGCGCCGCACCGGGCGCCACGGCGCGGTCGTTGAGGTCCTGCCCGGCGCAAAAGCCGCGCCCGGCGCCGGTGATCACCAGCACGCGCGCCGCGGCAGGCTCGACCGCGGCGAGCGCCGTGCGTACCTCGGCGTGCATCTGCGCGTTGAAGCTGTTGAGGCGCTCGGGACGATTCAGGGTGAGCCGCGCAACCGCGCCGCTCACCTCGAACATAATGGTCTGATAGCTCACCGGTAACTCCCGCCGCCGCTCACTTCTCGTCGTAGTCGAGCTCGAGCGCAGGACTCTTGACGCGCGACTGGCAGGCCAGCACGTAGCCCTGCTCGAGCTCCCAGTCCTCAAGCGCGTAGTTCTGCGCCATCTCCACCGCGCCGCGGATCACCTTGGTGCGGCACGTGGAGCACACGCCGGCGCGACAGGAGAACGGCAGCTCGATACCGGCGCGCGCCGCCGCCTCGAGCACGGTCTCGTCATCCATCCGCATGGTAAAGGAGCGCCGCCGGCCGTCCATGACGATGGTGACCTCGGCGGCGGCGGCATCGGTCACGCGCGGCGCCGCCGCCGCTGCGATCGCGGCCGGTGCGGCCGCCGCCGGTTCGGCGGGCGTCGCCGCAGCGCCGCCCGCCACGGTGAAATGCTCGGCGTGCACACGCGCCGCATCCACGCCCAGCTCACGCAATGTGGTGCTCACGCGCTCGATCATGTCGCCCGGGCCGCACACGAAGTACTCGCGCACCGCGCGCGGCTCGAACAGCGTCGCAGCGAAGCTGCGCACGCGCGCCGCATCGATCCGGCCGTTGTAGAGCTCGACTTCCTGCGGCTCGCGGCTCATCACGAAGTGCAGCGCCAGGCGCCCGAGATGGCGGTCCTTGAGGCCCAGCAGCTCTTCCAGGCACATCGTGCGGGCCGTGCCGCTGTTGCCGTAAAAGAGGATGACCCGCGTCGCCTCGTGGGCCAGCAGCGCGCCGACCACCGACAGCACCGGGGTGATGCCGCAGCCGGCGGCAAAGGCCACATAGGTCGCGGCGCCCTGCGGGGATGAGCGCGGCGTGAAGCTGCCGTTCGGCGGCAGAACCTCGAGCGCATCCCCGACGCACAGCTGCTCGGCGAGATAGCGCGACATGCGCCCGTGCGCGTGCACCCGCGGCACGATGCGCAGCGGCCACTCGCCCGGGACGTTTACCAGCGAGTAGGTGCGGCGCGTGTCCTCGCCCTCGATGGTGGCGCGCACCACCACGTGCTGCCCGGGACTGCCGTGGTACTCGCTGCGCAGCGCCGCGGGCACCTCGAGCGCGAGTGACACCGCGTCCTCGGCGTCGGGCGTCACCTGCGCGACCTGCAGCGAATGGAACTTCAGCATCTCACAGGCACTTGAAGTAATCGAAAGGCTCACCGCACGCGCCGCAGCGGAAGTGCGCCTTGCACGGCGTCGAGCCAAATTCGGAGAGCCGCTCGCTGTGCCGGCTGCCGCAGCGTGGGCAGCTGACGGCGGCGGTCCGCCCCAGCCGGCCGGGGCCGCTTGCCGCCCCTTCCGGCGGGGCGATGCCGAAGGCGCGCAGCTTTTCCCGACCCGCCGGGGTCAGCCAGTCGCTCGTCCAGGGCGGCGACAGCACCTCTTCGAGAATCGCATCGGCGAAGCCGGCCGCGTCGAGCGCGGCGCGCACCATGGTGCGGATCACCTCGGTCGCCGGGCAACCGGAGTAGGTCGGCGTCAGGCCGACGCGCAGGCGTCCGTCGCCCGCACGCTGTACGTGCCTGACGATCCCTAAGTCGACGATGCTCAGCACCGGGATCTCCGGATCGGGCACGCTCGCGAGCAACTCCCAGACCTGCCGCTCACGATCGTCCGGATCGGCGGTGGCAGCGGTCATGGCGCGCGGCTCCGCGGTCACCAGCGCGCACCCGGGTAGGTGCGCTGCAGGTGCTGCATCTCCCCGAGCATGTGACCCAGGTGCTCGCTGTGCACGCCGCGCTTGCCGTGCCACGGGTACGGCTGTCGCGCCGGGCGCTGCAGCGTGCCCGCGTGCAGCTCCTGGTCGATGCGCGCCGACCAGCGCGGCTCGAGCTCGGTGAGTGACGGGGCGATGCCCGCTGCGCTCGCGCGCTCGTCCACCTCATCGGGTGTGAACAGCTCGTCCGTCAGTGCCCACAGCTCATCGAGCGAGCGCTGCACGCGCTGGCGGCTCTCCACCGTGCCGTCGCCGAGGCGGATCAGCCAGCCGCTGCTGAAGCGGTGGTGATAGCGCGTCTCCTTCACGGCCTTGGCAGCGATGGCGGCGAGGCGGGTGTCAGTGGAATGTGCCAGTGCCTGGTAGATCTCGAGCTGCCAGTTATCCAGCAGCCACTGGCGCACGATGGTGTGGGCGAAATCCCCATTGGGCTGCTCGGCCAGTGTCAGGTTGAAAAATTGCGGCGCATCGCGCAGGAACGCCAGCGCGTCCTCATCGCGCCCGGCACCCTCGAGCTCGCACGCGTAGCTGAGCAGCAGCCGCGCCTGTCCCACCAGATCGAGGGCGAGATTGGCGAGCGCGAGCTCCTCCTCGAGTGCCGGCGCGTGACCAATCCACTCGCCGAGGCGCTGGCCAAGCACCAGCGAGGTGTCGCCGAGGCGCAGCAGGTAGCGCAGCCGCGCGCCATCCAGCGTCGCAGGCCCCGCCGCGAGCGGCGGCGCGGCGCTCACAGGTTCTTCACCTCTTCCGGAATCGCGTAGAAGGTGGGATGGCGATACACCTTGTCGCGCGCCGGCTCGAACAGCGACTCCGCCTCCCCCGGGTCGGAGGCGGTGATATCCGCCGAGCGCACCACCCAGATGCTCACCCCCTCCAGGCGGCGGGTGTAGACGTCGCGCGCGTGCTCGACGGCCATGCGCGCGTCGGCCGCGTGCAGGCTGCCGACGTGCTTGTGCTCGAGCCCGGCGCGCGAGCGGATGAAGACCTCGAACAGCGGCCAGTCGTTGCTCATGATGTCGTTCCTAAGGCTCACGCGACCTGCGCCGTGCGGGCGCGCTGCTTCGCCGCGTGCGCCGCGGCCGCCTCGCGCACCCACAGTCCCGCCTCGTGAGCCGCGCGGCGCGCCTCCAGGCGCTCGCGGTTGCAGGGCCCGTGGCCCTTCAACACCGCGTGAAACTCGGCCCAGTCGATCGGCCCGATGAGGTAGTGCTGCGTGCCCTCGTCCCAGCGCAGCTGCGCATCGGGAATGCTCAGGCCGAGGAACTGCGCCTGCGGCACGGTGACGTCGATGAACTTCTGCCGCAGCTCGTCGTTGCTGAAGCGCTTGATCTTCCAGCGCATCGACTGCGCGGTGTGCTTCGAGTCGGCATCGCTCGGTCCGAACATCATGATCGAGGGCCACCACCAGCGAGCGAGCGCGTCCTGCGCCATGGCGCGCTGCTCGCGGCTGCCACGCGCCAGGGTGAGCATGATCTCGAAGCCCTGCCGCTGGTGAAAGCTCTCCTCCTTGCAGATGCGCACCATGGCGCGCGCATACGGTCCGTAGGAGCAGCGGCAGATCGGAATCTGGTTCATGATCGCCGCGCCGTCCACCAGCCAGCCGATGGCGCCGACGTCCGCCCAGGTGAGCGTCGGATAGTTGAAGATGCTCGAGTACTTCGCCGCCCCCGCCAGCAGCTGGCGGAACATCTCCTCGCGCTCGATGCCGAGCGTCTCGGCGGCACTGTACAGGTACATGCCGTGGCCGCCTTCGTCCTGCACCTTGGCGATCAGCACCGCCTTGCGCTTGAGTGTCGGTGCGCGCGTGATCCAGTTGCCCTCGGGCAACATGCCGACGATCTCCGAGTGCGCATGCTGCGAGATCTGGCGGATCAGTGTCTGGCGGTAGGCTTCCGGCATCCAGTCCTTGGGCTCGATCTTCTCGTCCGCATCGATGCGTGCCTGGAAACGCACCGCGCGCTCCTCGCCCTCGCCGGCCGCTGCCGGCACCGGCCTCCCCTCGTTGTCGAGCGCCTGGGTATACATGCTGCCGCACGCCGCCGCCGATAGGAGACAAGGGTAGCACACGAGTTCCGCGCGCAGCGGCAGCGAGCTCTTCGCGCGGCGACGCGGCATCTATCGGCAGGCCCTGCGGCCGCAGCAGCCGCAGCGCTACTGGGTGTGCGCGGCTGATATGGAGTCGCGACATGGCACTTGATGGTGTCCTGAGGCGCGAGTTCGGCCTTGCTTGACAACCGGGTGCGCCGGAGAGAGGCTCAAATTCGTGCCGCAGACGGATTGCGGTCGCGGTTAGTGCGGCGGTACCGCGACCCGCAGAGATTTGAACAACAATCGGGTGGGCACCGCCCTGGCGGGGAGAGGCCTTTGAGCGAGTCGCGCTACAAGGCGTTCATCAGTTATAGCCATCGCGACGAGCTCTGGGCGACGTGGCTGCACAAGTCGCTCGAATCCTATCGACCGCCCAAACAGCTCGTCGGGACAAAGACCAGCCGCGGCGAAGTACCCCGACGCCTCAATCCCGTGTTCCGGGACCGCGAAGAGCTTGCCTCGGCCACCGATCTCGGCGAGGTCATCACTACGGCACTGCGCGAGTCCGCCTGCCAGATCGTCATCTGTTCGCCGAACGCCGCGCGCTCAAAGTGGGTCAACGAGGAGATCCTGGCGTTCAAGCGCCTCGGTCGCGAGGATCGGGTCTTCTGCCTGATCGTCGCGGGCGAGCCGAACGCCACCGACATGCCCGGGCGGGAGGATGAGGAGTGCTTCCCGCCGGCGCTCAGGTTCCAACTCGCCGCCGACGGCACCCTCGGCGCTTCGCGCACCGAGCCGATCGCCGCGGATGCTCGGCCGGGCAAGGATGGGCGCTTCGCCGCCAAACTGAAGCTGATCGCCGGAGTCCTCGGGGTTGGCTTCGACGCGCTGCGCAGACGTGAGCAGCAGCGCCGCAACCGCCGGCTCGCCATCATCGCCAGCGGGGCCACTGCCGGCATGGTGCTGACCAGCGCACTAGCCGTTTATGCGCTCGTACAGCGTAGCGTCGCGCAGAAACAGACGGCGCGCGCGGAGGCGGAAGCCGAGACCGCGAAGCAGACGACGACGTTCCTGGTTGATCTGTTCAAAGTCTCGGATCCGAGCGAGGCGCGCGGCAACAGCGTCACCGCGCGGGAAATGCTCGATAAGGGTGCGGCACGCGTCGAGCGGGAGCTTGCCAAGGAGCCGGCTATTCAGGCGACGCTGATGGATACGCTCGGCACCGTATACACGGGCCTCGGCCTCTATACCCAATCGCGGCCCCTGCTCGATCATGCGGTGGCGACTCGACGCCGCCTGCCGGGCGTCGATCCCCTGGAGCTGTCCGAATCACTCAACCATGAGGGTGATCTGTTCACACTGCAGGCCGACTTCGGCGCGGGTGAGAAAGCCTACCGCGAAGCGATCCGTATCGCCTCCGCGCGGCCCCATGACCACCAAAGCCAGGTGGACCTCGCGAACTCACTTGCCGGTCTCGGCACGTTGCTCGATCTGGACGGACATTATGCGGAGGCCGAGAGGTCTCAGCGCCAGGCCCTCACACTGCAGCAGGCTCTGTATGGCGAGAGGGATCCTGGTGTCGCGCGCACGCTCAAGGATCTCGCCCGGACCATCACTCACGGCGGCGATCCCAACGCCGCGATCCCCCTGATGGAGCGCGCGCTGGCCGTGCAGCGGGAGCTGCGAGGCAGCGAGCCGCATCCCGATCTGGCAGAGGTGCTCAACGACATGGGATACGTGCTCAGCCAGGCCGGGGACCTGGACAACGCCGAGCGGTTCTATCGCGAATCGCTCGCGATGTACCGGCGCCTGCTCGGTGACAAGCACCCCTACGTTGCAACCGAGCTCGAGAACGTCGCCTTCGTGCTGCAGAGCAAGGGTGATCTTGCCGGCGCGGAGGCGCTGCTGCGGCAATCACTGGAGATTCACCGCGACCAGCAGGGTGAAAGCCACCCGGAATTCGGGCGAGCGCTATTCAATCTCGCCGGCGTGCAGTACGACCGTGGCGAAACACATGAGGCGCTCGAGAACATGCGCCATGTGCTGGCGATTTACCGCAAGGCATTTCCTGCGGATCATCCGGATATTGCCATCGTGCTGAACGTAATGGGCTTCGGGCTGACGATGTCCGGCGATTACGAACTCGCCGACCGGTATCTGCAGGAAGGACTGGCGATGCGGCGGCGATTGTTCAGCGACAAGACGCCCGAGATTGCCTCGAGCCTGATGATGCTCGCGGTCCTCAGGGTGGCTGAGGGCAAGTATCCGGAGGCGCTCGAGCTGTCGCAGAACGCCAGGAGCATCTTTACCGCCTCGCTGTCCGCCGACCATTGGCGCACCGCGATCGCTGAGAGTATCGAGGGTGCGGCGCTCACCGGGCTCGGCCGCTATGGGGAAGCGGAGACGCGGCTTACGCACAGCTGCGGGATCCTGAGCAAGAACGGCGGCGCGGGGGGAGTGTATCGCAGCCTGGCGCAACACTATTTAGACGCGCTGCACCGGCAAGAACATCACCTGGGCGCGATGGCCACACTGGCTGGCGGCGCGAGCGCACGCCCCCCTCGGTAACTGAGGGACAAGTACCCAACTATCGATATAACACAGTAACTATTGCAAAAGTGGCGCTTGCAACAATAACTTGCTAGCGTCGACGGATAATTAACTAAAACCTGCGTGCAGTCCAGGTAGCAGGGTGACAGGACGGCATCCCTGCACAGAGTGACTCACTAGGGGAGAAGCCATGCACGTCCAATCCATGACGACTTTGACCCACTCCGTGCAGTCCGGTGCACCGCGTCGGCCCTTGGCGCGACTCGCCGTGGTTGCGATCGCATTACTGACGTGTGCCGTTGCCGGCGCGCAGGGGCTTCCGCAGCAGCAACTCAGCGTGGCATTCACGAATGCCTTCCCCAACGGCTCACTCGATGCGCTTACGATGCCGAACCCCATCGGGATGCCGAACAGCGCGGCGATCGTGGCGACGGACCCGCTCCTCACGGGGGGCACCCCGCAGAATCTCTACACGGCACTCACCTGGGTCACCAACCCGGCAACCAGCACCCTCGATATGATCTATGCGGATGCCGAGCAGCATAAGATCTGGCGCCTTCCGGGGCCGCTGTATAAAAACCCGGTCGTGATCTTCTCCTGGTCAGGCAGGGGATCCGGGCCGCCCTACCCGTCCGGCCTCGCGTCGGATCTCAGCGGCAATGTGTATGTCATCTCGCCCAGCAGCGCCTGGGACAAGCCGGGTGTGTGGGTCCTGCCGATCACCAAGACGGGTACGTATGGCCGACCGCTCCTGATCGACAATACATTCGATGATCCCACGACTCACAAGCCGGTCTCGACCCTCGCCCTGACCGACGTCGCTGTGGCCGGTAAGGCTGCGACCGGAGGATCGCCCGACTGGAACGCTCTTGATCTGCTCGTCCTGGTCGCCGATTTCTCCAACACCCGGGTGATCCGCTATTCACAGGCGCAGATCCAAAGCGTGCTTGGCACGAAGGCCGCGCAGCAAGGCCCGGCTTCGAACGTGGTTACGCCGGCGCAGTTCCTGACTCAGGCAACCAAGAAGCTTGCACCCATCCCGGTCGGTATGGACTTCGGCCAGGATCCGACGACGCACGACATGACGCTGCTTGTCGCGACAGTCGACGGCAGAATCCTGGATTTCGACTCGGCCACGAATGCATTCATCACGCCGTACGCGATAAATCTCGGCCTCGGGCTGACGAGGGTCAAAGTCGGCACCTTCCAGGGCGCCCAGTATGTGTTCGTCGCCCAACTTCCCGGACGGATCATGGAATTCGCCGCGCCGCCGGCGGGGCACTCGAACACCTCCCCGTTCGCGAGCGTGAGCAAAGGAGTCAGCAACCCCACCGACCTGGCCGTGACGCAATCCGGCTCGACGTCAGTGGGCCAACAAGGTCAGGGCCCGTGCATCAGTGCGCCGTGCAGCATTCTTCCTCAGCTATCGCTGCAATTCACCGGTCCGGGCACCGCCAACTTTCCACCCAACGACTCCATCGCGGTGGACAGCTGCAACATCAGCGCCGACCCGCGCGTCACGATTGTCGAGGGTTTCCCAACTTATAATTATGTACCGCTGAATCTCGGCCTTTTCTGCACTAACCTTCCCAACGTCTGGCTGTCGGCCAATTTGTTCGGCGGGTCCGGACCGACCGGAGCGGGGATTTATGTCGAGAAGATCACGGCGACAGCACTCAACCAGTTCTCGAACATCACTAACACCACGCCGGTCAACAACACCCTGACCACTTTTACCCTCAACCCCGGCGTGGTCCTCGGAGCTAACCCTCCGTGCGGAAGCGCCAATGGTCCGGTTGTTGGAGCGGGACCGCTGCCCGGTTCCGAATCAACGACCCCCGAACTTTCACAAGTTCCCGGCGCTGCCAGCGTGGTCTACGACATCACGGTGGACTGCTCGAGCGACCCCCCACCCGGCGGCAATAACAACCATCCTTCGATACTCGTCGAGGGCACCGTACAGGGAGGACTGTCTCTCCCCTACATCGATAGCGAATTCAGCAATCTGCAGCAGGCGTTCAATAGCATGGTCACGCCGCCAGTTCAGCCGCCCAGTACGCAGATCAACGCCGCTATCCAGTCGACCATTCAGGGCTACATCACCAACAGCCAGAACTACTTCAATCAGCAGAACTACAACTGTGCCCTCAACACACTGGCGACTGGCGCGAGAGCCATAAACACGACGGTTAATTCGAACCCAGGATACTTTTTAGCCGGGCCGCCGCCTTCCGACAATGAAAACCCGTCCGGCGACTTGCTGGCGCGACTCGATCATTTGTATTACGACATCTACGTATTCGCGTTCCCGCCGCCGGCTAATCCGCCGCTTACGACCGATGCCTTGAACCCGGCGACCGCCGTGCCGACCTGCACGCAGCTCGGCCCCCCGCTGACGCTCGCGGCTACGCCAAATCCGATCGGGGGGACATTTGGCATCCTGACTTTGACGTGGACGGTCAATAATCCGACGCTCTTGCCGGCAACTACGTCATGCGGAGTTGTAACGACAGATCCTGACTCTCCTTCATGGGTTGTGCCCCCGACAGTGACTCTGGACGCTCCCCCGAACAACTCCATGACTTATGCCCTCACTGACAGTCCATCGTCGAATGGGTCGTTCACGATCAGTCTGAACTGCTCGGTCAACGGTGCCGTCGTGTCCGCGAGCGCACCTTTTACCGTCGTAACTCCATTCACGGAAAGTACTCCCATCATCTTTGAACAAGCCTCCGGGCAGGCGAGTTCATCGCCTGACATCATCGATTTTCTGAGCGTCAACGTTCCAGTGAACGGAGGTTGCACGATAACGGACGGCTCCGGAGTTTTCGGAAGCCTCCCTGTGTCTGGCGTAGTTACGAACGGTTTCTACTACCCGGCTGGATTCTTCTCAACGGTGCCTAAGAACGTTACCTGGACGCTCAGCTGTCCGGATAACCCAGCGCCCACCCCTGCGGTGACGGTCGCCTACAACGTATATTCAGCCGGACAGCTCACGCTGAGCTCGTCCGGGGCCGCCGGCCCGGGAGGGACATACGACGGCAGCCCGATAGCTCTGAGCTGGAATTTCAGCAACCTGCCGGTAAACACGACTTGCACGCTGTCGTCCACGGACACAAGCGGGTTTGGCGCGACGCAGTCAGTGAGCATCTCGCTAAACGGCAACTCCAACACCGGCTCGGGTAGTACTGACCCGCTAACTACCGGTAGCGGGTCCTACTCGTACGACCCTACCGACAGCGGTACCAGTAACTGGACCGCAACGCTCAGCTGTAACGGTATAACGTCGTCCGCTTCGTATACGTCAACGCCCGAGTAACGCGAAGGCATCAGAGTTTTCGCGTGTTTCGCTCAACTCGATCGCGGTGCTGATCGAGAGAGACGGGCTGAGGGGTGTCCGTCAGCCAGGCGGGGTGACCCGCCACCGGCGCCTTCAGCGCCGGTCGATCACGCGGCGCGCCTTGCCGGCGGAGCGCTCGATCGCCCCCGGCTCGCAAACCCGCACGACGCACGTGATGCCCAGCAGCGACTTGATACTGTGCTCGAGCTGCTGCTGCACCTGCAGGCGCAAGCTGCGCTCAGCGGCGAACTGCGGCCGGCACTCGACGCTCACGGTGAGCTCATCGAGGTGTCCGCTGCGGCTGACCTCGAGCTGGTATTGAGGTGCGAGCGCTGCGATCGGCACGAGCAGCTCCTCGAACTGGCTGGGGAACACGTTGACGCCGCGGATGATCAGCATGTCGTCGGTGCGGCCGCTGATGCGTGCCATGCGGCGCATGGCGCGCGCGGTCGGCGGCAGCAGCGCACTCAGATCGCGCGTGCGGTAGCGGATCAACGGCAGTGCCTCCTTGGTGAGCGTGGTGAACACCAGCTCGCCGGCGCTGCCGTCGGGCAGCACTGCGCCGCTCAACGGGTCGACGATCTCCGGGTAGAAATGATCCTCCCAGATCACCGGGCCGTCCTTGCTCTCGACACACTCGCTCGCCACACCCGGTCCCATGATCTCCGAGAGCCCGTAGATGTCGAGCGCAGCGAGCGCGCACCGGGACTCGATCTCCGCGCGCAACGCCTCGCTCCACGGTTCCGCGCCGAACATCCCGGCGCGCAGCGAGGTGCGCGCCGGGTCCAGCCCCTGGCGCAGGAACTCCTCGGCGATCACCAGCATGTAGGAGGGAGTGACCATGATGAGGTCGGGCTTCAGGTCGCAGATGAGCTGCACCTGCTTGTGCGTCTGGCCGCCCGACATGGGCACGACCGTGCAGCCGAGCAGCTCCGCCCCGTAGTGCGCCCCGAGCCCGCCGGTGAACAACCCGTAACCATAGGCGATG
>Ga0209380_10002292_pt1 | contig 12371 bp, 3 predicted proteins | sample HubBroMetageWFT6_FD_188347 | JGI IMG/M metagenome (GOLD analysis project Ga0209380, IMG submission 188347) | Warmed and freeze-thawed soil microbial communities from the Hubbard Brook experimental Forest, New Hampshire - Hubbard Brook CCASE Soil... | ecosystem: Environmental > Terrestrial > Soil...
GCGTGACCCATTTCGTCATTGACGCGCTTGAACCGGTCAATATCCACCAGCACGAAAATCAGCTCACGCCGGGCTCCGGTTCCCTTTTGCGAGTCGCCCGTCTTCTGATACGAACGCAACGTTTGCGCCTGGTCCGTGGGAATCGTTTCATAGAAATAACGCCGGTTTCGGGTTCCCGTCAGCGGATCGGTCAGCGAGATCTGTTCCAGTTCCTTGTTCTTTTGCAGCAATTCCGCGCTGCGTTGCGCCACCGCCCTTTCCAATTCGCTCTTCCGCCGGTTCAGCGTTCGCGTGCGCAGGGAAACGAATCCCCATATGCCGCCCATCAAACCCACCACCATCAATCCTCTTGACCAACTGGATTGCCACAAATTCGGCAATACACGGAAATAAAAGCTCGTCTTCGTCGAATAGCTCGGTGAATCGGCTTCTTTGCACTGCACCCAGAACTCATAACTTCCCGCTGGTAAACCGCCATACCGTACTTCACGCTGCGCCGTTTCCGTCGGACGTCTCTCCAATCCGTCCAACTGGTAGCGGCAAGTCACCTGTTCCGGCGTGTCCAGCACCACCGGAGAAAATTGCACCATCAGCGATCCGTCGGTTGAATCCACAAAAGACTTCTGGCTCATGCTGCGTTCCGTTCCGCCAAGCACCACGGTGGTCAGCACCACTTTCGGCGGAGCCTCTTTTCTCACTTCGCCCACCGGCTTATACCGCGACAATCCGCGCGACGTCGCAATCAAATAGCTTCCGTCGGCCTCTTCGCGTGTTCCCGTCCACGGGCTTAAGTCATCCCAAATCAACCCGTTCGCATGATTCAGCCGCTGCAGATGCCCGTCCGGCCAAAGGATCATGATTCCGTCGGTGCCGTCGAACCACATCCGGTTCTTCGCGTCGCGTCCCACCACCGTCCGATCCCAATCGTGAAACTCAAAACGCGGTATCCCGTTCTTCCCCAACGTCACCCGTGTTACACCAACCACGTCGTTATATGCCACCCAGACTTCGTTGTCGTTCAGCGCCGCCAGGCTGGTCATCGTCTGGCCGTTCAACCCGTCTTTCACCCTTAGGACTTTCCAATTCTTCCCATCGTACCTGTAGAGTGCGCCGGGGCCCGTGGCCCACAGCACGCCGTTCGGCGAAAAGGCCAGATACTCGATCTCTACATCATCCATCGCCGGCAGCGGCACTTCTATGGGCTTTGTGGCCGATCCGCGCGGCACAAATCGCACCAGGCGCGCGCGCGTGGTCGCCCAGATGCTCCCGTCCGGCGCGGCCTCGATGCTCACAAAATTTCTGCCCCTGTAATTCGCGATTGTCGTTGTGCCGTATGTTTCCGGATCGATCTGCACGATCGCGCCGGTGATCGTCAGTGCCCAGATGGAACCGTCGCGCGCAACCTGCATCTGGCGAATCTGCCGCCCGGCATGCTCCTGCAACGCGGGCACATTTTCCCAGCTTCTCTTCTGCCCGTCCCAGATTCCGATTCCGTGCGCCGTGCTCACCCACAACCGGCCACGGCGATCCCGCAGCGTCGCCCAAGTGGAGTTGTCCGGCAAACCTTCCGCCGTCGTCCAGGCCGACCACTCGCGCACTCCCGTCAGGCGGTCCAACCCGGTGCCCGAGCCGCCCACCCACAATGTTCCCTCGCGGTCTTCCATCGCGCATTGGATCAGGTTGCTCGCCAGGCCGTGTTTCACGTTCACCAGCCGCCAGCGCCCATTCTGTTGCCAGTACAAGCCGGAGGAACTCGGCACCAGCAGCTTTCCCTCGGCGTCGACCGAAGGCTTCCCCTCTTCTTCATTCGCCTCGCCAACCACCTCTTCGGCAAAAGTCAGTTTGTGCTGGCGCGTATCCACTCGCGCCAGCCTGGTCGCTGTTCGCAGCCACAGCATCCCGATGCCGTCGAACTGCAACGCCACCACGCGTTCGTTTGGCACGCGGATCCCCGGCTCCACTGAAATTTTTCGGGATTCCACGCTAAGGCGCGCCAGCTTCCGCCCCGCCGTAAACCAGATGGAATCGTCCACCGCGCGGACAATTCCCTCGGGCATTTCCCAATTGCTTAGTTCCTGCGCGATGGTTTGCGTCTTTCCCGGATTTTTCGGATCAAGGATCAGCAAGCCGCGTTTGTACATCATCGCATAAACAATTCCCTTACTGTCGACCGCAAAAACCTGCACCCCGTTCAGCAGGGGCATCGAACTCGCTGGAATTTCCAGCTTCTGGAACTGCCCGTCCTTATAAAACGCGATTCCGCGAGTTCCGGCAAACCACGGCGTTCCGTCCGGAGCGATCAGCAAATCCACAACGTAGTGCCCGATAATGCTCTCCACTTCGAGCATTTTTTTCGCGCGGGTTCCGTCGTAGCGGTACAGGCCCGTCTGCGTGCCGATCCACAGAAATCCCTGAGCATCTTGTCCCAGGGCGGTTGTCGTAACCGCACCCATGCCTTCCTGGTCCTCGAACCGCTGCACGGTGAATCTTGGATTGTCCGGAAAATCGGAACGCTCCTCTTCCGCTCGCGCCCCGGGCAGCAACGCCGCGAGGGCACACCATACCGCGCATATCCGGAATCGGAATGCTTTAGACACAGAGATTAGACCAGCGTCCTTCTCGCCCGAATCTGGGCGCATCTGGGCACAACGTGTTACGACAAGATTAAAGAAGAATTTGCACAGGGTAAATGATTCAGAGGTACCGCGTTGTAGTACTTACGAATAGTTACTGGTTGTATACTGCAAGTGGGTGAAGCTTATCTCAACACCTGTTCCAGAGCCCCGGTTTTCTACCCGGCAGCTTGTTTTTAGGCGCCTATTCCGCGTTGCCCTTCCCCAAATTCTCCATCAGCAACTTGCGAAGCCGGCCCCGCTCTTCCAATCCTATGTCTATGATTTCAAATGACATATCCTGGGCCCGATAGTCCCTCATCAGCGCCGTGGCCTGCACATTGCGCAACCCCAACTGCATCCGCAACTGCACCTTTGTTCCTGGTGCCAGGTGCATGTTGGTCGTCGCCAGTCCGCCCGCCAGGCTGGCGGTCTTGATTTCCAGACGGCAATTCTGCTTCAGGTTGGTGCTTACCGCAGCCACACTCTTCTGCAGCCTGATCCTCGCGTGCCTGCGTTGCCGCACAAACTTCGAACTAGCGGGAATTTCCAGAGGCTCAAGCGTAAGCTCCCCCGCTTCGATTCCGCTCTCCGGCAAGAAACTCCTGGCCCACTCCGGCTCCATCTTCGCCAGCGCTTGAAAAGCCGCGATTCGCAGCTCCTGGGGATTCGCCCACCCGAAAATCTTTTTCGCTTCCACTATTCGCCGCAGCGTGTTGATCGACTCCGGCGCGCGCAATCTTCCCAGCGCTTCCAGGGATTTCACCCGCAAGTAAGACGCGGCGCCAGCCGGCAAGTCTCCGTTCGCGATCGTGAGCAATCTTCCCAGCGCCTCGCGATCTCCCGTCATTCCGATCTCATCGATCACCAGCGGCATCACCAGTGGATCCACATGGTCCAGCAACGCCAGCAGCAACCGGCAACTGCCGTGCGCGCCGCTTGCCGCAATCTGCCGTATCACTCGGTCTTGCGACGTGCGCGGAAAATCGTTCATTCGGCCGGGGAGAAAGACTTCCGCGGCCTGTGTATCCAGCCTGGTCAGCAGTCCAACCATTTCCGCCGCTTCCGCCACCGGCCCGCCGCGCACCGTGCTTCGCAGGTATTGCAGCGCCTCTTCGCCCAGGTCATGCGCCAGGCTGACCACATTCTCCAGATCGCTCCGGAACTGGCACCGGTTGAAGCGCAGGGACAATTGCTCCGTCGTCGTTTGCGGCAGATGTCGCAGCACGCCTGTCAACCCTGCAGCGATCTCTCGGGCGCGCAGCGCCTCTTCCACGAACTCCGGCACCCGTTCCTCAATCCCCATCTTCGTGCGCAGTGTCTTCGCAATTCCCGGGCGCTGCGACTCCACTCCGTCCAGCAGATTCAACGCCTGCGACATTGCCGGAAATTGGCGGTGCGTCGCCGCTTCCTGGCTCAGCCGCACGAATGTCGCGCTGACCAGCGACTGCAAATCCGGATCCTGCTCCACGCTCAGCCGCAGCCCGATGTGCCGCAGCGCTTCCTGCAGCAACCTCGGATCGGCCTCCGCATAGAGCCCGGCCAGCTCTGAAAGTCCCGTTGCCGCGCGTTTCCTTGCGTCCGGCTCTTCGCTATCCGCGCATCGGGCATAGTTCTGCAGGATGCTGACGGCATCGGCCATCTCTCCCTGCTTCAGAAGTTCCGCCACGTAAGACTGCACGTTCTTCGGCGGAATGCACCATGCTTCCTCCGACAGCAGCACTTCGCGTTTCGCATCCTCCGGCACCGAAGCCCAGAACACGCGATCCAGCATTTCCCGGTGCGACTCCACCAGGATTCCCGCTTCCGCCATTTTGTCTTCGTGCTGCCCCAGGATATTTCGCAGGTGTTCGATTTCCTGGTTCATGCGGTCCAGCATCTGCCGCACGGCATTCACTTTCACTTCGCCACGTTCGAACTGCTCGAGCGCAAACCGGATGGACAAGTGCTCCGCCAATTGAACCAGCACGCTCTCATCCAGCTTCTTGTTCTTTCCCTGCTCGGCGAGACCCGCCAGCGCATTCCTCAGCGTCTCTTGCGCCTTCCCAGGCAATTGCGACACCTGATCCTGAAACTCCACCGTAGCCGCGGATGGATTCGTGCTCGTTCCAATGCTTCCAAACGTCGCCAACGCACGCAGGATCCGATAAATCGATTCGTCATCCGGACCTCCAAACATCCGTCCGCCAGCACCTGGCCCTTTTCCGCTGCCGCCGCCAGGCCCGGCGCCCCACCCGGGACCGCTTCCGATTCCCGCTGTCCCAGTTCCGCTCGCCAATCCGCCGCTGCCTCGCCCTGCTCCCCCTCCAGCACCACTTCCTCTTGCGGTACCCACGCCCGATCCGGTTCCGCCGCCAGACCCTGCGGTGCCGATTCCAGTTCCGGTCCCAGTACCGCCAGCCCCGCCTGGGCCTGCGCCCCAGCCAGATTCGCCTCCGACTCCGCCAGCACCGGTTCCGCCGCCAGACCCTGCGGTGCCGATTCCAGTTCCGGTCCCCGCACCGCCGGCCCCGCCTGAGCCAGCGCCCCACCCAGATTCGCCTCCGACTCCGCCAGCACCGGTCCCGCCACCCGATTCGCCAATGCCCTCTGAGCCCACTGTCCCGCCGCCCCATCCTTCTCCAGCACCGGGGCCGGCTCCTTCCCCGCCAACGCCGGATTCTCCGCCGGTCTTCGATCCCTCTGCCGCCGCGATCAACTCCAGCAGTTTCTTCGGATCGTTCAGCATTTTGCGGAATTGATCCTGCCGGTCCCCCATGGACGCAGCAGCAATCTGCGCGGCCATGCTGGATTCTTTCAGCCGGGAATCCGTGGCCACGAAACAGATTTCATTTACACGGATGCCCCGGGCATCGGCAATCGCCGTTTTCAATTGTTCGGCAAGCTCGGCAGGCTTGGCCTTTCCGGTGGGAAACGCGTGGATAAATTTGGCGAGTTCCGCTTGCGTCACGTGCTGGTTGAATTGCACGCTGGCCAATCCAGCAGCGGAAAGTAATTGCGCAAATTGCTTCTCCGCCGGCGCCCCTTCCAACGGCACCCCGTCGAGCAACAATTGCGCACCCGACGCCCCCAACAGCAAGCCCGTCTCGGCCCCTTCGGGTATCGCCATTCGCAATTCATTCCACGCGACTGTCAACTGTTCCACAACGCGCGCGTGTTCGTACCCGTACAGGCGCGCAAACTTCAGCAATATATTCAGGCTGCGTACGAATGCCCGGGCCGCCGTCGCTTTGGGATCCGTCTTCATCCAGGTTTGCGATGCTCCGTGGCCACCAACCTTGGCGCCATTCCAATAGGACCTTCTCACTAGTACCCTAGAACTCTTGAACTGTCCTCACAATGGTACAGAGGTCCCGTGTGACCCGGCCGTCATCTCGCCGTTCGTACAGTTGGATCTACTGCACGAACGGACGGTGCCGCTTTTCCCAGGTACAGGTGCGTTTTCTGTGATTTTTCTTAAGGAGACTTACTTCATCAGGGCAATTCGCCCCGGCCGCTTGCTGCGGTTTCCAACGTTCGAAGGTTGCGGCAATCCGCCCAATTCCAGCAGCAGTTTCCTCAGCCGCGAGCGCTCGTCCAATTCCATGTCCACAAATTCAAAGGCCATCGCCTGAGGTCTCGCGCCGCGTACGATCGCCTGCGCGCGGATGCTCCGCACACCGTGCGCAAACTTCAACGTCAGCAGCGATCCGGGTGCCAGGTGCCGGTCCGAAGCGCCCAGCCCGCCTCCCATATTCAGCTCGGCAATGTTCAGGCGCATGTTCTCGCGCAAGTTCGTGGTGATTGCCGGCACGTGTTTCGTTAGCTTCAACCGGGCATACCGGCGCTGCCGTGTGACCGAGACGTTTGGTTCCGGATCCGTCGGCTCCAGCACCAGCTCCTTGCGGTCCAGCCCGCTGGCCATGATTTTTTCAATCGACAGCGCGGGTTCCACCTTCTGCAGCGCTTGCGCCGCCGCGATTCGAAGCTCCGTGTGATACGCCCAACGCCAGACCTGTTTCGATTCCAGGAACAGTTGCAGCATCGCGCTCGCGCCGCTTGCCCGCAATCTTCCCGCCGCTTCGATTGCCTTGATTCGGGTGAATCCGGGCGTATTGTCGTTCCGGATCAGATCGAGCAGCACCGGGATGCACTCCGTCCGCCCGCTCATGCCCATCTCATCCAGCGCCAGCGGCCGGATCAATGGATCCAGCGACGCGTACATCGAAACCAGCAGCAGCGCCCTCTGCTCCGGCGGCGTGGACGACAATTGCCGTATCGTCCGGTCGTGCGATGTCCTCGGCCATTGCGCCAGCCGGGTCGGCAGACTGCGCTCCACGGACTCCGGTGAAAGTTGGCTCAGCAGGCCGATCACTTCGGTCGCCTCGGTTGCCGGCGCTGTCTGAAGCGTTTCCACCAACCGATGCACCGCCTCATCGCCCAGCCCGCGCACCATTTCGCCCAGCAGTTCGCAATCTTCCCGGAAACCGCAATTGGCGAAGCGGTTTGTTATGTAGTGCAGCGATGCCTTGGGCATCAATCCCAGGATGTCCAGCAAACCGTCCTGCGGGTGCCCCGCCCTCATCGCATCTTCGATGAATTCCGGAATCCGCTCTTCTGTTCCGATTCTTTGCCGGATATTCGTGGTCGAACCTGGCCGCAACGTTTCTACGCTATCCAGCGAAGACAATGCCTGCTGCATAGCGGGATAAAACCTCTTCGCTCCGGCTTCCTGGCTCATGCGCACGAATGCCGCCCCAACCAGCGTTTGCAAATCCGATTCCCGCTCGACGCCCAATTGATTCCCCAGCCGCTGGATCACATCAATCAACGCGCTTCCATCGCCGCTTCCGTAAAACTCCGCCAGATCCGAGAGGCCAATCGCGGTCGTCCGCCGCGCTTCCGGCGCTTCCAGGCTGATGCAAGCCGCGTACTTCAACAGGATTTCGTTGACCGTTTTCAACTCGCCGCGCCGCAGCATCTCTTCCAGGAATCCCCGTACATTGCGCGGCGGCACGCACCACGCTTCGTCCGAAGTCAAAACCTCTTTCTTGTTTTCCTCCGGAACGTTCAGCCAGAATTCCTGGTCCAGCAATTCGGTGTAGGACTGCATTTGCAATCCCGCGTTGGCCATCGTCTCTTCCTGTTGGCCCAATATTTTCCGCAGCGCTTCGATCTCCGCATTCATGCGATCCAGCAGTTGCTTCACCGCGTTCACGCGCAATTCGCCGCGCTCGTAACTGTCCAGCGCGAAGCGGATGGCCACGTGCTCCGCCAGCTTCAGCAGCATCGGTTTGTCTGGCTTTTCGTTCGGCGCCTGGGCTGCCAGCCCCGCCAGCGCCTGTTGCAAGGTCACCTGAGCGCGCACCGGAAGCGTCGAGAGCCGCGATTGAAATGCCGCCGCATCCATGCGCGAATCGGGATCCTTCCGCGCTTTCCCGAGCTGCGCAAACAGTCCGATCATCGATCGCACATCTTCTTCAGCGACCCCGTATGCGCCACCCACGCCGGCCGCCCCAGGTAGGCCGGGAATTCCTCCCGCCATGCTGCCCTTCAGCATCGCCGTGGCCGTCAACCACCTCCCGGGCTCACTGGTGGCACCTGCCCCGCCTCCGGTTCCGCCGCCACTACCGCCAGATCCGCCACCACCGGGTCCGCCGCCGGGTCCTCCACCCGATCCGCCGCTGCCGCCGACTCCGCCGCCTCCACCACCACCCGGTCCACCGCTGCCGTCTCCACCCCCGCCACCGGGCCCGGGGCCACCCACACCCCCAGTTCCGGCACCTCCCGTACCGGCACCCGATGCTGTGCCGGGCTTGCCAGCCTCCCACAAACTTCCCGCGCCGCCTGTGCCGCCGCTCCAGCTTGCGCCACCGCCCGCGCCGCCTACGCCGCCACCTCCGCCGGGCCCAAATCCTAAGCCGCCTCCCCCACCGCCGGGTCCTCCGCGGTTGCTTTCCGCCGCCAGGATCAGTTGCAGCAATTTTTGCGGGTCCTCAAAAATTTCGCGGAATTTATCGCCCTGCGCGCCCAGCACCTTCGATGTCAGTTGCGCTGCAACTTTGATTCCCGCCACGGAACTGTCTTCTGCAACGAATCGAATTTCATTGATGCGGATACTCGGGTCCCCTGCCATCGCCGTTTTCAATTGCTCGGCAAGTGAACTTGGCTTCGCATTTCCGCTCGGGAAGGCGCGCGCAAATCGCGCGAATTGCGGCTGGGTAAGATTTGGAGCGAAGTGAATGCTGGCAATTCCGGAAGAAGTAAGAAGTTGCGCGAAACTTTTTTCCGCTGCCGCCGCTCCCAGCGGCACTCCATCCAGCAGAATCTGGTTTCCAGAGGCGCCCAGCAGCAGCCCCGTATCGCGGCTCTCCTGCAGCGCGGAGTGCAACTCTTTCCACGCCGTTTCAAACTGAGCCATCGTACGCACATGCCCGAATTCGTACAGGCGTGCAAATTTTAGCAGAATGTTCAAGCTGCGAACAAACGCACGAGCCGACTGTCGAGTATCTCCAGCCATTTCTGCGGACTTCCCTCAGTAAAAACCTTATCCCTACACTAGGCTCCCTCTCCCCAGGAAACAAGCCTTACAGTGTTTCATGTCGCCATCTGACTAACATAAGTATCATTTCCGATACATTTCTTCATTAATCTCCTCTCGAGTTGCTCTTCTGCCCAGCTCATCAGTACAATCTCTCTTGGCCTGTTCGGTTAGCGCCCATCCCGGCTCCCTTCCTGGGCTATGTGGGTTCTTAAAGGCCCTCTAACAAAATGGCTGATCACCAAACCCCGGCCCATTTGAAAGCGGAGATGCCCCGGATTCCGGGCGTTGCCGGGCCGCGCAAGTCCGCTCCGAACCCCATGCTCCCGCTCATTATTGGGCTCGTGGTCATTGGCATCATTCTACTGTTTGCAGTCCGTTGGTTATCGCGAACCAAGCCCGCCGAGGCCCCTCGCGCCGAGCAGGCTCCCCAACTCGAAATTCCCCCTCCGCCGCCGGACCCCGCTTCCCTGTTGCCCCATGCGACGGAATCCGACCCTGTCATCGCCAATGTCGCCGATCTTTCAAAGCCCTGGTCCGCCGCCGACTTCTTCGTCCGCAATCGCCTCACTGGCGAGAATATTCCAGCGACGATCGTCCGGCTGCCCTCGGGTTCCGCGACTCTTCCCTCAGGCTACTGGGCCTTCTCCCGCAAAGCTCCTTACGGCTCCTGCCAACTCGAATACATCGCCGACCTGGGCAAGCTGCGTGACGAATACGGTTTCGCCCGCGCCAATCATCCTCTTGTCGGCAACCCGTGCAGCCGCACTCTCTACGATCCTCTCAAAACATCCAATCTTCCCGGGGACATCTGGATGCGCGGCGGCATCGTCCAGGGCAGCGACATTCGCCCACCCTTCGGCGTCGAAATCAAAGTTCAAGGCAAGCAAATCCTCGCCATGCGCTCCGAATGATTCTCTCTTCATTTTAGTCCGCTCTGCACTGTGCGCGTTTCCAAGCTGGCTCCGTTTCCCCTGTTCGTTGCTTTCTTACTTCCGCACTTCATTGCTTCCTCCCAAAAGCAAATCGGGCAAGCCCTCCCTCGAAGGCCTGCCCGACTCTAGTCCAACTGTGTTTCCTCTATCGCTAGAACTTCAACCGCAGCGACATCTGCAAAATGCGCGGTACAGACACGGTGTTCGTTGACTGCCCGAAGTTTGTGTTATTGATGTTGAACGACGCTGTCCCATTGCTGTCCAGGGGCGGCGCGAAAACCGGATGGTTCAATAGGTTGAAAGCCTCCGCCCGGAAGGTCAGTCTAAAGCGTTCAGTCAAGTCAAAGTCCTTCGCCGCGGACATATCCCAGTCGAAGTACTTCGGCCCGCTGAAGGCATTCTCCTGCAGGTTGCCCAATTGCCCCGGCTGCGGATTGCAGAATCCCCCGGACACTGCCGGCGTACAGGTCTGCGATGGCAGGCCGACGCCCGTGCCGTCCGGACTGATGAGCTTTGGATTGATCAAATAGACCACGCCATTCGTCGTCTTGAAGACGCCAAGGTCCCCGCTGATCTGCTGGTGCGTGAGTGTTGCTTCGGCGGTATTGTAGAAGGATCGCAGCCCGGCCCGGTTAAAGGTGCCATACCCCGACAGAATCGAGTACGGCGCCCCGCTTTGCCATGTAAATACGGATCCTGTCTGCCACCCGTTCACGAGCAATCCAAGCGCGCGGCCCGGTGATCCGAACATCCTATGCCCTCGGCCGATCGGCAGCTCGTAAGTGAAGTTCGCCTTGAACGCATGGTTGATGTCAAATTGTGCGCGCTGCCTTTCCAGGCCTGGCCGCGCGTTATCCAGGAACGGCTGGAACTGCGATTGCGAGCCCGCAAAGTCGGTCATCACTTTGCTGAACGTGTAGTTCGCCTGGAAGTAGATTCCCTTGCTGAACCGCCGGCGCACTTCCACGATCCCCGCGTTGTAATTCGAAAACGAGGTGTTCTTCAGCAGGTCGCCGCCCATGATAAACGGGTTCTTGAACCAGTTGATCGTATTGAATTGCCCTGGCAAACAGCAACCGGTATCGAATTGATCGGCGTGGTAGGTCCCGATCAGCGATCCGATTTGCCCCTGCTGGACCAAGGTCACGAACGATGGAATCACGCCAACGGGTGGTGCCGGGTCGATCCCGCCGCCAAAAAGAACGTTGAACACCGGTAGGCAGCTATACGAGGGCGTATTAGCGGTGACCCCTCCGGTACACCCAGAAGTCGGGACAAATCCATTACCAAGCGCCTGCGATGCGAAACCGAAACCTCTTGCGGTGTTGAAATCCGTAAGTAAGGACTCTGTGGGGCAGGGTGCGGGAGCAACATTGGCACAGACCATCGTGGCGTTTAAGTTCAATTGGTTCACGTCAATCGCTCGGAACAATCCCACTCCATGATTGCCCACATAGCTTACCTGCAGCGACGTGTTCCAGCCGATGTCCCGTTGAATGCTCAGGTTCCACTGCTGCACCTGCGGCGGTTTTATGTGCGGGTCAATCCCATAGCCCGCCAGGTTTCCGAGCCCCGATGTGCTATTGAACGCGCTCGTCTGGAAATCGATCGGAACCTTGAACGGCGGGGGCGTTAGGACATTCGCCCCCATCGGATCCGTTACCGTCGGCCCAAAGAGATTAATGTTCTGCGGCGTTGCGCTTAACCCCGTATTTCCCGCCGCAGCATTGTCTGCCGCGGTGAAATATTCATCGTTCACATAGTTAATGCTGAATCCCGCGCGAATCGCGGTCTTCCCATTTCCAAACGGATCCCAGGCGATTCCGATATTCGGGGCAAAGGCCTTCCAATAGCCTCCGTAAAGCCCGCGCCGGCTGTTTCCGCCTGCGAAATCAACCGTCGCGTTCCCCAATAAGGTCTGATTGATATTCGAACCTTCCGGCACTACCGGCAGCAACACCAGGCCGTCTTTTTCGTCCACTGGCCCGTAATAGTCCCAGCGCAACCCGTAATTCAGCGTGAATCGCGGGCTGATTCTCCAGCTGTCCCCGGCATAAATCGCATATTGGTTCTGCCGGTAATTGCGATTCTGCGGCACGCTCTGGTATCCGGAGGTCTGGCTCGTCGAATTGAACGTCTGCGAGACGGTGCTAAGTATGCCCGCGGCGCTGGTCAGAATGGACCCGGCATTTCCGAAGTCGGCGTTGCCGATCGAAAAGGTATTTGGGTTGCTCGTCGGAAAGTCGCTTATGTCGTAACCCTGCGGGTTGCCACCGCTGAAGCCTAACGCGTAAGTCGTATATT
>Ga0209380_10002294_pt1 | contig 12360 bp, 9 predicted proteins | sample HubBroMetageWFT6_FD_188347 | JGI IMG/M metagenome (GOLD analysis project Ga0209380, IMG submission 188347) | Warmed and freeze-thawed soil microbial communities from the Hubbard Brook experimental Forest, New Hampshire - Hubbard Brook CCASE Soil... | ecosystem: Environmental > Terrestrial > Soil...
CAGCGGCCTGGGAGAGGCCATCGCGACGGGCAGCTTTAGTTTCGCCGAAGACACGCTTACCGGCCTGACGGTGGATGCCCAGGGAAACATTTACGCCGCGGCCCAGAATTACAGCAGCGTCGTCAAGGTCACAGCAACGGGCGAGGCCTCCGAGCTGAGTTTTCCCGGCGTCACGCCTGCGATCAGCGATCCTCAAGGGGTAGCCGTGGACGCGATGGGAAACGTCTACGTTGTGGATGCGGACACCAACAGCAGTCGAATTGTCAGACTGACGACGGCGGGCGTGGCATCTGTCCTGGGCATCGGCGGACTGCCGGCTCCATCGAGTCTGGGCAGCGAAGGCTTTGGAGTAACGCTCGATCCCTCCGGCAATCTCTACATACCGGACTTTATCAACAATCGCATCGTGTTCGTGAACGTCAGCACTGCAGTTCTGGCGTTTCCAAACACGGATGTGGGCTCGGCCAGCAGCCCGCAGGCCGCGACCGTAGCGAACCTCGGCGACCTGCCCTTAATTTTTGCCACGGTTCCAAACTATACGGTGAACTTCTCCGAAGACGGTGGGGACGAAAACCTGTGCGCGCTGAGCACTTCGCTGGCTGCCGGGACCCTCTGCGACGTGTCGGTCGAGTTCACACCGCAATCGGCGGGAAGTCTCAGCGCCGGCATCGTGGTCACCAATAACAGTCTGAACCTCACCGCTACGACGCAAAGCGTGGCAGTGAGCGGTACCGGCATCGCCGTGGCAGACGCCACGGCGGTAGCGGTATCGACGAACCCGACCAGCGTGGTCCTGGGACAGGCGATTACGATCACGGCGATCGTGACTGACACGACGGCGGGGCATACGGGGACCATCCCGACGGGCGGCGTGACATTTATGGATACGGTGGGATCGACAACGATCTCGCTCAATGGCGGCAGTGCCGTTACGCTGAACGGAAGCGGCATGGCAATTCTCGCCGGAGTCACGCTGGCGGGCGCGGGCACGCACACCATCACGGCGAACTATGTTGGTGTGGGCGGATCGTTTGTGGCCAGCAGCAATGCCACCACCGTGGCGGTTGCCGCCGCGCCGATTACGCCGACTATTACCTGGACGGCGCCGTCGGGCGCGATTACGTATGGCACCTCACTAAGCGGCATTCTGGATGCCTCGGCGACCAGCGGATCGACAACGGTCGCGGGCACTTTTGCTTACACGGCTACGCTCGATGGCGGCAGCCCGGTCACAGTCACCGGAGCGACCGTGCTGGGCGCGGGCAGCTATACGCTCGCGGCCACCTTCACGCCCGCTGACCCGACCACCTACGCTTCGGCGAGCGGCACTGTATCTCTGACGGTCGCCACGACGACGCCAGCGGTCGCGCTGATGGCCTCCGGCAATCCGGCGGTAGTGGCGACCACGATTACGTTCACGGCGACGGTCTCTTCCTCGGCGGGCACGCCCAGCGGTTCAGTCAGCTTCTATGACGGAACCACGTTGTTGGGCTCAGGCACGCTCGCGCTGGGCGTCGCGGCCTATGCCACCTCGGGGCTCGTTGTGGGAGCGCATTCAATCACGGCGGCGTATGGCGGAAACAGTAACTTCTCGGCGCTCACCAGTTCCGTGCTCACCGAGACGGTGACGGTGCCTGCGACCACCACGACCGCAACCACGCTCACGGCGTCGCCTAATCCGCTAGCCGACGGACAACCCGCAACGCTTACGGCGACCGTGACTCCCGCCCCGACGGGTAGCCCTGCCGGCATCATCAGCTTCTACAGCGGAACCACTTTGCTCGGTACGGGCACCCTCGACGCCTCCGGAGTAGCGACGTTCACCACCAGCAGCCTGGTGGTCGGCGCCGACAGCATCACGGCGGTGTACCCGGGTAATGCGGGCTTCGCCGCATCCACTTCCTCGGCCCTCAGCGAGACCGTGAACACGGCCTATACCGTGACCGGGCCCACTACTCCAGTCGCGGTCGCGCCGGGAGGGGCCGCGACCTTCAGTCTTACGGTACCGCCGCTTGGAGGGGCATTTGACAGCGTAGTCACGCTCTCGGCCACCGGGCTTCCGCCGGGTGCAACGGCTACGTTCAATCCTCCAACAGTCACGCCAGGGAGCGTGGGCGCACCGACCATACTGACGATACAACTGGCGACTCTGGCCGCGAGCGGCAGTCCGGTCCGCGACATTCCCGCCAACCGCCGCTTTCCTGTTAACCGCGGATTTCCGCTTCCGCCGTTCAGCCTGGGATTCGTCCTGTTTGGGGCTGTGCTGGGACGCAAGCGCATTCCAAGAACGCTGGTGCTGGTCTTGGCGCTGGCGAGCCTGGGAGTTGCGACCTCGCTGCTCAGCGGGTGCGGGGGCGGTTTCTCAAATACTCCCTCCACGCCGGCTGGAAACTACTCGATTACAGTCACGGGAACGAGCGGATCGTTCCAGGCCTCGACAACGGTAACACTGGCGGTTGAGTGAGCATGATTCTTCACTCCACAGAGTCGGCAACCACAGCCAACAAACCAGTAGCGGACAAGATAAGGACGAGATAAATCCAATGAAGAAATTAATATCAATCAAGACGGTCGCTTTCCTTCTGCTGGCTCTCGGATTCGCAGCGATGGTTCCCCGTCCGGCGGTGGCGCAGAGTGGTTCCCGGGTGGATGTGGGCGTCGACTATAACTACGTCCGGACGAATGCGCCGACGGGAAACTGCGGATGCTTCGCGCTGAATGGCGGAAGCGGCTGGGTAGCAATCAACGTCAGCCGGTCTCTGGGCATCGTCGGTGAAATCGCCAGTCAGTATGCCTCGAACATCTCCAGCAGCGGCACGGACCTGACGCTTACGTCGTATCTGGCTGGCCCGCGCTACGTTTTGGGGCGGGCCCACCACGTCGCGCCCTTCGCTCAAGTATTGCTCGGTGGCGCCCATGCCAGCGGAAGTCTGGCTCCGGGCAACTCTGGACTTGCGGGATCGGCTAACGCGTTTGCCATGATCGCAGGCGGCGGAATCGATATCGGCCTCACCCGTCACATTGCCTTGCGAGCCTTTGAGGCCGACTATTATCTAACGCGTTTCGATAACGGAGTGAATGATCATCAGAACAATCTTCGTCTCGCTGCGGGCGTGATCATTCGGTTTGGTGGAATCAAATGACCGGGCTACGGCAAACTTTAAATGAATTGGAGCGAGCTACTCCACAGTAACGGACTTAGCCAAATTCCTCGGCTGATCCACATCGCACCCTCTTCTAACCGCGATGTGATAGGCCAGCAACTGCAGCGGAACGATTTCGAGAATCGGCGAGAGCTCTTCGGGCGCGGCGGGAACGTAGAGAACATAATCGGCAGCTTCTTTGATTTCGTCATCGCCTTCGGTGGCCAGCGCAATCACCACGCCGGAGCGTGCTTTCACTTCCTTCAGGTTCGACATCGTCTTCTCGTAGCGCAGCATCGAGTCGGCGTCGTTTGGGTCCCGGGTGACGATGACAACGACGGGAAGGTTTTCATCAATGAGGGCGTTGGGGCCGTGTTTCATTTCGCCGGCGGGATAGCCTTCGGCATGGATGTATGAGATTTCTTTGAGCTTCAATGCACCTTCGAGGGCGATGGGGTAGTGAATGCCACGGCCGAGGAACAGGAAATCGTGAACGCGTTGGAAGCGCTTGGCCAGGTCTTCGCAGGCCTCATCGTGCGTCAAGATCGTCTCCAGCTTGCCAGGAATCAGCGTGAGTTCCTGGGCAGCGGTGCGGATCTGCTCTGTGGTCATGGCGCCGCGCACCTGCGCGAGATACAGCGCGAAAAGATAAAGAGCAGTGAGCTGACAGGTAAAAGCCTTGGTGGACGCTACGCCAATCTCGGGCCCGGCGTGAGTGTAGATGGTTCCGGCCGCCTCGCGGGTAATCATCGAACCGACCACGTTGCAGATGGCCAGTGTATGCGAGCCTTTGCCCTTGGCCTCGCGCTGCGCTGCGATAGTGTCGGCGGTTTCGCCCGATTGCGAGATCACGAGCGTTATGGTGTCGGGAGCGACGATGGGGTCGCGGTAACGCCACTCGCTGGCGTAATCGACCTCGACCGGAACGCGGGCGAAGCTTTCGATCATGAACTTGCCGGCCTGTCCGGCATGCCAACTGGTGCCGCAGGCCACGATGTTGATCTTTTTCGCGGCGCGAAATTCGTCTTCGCCGAGCTGCATTTCATCGAGAAAGACGTGCCCGGTATCGAGCGAAATGCGCCCTAAGGTCGTGTCACGAATGGCGCGCGGCTGCTCGTAAATCTCCTTGAGCATGAAATGCTTGAAGCCGCCTTTTTCCGCCATGATGGGATCCCAAGTGACATGCTGTACCTGGCGCTGAATCGGCTTGCCATCGAAATCAGTCAACTGCACCCCATCGGCGGTGACCACGGCGAGATCGCCATCGGCCAAAAAGAAGATATCGCGTGTGTGGTAGAGAATGGCGGGAACATCGGAGGCCACAAAATATTCGTCGTTGCCTAAACCGACAACCAAAGGAGGGCCGTTGCGCGCGGCCACAATCTTGTTGGGGTCATCGACAGAAATCACTCCCAGAGCGAAGACTCCGCTGAGCTCCTTCACGGTGCGGCGCACCGCCTCTTCGAGCGTGGGCCGGTGGCCGTTACCGGTTTTGAACAGATGCTTCTCGATCAGGTGGGCAATCACTTCTGTGTCGGTTTCGGTCGAGAACGTGTGGCCTTCCTCGATCAGCTTTTTCTTGAGGCTTAGATAGTTCTCAACGATGCCGTTGTGTACGACCACGATTTTGCCGGTGCAGTCGCGATGAGGATGGGCGTTCTCTTCCGTGGGACGTCCATGCGTGGCCCAGCGGGTGTGGCCTATGCCATAGGTGCCGTCGAGGGGCTTGAGGCGGATGACTTCTTCCAGATTGCGCAGTTTGCCTTCGGCGCGGCGAAGCTGCAATTTGTCTCCATTGCCGGCAACGGCGATACCAGCCGAGTCGTAGCCGCGGTACTCAAGCCGGCGCAGACCCTCGATGATGATTGGGACTACTTCCTTCTTACCGACATAGCCAACAATGCCACACATGCGGGAGTCTCCCAGGTTCAGTCTGCGAGGGAACAGCGAAATTCTTCAATGACAGGGTTGGTCAGGACTTCGCGAGCGATACGCTCTACTTCGTTTTGCGCTTCTTCACGGCTTAGCCCGCCGTCGAGCGTGAGCTCGAAGTATTTTCCCTGACGCACTTCTTCCAGACCCTTGTAACCCATTTTTCTTAGCGCACCCTGAATCGTCTTGCCCTGGGGATCTAGGACGCTCTTTTTGAGGGAAACGTATACGTAGGCTTTCATGGAAGCTTCAATTATACGTCAGGGCATAAAGTGGTCGGCTGCGCGGCATACCGTGCAGGGAGCCGCGCGGCGCTAGAAGCCAAGACCATTCGATCCTGTGATGAACCGTTTTGGGTCTAAATGGTCTGATCGTCCAACCTCAGAAGGTGAGTTCTCGCATTCTCCGCTCAAGGTCAGCGATAGCATGTTCGAGCATGGTGCGGTGACGAGGATTGTTGCTTTCCTCAAGTTGCCGAATGACACGCTGAAGCGAGAGGCGGAGGTTCTCTTTTTCGCGCAGTCGATCAGCCTCTTCCCTTGTCAGGCGCGGCTTTTGCGACGCGGTTTTTCCGGCTGCTTCGTCCTGTTGTGCCTCGACGGACTTGCTCTCCCAGCCGCGAGCCATTGGCCGATTATACCCTTGCGGCAGCGCCCGTTCTTTCAGTGCCAACCCGCTTTAGCAGGATCATCGTGCGCCTGGGGCTCTCCCATCTTGGGAAGAATCTATTACGAAAACCTAGGTAGCCAAGAAAAGCGGCTCGGTTCTAGCGATATATGATAATAATGCTGGGTTAGTTTTGGCCCAAATTGAGCGACGCGTTCTTGAGGGGGAAGCGGTCGCCAGGAGTTTTGTTCTGTGTCCCCTTCAGGCGCGTCGCGCTCGGAATTGGATGTTGGTCGCTTCGACACGCTGCTTCATTCTCATGGCCGCGAACTGACGCAATTGCTTCGCGCCGCCGTGGCACCTGCTTTCAGGTTTGGATCTGAATCTCTTCCGTCGGCAAATCCCCCTTCGCTACAGGCTCTGGCCGAGGCGGAGCGGCTGTTGGCGCCTTATTTCCGAGCCTCCGGAGTGGGTTTGTCGATCTTGGATCGTGACTTCCGCTATCTCGCCATCAACCCTATCTTCGCGGCAATGCACGGAATCACAGCCGCGGAGCACCTGGGAAAAAGCGTCCGCGAGGTATTCGGCGATTTCGCCGAAGCCGTCGAACCGCAGATCAAGCGGGTGTTCGCCACCGGCCAGCCCGTCTTGGATCTGGAAATCACTTCGACCCTTCCCACCAGGACCGAGCCCGGCTATTGGGTGGAGAACTACGTTCCCATCCAAGACGAGACCGGTAAGGTGGCGCACATCGGCGTGATTGTCGTCGAGATTACGGAGCAGAAGCGGCTGGAAGAATCCCTGCGCAGTGTTTCCCAAACTCTGAGGGAGGAGAAAAAGCGCCTGCACGTGGCAGCAGAGATAAGCCAAGTGCTGGCCGCCAGATCAGATATACGGCGGGTCTTTCCCCAGATCTCCGCCTACCTGCGCCGAGTCTTGCGGCAGGAATATGCGGCCCTCGCTTTGCGCGATGAAAAAAGCGGGCAACTGGTCCGCCAGGCGGTGGATTTTCCCCTGGGGAAGAGCATGCGGGCGGGCGGGGAAATCAGCACAGCGCACGGCTCAGGCGCCAAGGCCGTGCAGGAGCGTTCTTCGCTGATCCTCAGCCGTGACGAGATGCAAAGATTCGATCCGGGGATTGCAACCCGCTTGATGGACGAAGGAATAAAGTGCCTGTGTTGCGTGCCCTTGCTCCGGCCCAAAGCTGCCGTGGGGGTTCTCGTCCTTGGAAGCACCAGGGCAGGAGCCTTCAACACCGACGATCTGACATTGCTCCACCAGGTTGCAGCCCAACTCGCAATCGCCGTGGAAAATGCCCGCACTGCACGCGAAGTTCAGCAGCTTAGAACCCGGCTGGAGCAGGACAGAAGAAATTTGGAGGGTAAACCGCGCGCGCAGTTGCATTTTGAGGAGATCATCGGAGAGAGTCCGGCACTCGAGCGCGTGTTGGATCAGGTCGGAGTTGTTGCTGAAAGCGATGCCACCGTCCTGCTCCTGGGAGAAACCGGAACCGGCAAGGGGGTGATCGCGCGCGCCATCCATCGCACCAGCAAGCGCAAGGACAGAAGTTTTGTCACCTTGAATTGCGCAGCCATTCCCACGGGACTCCTGGAAAGCGAATTGTTTGGGCACGAAAAGGGTGCATTCACCGGCGCCGTCAGTCAGAAGGTCGGACGCCTCGAACTGGCGGATAAAGGCACTCTGTTCCTGGATGAGATCGGCGAAATTGCTCTGGAGTTGCAGCCCAAGCTCCTTCGCGTCCTGCAGGACCATGAATTCGAGAGGTTGGGAGGCACGCGGACTATTAAAGTTGATCTCCGTCTGATCGCCGCTACGAATCGGGATTTGGTGAAAAGCGTTGCCGAGAAGGAATTTCGCAGCGACCTCTTCTACCGTTTTAACGTCTTCCCTATTCGTATGCCGGCTCTGCGGGAGCGGCGCGAGGATATTCCGCTTCTGGTCCGATACTTTGTCCGGAAATTTGCCCGCACGATGGACCGCGGCATTGAAACGATCCCAGCCGAAACCATGCAAGCCCTGGTCAATTGGCACTGGCCGGGAAACGTGAGAGAGCTGGAAAACTTCATTGAGCGATCAGTCATTCTCACGGACGGAACCGCCTTGCGTGCACCCCTATCGGAACTCCGTTCGCAGAGCTTCCTCTCGGAAGACTCATTGAAGGGGACTGAACTGGAACATATTATCCGTGTGCTACGGGAAACTCGTGGCAAGATCTCCGGACCGGCCGGGGCAGCGCGGCGGCTCGGATTGAAGCGCAGCACTCTGCAATCGAAAATGCAGCGGCTTGGAATTTCGCGCGCAGACTACTCCGGTGGGAAGTCCGGCGACGATTGAATCACTTCAGTCTTGGATCGGAATGGGCCTGAAGTGCCGACCCATCATCCCCTTGCCGAATAATCGGCAGTTGGCTAATGGTACGACCAGCGATGTCACTGCGACCCACCTTTACTTTCTGCGGGTTAGGCTTTCCGCAGCAGTGGGCCATTCTGGCACGAGACGTGCCTCACGGGTTAATGATCGGGAAGCCGGGGCGACTTTTCCTGAACACGGATGGACTTGCGTTTTCCGTCGACAGGCCTGCATCCGGATCGGGAGTGAGCCGTGCTCGTCGCAAGGAACTACCAGCCGAATAATCTAGTTCGCCTACTTCCGGCTTCGCCAGCAATTGCCGCAGGAGCTTTAACGACAGAAGCTGGGCGGGCAAGACGATTTGGGATCGGGAAAGCTTGGGCAACTGCTTCGCCCGAGTCGACGGCGATCGAATCGGAAACGCCACATACCCGCACTCTGACTTCGCCTAACCCGGAGGCAGGCGATCCGCTGTATTTGTTTGCCTGCCAGTTGGAATGGGAGCGGTCGGCCGACCCGAGCGCCGCTTGGGAAGTAATTTCCGCCGTGCGCAGCCCGGATGCGGACACTCGAGCCCATGCGCTTTCCCTGCTCGAACGCTCGGAGCGGATAGGCCAGCAACCCCGGCAAGAGGTTCCCACGGGCCAGCGATACCGACGAAGTCCGACAACGGAGGTGGGAATGAGAACTCCCTATGGTCTCGAAATCATCGAAAGCTGTGTGGGCTGTAAAGCCAGCCGGGAAGACTTCTTCTGCCGCTTTTCAGCGAAGGTGCTCAGGCCGATCGACGAAGTCAGCCATCACAGCGTGATGCCGCCTGGCGCGTTGCTGTTTGTGGAGGGTCAGACGCCACGAGGCGTATTCATTCTTTGTTCCGGCAAGGTGAAGCTTTCCACCACCTCGAAGGAAGGCAAAGTGCTAATCCTCAAGCAGGCTGAGGCCGGAGAAGTGCTGGGATTGAGCGCGGCCATTTCGGGCACAAACTATGAAATGAGCGCCGAAACCGCCTCGCCCTGCCAATTGAATTTTATTGGGCGGCTGGACTTCATGGCCCTGTTGCAAAACGAAAGTGAAATGGGAGTTCATGCTGCGATGTGGCTGAGCCACGAATTCCAGAGCGCGTATCGCGATATCCACGATCTGGTGCTGGCCCGCTCTTCCTCGGGAAAACTTGCGCGGTTGCTGTTGTCGTGCGCGCCCGCAGGGTTTCAAGAATCCAACGAATTGCACTTGCGCTCCGCAATGACCCACGAAGAAATGGCACAGCGAATAGGGTCCTCGCGGGAAACCGTAACCCGTTTGCTCAGCGACCTAAAGAAAAAGAGGCTGATCCGCCTGGACGGAGCGACTCTGGTGATTCGCGACCGTAACGGGTTGGAAGCCCTTGCAGTTTGACCTTCCCCCACCCAAAGAGGGCGGTTCGAAACCAGAGCCGTCCTCCGATTCTGCCAGTTGTAGGGCCTTGGAGTCTAAATCCGAGTGGAAGTGATCTCGCTTGTATACCGGCACGTTGATTCGTGATCTGATCGCAGTGGTTGAGAAGACGGAACGTGCCGTGGCATGCGCCCGGCGTGAGATCAATCGCAGACTGGACTCCTCAGAGCCCGAACAGTTCGCGGAGCCGCTTGGTTTGGGCCCGGCTGACTGGAATCTCGCTTTGCTTTTTATCATCCATGCGCAACTGGTACGAGCTCTTGAACCAGGGGACAACTTCCCGAATCCGGTTGATGTTCACGAGGTAGGAGCGATGAGCGCGCCAGAACAAACCGGGGTCGAGACTAGCCAGTAGTTCCTCCAACGTACGGCAGTTCGAGTGACCTTCCATTCCCGAGGGGCCGGCCGTCACTACCGTAATGACTCCATCTTCGATGGACGCATAGCAGATTTCCTTCTGATCCACCAGAAACATTCGCCCCACAGCTTTGAGCAGTATTTTCGAGGCTTGCGTTTTGGGCGCCTGCAACATCCGAACCAGGGTGTCGATCTTTTCCGAGGGCAGTGCCCCTGCTCCCTGCTGGGCGCGTGCCTTCTGCACCGACAACACGACGCGCTTCTTGTCGAAGGGCTTTAGCAGATAATCCACCGCGTTGACCTCGAATGCCTTCACCGCATATTGGTCAAAAGCCGTGGCAAAGACGATCTTGGGCAGAGGAATTTTCCTGTCGAGCAACTTCTTGATGACGCCGAAGCCATCGAGCCCCGGCATCTGGACATCGAGAAAGACGAGATCAGGACTGTGCTCCTTGATCAGGCTGACAGCTTCAAGGCCGTTTTTGCCCTGCGCTACCACGTTGACGTCGCCGGCGTTTTTAAGAAGGTAGGCAAGTTCGTCGCGGGCGAGCTGTTCATCGTCCACGATTACCGCTGAAAGGGACATTCCGTCTCCTGAAACTGAGCTGCTTGAAGTATAGCGACCGCGTTTTGCGGGCGTCAACGCAATCGGCAACTTTCACAGACCGCCAGCCAACCGGAACTCAATTTGGCCGCTGCATCATGCCACCCGGCATCACCATCTTGTTGAAGCCGGCGGGCGCCTCAAACAGGCTAGCGGGTTGCGTCCCTTCCTGAATGTTGCGCAACTCCCCGCTGTTGTTTTTGCCCTGCCACTTCACCGGAAACCTCAGCTTGGGATCGAGCCAGAAGTAGCCGACATCGCCGCTGGCATTGGCGGTCTCGTATTTCACGGTGCTGCGGCCGTTGACGGTCTCACTGCCCACTTTGTGGCAGGTGCTATCTTGGTGGCCCCCTATCTTCTGCCAGTCGCCACAGGCATTCTCCACATCGCCGGTTTGGAAGAAGGAACCGGTAAACGCCATTCGCTGGCTTTGAGCCTGCATGGGCATCTCCATGTACATGTGCTGCTGGGGCATCAGAACCATCGATGTTTGGGTGCCGAAATTTATGATGACCGCTCCTGCGCCGTGAGCGCTGGTGGTTTGCGATTCGATACGCATCTTGTCCTTGGCAAAGAAGATCTTGGCCGTGGAGGGCGTGCCCGGCTTTTGTAAGTCGACAATCTCGGCGGAAAATTCGGCCTGCGCCAGGACGAAGCTGGCGGAAAGCATGAGGGCAGCGAAACAAAGGGTTCGACTGATACCTCGAAGCATGTGAGTCTCCTTTATTGTTATGGTGCGCGGCGGCGCACTCCGCGCTCTAACGCGCCCCGGAAACGAGCGCAGGAAGCATAACAGAAGTGCGCTCCGGATGGATGAGGGAACAATCAAGGTTGCCGATGCGGGAAGCCTTCGATGTATCGCGCCGATGCGTGTCTTTCGCGTTTAGCCTTTGGGCGGCCTCCGTCTCCTGCGAGGCGGAATGTAGTGAAACCGAATCAGATAGATGTTGTTGCCCTTGCCGTGCTTGGCAACCTTTAGCAGATCGAGCACTCCCAGGAAGCCGGATTCCCGTGCTAGTTCCGGAGTGATATCAGGAAACCCGATTGGTGTGACCGATTCGATTTCTATCTCGCCGTCTCCCATGCGATAGCGGCGGCCTTCTGTAACATGGGGCCTGATCCAAATTCTGACGCTGCACGTTATGTCGCCGCGAACCACCCCTTCGCGAAGACGCTTGGCAAAAACCATGGGCTCCTCTGATCGATTATTGCGGGATGCGATTATACCCGTCGTTTCCGGGTGAGAGGCTGGCCGCCCCCCAACCGCGCCGTGATGATGGGTACCCCTACTCCTCTCGCCGTCTTGTAATCATGGGGTTAGCGGAATTTCGCAATTTAATCCCCGGGCTGCAATCAGTTGCGGGCAAAATCTTGAGCCACAATGACTTCGTGGATCCGGGTTGTTACTTTTCATGAGCTATACAGCCAGTATTGAATATTGCGGAAAGCTAGTCAAGGTTAGCTGAACGGTTTCAGGTGTGGAAATTGTCGAGTGCGGAGCGAGGATGGAATCGGGGTAGTTCTTTCCTCCCGGTTCTCTAAGAGCCAGCGGTCCGGTTCTTCCTGCTTGTGCAGCATGCCGAGCGGCACTTCCTCGACGCTGCTGGAGCTGGCGGCTTGGAGTTGCTTGCGGATTCTGGCCTCCAAGGATGCGTCGCGGATTTTCGATGGTCATGGTTCGCTGCTTGCGTTTGAGAGTACGGGAAAGAGTGGGGTGAATCAACAAAATCTCCAGAGGGGTGGGACCGTGGAATCCCACGTTTCGCAAAGGACGTGAAACATGGTTTTCGTGGAGCGGGACGGGAGAAGCAAGTCACCCAAGTCATGGGAGATTAGGACAGGTTTTTTGGTACGGTTCATCGCCTATATACTGCTTCCACTCGGCTCGTGTGAGGTTACGGGAGACGCGCACAC
>Ga0209380_10002296_pt1 | contig 12357 bp, 11 predicted proteins | sample HubBroMetageWFT6_FD_188347 | JGI IMG/M metagenome (GOLD analysis project Ga0209380, IMG submission 188347) | Warmed and freeze-thawed soil microbial communities from the Hubbard Brook experimental Forest, New Hampshire - Hubbard Brook CCASE Soil... | ecosystem: Environmental > Terrestrial >...
TCGGCCGCACCTGCCGCCAAGAGGCGCAGGCGGTCAAGCTGCATTCGAAGGCGGTGTCGCTGTCTGGTGGCAAGGCGGATCGCTACCATCCGAAGCCAAGGCCACGCTGGGTCACGGAGGTAGCCAGGCTGTCTACGTTCTTGCTCCAGAGCCTCTACGAACACGGACTGAGAGAGGTCTTCGCCGCTGCTGATATCGCCGGTTATCAGCGTTGCGAACGCTCGAAGGCGCTTCCAGTCAGTGTCGTAGATCTCCCGGATTCGCTCGCTCGGCTCCATCACCACCCCTAGCGCCAGGGGCGGCTCTGCAGCATGAGAGACAACTCCGCGCATGAACGCCATGCCTTCTTCTATACGCGGGAAGCATCAAAACCCCCAGGCCACGCTCACGGCTAGCTAGCCTGCCATTCGCGTGACAGCTTGGCGGGGACGTGTTTTCCTACTTCCCTTTTTGCACGCGTCCGCTAGGGCTGAGGAAGCTCCACATTTACCCCGTAGACCATGATCTCCCAGGTCATCGCGGGATCAGCTCTGATGACCAACGTCAGCGGAACTCCGGCCCGGATCGACCCACCGCTGCCGCTGACCTCGCCCGTACACGACTCTGTGGTGTCGGTCGACCCGTCAGACCCGGTGATCTCGAGCGATCCAGGCCCGGAGCACACGAGGTCGATATTGGCGTAGGCAGTTGTCGGCGTGAAGGTCGGAAGCGTGATGGAACCGCTGCCGTGGGTGTCAGGGACGAGTGGCGTACCACCTGGCGGCACTTTGAAGTTCACTGGGTACCCCGGCCGCGGCGAGGACGGCGCGATCTCGTACGGCGTCGTTGCGCCGCTGCTTTGCGCGACGCGTAGCTCCCAGGTCGTCGATGATGTGGTCTCCACCCGTAGGGACACTGGTTGCCCACTGACCTGGCCATTGGGGGAGAAGAGGCCCTGGAGGCCCGGCGAGCCGCAGCCTCGGGACGTGTACTGCACCGAACCATCGGACGAGAGGACGTGGATCGACCCGGTGCCAAGGCAAGCAAACTGGATCCAGTACGGCTTGGTCGGAACGAATGTTGGCAGCCCCTTTGAGCCCTCGGCGTATGTGTCACCGACCAATAGAGGAAGCGCACCCAACGGCAAGACGGGACTCAGGCTCGGAAAGTCCGGCGCCACGGCGAGCTTGTTGTGATTGGTAGGGTTCGCGGCTGGCGCCGATGTCGGGGAATGGAGATGGCCGCTGACTTCGAGCGCAAAGGTCGCAAGGCCTGCCGCAACAACGGCGACGGCCGCTATCCCGGTCATCAGATTGAGGCCTCGGCGTCGGGGACTAGCGACCGCGGGGTCGAAGTTGGCGAGCGCCGGCGGCAGGCTCTCCGCCTCGATGCGGTCGTACTTGGACCGCAGCTTGCTGTCCAGGCGTGGATCGATGTCAATCATCCCTCAGCTCCTTTCGTAGGGCGGAAAGACCGCGTTCGAGGTGGGTCCGCACGGTTCCGGGGCGGCATCCCATAAAGACGGCGCACTCTTGAACGGAGTAGCCGTGCCGGTAGTTGAGTGTGATCGCGGCGCGTTGCTTCCTCGAGAGCCGTCGATAGGCGCGATCCATGTCCATGCTTTCAGCGTCATGTCCCCAGCCAGGCGACGACCAGGCAGCCTCTGCCAGGTCCAGCGGCGGCCACCCGCGCGAACGCAGCAGTCGCCGACGATTGATGCAATGGTTGACGCAGACCCGCGTCAGCCATGCCGAGGGCCGGTCCATGTGCGATAGAGATTCCCAGGAACGCCAGGCCTTGAGCAGCGTCTCCTGAACCGCATCCTCGGCCTCGCCAGCGTCGTCGAGAATGGACAACGCCAGGAAATAGAGCCGCCTTGTGTCGGAGCTCACAACCGATTCGAATAGCGGCTCGGACAGCGCCTCCCTCGTAGCCATCAAGCTCGGCGATGGAATCACAACATTCCTAACACCGATGGAGAGGGTTTTGCGGACAACGGGCGCTCGTCCGCTTGCCGCGCCGGAGGCTCCCCGCCGCAGCGAGGAGGGGCCGCGCGATCCGGCGGTCGCAGGCGTGGATTGCGACTCGTCCGTTCTGGGGCGTCAATAGCACGTCACTGTCCACTGGGGACGCGACCGGAGAGCAGCCTCGATGGCATGCTGAGCCCGACCCCGAAGATTGCCGACAGATGCGGTCGTAATCTCGAGGTACATTCGCGGATGCTGGCATGGGCGATAGGTAGCTCCCCGGAATGGTCAGCATGGATCCGGGTGCGCTAGGCTCCGTGGGACCATCCTTCCAGGCAGCTCTAATGGACAGGGATGACAGGTACCCGGTAACTCTGCCGGACAGGATGAAGCGTTGCGTCGGCTTTGTGCTGCGCTGATCGCATGGATCGGCGGTGAACCGTTAGCCGGAGCAGGCGTTCCACGGCGTCCGCGCCCGCCGTATCGCCCGGATGCAGCGGCCGTGCCACTCCCCACCCCGGGCGACGACGTCGCCAGTCAAGGCGTCTGTCCGTAGGGACTCAAGGGACACCTACGGATGCTGGCGTGGGCCAGTACCGGGTCGCTTGTAGTAGATCGGTGCCCCCGGGTTGGGAGAGGAGTCGATCGGCTTCATAATTCAGCGATGCGGAAGGTCGCATAGTCAAAGGCCTAGTGTTGTCCCATGGAGCCCACACGAACCGCCTGCGCGGTGCGAAGAGCGTCCTCGTCCGACTTGCTGGCCGTCGTGCGGCTTATCGACAGGTCACCTAGCCTCACGTCGGATCGGCTCTCGAACCGACAACGTGCAATCTGGGTGCGAATGACGACGACATCGGACCTCACCGTATATGTTGCGGAGACGGGGAGCGAGACCGTTGGGACAGCCTCCATGCTTCTCATGCCGCACGTCACATATGACTGCCGCCCCACCGCATTTATCGAGGCTGTGCTCGTCGCCGAGTCCCATCGCCGGCGAGGAGTCGGTCAGCTGATCGTCAAACGAATTCTCGACGACGCCCGAGCGGCGTCATGTCGAAAGGTCCAGCTTCTGTCGCACAAGCGTCACGCCAGCGATGGTGCGCATGAGTTCTACCGGTCGCTTGGGTTCGAATCGGAGGCTGAAGGCTTCCGCCTCTACTTAGACCCATGACCACAGGCTGATGCTCTCCGCCCCGACCTGACGGTTCGTTCTGTCCACATTGGTGGGTGCTCGCCTGGTCGACGAACGTATCGCCTGAATCGCGCCTACGTTCAAGAACCCCTTGATACCCTCCCAACACCTACCAACCGTCGACGCCTAGAGGAGTGTCGAGATGGCCTACGCGCTCCTGTTCGACTTCGATGGCGTGCTGGTCGACTCAACTCCTGCGTACCGTGCGGCTTGGTCGCAATGGGCACAGACCTATCGAGCAGACGAGGCGTTCATCTGGGCGGATGCCCACGGACGGCGACCTGATGACATCATTCGTCGCGTCGCGCCCCACGTTAACGTCTCAGAAGCGCTGCTGACGTTCGATCTCCTCTTTAGCGCCGCCATCGTTGGGCGCGTGACTCGGTTGCCGGGTGCCCTCGCGCTGCTGCGCCAACTGCGAGATGGCGAATGGGCGATCGTCACCTCTGGCCGGCGCAGACACGTACCGACAATGCTGCAGCACGCGCGACTTCCTTCCCCTGCCGTGCTCGTCTGCGGCGATGATGTAACCGCTGGCAAGCCCGACCCTGAATGCTTCCTCCAAGCAGCGGAGCGTCTCAAGGTTCCCGCCTCCCGCTGCATCGTCATCGAGGATGCGCCAGGAGGAATAACCGCCGCGCGTGCCGCAGCCATGACCACCGTTGCCGTGGCGACCACGCACCGACTCGACGAACTCTCCGGGGCCGACATCATCTTTGCTTCGCTCAACGAGGCGTCCGGCTACCTCCTGACCGCCGTGCGTGACCGAGCGGATCCTGCTGAATCTTGATCTGGGTAGGACACCCCGGACCCGACCGCATGCGGAGCCGCCGTCGAGAGACATTTGCGGATACTGGGGTGGCCAACCATTACCCCTCTCGACCCGCTGACGGTGCTCACGGGCAACTCCACCGCCCATAAACGTTGATCGTTGTACCCCGCACGACGGTGGTGCCATTGGAGGTCTGCAGGATAGCGCTCACGGTTCCCGACCGCCCATTGCCGCCTGTAACGGTTACGATCCCTGTGATCGACTGCCAGAATACGCCGATCGCAAACATGGCAACCTTTGGTACACCATCCTGCGTACCGAGTCCATGCGGCCACGATGGCAAGTCATACGTGCCCGGGCCAGCATAGCTACCATCGATTTGGATTTCGAGCGCGAATGCCTGGTGGTCGCCAGTAAAACGGAGCACCTGGTCAAGCATGCGGCCATAAACGTCGCACGTTGAGGTCTTAGCGGGAGCGGCCGTGGCACATTCGTCGTAGATCCCAGCCACCATCAATTGGTTAGACGGGCAATCGGCAACTGGTGTGATTACCGGGGGTGGGAAGGTCGACTTGGCGTGGGTCGGCGGCGCGCTGTGGAAACGGATTCCTCCGGTGACGACCCAAGCCACAGCGCCGAACACGACGACAAAGCCTCCCAGCCACGCTAAGAGCTTGGATCGACTTGGTTGGTCCGATGTGCCCATGGGCAGCTTCCTTGGCGCGACTATACCCTGGGGTTTATCTCGCCGAAAGTGGCCTAGGCTCTCTCGCGGCGAGAGCGTACTTCAGCCACGCCGACCTTGCGAACGCAACGAAATCAGTGTCGGATGGGATGGAGGGTTGTATTGGTGCTCACGCGTGTACCGCGGAAGCTCGTCACCACCATCGCAAGCGCAACGATGACGGCAGTCGTCGCGGCGCCGAGAAAGAGGTAGAACCCGGCGTCAAGCGTGAGATGTTCCGAGGTTCCATAGGTATATGGCAGTCCCCAGCCACCGGTGAGTTAGGGCATCGCGTCAGCATGCCCGGCCAGGATCCGCCGACTACACACCGATGCCCTCGACCCTCGTACGTCGTATACTGATCGAATGATCAAGTCAAATGATCAGATTACTGCGGTATGGAAGCCAAAGGGCGAGCGGCGTCGACCCGGAGATTCCCGCGCGAGTATTCCGCGCGCACCCACGGCGGAATATGGCAAGCACCCGCTCAGCGCCGGCGTCCACAAGCGGCGTCAGCGGCGCAACGAGGCGGGTGATGAGATGCGGTCGCGCATCGTGGACGCGGCATTGCGCACCGTGGTCAGTGGGGGCTATGCCTCGACATCGGTGCGCTCGATCGCCACCACCGGCGGATTCAGTCCTGCGCTCGTCTTCTATCACTTCGGCAGCGTCGACGCGCTCCTCCTGGCGGTGCTCGATCGGGTCAGCGCCGATCGCCTCGCCCGCTACGAGACGCGGCTCGCAAATGTTTCGGATCTCCGCGCGCTGGGAGCCGCAATGGAGGAGTTGTACTCGGAGGATCTCCGTCTCGGCCAGCTAACAGCCGTACAGGAAATTGTCGGGGCGATGGCATTCGACCCTGTGCTCGGCGACGAGATCGGCCGCAGGATGCACCCCTGGGTGACCTTTGCCGAGCAGCTCGCAGCCCGGATCATCGCTGGCTCGCCATTCGCGGGTTTCGTCGACCCTGCCGTCATCGGCTCGGCGGTGATCGCCCTGTATATGGGGCTCGAAATCGTTGCGCGGATGCGCGGTGGTGACAGCAGCGGATCGAGCGCGCTGATGACGACGCTGGTGCAAGCGGCACCCTGGATCGATCAGCTGCTCGGTAAGGCAACGCCGGGGCGGCGGCGCCCCGCCACAACGGTGGCCATCGAGTGACGAGGAAGACGGTCGCGGTTGCGCTGTCGGCGACCGTCGTGTGTGCGGCGATCTACGTCACGGTTGTTCTCGAAACCCACCAGCATCAACCCGTGTATGCCATGCCGATCACGGTGGTGATCGTCGCCGGAGTCTGCGTGGCGCTCACCGCGATCGGAGGTCTTCTCTCACTTCGCTCCGGCCAGCTGGCGCCATGGCTCGCACCAGTTGCGACTGCGATCATTGTGTACGGGTTCCTGGTCGCGGGCACCTTGATAGTGCTTCCGGCGATTGTCCTCATCGTGCTGGTATCCCGCCGGACGCAGTCCAGCCGCCAACGTGAACACGCCTGGTCGAACGCCGGAGCAGCCCTGCTGCTTACCCTGGGACTCGTACCACTTGGTCTGCTGGCGCTCTTCGATCAACCCATCGTGGAGTGCGTTCCGGGAGGGGTGTCAGTAGCGCCGCCGATCTGGACGTCGTTTCAGTCAACCAGCGGGCACAGCGGTGGTTCGAGCTCGTCGTCCACGCCGCAGCAATCGTCCGGTGGAATCACTGCTGGAGGCGTGACCTACACATTCACGTGTAGCGGCGCTCACCTGGTCCGGTTCGCGTCGGGGTAAGGCTCCTCAACGAGCCGAGTGAGTTGAGCGGATGTAGGCGGCAGCGAACTGAGCAATTCATCGGCCATTTGAGGAAAAACGTCTCTCTATGCTCAGAACGGCCCTGGGACGAGCCAATCAGGACCTCTATCTCAGCGAGAGATTGAAATCATCACCCTGCGAATCTCTCGAGCGCGTCGTAGACGTGCTCGTTCATCGAGTCGCTGCCCTTGTGACCCGAATCGGCGACGACAACCAGACGCGCATCAGGCCACGCATTTGCAAGCTCCCAAGCCGTGGAAAGCGGGCAACTCAGATCGAGTCGACCGTGGATCAGCACACCTGGAATGCCGGCTAGGCTCCGCGCGCCGGCGAGGAGAGCACCCTCTTCGAGCCATGCGCCATTCGAAAAGTATCGCGTGGTGATGCGTACGAATGCGAGCAGGTCCCTTGGCGAGCGGTCGCTGTAGGGGTTTGGTTTGCCGCTCGGCTCCAGAGAGAGCACAGCATCTTCCCAGGTGCACCAGTCAATCGCTGCTCGGGTTCGGACCTCGGCGTTCGAATCCTCCATCAGCCTCGCGTAGGCTGCCACGATATCGCCGTCGCGGTCGACCTCGGAGACACCGGCACGAAACTGCTCCCATTCCTCGGGAAAGAACCGCGCAACACCACGATAGAGCCAGTCGGTCTCCGAACGCCCGTCGTAGTGACGCTGCAAATGACGATCTCTGACACCCGCTCTGGGTAACGTTCGGCATAGGCGAGGATCAGAGTGGACCCCCAGGAACCGCCAAAGAGTAGCCAGCGCTCGACTCCCAAATGGTGTCTCAAGCGTTCCATGTCGGATATCAGGTGATCTGTTGTGTTGCGGCTCATGTCAGTAGCGGGATCGCTCGCGTGCGGAGTGCTGCGGCCGCAGCCGCGTTGATCAAACTGAATGATTCGACATTGGGCGGGGTCAAGCCACTGACGCTGTCCGGTTGAGAGCCCCGATCCTGGACCGCCATGGACAATGAGTGCGGGTTTCCCGGAAGGATTGCCGCACAGTTCCCAGTGCACGAAATTACCGTCAACGGGGTCCAGGAACCCTTCCTCGTACGGGTCGATCGGTGGGTAGCGCGGCACTGGTGGATTCTACATGCGGGCGAATATCGCTCCGTTGCGTCTCGCCCTAATCGCTATCGCTCACGATCCTGCCGTCGCTGAGGACGAGAGTGCGGTCGCAGCTCGCGGCGATGCTCGTATCGTGGGTGGCGACGAGCAGCGTGAGGCCACGTTCAGTTCGCAGTCGGTCGAGTACGGCGACAATCTCGGCGCCGGTATGGGTATCCAGGTTGCCGGTCGGCTCGTCGGCCAACACGATGCCAGGATGATTGATGAGCGCGCGGGCGATCGCCACGCGTTGCTGCTCGCCGCCAGACAGCTGAGACGGCAGGTGTTTCACGCGGTCGGCAAGGCCCACTGCACCCAGCAAATCGCGTGCGCGAGTCACCTTGTCAAAGTCAGTTCTATACGGAATGACTGGGGCGAGGACGTTATCCAGTGCGGTTAGGGCGGGGAGCAGGTGGAAGCGTTGGAATACGAACCCGATGCGCCGGCGGAGCGCCGCTCTTTCCGAGTCGCGCAACCGCGCTATGTCGGTGCCGTCGATCGTGATTTGTCCCTCATTGGGAACATCCATCGCGCCGATAAGGTGAAGGAGGGTTGACTTTCCAGAACCGGACCGTCCCGTAATCGCGAGGCTCTGTCCAGGCGGGATGTCAAGTGTCACCGCGTCGATGGCAGTGACTGATTCGCCAATCCCGCTGCGGTAGGTCTTGCTCACGGCTGTGAGTGACACAGCCAGACCCTGGTGGTCGCCGCGACTTGGATGGGATGACTTGACGTCGCGTGCAGTCATGTCGCCGCTAATCCTCGGCAAGGGTCGCCGCCAACGGCAGACGCTGGACAGTGGCCGCCACGATGGTCGCCGCGACCGTCGTCACGACAATCCCGGCGACGAATGCTGCGGCCGCAGGCGCTGCGAGGAGGGAAAGGTCAGGACCGAGTATCAGCGCGGCGACCCCCAGTCCAAGGACAGCGCCGAAGAAGCTGCCCGCCAAACCGATCCCGACGCCTTCACCGATGGCGACTCGAGCCACATGCCCCCGTCGCCAACCCACGGCGCTGAGGACGGCGAATTCGGAGGCGCGCTCGCGCAGGTTGATGTAGAGCACGTCCGCAACCGAAGCGGCGCCCAGGACGATGGCGAGTGATGCGGACAGGTAGTCGACCGCTCGCACCTGATTGGCTACGAACCCTCCGAGCGCGCTGCCGACGACACCCTGATCGAATGCCAGATTGAGCGCGAGCAGCACGGTGAGCGCGGCGATTCCCACCGCGAGCGCCGCGGCGGCGAGCGCGGCTCGAGCTGGCGCACGGCGCAGGTTGACGAGCGCCAGCCCGGCGATGTGCCGCACCGGAAGAGGCCGTCGCGGGGCACGAACCGCGGGTGCCACCGCGTCGAGCGGCTGCGCATGTGCAGCTAGCAATGCCGGCACTAGCCCGGAGAGTCCCGCCAGGAGCATGGCCACGGGAATGACCAAACCGACTCGCCACCACGGTACCTCTAAACGAAGCAGGGCAATCAATAGAGCGGAGAGCGCGGTACCCAATACGCCGGCCACCAAGCCAGTGAGCATGACCTCACCGAGAATGAACATGAAAATCACCGTGCGCGGCCAACCCAAACATCGCAGTACGCCGATCTCGGTCCGTCGAGCCCTCACTGCGGCGAAGGCTGCATTGGCAAGAAAGAATCCGCAGACAATCAAGATCAGCACGAACAAAGCCAGACTCTTGCCGTCGACGGCGTTGAGGATGACCAGAGCGACCGCCTTGCGAACCCAGGGTTCGTTCAGGGCGAGGGCTGGCCGCCCGTAAGTGCCCGCAGGGAGCGCGATGGTCTCGGTGGTCGGGGAAGACCCTGCCGTGATGTCGACATCCAGCCCGGTCGCTTGACGGATTGCAGCCGCGACTTGCCCAATCTGTGCCAGTTGCTGGCGGACGCTGCCATGCAGCCCACCCACGCGAACGCGGACGACGCTGATCGGCGCCGTCGCGTTGGCGGTTGGGAAGTCCTGCTCGAATGCCGGCAGCGAGTTGAGCGTTGTCAGGATGAGCGGCGGCGGCTGAAGGTAGCCGGCCATATTCGCGTTCGGGAGTAGCGGCTGGTTGCGCAATGCCTTTTGGCTTGCTGCGTTGGCACCGGTGACCTGGGGCGGATAGTACGTTTCGAGCGGTACCTGTGAAAGCGCGCTGAACCCGGGCAACTTACTTGGATCGAATTCACCTACTGCGTGCAGATTCAAGAGCTGCGAACTCGTATTCGTCCTGAGTTCTTCGTTGAGTTGCCGAAACCCCAGGTCGCTTGAGTCGATCGGGGCCGCTTCGAAGCCGGTACCCGCGAACAGGCTTGTAGTCCAGACACTGCTGGGATTGGTCGCCGGGAGGGGTGCCAGCTCCGCACCGGACTGTCGGTACGTGGTAGGGCCGCTTGTCCAATATGCGTCGATGAGTGACGAATCCGACAGTTTCTGCAGAAGCTGCTGGTACGCCTCCTGCGCGGTGATGGTGACGTGCTCAACAGAAGTGGGCGTTTCTTTGGCCAAAGCCGCGACGAGTTGGTCCGGGAGCAGCCCTTGGTGAAGCCGACCTACTGCTGAGGCGGGCAATTGGTTGACGGTTATTTGATCGGTGTCGTCGATGAACGGGTTGGTGGTAGCCAGCACAGGGACTTGTAACTGCGCCGCGGACGTAACGCTCGAGCCTGATATCGGTTGCGGTCCTATCGTGATCGCCTTGTCGTTAGTCTGTAGGTACCTGCCGCTCTTTACGGCGTTGCCCAGCCCAACCAGCTGCTGCTCCGCAACCGGGTCGATCGCCGCGACCAGGAACGGAAACACGACATCTATGTAGCCGCCTACATGTCCCGGTGGCAGTGAAACCGGGCCGGCGTTTGCATTCAAGTCTTGGCGTGACCAGCAGTATCCATCTTGAGCTTGATAGTTGGCGAAGGGCGAGGTGACGTTTGGCACATTGAAATAGCGCGGACAGACGGTGAACTTTTGTCCATCGGGCAGCACTTCGGTGCTCCCGATTACGGTTGTCGGTTTGACGACGAAACTGGTGCCTGGCTTTAACTGGTCCTGCAAGGGATCATTGGTCACGTAGACGTACCCAACAGACGAAGGTGGGAATCGCGTAAGCCCACGGTCGGTCGTACGGTTGTCCGTCACGGTGAGCACCTGTGCCGCGGCAGGCGTCAGTACGTTGGTCACATCTATAGGGATTTGCACGTCCTGCAAGATGTATCCGATCATCGCGATCGGCGCCGCGAGCTGGACGCCGGAGATCTTCTGGATTTGTGCATATTGTTGGAGCGTGATGCCACCGAAGATTCCAGAAAGGTAGTTGTCCCGGACCAGGCCTTTGCTCGCCTCGAGCGCGGTGGTGGAACCCGGCGGTCGCACCAGGATGTCATAGGCGGGCCTCAGATTCCGCGCCACCGTCCCCTGCACTTGAGCTGTGCTGGTGGTGGTCGCCGCGGTCAACAGGGAGAAGCTCACCGACGCCACCAGGATTCCCGCAGCGACCGCTGCCGCCCGACCTCGGCGGTGCAGCAACTGAGACCAGAGCGCTCGCAGCAGCATCACCATGTGCGGTCAGCAACCCTATCCGAGAGTTCGAGGGTCGACCTCACACGGCACGCCGCATCCAGTTCTCCTCGGCGTTGAGCAGGTCGGGAGTGTCAACAACTGATCGCGACCGGCTTGGGTGATGGAGCATCTCCGTCCAGTCCTGCCGGTACCGAGGAGAGTCGATCTCGTCATTCGCAAACGCGGCGACCATCACTTCTTCGGAGACGACCTCACCGAACTCGACTACGGCGACCATGATTCATCCTATCGCCTGCTGCCCATCAACCACGAGAGCATCTGCCCGATTGAGAAAGGTTCTCACAATTCTGGTGCCGGTACAGCTGAGGCTGCCAGTGAGCACGGAGTGGCGCCCAATAGGGTGGCCTTCCGAAATCGATCCACTGGGCGGAGAATCGTGCGAGACGTGAGCGCCCAGGAACCGAACACGAATCAGCGCGGCCCTAGGCGTGCCACGGCCCTTGCCGTGGGCGCCGCCGCAGTGCTCGCAGCCGGAGTTGGGTTCGCCATTGCGCTCGCGCAGCACCCCGAGGACGTCGTGCTCCCCCCGACACCGCCTCCCGCTTCGTTCACACCGGTCACGCCGACCGCCCCGATAGCGCCGGTGACGGTGTCGGGGACAGGGGACCGAACCATAGCGGTCCCTGCCCCCTACAACCATCAGCCAACGTTGGTCGCGGCTACGAACCTTGGACCGGATCCGTTCGCGATCGAGACGTTGGGCTCCGGTAACACCCAGCAGGGGCCCCTCGTCAAGACAATCGGCAACTTCATCGGCGTGGAGGCGATGGACTTCGACGGCTCGACCCCGGCGGCCACCGTACGGATCATCGCTGGGCGTGACCGATGGTTGATTACGTTTAGCGATCCTTCGTCGGCTCCGCGATTCGCCACCTCCACGAGTGGCCGTGGTGATGCGGTAGTGGCGTATACCGGCAATAGCGGCAACGTTGTGCTTACGCACACAGGACCAGGCACCTTCGTGGTGAATCAGTGCGCCTCGCTCGGCCCGGGGAGCGGCCTTTTGGTTGGCAACCGACTGGTGGACGCGGCTGGAACTTACAGGGGCAGCGTTCCCGTCGGATCGGGTAGCTATCTCGTCATCAATTCTGATGGCACATGGACCGCCTTGGTTTCCTCAGAGTAGTCGCAGGGCGGCACCCTAACCGACCGAGCAAGTTGCTCACAATTGGCGGGCCGCACTCTGCAGAGAGCCGCCTGACGAAGCGCGAAAGTGTCTTCCGAATCAGGCCGCCACTGGTCGGATCGCTTTGGATGCAGAGC
>Ga0209380_10002298_pt1 | contig 12351 bp, 10 predicted proteins | sample HubBroMetageWFT6_FD_188347 | JGI IMG/M metagenome (GOLD analysis project Ga0209380, IMG submission 188347) | Warmed and freeze-thawed soil microbial communities from the Hubbard Brook experimental Forest, New Hampshire - Hubbard Brook CCASE Soil... | ecosystem: Environmental > Terrestrial >...
AACCGAGATTCGCCAAATGCACCGGCTATAAGAGCTGAGCAGAAGAGCTTTCATCTTCATGCGGTGATCGTTTGCTAGGGACTGCTCTTTCGGGTCCCGCTCCTAGCGAAGCATATATGTCTCCTCCCGGGCCAGCAAGAACGGGTCGCCGTTTTCTTGATGGAAGCAATCCAATTTTTTTCTTGACAACTTGAATCGATCTCGTAATATGGCACGCGTGCCACAGCGTAAGACACTGGATTCTCCGTATCGGGTGCAGGTTCTGGACCGCGCTTTGGCGGCGCTCGGGATTTTGGCCAATCGCTCGAGTGATTGCGGGCTGGCGGAGTTGTGCACTGCGTTGAAACTGCACAAGAGCACGGTGCACCGACTCATGATGGTTTTGGAGCAGCACCGGCTGGTTGTGAAGAACTCGGAATCCGGACGCTATCGCCTTGGATTGAAACTCTTCGAATTGGGATCGAAAGCGATTGAAGGCCTCGATCTGCGCGCGCGCGCGCGTCCGTATCTCGATCGTTTGCAGGAGAAATTCGGAGAAACTGTGTTCTTTTGCATTCTGGACGAAGGTCAGGTTTTCTACGTGGAGAAGGTGGAGTCGAAGGCCAGTGTGCGCACGGCGTGCACGGTGGGAAGCCGCGCTCCGGCATATTGTACGGCAGTAGGAAAGGCCATGCTGGCGGAGCTTCCGGAGGCAGAGGTCACTGGTATTGTGCGTCGCTGGGGGCTAAAGCCGATCACCGCGAAAACGATCACGAGCTCCGGCGCGCTGAAAACTGAATTAAAGGCGGTTCGCGCGCGGGGCTACGCGATTGACGACGAAGAGAAGGAAGAAGGACTGCGCTGTGTCGGGGCAGCGGTGCGTTCGCATTCCGGAATGCCCGTCGCAGCGATGAGCATCTCCGGGCCGGCATTCCGAATGACGCGTGAGAGGGTTCCTGAAGTCGGCCGGGCGCTCACGCAAGCGGCCAGCGAGCTATCCGCCGAGCTGGGATACCAAGCCGCGCCCACGGATCTGGTGCGCAGCGCGGCCAGCTGAAGAAACTGGAAATCGGTGCCCGGCATGTGCCGGTTTTTTTTGGCGCAAGGAATGACTGAGATGCAGTCTCACAATGTGAGACGATTTCCGACAAGAGTTTTGCAGTCCATCCCCCGGGGTGGATGGACCGCAAGTGGGCCAAGGCGAACTCTCATCTTTCACCGCAAGCGGCAGCGACAGGAGGCGTGCACATGCGACGCAAACTTTTGCTTGGGGTAGTGATTGCTGTATGGGGACTGGCAATTCCCGGCGCCTTGCCGGCGCAAGTGACAACCACAACGCTTTTCGGAAGAGTGACCGATTCCACCGGCGCGGCGATTGCAAAAGCGCAAGTGACGGTGACAGATACGGACACGAACGCGACCCGCACCGAACAGACCAATACGGAAGGCGAGTATCGGGTGGAGTTGCTGCCGGTGGGAAACTATTCCCTGGAGGTGAGCACCACGGGATTCAGGAGATTCGTGCGCACGGGCATCGTGCTGGAGTTGAATGTTCCCTCCAGGGTGGACGTCGCCATGGAGTTGGGGGAATTCGCGCAAACAGTGACGGTTACCGGCGGCACACCGCAGATCAATACCAGTAGCGCTGAAATTGGGCGCACGATCGAGAACGAAGAGATCTCGAACCTTCCGCTCGTGAACCGCAACGCATATGAGCTGCTCGAGCTCACGCCCGGCGTGCAAAACAGTTCCTTTAGCGCCGGCCAGCCGAATCCGGTTATCACTCTGGGATATCCGGAACAGCGAACGTTTATTAACGGAGGCGTGGACGGCGGAGCGGGCTCGGTGAGCTACTACCTCGACGGCGGAATCAACATGACGGGTTTGCGCAACACGGGTAACATCCTTCCGAATCCGGATGCGATCCAGGAATATCGCGTCGAGACAAATAACTACGACGCCGAGTACGGAAAAATGTCCAGCGGCGTCATATCGGTAGTCACAAGAACCGGCTCGAATAACTATCACGGCTCCCTGTTCGAATATTGGCGCGACAGCGCCTTGAATGCGACGCCATGGAACTCGGCGGTGGGCAACCCGCCTTTGCGCCGAAACCAGTTCGGTGCGACGTTCGGCGGCCCGATTAAGAAGGACAAGACCTTCTTCTTCGCTTCCTACCAGGGTTTGCGGCAGCTCAGCAGCTTCTTGTTTACCGGCGCTACAGTGCCGACTGCGGCGGAGCGGACTGGAGACTTTTCGGGGGTAGTTGCATCTTTGCCGAGCCAATATACGTGCGGTTCGCCGACGATCATTTGCCCTTCCCTGCTTGATCCTGTGGCGCAGAAGCTCTTGAATCCCACAGGGGCGGCAACCAACTTCCCGACGATTCCCGTGGCGAATGTGGGTGCAACGGGTTTCGGCGGCTCCGCGCCCAGTCCGTACAATACCGACGAATTTCTAATTAAAGTGGATCACAATCTCACCAGCAAGCAGCGCCTCAGCGGAAGTTACTTCTATACCAGCGGAAACAACAGCGTCCCGCCGCTGAATTCTACGAGTGGACAGCCAAACGGCAACGTTCCCTGGGACGTGCAGCAGTTCACCTGGCGCCAGCAGAATCTCAACATTAGCGACACTTGGACGGCCACACCCAGTCTCGTAAACCAACTCTGGCTCGGATATACGCGGAATTTTGGAGGCCGCTTGAACCTCCCGGACACGTCGCTGGGCGATTTGGGTTCCGAATTCGCAGTTCAAGGGCCGCATTCGCTGCCGCAAATCACTGTGACCGGGTTCTTTACTGGAGCGAGCGCGATCGCCGGGCCCGTGGCCGGATCGAATTTTTACTCCCTGCGCGATGTGGCCACCTACAACCACGGCCGGCATTCCATCTCGTTCGGAGCCGAGGAAACGCTCGACAAGGACATTCAGCAAACTCTGTTAAATAATTACGGGGTATTTGGATTCAACGGAACGAACATAAAAGATGCCGTATCGGGAAAGACGGTCGCGGTTCCCGCGATCGCAAACTTCGTAATGGGCCTGCCGACGTCTATATCGCAGGACGCTCCCGTCACCGGTTACACCAATAGCTGGAGTACGGGCCTCTTTGTGCAGGATAATTTCCGAGTCTTCCCCCGTCTCACGCTGAATCTCGGCTTGCGCTGGGATATTCAGACGCCGCCGACCGATCCCCAAAATCGAGGGACGAGCTTTGAGGTAGGAGAACAATCTGTGGCGATTCCTGCGGCGCCGGAGGGCGCTCTTTTCTTCGGCGACCCGGGTATCACACGAGGCATCGTGCCGGTAAGGTGGCATCATGTTTCACCGAGGGTAGGATTTGCGTGGGATCCGTTTGGAGACGGGAAGACTTCGGTTCGGGGCGGTGCGGGAGTGTTCTACGGCAGCGTGTCAGGCAACGAATGGAACACGGTCACCAATTTCGAGCCTTCTGCCATTCGCTACACCTTCACCAACGCTACACAGGCGGTGACAGGTGCAGGCCTGACGGCAGTCCCGCAGGGCGCGACGCTATCCTGCCCCTACAATAAACTTATCGCGAACAATAGTTCCGGCGTGCCCATCGGCTCAACTGTAACTTGTCCTGCCGGGAACGGCAGCGGCAGCGGCATCAGCGGCACCAATCCGTTTCCTTTCGTTCCGCCTCAGTTCCTCACCCCCGGAGGCCCCTTCTTCGGCTTTGCGAAGAATTTCCAGTGGCCTTATAGCTACCAGTTCAATCTCTCTGTCCAAAGGCAAGTCACCTCGAATTTCAGCGTCTCCGCGGCCTACGTCGGCAACCTCAGCCACGATTTGCCATTCGCCCAGGACATCAACGCTCCTGCGACCGGCGCTCTTGCTGCGGCCTGCGCCACCAGCGCCACGGGTAACATCGTTGCACGCCGCCCGATCAATAATGCCGGTGTCGCTACTTGCACAGCGCCGGGAAGCCCATTTGGAACTGTCCTTCTCACGCAATCGAATCAAACAGCTTCATACAATGGGTTGCAAGCGACGGCACAGTTGCGAATGACGCGCGGTGTCATGCTCTACGGCTTTTACACCTACAGCCACACGTTTGACAGCGTGCAACTGGACAACAACACCACGCAAGGCGGTGCGCAGGATATGACCAATCTGCGCCTGGAAAGAGGGCCAGCGGACTTCGATCTCCGCCATCAATTCGTCACCGCGGTCGTCTGGCAATTGAATTATTACAAGGGAGAGAGTTCGCTGCAGCGCGGATTATTGAACGGCTGGGCCTTGTCCTCGATCGTCAATATACACAGCGGCTTTCCTTTCACGATTCTCAACGGGAAGGATGCCAACCTCACTGGCAACACCTCCGCAGAACGAGCCGAACTCGTTCCGGGTCAGAACCCGGTCTTAAGCACTCGCTCCGCGGCAGAGTGGTTCAACATCGCTGCGTTCTCTCAGAATCCCGCGACTCTGGTCAATGGCGTAGCCGTAGACGGAAGCTCAAGCCGCAATATGATGCGCGGGCCGACGTTCAAAGACGTGGATCTCTCCATCTCTCGCGACATCAGCTTGAGCCGTTTCCGGGAAGGTTTGGGTTTCCAAATCCGCGCAGACGCGTACAACATCTTCAACATCGTCAGCCTGAATTCTCCCGGGGGAAACGGCGCCACTGTCGGTTCCTCTACGTTCGGAGTCATCACTTCGGCGAACCCGATGCGGCAGCTGCAGTTGGGCGTCAAGCTGCTATTCTGACGTTGCTTGCGTTCCACATTCAGAAGCCCGCCGCGCATGGCCAAGCGCCCTCGGCCGAAAAATACTCCGGCCGCTGGCGAATGATCGGTCGGCGAGTGTCAGACAGATATTCACCACCAGAAGGAGCTGCTCGATGAAGCAACGAGAGCAAGACACGTTTGAAAGAATGGTGTTTCGAAAAACCAATAGCCGCCTTGGCCGGCACGTTTCCGTTTCGCCAGGCAACAGCATGATGAAGCATCTCAACTATGGCCGAATCATCCTGAATACTTCGGTGCCAGTAGCTTCCTTTGCAAACGGCGATCATGAGACAGGATTGGTATGTCTCTCGGGAAGCGCGGAGGTGAAAGCCGGGGCGGAGAAATTCCGTCTCGGGCAATACGACGCAATTTATATCCCTCGCGACACACAGATTGACGTGACGACAGACGCCAAAGCGGACATCGCGGAGTTTTCCGCGGATGTCGTACACCGCTATCCGCTGCAGTTTGTTTCCTACCAGCAAACTTCGAAGGATCCCGGGTTGAGCTTCAACACCGGCGGCCCGGGTAACACGCGCGATTTGAATATTCTTCTCGGCAAGAACGTTAACGCGGGTCGCCTCCTGGTCGGATTCACATTCTCCGAACCAGGAAACTGGACAAGCTGGCCGCCGCACGAGCACGCCCAAATGCTCGAGGAACTGTACGTCTACTTTGACATGCCGGAGCCGGCCTTTGGAATTCAGTTCGTTTACAACGACACCCAATATCCGGAACTGATCACCGCGGTTCGTGACGGCGATGCGGTTCTCATGCCCAGCGGGTATCATCCGAACGTCGCGGTGCCCGGACATCGCATCGCTTTTCTCTGGGCTATGGCTGCGCATCGCGAAGTCGAGGACCGGCAGTTCGGCGTCGTGAATATTCAGCCCGGATTTCAACAAGGCGGCTCCGGTCTGGACGTAGCCCGTAAGTAGGCGTTTCCATTCGTCAAAGAGAGCAGATGCCGGAAGAAAATCCCATCACCGGGCCCGGGCTTGCTGGCAGCGCGGTACCGTCAGCAGCGACCCTCACGGGCCCGCCGAAATCCGGCTTCCTCGCCGGACGTCTCCGCTGGGTTATCTGCGCCCTCCTATTTTTCGGTGTCACCAAGAACTACATGGACCGGCAGGTGCTCGGCGTGCTGAAAGGCACGCTGCAGCACGACTTGGGCTGGAACGATATTGACTACGGGAATCTGGTGTTCGCCTTTCAAGCGGCGTACGCCTTGGGCATGATTTTTGTGGGCCGCTTGATTGACCGCCTCGGCACCCGTATTGGTTATGCCGTGGCCATGGTTTTCTGGAGCCTGGCATCCATGGGGCATGCGCTCGCGAATTCGCTTGCCGGGTTCATGATTGCCCGCTGTGCGCTGGGTTTCGGCGAAGCGGGAGTGTTCCCGGCCAGCATCAAGTGCGTTGCGGAATGGTTCCCCAAGAAAGAGAGAGCGCTGGCGACGGGAATATTCAACGCGGGAACGAATATCGGCGCAATTATTACCCCGCTTGTCGTGCCGTGGATCGTAGTCCACTGGGGTTGGCGCTGGGCGTTCATTGGTACCGGCTCCCTGGGTTTTGCATGGTTGATTCTGTGGCTGCTGCTTTACCGTAAACCGCGAGAACATCCGCTGTGCACCGACCGCGAACGCGAATACATAGAGAGCGATGCTGAATCCGTCGACGGCAAAATCAAATGGGCGCAGCTTCTGCCTCACAAACAGACCTGGGCGTTTGCGGCTGGGAAATTTATGACTGACCCGATCTGGTGGTTCTATCTTTTTTGGATCCCGGACTATCTGCAGCGCGAGCATGGCTTGCACTTGATGCAAATCGGTCTGCCCATCCTGGTGATTTACGTGATTTCCGACGCCGGAAGCATTGCGGGCGGCTGGCTTTCGTCCCGTTTAATTCGGCGTGGGCTCTCCGTGAATGCTTCGAGGAAATGCGCGATGCTCGTCTGCGCGCTGAGCGTCTTGCCGATTGCCGTGGTTTACCGGATTTCCGGGTTGTGGCCTGCCACGCTGGTGATTGGTCTTGCCGCCGCGGGCCATCAAGGCTTTTCCGCAAATTTGTTTACGCTGGCATCGGACCTTTTCCCGTCGCGCGCCGTCGCGTCCGTGGTGGGAATTGGCGGCATGGCCGGAGCGATTGGCGGCATGTTGATCGCCGAAATCGTGGGTCACGTCCTGCAGTGGACAGGCAGTTATGTGGTTCCCTTTTTCATGGCAGCGTCGGCTTACTTGGTCGCTTTGTTGTTCATTCAACTGTTGAGCCCAGCGCTGGTACCTGCGGCTATCGGAGCGTCGTGAATCAATGAGCCTTGAATCATTCCTGTTGAACGGCAGGAACGCGCTGGTGACGGGCTCGCATAGAGGCCTGGGAGCCGCCATTGCAATCGCGTTGGGCGAAGCGGGGGCGAACGTCGGCTGCCACGGACGCGGTCCGGAGCCGGGACACGTTTGCGCTGAGCTCCGCGCTCTCGGCAAGAAGACATTTTATTTTGCAGGCGATGTGGCCGATCCCAAAGTGTGCTCCGGCTTGATCGAAAAAACCGTAGCCGAATTTGGGTCCATCGATATTTTGGTGAATAACGCCGGCATGATTCGGCGCGCGCCTGCTGCCGAACACTCCATCGAATACTGGAACGAAGTGATCGCCGTGGACCTCACCGCGGTGTTTCGCCTCTCGCAACTTGCTGGCCAGCACATGATTCGGCGGGCGCAGGGCGGCAAGATCTTGAACATCGCCTCCGTGCTCTCATTTCAGGGCGGTGTGAACGTGCCCGGTTATGCGGCCGCAAAGGGTGGCATCGCGCAACTGACCAAAGCTCTTTCGAACGAATGGGCGGCGAAAAAAATCAACGTGAATGCGATTGCTCCGGGCTATATGGCTACAGACAATACCGAAGCTCTGCGCAACGACGCCGCGCGCAGCCGCCAAATTCTGGATCGCATTCCTGCAGGCCGCTGGGGCGAGCCGAAAGACCTCGCCGGCGCGGCTGTGTTTTTGTGTTCATCCGCCAGCGACTACGTCCATGGACAGATCCTGGTGGTAGATGGCGGATGGCTAGCTCGCTGAAGCAAGAGAAGGCCAAGTTTCGCGGGATATCGGGAGGATTTCGATGGTCATGCACGCAGACGCGTTTCCGGATTTGGTGGTCGTCAAAGCCGATGCGGCAGCGGAGTCACAGCCCGAGGCCGGCTTGACCAGAAGCGTGCTGGCGTACAACGACAAGCTGTTTCTCGCCGAGCACAAAATGGTTAAGGGTTGGGCCGGCAGTTTGCACAGCCATCCCCACGATCAAGTCGTGTACGTGGTGCGTGGCCATCTGAAAGTTAGCTGCCAGGGAAAAACTTTCGATGTTCGCAGCCGCGACAGCTTCGTCGTCCGCGGCGGCGTCGAACATGGAGCCTCGGCCGTGGAAGATTCCGTTGTTATTGACGTTTTCACGCCATGCCGCGAGGACTACATTATTCGATCATGAGCGCTGCAAAATTCAAGATCTTCTCGATCGTCGCGCTCGCTACCAGCGCGCTGCTTGGCGTCGCGACTCCCTGCCGTGCACAGGCCGCGCCAAATTCGTCGCAGATTAGAACTGCCGATCTCAACAAGGAAATTCGGGATTTTCTTGCGCGGGAGGTTACCGCTCACGTAGCCGATATCAAGACGCTCGATCCTCCTCCGGATCGCGTCGTCGGCGCCCTCACCACGGGCGAATTTTCTTGGGGAACGTTCATGCGCGCGCTGGCGGCATACGCGGCGTTTGCCCAAACGCGAACAGTAGCTGGCCGCGATGTCGTCCCGCTGATTGCAGGGATGGCACCCATTGAGTTGCGCCAGGGCGGCAAAGCTTGGGCGCAGCTGTACGCGGCGCTGGCCCTGCGCTCTTTCGGGACCGACCTGAATCACAATGCGTTGTGGCAAAGCTTGTCTGCAGCCGAGAGAACAGAATGGCGGGTGCTGCTGGATCCGGGCCGTTTCTACGACGTGAAGACCCGCAAGCTGATCAATCTTCCCGAAAACTACCTGGGGGTCGCGGCGCGCATCGCCGCCATGGATTTCCAGCTCGGTGTGATAACCGATCGCAAATACGCGGACGATTTGCTCGACCGCGCGGCCCGGCAATTCACTCGCGGAGCGCTCTTTGCCGACGACGCCGTGCCCACAGGAAGGTACGACAGATATTCGAACGAGTACGCCCGGGCGATTTGTGACGCCGCGGCGGCACTAGGTCGCGCGGACATCATGAAAGCAATCGCACCTTCGCTCCAGGCCCAAATGCGCCTCTGGTGGGACCTGCTCTCGCCAGATGGATACGGCTACTCCTGGGGCCGCAGCCTGGGAGCGATCAGTTATATGGATACGCTGGAGATCGCCGCCTTCGCCGCTGAGCATCCCGAATTCCGGCCCGCGCCACTCCCGCAACTTGCCGCAGCCTATTACGCCGCCTGGCGTTGGCTGCGGCACGATTTCAACGAAGAAAGGCATCTGCTCACCGTCTTCGCATTCGGTCAGGGAGACTACAGCTACATCAGCAAAGAACGTGAATGGCAGCAAACGACCACGTTCTTTGCAAAAGTGATGAATGCCCACGAAGCGTTCATGAGCGTGTTGGCCAAGGAAGACGTCGTCGAGTTTGACGCGCAGCCCACTCTCGGCAATATCGCGCGCTTCGTCTATTTCCGCGACGAGCCTGGAAGAAAATTCGGTGTCTGGGTCATCCGCCAGGGCGATCTTCATTTTGCTCTGCCATTCGTAACCGGTCCGCGTGCCGCCACCTCGGATTACCAGCCCGCCCCGCACGGTCTGCGAGGCTTCGCGGTACCGGTGGAGAAAATCTACCCGTGCTTCGTTCCCTTCCTGGAATTAGAAGATGGTCGCACCATCGCAGCGGCGGATGGCGCCGATGAAATTCATCCGTCCGCTGATGGACTGTCGCTCACTGCGATATGGGACCGCTGGGTGGTGCCCGGCGCCAAAGCCGGCGAAACCGTGGAGCCGGGCCTCCGAACCGAGGTGACCTGGTCGCTGGCCGACGGAAAAAATCTCCTCCGCACGGAAGTCATTACGGCATCGAAGGCGGTCACAATTCGACGGCTGTGGATCGCGGTCCCAACCAGGGCTGATCACAGCGAAACATATCTAACGGACGGCGCACGCACTGACCAACTCACGGCTGCGCACGTCACATTGGATGCGCGCATTCTAAGTTCTGATTGGCCGCTCCGGATATCCGCGTTTGCCACGGGCGATGACCCGTTGGGCAGGGGAGATCGCGGTCCGATTCCTTTACACTTAGTCTTTGAAACAACACACGAGCTGACGTTGCAGCCAAACTCCAAGAAAGAATGGGAGATCGAGTTAACGAGTGTTGCGGAATCGCACCCCTAGTCGCAGCAAATCGCCTTTAACTCTTGCGGAGGCCAAGGTATGCGCGCCTCGCCGGCGATACGGGACGGAGGAGCGAAGCGGTTGAAGAAACCGGGTCGATCCCAGAGAAAGAAAAAGAAACGACGAACGTATGAACATCAAACCGAAAGACTGCCGCCGGTGGGACCAGCTGAGCTTGGGCGAAGTGATGCTGCGCTTCGATCCCGGCGACCAGCGCATTTGGACCACGCGCCAATTTGCCGTCTGCGAAGGCGGAGGCGAATACAACGTCGGGCGCGGCTTGAAACGCTGTTTTGGCTTGGACACAGCTATCGTCACCGCGCTCGCGGATAATCCCGTCGGCAGGCTCGTCGAAGATTTGATGAATCAAGGCGGCGTGGATCACTCGCTCACCAAGTGGGTTCCGTACGACGGCGTAGGACGCTCCGTGCGCAACGGATTGAATTTCACTGAAAGAGGATTCGGCGTCCGCGCCGCACTGGGGTGTTCGGATCGCGGCCACACCGCCGTCTCGCAGCTAAAGGAAGGCGACATCAACTGGAATCACATTTTTGGCGAGCTCGGCGTGCGCTGGTTCCACACCGGTGGAATCTTCTGCGCCCTCTCGGACTCTACGCCCGCCGTCGCGATGGAGGCGATGCGCGCCGCCCATGAAAATGGCGTCATCGTCTCCTACGATTTGAATTATCGCGATTCGCTGTGGAAATCCTATGGCGGCAAGAAACAGGCGCAGTTGGTAAATCGCCAACTCGCGGCTTACGTGGACGTCCTGCTCGGCAACGAAGAAGATTTTTCCGCCGCGCTCGGTTACGACGTGAAGGGAGTGGGCGACGAATACTCCAATCTCGCCTCCGAAAATTTCCAGGCCATGATCGAAATCGTTCTGAAAGATTTTCCGTTCCAGGTGGTCGCCACCACTTTGCGCAAAGCCACCAGCGCCACACGGAATGATTGGGGCGCGATCTGTTACTGCGATGGGAGTTTCTACGAAGCTCCCCATCGAAACGATCTGGAAATTTATGACCGCGTGGGCGGCGGCGATTCCTTCGCCTCCGGGCTGATCTATGGATTTCTCGCCGGCAAAGGCCCGCAGTGGGCCGTGGAATGTGGCGCGGCGCACGGCGCGCTGGCGATGACCACTCCCGGAGACACCACCATGGCCACGCTCAAGGAAGTGGAACAAGTGATGAAAGGAGCAGGCGCCAGAATCGTTCGTTGATCTGCGCCGAGTGAAATCCGTGAACAAGACCATGGTGTTGCAACGCGCGCTCGCGACCGGAATCATTCCCGTAATCCGTGCGACGACCGCGGAAGACGCACTGTTCGCCGCTGAAGCTGTTCTCGCAGGCGGCGTAGATGTGGTCGAGATCACCATGACGGTGCCCGGAGCCACCGCCGTCGTTTCACGCATCGCGGAAACGATGCCCCAGATTTTGGTCGGTGTCGGCACGGTTCTCAATGCTGAGGCGGCCCAGCGCTGTGTGGACGCCGGGGCACAATTTCTGGTAAGCCCTGGAATAAATCTGAAGACGCTGGAATTTGCTCAGCGAAAAAGTATTCTGATGATTGCCGGCGCCCTCACGCCAACCGAAGTAATGTCCGCCTGGGAATTCGGCGCAGGCCTGGTGAAAATATTTCCGTGTTCGCAAGTAGGAGGCGCGAGCTACATCCGCGCGCTGAAGGGCCCGTTTCCGGAAATTCCGCTGGTTCCCACCGGCGGCGTGAACCTCGAGACTTGCGCCGCGTTCATCGAAGCCGGCGCGAGCGCGCTCGGCGTGGGCGGCGAATTAATATTGAAGGATGCCATTCGTCAAAGGAATGCGGGTCTGATCTCGGGATTGGCGCGCCAAATGCTCAACGCTGTTCAGGTCGCCCGCGCGAAGAACTAAGTCCGACCCGTAATCGGCGGCAACGCCAGGAATTGAAGAATGGCTATGTCGCCCTTGTTGAGGCTGTTCGAACTGCTCAAGGCACGCGGCTTGCTTGCCTCGCTGACGTCAGGAAGGAATCACGCCACGAGAAAGACAAGCCGACACTGTTCTTCCGCCAGAGTGCTTGCTCGACTCGAATCGAAAGCATTTTTCGGAGGGTCTGTCCAAACTTGCACAAAGTACATTTACTTTTTGTAGCCCGATTGGTGGCCCAACCAGCAGAGGGTTCTGCACTGTAAAGAGACGCCGATTCAAGCGCTTAGGTGAGATGAAGGCGTGCTTGCAAAGCAGGTGCTCTCG
>Ga0209380_10002299_pt1 | contig 12351 bp, 13 predicted proteins | sample HubBroMetageWFT6_FD_188347 | JGI IMG/M metagenome (GOLD analysis project Ga0209380, IMG submission 188347) | Warmed and freeze-thawed soil microbial communities from the Hubbard Brook experimental Forest, New Hampshire - Hubbard Brook CCASE Soil... | ecosystem: Environmental > Terrestrial >...
GCATTAAGCTGTCGGTGTCACACCGCCGCATCGATCTTCTCGTGGACGATGGCGAACTGGCCAAACGCCGCGAACTGCATCGCCCCTTTGCGGCGACGCCGGAACGTGGCTACGCCAGGCTCTACATGGAACGCGTGCTGCAGGCGGAAGCCGGCTGCGATTTCGATTTCTTGCGCAAGGCATGAACATGGCTCGGCCCAAAGCACTTGCGTCCTACCTGGCCGCGGGGAGCAGCACCAGCGAATAGGTCTTGCCGATGAAAGGCACCCGGGGAAACACGCTATAGTGTACCCCCACAATTTTCCCTTCTACATCGCCCGCAACGACAGCAAAGGTCTTGGTCTCGTTTCGAAAGGGAAAGAAGCGATCGCCAATATTTGACGCAAGTGGTCCCGGCTCGGTTTTGCTCAAGAGACCACGTTCGGCGATCCGAGCGGCCATTTCCTCCTGCGCTACTCCTGACGCTACCTGATTGAGCAGGATGTAGACGTCGAGCGCAATGCTGAGCAAAATGCCGGCAAACGGCAGCGCCCAGGGCCAAGAAAGCGAGGCGCCATCAAGCGTGGCACCATCCAGCGTGGCAGCATCGGCCGCGCCGGGAGCCAGCGTCTGCGCCGCGGCACCCAGGGCATCGGCGATCCGTGAAGCCTTCCCTCCGGCTGCCGGAGCACTTAGATTTCCTGCCGCCGCGGCAACGGCTGGCTGCGCTTGTCCCGCTCCCACTACGCCGCTGGATCCATTCGTGGTGCCACCGCTACCCGAGTTTGTCGAGGAGCCTCCGCCGAGATCCTGGTTGATCGAAATGAGCTGTTCGAGGCTGTTGACCTGGACCAGCTGGTTGATGTACTCGTTGGGGTCCGTCTGACTGGTCGGATCCTGATTCTTCATCTCCGTCACCAGCAACTGCAGAAAATCGTTGGCCGTGATCGTCGCCGAGTTGTCGTCCGAGTTGCTGGAACTGGACGTCGAGCCTGTATCGGCTGGCTGCGGCGCCGCAAAAGGTGAGGCGGTCAATGGATTAGCGAACACCTGCATAAATTTCCTCTCCGCGGCCGCGCTCGTCTCACGCCCGCACGTTGATGTAGGACAGGGGTTGCTCCCCCGCCGGCGCTGTAAAAAGGGCTTCGTCGCTCTCCTGAGTTGGTTCTTCTCCCGAACCCGGCTGCGACTGCGCTTGTTCACCGTCGCTCTTCCCCTGGCGATTCCCCGCCCCAGGCGGAAGCGTTTCGGAGGAAAGCCGATCGACCCGCACTTGCTGCGTCGCCAGAAATTCCCGCACTTCCGGCAGATGCGCCGCCAGAGTGGCTCGCGCTTCGCCCCCGGCGGCTCCCAGAACCGCCGAAATATGTCCGCCCGCAGCGTGCGCCCGAACCTCGACCCATCCCAGCCCGCTGTCCCGCACGCCTACCGACAGTCGCTGCGGAGCGCTCTCCAGCACCTGCGGCACGTTAGCGGAATCCATCCGCGCAAACGGTGACGCCGACACGCTGCTCGCCGCATGCGCCACCAGAGTCGGAGTCGCGGCCCGCGGCGCCAGAACGGTCGCGGAAATCGCAACTGAGTTGGAGGAGGAGGGTTGCACAGACACCGCCCCACTCGTGATCGAATGCGCCGTCCTGAGATCCGCTGCGTGCGTGCCGCCCGCCGCTGCAGCCGCCATGTCGGCGACGCGAGCGGTCTTTGCCGCATGAGGGCTTGCGACCGGCTGCGATTCCACCTCTGAAACCGTCTGGCTTCCCCGTGTTTCGATGGCTCCCTGCTCGAGCTTCTCGCTTGCGTTCGCGGCGTGCATGGCCGTTGGAGCCTGCGGTTTTCCCGATGAATCCGGCACGCGGAATGGAGAGCTCTGCACCTTTTGCGCCGCCTGTCTCTGCGCCGGCAAATCTGGCACCGTCGAAGATCGCGTTTCGATCGGATGCGGAGCTCCGGTCGCCATCATCGCTGACGCATCCGCCGTTGGTTGCACTGCGGCAGACCAGGGAACCGGCGGGACGGCCGCCTGGCTGCCCACACTGTTCTTCGCCTCCGCAACCGAATGGGCAATTCCGCCCCCGGAAGCGGGAGAATCTGCCTTCCCCGCAGCGGCGTGTAGGACTGATTTCGGCGCCCCCTGAGCCATCCATTCCGGATAGGGCTTCGCGGCCGTTGCCGGCCTCGCAGATGGAGCTCCGATCGCGGCGCGGGTCGCATGGGCTCCCGCATCCTCAGGCGCCTCGCGCACCTGCTGGGCAGCTGGTAACGAATTCGACGTCGTTTCCTGGACCGGCATCATCTCCGGCGCGTTCGTCGTCGAAGCCGAGCCCGCGAGATCGAGCCGTCCGAAATCTGGATCGCGGGCCGCTTCCGGCGCGCTCTGCCGCTCCGAAATACGCGTCTCATCCTCGCTCGCGTCCGAGTCTTTCCCCCCGGCAGTTTTGAAAATCGGGATCCCGGCAGCGCTCATCACCTCTGCGATCGACTGCCTCGCTGGTGTCGGCATCCCTCCCGCCGGCAACGCAACAACACCCGTCTGCTGCTGCAGCAGTTCGGAAAAAGGCGTGGTCTCGCGCGAGGCGGCAAACATTGGCCTTTCCAGCGCGGCAGCGAATCCGTTTCCGATCCGTGTCGCCATTTCCTGATGGGCCGCAGACAGCTGCAAGGGGTGATCCTCTGTCGCAAAGTGATGCAGGAGGCGGACCGCAGCACAGCAGCGAATCTGAGAGAACTTTTACTTCGCCTGTCGCGGCATGCCGGGACGGCTCTGATACCAGTCGTCCACCTGTTTTTGCTCCCGGCGCTTCTGCTCCTTCGCCGCAGCCTGAGCGGCGCTCTCCAGCAGAGTCTCCACCTGGCGCCGGTCCAGCCGCCGCGCGAGAAATTCAGCGCGAGCGGTCTGGATGGCCGGTTTCTGCACAGCCGCCAGCTGCGCCAATTTGGCACGCTGCCACGCCAGCATGTCTGCGTCCGCAAGGCTCAGCATCCAGGATGGCGTTCCATCCGAGTCCCTTCCCTGCAATCTCTCCAGCGCATCCAGCCGAACTGCTCTTGCCTTTTTCGCAAATCCCGCCGCGCTCGTTTCGAGTTGTCGGGCCTCGCCCGCTTTCTTCTCCCACTCCAGATGAGCCAGGTTCTCGAGAAGCGCCCGTATGCGCAAAATACGCTGCAGACTCTGTTTCACGCCGTTCCGCCCGCATCGATTGACCCAGCCAGACGCAGCAACTGCGTGCGTGCGCCCGCAAAGGTCTCCCGCTCTCGCGCGCCCTGCATCAGATATTGCCGGATCGCCGGACGGAATCTCATAGCGCGGTCCAGCGCCTCATCTGTTCCTGCCTTGTACGCCCCGATACGCACCAGATCTTCCGAGCGCGCCCACGTTGCGAGCATGCGCCGCAGCGTCGCCGCGCCCCGCGCGTGGTCTTCCGTCACGATGGAGGGCATCAACCGGCTGATCGACTCCAGCACATCGATCGGCGGATACACGCCGTCGGCGGCCAGCGCTCGCGACAGCACCACGTGCCCATCGAGAAACGACCGCACGGCGTCAACTAGCGGATCCTGCAGATCGTCCCCCTCCATCAAAACCGTATAGAACGCTGTAATGCTTCCGTTCCTGAAGTTTCCCGCGCGCTCTGCAAGGCGCGCCAGGCGGCTGAACACGGAAGGCGTGTAGCCCCGCGTGGTCGGCGGCTCGCCGGCCGCCAGGCCTACCTCGCGGGCAGCCATCGCGAAGCGCGTCAGCGAGTCCAGCACCAGCAGCACATGCTTGCCCGTTGCCGCAAAATATTCCGCCATGCTGGTCGCCGCCAGCGCCGCGCGCATGCGCAGCAGCGGCGATTGATCCGACGTCGACACCACCACCACCGCGCGCTTCCGCCCCTCCGGCCCCAGACTTTCCTCAAGGAACTCACCCACCTCCCGCCCGCGTTCGCCCACCAGTCCCACCACGATCACTTCCGCGTCGCTGTTCCTTGTCATCATGCCGATCAGCGTGCTTTTTCCCACGCCCGACCCGCCGAAGATGCCTATGCGCTGGCCGCGGCCTACGCTCAGCACGCCATCGATCGCGCGAATACCGGTGCCCAGCGCGGTGCGAATCGGCTCCCGATCGAGAGGAGCGGGCGCCGCTCGCTCGAGCGGCACCGTGGTGTGCACCAGCGGCAATCGGCCGCCGTCCAGCGACTGCCCCACCCCGTTCAGCACTCTCCCGATCAGCCCCTCGCCCACCTCCGTCTGCGGCGTCATGCCCTGCGCGCAAACAGCATCGCCATAGCGAACGCCGTCCGCCGGGTCGAGCGTCATCGACAGCACGCGCGTGCCGCGGATCCCAATCACTTCGGCGGAATGTGTGCCCCCCGCGGCGTCGCGAATTTCGCAACATTCCCCCACCGAACACGGAGGTCCTTCGGACTCAATGGTCTGTCCTGTCGCTTCCACGACGCGCCCGCGCCAGCGCAGTGCCGGCCGCTGCCGCAACCGCGAAAAGTAGGTTCCCAGCAGTTCCACTCAGGCCTGCTTCCCGCCCGGGGCCTCATGTGCGTTGCCCTCCCGCCGTACGTCCAGCAAATCGAAGAATCCACGCTCGATCTCCACAATTTGCGCGTGCACGCCGAGGTCAACGCTGCCCAGGTTCGCCTCCAGCGCCGCCTCTTCCGGACGCATCCCGGCGTCGCCCACCACTGTGGGCCTGAGCGGCAGCGCAGGCATCAGGCGCAGCATCTCGTCCCACATCTCGCGCTGCTCCGCCGGAACCCGCAACTGCACCTCGGTCGACTCGGCCAGTTGCCCCAGGGCAACACGCACCGCGCCGGCCAGCAGCAGCGGATCCATCTGCGCCTCGCGATGCAGAATGCGTTCGGCAATCGACAGCGCCAGGCGCACCACCTCATGCTCCACGCGCGCCAGGTAATGATCCCGCTGTTTGCGGAAGCTCTCCAGCGCCGTCCCCAGTTCCTCCGATCGCTGCCTGCGCCAGGCGATCAGTTCCGTGCCCGCCGTCTCTCTGTCCTTTTCCAGGGCGTCGCGGCGCGCTGCCTCCAGCTGCCGAGCATGCTGCTTCTCCCGTTCCGCTAATGTCGTCTCGAGTTCGCGGACGCGTGCGGCTAAATCGCCCGGCGATTCCACTCCCGCCATTCCCGGACCGCGCAGGACCGGGTACTGCATCGATCGAACCTCGTTTTCCGCGTTTGCCAGCATGCGTTTTGTCCTCTAGACGACGAAGTCGTCTCCCTGTTCGAGCTTCAGAATTACCTTGCCCTCGGCTTCCAGATTGCGTGCCAGAGCCAAAACCTCGTGCTGGGCCGCCGCCACTTCGCGTCCGCGCACCGGACCCATCACCTCCATGTCTTCCTTCATCATGTCGGCGGCGCGCGATGACATCGCGGAGAAGACATGGGCGCGCAGATCCTCGTGTGCCCCGCGCAGGGCCAGCGCCAGTTGCCGCTTGTCCACAGCCGCCACAATCTCCCGCATGCTCGCCGGAGGAATCGTCACCAGATCCTCAAATGTGAACATCAAGTTGCGAATGCTCAGCGCCGTTGCCACATCCGCCGCCTCAATCTCGTCCAGAATCTTCTTCGTCTGTTCCGTATCCATCCGATTCAGCAGATCCGCTACCGCCTTGAAGCCGGCATACGATCGCCGCCCCGTGTCCCCCATGTTCTCCAGTCGCCGGTGCAGGATCATCGCGACCCGCTGCGCCATCTCCGGCGAAAATTGCCGCATCGCCGCCAGCCGGCGGATCGCATCCACGCGCCGCTCTTCGCTCAGACTGTCGATCACAATCGATCCCTTGCGCGGATCCAGATGGGCCAGCACAATCGCCACCGTCTGCGGGTGCTCGCTCTCCAGAAACTTTCCCAGTTGCTGCGGATCGACCCGCTGCAGCATCGAGAGATCGCTCTGGCTCGCCTCCTGCGCCCTGCGCACCAGCATCAGCAGGTCTTCCGCGCGCTGTTTGCCGAAGGTGTCCACCAGCAGCCTGGTCGCATAATCGATGCCGCCATGCACCATGTACTGCTGGGTCGCCAGCATTTCGTGAAACTCTTCGACAACTTCGAGCGATACCTCCGGCCGAATGTTGCGCAGGTCCGCAATTTCCTCCGTCAACCGCTGGACGTCGGTCTCGGTCAGATTCTGCAGAATCTTCTTGCCCACCTCGTCGCCGACGGCCACCAGAAATACTGCGGCCTTGCGGACGCCGCTCATCGACCCATTCGGGGATTCGGAGTCCGCAGACAGTCGCAGGGAAGGCGAGCTCATTCCTTTACTCCGACCGGATCCAGCTTTCGAGCAGGCGCGTGCTCTGCGCCGGCTCGCGCTTCACATGCTCCGACACCTGTTCGAAGACGGTTTGCGCCCGCAACTTCTTCTGCTCGGCTGCGTGCTCTTCTTCGGTCAACTCCTGCGGCGGCGGTTGCGCCGGGAGGGCAGACGATGTCGCCGCAACCCTGCGCGCAACCGGCGGCGCAGTCAGTGAGCGCATGGCGGGACGCACCACAAGAAAGACGAACACCAGCAGCGCAGCCAGGATCGTTCCATACCGAATCAGCGCCGCCGACTGGCTGGCCATGCCCAGCAGTCGCTCGCTCAGCGGAGCGGCAGGCACGGCAGCATTGTCGTCGAACGCCATTTCCTCAACACTCACCTGGTCGCCACGCGTCGTGTCAAATCCAATCGCCGACTGCGCCAGATCCGTAATTCGCTTCATCTCCTCCGGCGTCCTCGCCTCCCAGCTCTCCTGCTTGCCGTGCATGACGCGCCGGTCGTTGATCAGCACCGCCGCCGTCAATCGCCGCACGCGGCCCGCGGCCTCCACCGTATGCCGCACCTTTTTTGAAACGCCATACGTATCGCTCTCCTGTTTCATGTTCTGCAGGGAGTCATTCTGCGGCGGGTAGAGCGGCGGCTTTGCCGTCTGTCCGTTCGGCGCATTGCTGGCCGTGCCTGGAATCCCCGAAGCCGCCGGCTGTCCCGAGCTTTGCTCCGTCCGCTGCATCGACAACGTGACCGACTGCGCGGGATCGTAGGTCTCGTCCACCTCATCGGCGGCAATCGGATCGTAATCCACGTTGACCGAGGCTCGGACATTGCCCGCCCCGGCCACCGGCTCCAGCGTCTCCACCAGCTTTTGTGCCAGTTCCTGTTCGTGCGAAGCCAGCGCCGCGTCACCCGTCGGCTTTCCCAAAAGGCCGCCGCCTTCCGCATTCACCAGCACCACATTTTCCGGGCGCAGATCGTCCACAGCACTGGCCACCAGATTGGCAACCGCGTCCGCCTCCTCCGGAGCCAGCGTCCGATGCCGCAGCCGCAGCACCACCGACGCTTTGGCGTCCCGCTGTTCCGTCGTGAACAGCGAATCGTGCGGAAGAACCAAATGCACGCGCGCCGACTGCACCGAGGCCAGCGTGCCAATCGTGTGCTCCAGCTCGCCCTCGAGTGCCCGCTGATAATTTACCTTCTCGTCGAATTCCGACCCCATCCAGTTCGGCTTGTCGAAGAGCTCGAACCCCATCCTCCCGCTTTTCGGACCACCCTTCGCCGTGGTAGCCAGCCGCGCCTTGTCCAGATTCTCCGCCGGTACCCGCAGCGCCCCGCCATCCGGCGACACGTCATACGGGATGCCGGCCGTCGTCAGCTCCTGCGCCATTTCGCGCGCGTCGTCGGGATCGAGCCCTGCATACAGCGTTCTCCAGTCGGTCCGCGTGGAATACCACAACAATGCGGCGAAACAGCCAATCACCAGCGCCGCCACGCCCATCAGGCGCGTCCGGCGCGCGCTGTCCAGCCCCCTGAAGCGCGCGATCGCCTCCGTCGCCATGGCCCCGGCGCGCTGCTGCACCGTGAGAGCCGTTTGCGCTTTGCTGTTATCTGCCATTTCCTGCCGTTCCGCACGCGCTCATTCAGAACTGCATGCCCATCACCTGCTGATACGCGGCCACCGCTTTGTTGCGCACCGCCAGCGTCAGCTCAAAGGCCATATCCGCCTTCTGCGTAGCGATCATGGCGTCGTGAATATCCACGCCGCTGCCCTCCAGCATGCCGGTTACCACAGTCGAGGCCTGCTGCTGCAACGCATCCACTCCTGTGACGGCGGACTTCAGCAAGTCGCCAAACGGCGCCGCCTCCGTCGAGACCGCGGCTGGCGACGCGCCCTGCGCGGCTGCGGCGATCGCGCCGCCTGCTGCCGATGCCATCGAGCCAATCCCGGGTAACTGCATGGCGTGTCTCCCCCTATTTCAAGATCTCGATCGAGGCCGAGACCATCCCCTTCTCAGCCTGCACTGCCGAACTGTTCAGCCCATACGCCCGCGTCGCGCCCATGAGGTCCACCATCTCGGTCAGCGGATTGATGTCCGGATACGACACATATCCATCCTTGTCTGCGTCCGGATGCCCGGGATCGAAGCGGCGCAGCGGACTGCCCGGATCGCTCACCACCGCTGACACGCGCACTCCGCCAATCTGCCCATCCGCCGATCCCGCCTGGCCCAGGAACTGGCTCGCAAAGCTCGACTGCGGTGCCTGCGAGGTGAACACCACATGCTGCCGCTGGTACGGTCCACCGTCCGCGGTGCGCGTCGTCTCCGCGTTCGCCATATTGGCCGCCACCACTTCGGCCCGGATGCGCTCCGCTTCGAGCGCCGACCCGCTCACTTCCATCACTCCAAACAGATTCATGGCCGCATCTCCCGCTGATCGTCTCCGCCTCTGCTACTTCTGGTCCTCGTGAATCGCATCCAGCACTCGCGTGAATTCGTGCTTCAACAGCTCCACGCCGGTGCGGAACTGCAGTTGCGCCTCGGCCATCTTCATGCCTTCGCGATCCATCGACACGTCGTTGCCGTCCGGCCGTTCCAGCAACCCGCCCACTGGCCCCACCTTCACATCCGTCGGGTCCGCAGCCGTAGAATTACCGCTGCCCGGCTGGCCGAGCGACTCGATCGATCGCTGCATCTCCGTGGCAAAGTCGAACCCCGCCGTCCGATAGCCCGGCGTATCGACGTTGGCCATGTTCTGCGCCGTCACCTTCAGTTCCAGAGAGGACAAGTCGAGATACCGGTTCAACATCTCCGCCATCGGCGTGGCCATCTGCATCGGAAATCCCCCCTCCACCCTCTCTGCAGGAGCGCGTCCCGTTCCCAGCCGGCAAGCTTAGAGAATTTTCATGCCGGCTCATCGAATTCAATCTCATCGCTATCGATTTGCGGCCGATCTTCGGCCAGAATCCACGCGCGCTCCAGCACGTGCGCCAGCTCGCGCACGTTGCCCGGCCAGGCGTGCGCCATCAACTGTCCCATCGCGGCCGGAGTCAGTTGTTTGGCTGGATCCTCGCGTCCTAATTTTTCGAGGAAAAACTCCGTCAGCGCCTGCACATCGACGGGACGTCCCGCCAGCGCGGGTGTGCGCACCAGAAAAACCGCCAGCCGGTAGTACAAATCCTGTCGAAATTCTCCCTGCGCCGCCAGTTTCGACAGCGGCCGATGCGTCGAAGCCACGATGCGCACGTCCACCTTCACCGGCTCGTTTTCGCCCACACGCTGCAACTCACCCGTTTCCAGAAACCGCAGCAGCTTCGCCTGCAGCGCCAGCGGCATCTCGCCAATCTCGTCCAGCAGCAGGGTTCCCCCGTGCGCCGTTTCAATCCGCCCGGTTCTTCCCTGCACCGCGCCGGTGAACGCGCCACGCGTATGCCCAAACAGCTCCGCCTCCAGCAGCGCCTCCGGAATGGCGGCGCAGTTGAGTGCAATAAACCGGTGTCCGCATCTCGGACTGAGCCGGTGCAGCGCACGCGCCACCAGTTCCTTCCCGCTGCCGGTCGGCCCTTCAATCAGCACCGGTGTCGCACGCGGCGCCACCAGCCGAATCCTGCGGCTCACCTCCAGCATCGACGGGTGCGATCCAACGAATTCCGGCAGCCGGCTGGGGGCAAGTCGCGACCCAGTCCCACGGTTCGCTCCCAACACATTCTGCTGCGCGGCCCCACCCGCTCGCCGATCCGGCAACGACGCCGCTTCCTGCTGCGCCAGAGTCTCGCCCCACTCCCTGCCACGAACCACGACAGCGGCCATCTCCGCCTCGCTCGGCGCCTCATTCCAGATCGCGCCATCCGCGGCCTGCGCCCTCCGCAGTGCGTGCAGCACCTCGTTCCGCCGCGGACTCCGCGCCGCCATCCCCGCCGGAATCGACGCGTCCGCCATGACCAAATCCACGCCGGGATGCGCCCGCTCAAACTCCGCAACAAACTCGCGAATCTCCAGATCCGGCAGCCACGAGTCCAGCACCACCGTCTCCGCGGGAGAATCGTCCAGGCATGCCAGCGTCTCCGCTCCGCCCGCCGCCTCGCGCACCTGCCAGCGCAGATCGGTCAGCGCCTCGCGCACTCTGCGCCGGAACGCGACGTCTGCGCTGACCAGGATCGCGGTCCGCGCCGTCATTGCCGGTCGTTGCTGTGCAATGGTTCCCATGGTGTCTTTCTCCTCCGCTGCCAGGCGTTCCTGGGCCGTGCGCGTTACGCGCGCAGTCCGATGCTGTAACCGAGCCCGCGCACGGTCTGAATAATCGGTGCGACATCCACCACGGCCCCATCGGGGCCGTATTCCGGCTGCGGATGGTCGTGCAGTTTGCGGCGCAGATAGTTGATGTACACGTCTACTACGTTCGTGCCGGCGTCCGGTGTCATGTACCACACGCTGCTCAGCAGCGTCGCCCGCGCTACCGCATGCCCGCGGTGCATCATCAGGTATTCGAGCAGAGCAAATTCCTTATTCGTCAGCGGGATCGGTTCGCTGCCACGCGTCACGCATCGCTCCACCCGGTTCAGTTCCAGATCGCCGTACCGCAGGACCAGCCCCGGAGCCCGGCGCCGCATCAGCGCGCGGCAACGCGCCCGCAGCTCGGCAAATGAGAACGGCTTCTGCATAAAATCGTCGGCGCCCATTTCGAGGCACTTCAACCGCGTCTCCGGTTCCTGTCGCGCGGTGAGGATGAGAATCGGCAAATCCTGCGTCAGCGAGCGCAGAAACTCCAGCACCTCTGTGCCGTCGCGTCGCGGCAGATTCAAATCCAGCAGCGCCATCTCCGGCAGATCGCTTTCCGCAGCATCCATCGCCATCTGCCCATCGGTGACCACCCGCACCTCGTGCCCATCCTGTTCCAGCCCGCGCGCCAGAAAGCTGCCCAGCGCCCGGTCGTCGTCCGCAATCAGCAACCGCATGGATTGGTTCTCCCAGGTCCACCTTCTCGCAATGCCGGAGCGAAGAACAGATGCGGGATGAGAAAAATCAAAGATGGAATTCCGAAACGGGCGAGGGCGCGGAGAGGTGCCAAAGTGGGAAATACCCGAAGTTCCACAAATCGACGCCGGTTCGCCTTTTATTCGCTATAATGCGCCCATGGCCATCACACGGCGGCAGAAGGAAGTTCTCGATTTCATCTCCGGCTTCGTGCAGAGGAACGGCTACTCTCCGTCGTTCGAGGAGATCGCCCGCGGACTCGACCTCCGCTCGCTGGCCACCGTGCACAAGCACATCACCAATCTGCAGAGCAAAGGCCTGCTCGCTCGCGCGCACAATCGCAGCCGCTCCATCGATGTGCTGCCGCCGCGCAGCAAAGGCCGTCCCATCGATCGCCTGCCCCTCATGGGCCGCATCGCCGCCGGTTATCCGGTCGAGACAGTCGAGACGCCGGAAAGCATCTCCCTCGGCGACATCGTCGGCAATCGCGAGGTCTTCGCCCTTCAGGTTCGTGGTGAGTCCATGCGTGACGAGCACATCGTCGACGGTGACTTCGTCCTCGTGGAGAAGACCAACACCGCCCGCTCCGGCGAGATTGTCGTCGCCCTCGTGCGCGGCTCGGAAACTACCCTCAAGCGCTACTACCCCGAAGGTTCGCTGATCCGTCTGCAGCCAGCCAACACCGAGATGGAGCCCATCTTCGTCCCTGCCGCGCAGGTCGCCATCCAGGGACGCGTCCTCGGCATGCTCCGCAAGTATTGAGTCGAACGGATTGGTCGGCCTGGCCTTCAGCGCCTTGCGCTATCCGCCCGACTCATCCTCAGCGCCGACCAGCCCAATCGACTGCATCAGCTTCAGCGCGTTGCTGGTGCGCACCACGCCCGGCCTGAGCTTGTAGTCGAAAACCAGTTTTCCGCTTTCCAGATGGTCCTCAAAGTGGCAGTTCACCGCCACACCGGTGATCGTCTCCGGAATCTGCGTCAGCGCCAGATCGTGCGTCGTAATCAGCCCCACCGCGCCATGGGCCACCAGCGCCCGCACCAAAAACTGCGTGCCCGTCAACCGATCGTGCGAATTCGTCCCGGACAGCAGTTCGTCCAGCAAAAACATCACCGGAACCGGCTTCTTCGTCATATCGGAA
>Ga0209380_10002300_pt1 | contig 12348 bp, 10 predicted proteins | sample HubBroMetageWFT6_FD_188347 | JGI IMG/M metagenome (GOLD analysis project Ga0209380, IMG submission 188347) | Warmed and freeze-thawed soil microbial communities from the Hubbard Brook experimental Forest, New Hampshire - Hubbard Brook CCASE Soil... | ecosystem: Environmental > Terrestrial >...
TGGGCTTTCTACTCCGGCGGGTGCGGTAGGGGGAGATTGGTACGATTTCATTCCGTTCGACGATGGCCGCTGGGGATTGGTGCTGGCCGACGTTTCGGGAAAAGGCATGGCGGCTGCTCTTCTAATGTCAGCAACTCGTGGCATGTTGCGTTCCCTGGCGACTGCGTGCTGCCCCAGCGAAGTGTTGAACAAGCTGAATCAATTGTTGGTCAACGACTTTCCTTCCGGCCGATTCGTCACCATGTTGTATGCGGTTCTCGATCCCGCCGCGCGGACTCTGAGGTTCGCGAGTGCCGGGCACTTGCGTCCGCTTTTGATCGATAATTCTCATGCGCGCTTCCTGGAAACGGAGCGGGGATTGCCGCTCGGAATCGGAGCTGGAGACTACTCCGAGGCTCAAGTGGAATTGCCTGAAGGATCGCGTCTGCTGTTCTACAGCGACGGCATTACGGAAGCGACGAATCTGGAAGAGGACGAGTACGGTGCAGAGCGCCTGGAGAAACATTTTCAGCGGACCGATGCTTCCGCGGAAAGTATTCTCGAAGACGTGAGGACGTTCGCCAACGGGGCTGGTTTGCTCGATGACGCGACCGTCATTCTGGTTAAGGCGTAGCTTAATTGATTACGCGACGTTCCTCCTTTGTGTACCTTGGCATCCTTTGAGATTGATGAAGTTCAAATGCTGTAACCCCAAAGGACACGAAGGTAGACAACGGGAGGAACTGGACGCGGTTTAGGCAAAGCGGGCTTTGTGCTCTTTCAGGATGCAGCTGTCCATGATCACGAAAATTCCTGCCTGCCGCGCTTTGTCTGCGGCCTTCTCGTTGACGACTTCTTCCTGCATCCAAATAGCTGGAACCTTGAGCCGGATCGCCTGATCCACGACCTCCTCGACGAACTCGGGCCGGCGGAAGATATTCACGATATCGATCTTCTCGGGAACATCGAGCAAAGTTGCAAAAGCGTTCTCGCCAAGGGCCTCTTTAATCTCCGGGTTGACTGGAATGATGCGATAGCCGTTCATCTGCATGTACGCAGAAACTCCGTGGCTCGGGCGGAGGGGGCTGTTGGAGAGACCGACCACGGCAATCGTTTTGGAGCGCTTGAGTAGGTCTGCGACGGGATCAGGTTGGGGCGACGAAGACATAGCAAAGCAATTGTAGCGAGGGGGAGCGTGGGAAGCCAATTCTTGAACTACTGGAGATTTTGGTGCATGCACAGGCGCCAGGGATCCGCAATGCTCTAGTCACTCTTGGTCACGTCCAGTTTCTGCCTGAACATTCTGAGCGCTATCTTGCGCACGGTGTCTGACACTTCTTTGTTGCCTGCCAGGTTCTTAAGGTCTCCGGTTAGAAGATGCTTTACCAGGCCGAGAGAAACGTCGATGGGCGTTCGGGGATTGAAGGTCAGGTTACGCAGGATTGCGTATTGCTTCATGAAGCGCCGCTTCATCGAAATGCCGCGAAGCACGGCCTCGAGCACATTCTTTTGGTTGGCAAACTTTTCGACTTCGCTGTCGGTAAGCTTGGGCGATTCGAGCACGGCCAAGGCTACGATTTTTGTCCCGTCGCGAATGAGGAGCGACCGTTCTTCCTTGGTCCCTTTCATGGCCAACTGAATGCGCCCAGTGATACCCAGCTTGGAGATTTTCTGCAGAGCGCTGCCCCGTTGTTCTTCGGCGCTCAGATAAGCTTTCTTCATGGACGGCGCTTTTCGGGCGGCCGTGGCTGCGCCTTGCGCTGTGCTTGAAGCGACCGCTTCGGTTTTCGCTTCGGCAGGCGCTGTATCGGGAACCGTCGCAGCATCGGCAGGGAGTTCCTCGATCCCGCCGATCGGCTGGAACGGTTTGTTGCCTTCAGCGGAGATTTCTCCGGCATGCTCGGTCAAGTATGCGGCGGTCACTTCGTCCGGAATTTCGTCTGTGCCGGTTTCAGGGCTGGCTTCATTGCGAACCTCTGGCGGCGCAACAGCCACTGCCGGCGCGGATTCGGGAGAAGCTGGCGCGGGCTCAGGTTGGCATGTGGTTGGCGCTCCGAAAGAGGCCAGCTGCTCGTCGATAGCCGACGATTGAGCTGGGTTCAAGTGCGGGTTGGAGCTGAGTGCGCTCAGAATGGTTTGGGACTGGCTGATGCGCGGGCTCTTGACCAGGGTTTCCAGCATGTAACGAGAAGCCGCGGCGGCGAGTTCGGCCAGCGATGTCTCGGAGACCGAGGGGTTCTCCAGCAATGCGGGAAGCAACGTTGGCCGAAGATTTCCCGGGGTGATCAGGTAGGTCAGCACCTCTTTGGGGGTTCGCGGATCGGCTGCGGCTTTCAGGGAAGAGGTCTGGTCCCATCCCGCCAGCGTGAGGCGGGCACGCTCGGCGAAGATTTTGGTCTGAGTTGCCAGGTAAACCAGGATTTCAAGCATCTCCTGAGGCGGAACGGAGAGCGCGCCTCGGGCGGCGGTTTGCATCACGTTCGAGTTGGCCCCCGAGGAGCGGATGACATCGATCATGCGTGGCATAGGTGTTGGCTGGCTCCGAAAATTCTGGACATTACAGGATCAGGCTGAAACGGGTCGTTTTGCCAGCGTTTTTGGGGAGGTAACGTTACGAAAGGCACCGGATGGGATTTGGTTATTTCGAGCGTTTTTCAGGTTTCGTGTGGCCCAAACCCACTTGTCATCCCGAGCGCCAGCGAGGGATCCAGGTTCTTGCTCGTACGACCGGTACAGCCGCGCCGGCAAGCACCTGGATCCCTCGCTGGCGCTCGGGATGACAGTTGTTCGGGGAATGCCGCGGATGTGAAACTGGTCTAGCCGGACGCAACCACATTTTCCAGTTCGATGACGGCTCGTTCCAGTTCGCGGATCAGGGGGCTTGATTTCCTGCGCTGGAATTCATCCAGCAAGGCCCTGTAGTACCACAGCGTACCGTCGCGTTTTCCATGAAAGCGCTCCCAGACTCGGTCGCCAATCTCGCGATAGGCGGCGACGATGGAGCGGACGTTGTGCAGTTTGTCGGCGGCGGAAACCAGGCGAGTGTCGGCGTCGGCAGTTCGGAGATGCGCGACGTAGTCTTCCTTGCGTTGCCGCCACGGTGGTTTGGGATCGAGATCGGTGTCGGTGCAGCCATCCACGACGTGAGCCACGCGCTTGCCAAAGCGGCGACGAATTTCCCGAAGCATGGGCGCGCCGCCACAGTCTTCCACTACATCGTGCAAAAGCGCAGCAATGGCAAGGTCTTCATCCCCGCCGACTTCGAGCACCAGGCCCGCGACACTCAAGAGATGCGCGACATAGGGGACGGCTGTGCCCTTGCGGTGCTGGCCCGCGTGCTTGCGGGTGGCAAACAGCAGCGCGTGCTCGAAGCGGCGTCCAACAGGAGTGACCGTTTGGCTTTTGAGTTTCATCGCGCGGCCTACCTACTTCACATTGTTAATCAGGACTACGTCACTGTTGATTGCGCCGCGCGCCAGGAACAGTTGCTTGCCGTCGGCGGACCAGGCGAAATTGAAGATTGTGCCCTCGGTGAAGTTTGTGATCTGCTTGGGCGGGCGGCCGTCGAGGGTCTGGCTCATCAGGTTCGAAACCCCATTTCGGTTATCCACGTACAACAACGCTTTGCTATCTGGAGACCACCCATACGCGGCGTCAACCTGGTCGGAAAGCTTGGCTGGCTCGCCGCCCGCAATGGGCATATAGGCGATCTCAAATCGGCCTGCGGCTTCGTCGAAAGCGTAAATTGCGACCCACTTTCCGTCGGGAGAGATTGTCGGATTGGTGGCAGTACGTTCGATGAGCGGCTGAGGCGTACCTCCGTTGAGGGGCTGCTTCAAGGTCCGCAGTTTCCCGTTGGAATCGGATTGATACAGCAGCCACTTTCCGTCGCGTGTGATCTGCGGGGTGAAGTCGGCATTTCCGTTGGTAAGCTGTCTTGGGCTGCTGCCGTCAATATTCATGCTCCAGATATTTCGGTGACCGTTGCGGTCGGAAGAAAAAACGACGATTCGGCCATCGGCAGAAACGGCTGGACCGGTGTTATTGCCCGCATTCATCGTCAGCTGCGCCGGGTTGCTGCCCTCCGCGCTCATGCTCCAAATATCGCTGTGTCCGGCAGCGTTTGAGGTGTAGAGAACGCCACCGTTCGGCAGAGAGACAACGCCGTTTAGACCTTCGCCGGTCCCGCTTCCGAATGTAAGGCGGCGGGCAGCATTGGCATCGCCTTGCGGAGCAACCCAAATCGAAGCGGAAATTTCGCTCTGAACGGTGACCAGGGCGCTCGAATCGCCCGTCAGACTCACTCCGAAATAACGGTTCAAATCGTTGGTGATGCGGCGCGCCTGGCCGCTGGGATAAGCGACACACCAGAGCTGTGGCGCAAGGCCGGAACTTTGGTCGGACGCATCGAGGACGAGCCCGCTGCCGTCCCCCAGCCAGGCAACGCGGCCGGAACTGGACCACTTATTGGCCGAAATTGTTTTTTCCGCTCCGCCTGCCACCGGCACACCCACCAAGCTCCAGCCAGCGGCACCCATGCCCTCGGAGGCGAGCGTGGCGATAGTGCGGCCGTCGGGCGACCAGCCGGGGCCGGCACTGTTGCCGAACCAGGACGAGGCGTACCTCGTAGGGAGTTTACGGCTGGCCACCACGTGCTGATCGGACCCATCCGCCTTAGCCACCGTTAGATCATCCGTGCCTTTCGGCGGGTAGAAGCGGGCGAAGGCGATCTGGCTGCCGTCGGGCGAAATGGCGACGGGATCGTCGACGTCTTCGACCAACTTTCGCGTAGGTCCTCCCAGCACCGGGACCTGGTAGAGAAGTGCCTGGGATTCGTTCTTGGCCGCGGTGACGTAGTAGACGTAGTTGCCATCGCCAGAGAAGGTCATGGCAAAGTACAGCACTTCCGCCGGAGGAACAATCTGTACGTTGTTTGCCGTCGTCACCTGGCGTACCCAGAGACTCTGTTTTCCGGCGTCTTCGATTACATGGACAACGTATTTACCATCGGGGGAGATGGCGGCCATGCGGGATTTGCCGGTATTCGTCAAGCGCGTGAGGTGGATATTTTGGAAGGCGGCCGCTCCGGGCTTGGGGGATCGTCCGGCGAATTTGTAGATGGCGAGACCTGCAGCTGCCGCTAACACGATCGCGAGACTTACGATCAGTATTTTCTTGCTTCCGTTTTCCCGGCTGGTTGTAACTTGCGCGCCCGGTCCGGAAACGTGGGTGGGATCGGTCGGATGCTTTCCGCTCGGCTGAGGTGCGACCGGAGGCTGGGCCGGAGCGGCTTCGTCGGTTTGTTGATGGGCCGAACGCCGGCCGGAACTGCTGTCTCTTTGCAATCGCTTCAGGTCGCCGCGCATTTCGGAAGCGTGCTGGTATCGAAGATCGCGATCTTTCTCCAGCGCCTTGTTGATGATCTCTTCCAACCGGGGTGGGAGGTCGGGATTGAGGCGAGCGGGCGCGGGCGGCATACGATTCAGGATGGCGTCGAAGATCATCGCCGACGTGTCACCACGAAACGGTAGCGTGCCGGTCGCCATTTCATACAAAACCGCTCCGAAGGAAAACAGGTCGGTGCGGGCATCCAGTTCTTTCCCCTTGGCCTGCTCCGGCGACATGTACGCTACGGTCCCGATGGCGATTCCGGGACTGGTCAGATAATCGATGCTCGCTGCTGCGGCGGTTGCTTCGGCAGGGCTTGCCTCGGTGGATTTGCCCGTCACCGGAGTAAGTTTCGCCAGGCCAAAATCGAGAATCTTTGCGTGTCCTCGCTTGGTGACGAATAGATTGGCTGGCTTGATATCGCGATGAACAATGCCCTCAGTGTGCGCCGCGTCGAGCGCGTCCGCAATCTCGATCGCTAACGACAGCAGGACCTCGGTATCCAGCGGCTGCCCCGCGATGCGGTGTTTCAACGTCACGCCGTCGAGATATTCCATCACGATGAAGGTCTGACCATTCTGCTCATCGATCTCGTGAATAGTGCAGATGTTCGGGTGATTCAGGGCGGAGGCGGCTTTGGCCTCGCGTTGGAAACGGCTCAGAGCTTGGGGATCCTTGGCTACATCATCGGGCAGAAACTTGAGGGCTACAAAACGGCCGAGCTTGATGTCCTCAGCTTTGTAGACGACGCCCATGCCTCCGCCGCCTAACTTCTCGAGAATGCGGTAGTGCGAAATTGTTTGGTTCAGCAGTTGGCTCTTACCTCAAGGATGGAATGTTAGCAGCAGCCAGGAATAAAGGCGACCCTGAAACGCTAGGGCTGCCGCAACTCCGCTCGGATTGCTCACAAACTCATCCTCGGTCATTCCGAGGAGCGGAGCGACGAGGAATCTGGGTTTTCGCCGGACACTTAAAGAACCCAGATCCCTCGCTTTGCTCGGGAGGACACACCTGGGAGTTCAGTATCAATCTCTGCCGAGCTTTGCTCAGCGGGACAGCCGGGGGGTGGCTGTCCCCACGTGATTCTAGGCTTGCCTTTCTCCGCGGCGCATTTGCAGATAGGCGCGGATGAACGGTTGCAGGTCGCCGTCGATCACGCGATCCACGTCGCCGACTTCCATCCTGGTGCGATGATCTTTGATAAGGCGGTAGGGTTGCAAGGTGTAAGAACGTATCTGCGAGCCGAAGTCGATGTCTAGTTTTGAGTCTTCAATCTTCTTCGTAGCAGCGCGCTTCTTTTCCAGTTCGTTTTCGTAAAGCTTCGACCGGAGCATGCTCATAGCGCGGTCTTTATTCTTGTGCTGCGAGCGCTCGTTCTGGCAGGCGGCCACAATCCCAGTGGGAATGTGGGTGATGCGGACGGCGGAGTCGGTGGTATTGACGTGCTGTCCGCCCTTGCCGCTGGAGCGGTAGGTGTCGATGCGCAAGTCTTCAGGCTTGATGACGATGTCGATGCTGTCGTCAATTTCCGGCGAGACGAAGACGCTGGCGAACGATGTGTGGCGGCGTTTGGCTTGATCGAACGGGGAAATGCGCACCAACCGATGCACTCCAATTTCGCTGCTCAGCAAGCCGAATGCGTATTGGCCGTTGACCGCGAAAGTCGCGGATTTTAAGCCCGCCTCTTCGCCAGGTTGGTAGTCATAGAGTACGGTCTCGAAACCCTGACGCTCGGCCCAGCGCAAATACATGCGGAGCAGCATGTCGGCCCAGTCCTGCGATTCCGTCCCTCCAGCACCGGGATGGATCGTCACGATGGCATTGCGAGCATCATTTTCGCCCCCGAGTAGGGTCTCGGTCTCCAGGCGGTCGACCAGTTGGCGGAGAGAGTCGATTTCGCGGCGCAGATCGCCATCTACACTCTCGCCTTCCCGAGCCAGGTCAAAGTAGGCGGAAATGTCGTCGCCATGGCGGATGAGGTTGGCTTCGTTGGCCAACATGTCTTCCAGGCGCTTTTTCTCGCGCATGACCTGCTGGGATTTTTGTGGATTCGACCAGAGGGTGGAATCGGAGGCTTGCTTTTCGATCTCGGTCAGACGTTGGCGCAGGTTGCCAGCGTCAAAGATACTCCCGAAGTTCGCGAACTTTGTCTTTCAGGGGTGCGTATTCTTTTTCCAGCTCTTCGACCATGATGTTGTCCTCTTGAAATTCCCCGCGGGAGACGTTGCCAGCAACGTCTCAACAGGCACGCGGCTGGCTGTAGAAACGTAGCGTGCTACTTTTCCCTTTATTTGCGACGCAACAGCCGCATGAATACCGCTGCTACGGAAATTATCGCACACAGATAGGCGAACCAGTCGCCGTGACGGGTATAGAAGGTGGTCGCGCTAATGAGGGCATATGGCGCCCGCAGCACGGTGCGCGTCTTGCGTGGGGCACTGCTCACAATTCGTCCATTGGGATCGATTCCAGCGGTGCGTCCGGTATTGGTATCAAGCAGCAGCCACCGGTTGTTCTCGACGGCCCGCATGCGGGACTGCTTGAGATGTTGGGCGTAGGCTCCGCTGTCACCGTACCAGCCGTCGTTGGAAATGTTCACCAGAACTTGCGCTCCGTGGTTGGCGAACTGCCGGATATCGTCGGGGAAGATGGATTCGTAGCAGATGAAGACGCCGAACTCGGTACCACCGGCATCGAGTGGGGTGCGTGAGATGCCTCGGGAAAAATCTCCAACTTCCTTGGTCAGACCTCCAGCGAAGGAAAATATTTGTTTAAAGGGAACGTATTCGCCGAACGGGACGAGATGAATTTTGTCGTAGCGTGAAACCCATTCGCCACTCGGGCTAACGAGCGCCGCCGAGTTGTAGATTTCCGTGGCCTGGTCTGGTGTCGTGCTGGCGTTGCGGATGCCAATGCCGCCAGTGAGGAGCCACGCACCCGATCGGCGTGCGACATTGCTGACGGCATCGCGGAAAACCGGATCACTGGTGTAGAACGGTGCGGGAGATTCCGGCCACACGATCAAATCAGGATGCGGAGCACCATGGGAATCGAGACTGATTTCCGTCAAGTCGCGCAGAGTGGCGTTGAAATACTGCTTTGTCCAATCGGAGCCTTCGAGAATTGGCACATTGGCCTGGACCAGGATCGCGTCGTGGCCGGCGGGAGGTGCGGCAGCGGGGACCAAACTTCCTGCCTGCAAGATTAGTGCGGCGGCGACGCTCGCAAGCAAGAGCCGGCTACGCTTTTCACGTTGCACCAAAAAGGTAACAGCGAAAGCCGCATTCACCAGCATGATCTCGAATGACAGCCCGTAAACGCCCGTGACTGAGGCAATGCGAGCCAGCGAAATGTTGTCTACCTGGGTCGTGCCCAGCAGTCCCCAGGGGAATCCAGTGATGCGGGTTCGGGCTAGTTCAACGGCCACCCACACGACCGGTGAGAGCAGCAGCGCTCGCAGGTTGGTTGGACCGGTGCCCGCTAGCAGACTCACGAGCAGCCCGAAGACGCCGTGGTAAATCGCAAGATAGAGGCAGAACAGAAGCAGAATGACGATTCCAAGTGGTGTGCTGACCCCGCCATATTGGTGCATGACGCTGTAAATCCAATAGCAGGTCCCGGCATACCACAGAATTCCGCACGTATACGCTAACAAGAAAGCCTGGAGGGGGCTGGCGGGCAGCAGCTTGATTCCTGCTCGCAGTTGCAGCGTTTGCGGCTGACGAGCCCGCAAAATTGCGATCAAGAGCGGCGTGATCGCGATCCAGCAGAGCATGTAGAGATTGGGGAGCGGGAAGATCAGAATCTGCAGGGCAGCCGAGAGCAGAACCAGCAACCAGGCACGTTTGTGAATCTGGGACACATCAGCAGGATAACAAACGAGGCTTCAGGCTTCAGGCTTCGGGTTTGCACTTACTCTGCTTTTGAGAAACTCGACGATTTCCGGTGTCACGTACTCCGGCGGGTGAATCTCGAAGATCGGACAACTTGCAACTGGTTTCAGCGAAATGCCGGTCCAAGCCGCTTTGCCGCCATCTTTAGTTTTCGGAGTGTGCAAGATAACAGCATCGGCTTGGTCGAGAAATTCCTGGGCTGATCGTTTGAAATCTGCAGTGGCCGGATCGAGGATTGTCAGGTAAAGATCCGGACGGACAAACTTCAGGATGCTGTTCGATTCCAAGATTACATTCTCTGATTCGGCGAGTTTGCGGCGGATGGTTGGGATGGCTTCCGCGAGACGCCCTTGTTCGGTGCGCACCCACCAGGCACGCTCCGCCCCCGCGAGGAGGAAGCGCGAGGTGTCGGATTCCCCGGAACGATCTTTCTCTTCCGAGATCGCCCAACTGTGGTCATCGGTGGCGCAGTGGCAGGATTCGCCGTTGAGCGAACAGACTCCGTGTCCGTATTGGGTAATCTTTAGCGCGGTCCAGTGGTAGTCGGGCAATGCGGCAATCAGACCGGCGACTACGCTGGTCTTGCCTACGCTGCGCGAATGCCCGCCGATCACGACGATTGACATGGGAATCCGATTCCGCGGGCGAGGGCGCCCGCGCCACACGAGCCGCTACTCTTTTCTGGCCAAGCGTGCCAGCACTGCGAGTCCCTTCAAGTATTCGCGAACAGGCTTCGCCGGGGTTCCCCAGAACGCGATTCCCTTCCCTCGCAGAACTTTGTTTGGCAAAACGCCACCCTGTCCTCCCAACATGACTCCTTCTTCGATGCGGGCGTGTTCGCCGATGCCAACCTGACCGCCGAGAACTACGTTCTTCTCGATAGTGATGCTGCCGGAAAGCCCGGTTTGCGCGGCGATCACAACGTCTTCTCCGATTTTGCAGTTATGGCCAATGTGCACCAGGTTGTCGATTTTTGCGCCCCGGCCGATTCGGGTAACGTCCAGGGCTCCGCGATCAATGGTTGTATTGGCGCCGATCTCAACGTCATCTTCAATCTCAAGCCGTCCGATTTGAGGAAACTTTTCATAACGGCCTGTCACCTGATCGCGCACGTAACCGAAGCCGTCGCTGCCGAGTACGGCGCCTGCATGAACGATCACGCGATTCCCGAGGCGCACGCCTGGGTAGACAGTGACATTCGGATAGAGATCGCAGTTGCGTCCGAGGCTTACTCTCGCACCGATCACGCTGCCGGCCCCGATTCGCGTGCTCTCTCCGATGTGCGCGTCTTCGCCGATGACGACGTGGTCTTCGATCGTCACGTCCTCAGCGAGTTGTGCACTGGGATGGACAATTGCGCTGCGGTGGATCTCACGCTTCCGCTCCGGGGCCGGACAAAGAAGTTGTGCAGCCCGGGCAAAAGCCAACCGCGGTTGTGTTGCAAGAAGAAGCGGCTTAGGGTTCGTTTTTCCTGCTGCGAAATCGTCGGCGATCACGGCAGAAGCCTGTGATTCGAGAGCTAAGCGAAGATTCTTTTCGTCGTCGACGAAGACCAAATCGCCCGGCAATGCCGACTCGACGCTTGAGATGCCCGTCAACTGCACCCCTTCATCCCCAAGTACGCGGGCCTGAACGAACTCGGCAATCCGTTTGACAGATCGCGCCCTGACCAAAGTCATGGCACCTTTTTATACGTTTGCCGCGGGAAAGGAAAGCTGGGGATAGAATGCTGGAATGGAGCGGAAGGTCTTCTGGATCAGCTTCACCGTGCTCGGGCTGGCGGCGGATTTCGTTTTGCCGCTTTGGTGGGCCTTGGCGGCAACCATACCGATTGTTTATGTGAGTTGGTGGATCGCTTACCGGAGTGACTGGTTTTGACCGGGAGACGTTGCAAGCAAACCTCAGTACAGTCGCTTGTAGAGACGGAGATTGCTGCGTCTGGTCTGGCTAGTAAAGCGGGGGCTGGCCTTCGGGCCGCGTCTTCCAGCGGCGATGGACCCACAGCCATTGATCGGGATACCGCCGCACGTAGTTTTCAATCACTTTCGTGAACAAGGCTGTGTTCGCAACCGCGTCGGCATCGTCATCGCCGGTGCGCACCAGATTGATTGCAGGGTCAAAGCGCAGGCGATATTTTCGAAGGGCGGGATCCCAGATAGTGAAGCCGGGAACGACAGCGGCATCGGTGCGCAGTGCGATTCTCGCGAGGCCGCTTGCCGTACACGCTGGGATTCCGAAAAAGTCGACGAACACGCCCTGCGGCGGCGTCATGTTCGTGTCCATGAGAATGCCCACGGTTTCTCCCGCTTTCATGGCCGAGAGCAGGCCGCGGACAAAATCGTCCTTGTCGACCATGGAGTTGCCGTGCATAGTGCGATAGCGGCGAGTCAGACGGTCCAGGTATATGTTGTCAAGGGGTCGCATCACGACATGCAGCGGGTGTCCGTGCAGCGAATGCGTAAACGCCGAGAGTTCCCACGCTCCCAGGTGTGCGGTCAGGAACAGCACACCCTTGCCTCGCGCTAAAGCGCGTTCGAAGTTCTCGAACCCGTCGTAGACCACAACTTTGCTGACGTTTTCGCGAGTGTAACTAGGGAACAAACACACTTCCGCCGCTTGCCGCCCAAAGGAGGTGAAAACACCCCGCAGGATCCTGGCGCGCTGGTGGCGCGTCTTTTCCGGAAATGCCAGCGCCAGGTTGTGCATTCCCACCCGCCGCAGCCGGACATGCAGCAGGTAAATCGTCCAACCGAGGATGATCCCGGCGGCGCGGGCCAATGGACGGGGCAGCGCTCCAATGAATTTGACGATCAGCCAGGCTAGGGCGTACTCGAATCGCTCCATGTTGGGGGAAATGGTGACGGTAGCACTGGGAAAATCCTACGTCAAACCAACCTCAGCCCCTCGCCAATCCTGGTGGACAAACGAAGTGACTGATTCTAAAGGATTCAGCTGCTTGCCCGAGGGTTGTTACTGGGTGATGAGGTCGATTAATGATTGAGGCGGGCAAAAAAATGCGGGGTTGGCAACGGTGACCCTAATCCCCGCTCCCAACCCCGTCTCCCAGGTTCTGTGGTAGGTGAACCGA
>Ga0209380_10002301_pt1 | contig 12344 bp, 13 predicted proteins | sample HubBroMetageWFT6_FD_188347 | JGI IMG/M metagenome (GOLD analysis project Ga0209380, IMG submission 188347) | Warmed and freeze-thawed soil microbial communities from the Hubbard Brook experimental Forest, New Hampshire - Hubbard Brook CCASE Soil... | ecosystem: Environmental > Terrestrial >...
ATATGCACCATCGTCCTTGATGCGGGCACGAAATCTGGCTCGCCGATGTGGTGGCGTTCTTCTTTTTTCTGGATCACTCCGCGAATGAAGTCTGCTAACTCTTCATCGCTGGCGCCGCGTTGCATTTGGGCTCGGAGGTCGTGATCCCACACGGAGAACAGGCAGGTGCGGATTTTGCCGTCGCTGGTGATGCGGATGCGGCTGCAGTGTCCGCAGAAAGGATGCGAGACGGGGGCGATGATGCCGATTTCGCCGACGCCGTCGTCGAAGCGGTAGCGGCGGGCGGTTTCCGAACGCGCGTGCGGGATTTCGACCAGCGGGCGGTACTCAGCCATGCGCGCCAGGATCTCGTCGAGCGTGACCACGGTTGCGGGCGTCCAGCTGCGGTCTTCTTCGAGTGGCATGAATTCGATGAAGCGCACGGTGACGCCTTCTTCGCGGGCGAACATGCCGAAGGGAATGATCTGATCTTCGTTGAAGCCGCGCATGAGCACGCAATTCACTTTCAGCGGCCACAGCCCGGCGCGGCGTGCGGCGCGAATGCCGGCGAGCACATGGTCGTATCCGTTGGGCACGCGCGTGATGCGGGCAAAGCGGTCGGGATCGACGGCGTCCATGGAAACCGTGACGCGGGTGAGGCCAGCATTCTTGAGCGGCTGGGCGAGATCAGCCAGCAGATGGCCGTTGGTGGTAAGGGCGATGTCGAGCGGGTCTTCGTTCGGACCTCGGTTCCATCCTCCGTGGTTCCGACCTCGGTGGCCGTTGCTTGGGGAGCGGAGTTGCGCGAGGTCGTGAACGAAATCGACGACGCCTTTTCGCAGGAGCGGCTCGCCGCCGGTAAGGCGAATCTTGGTGACACCCATCCCAACCAGCACGCGCGCCATGCGCAAATAGTCGGCGAAAGGCAGATCACCATAGAGCGCGCCCTCGTTGCCGGTACGACAGTAGACACACTTGTAGTTGCAGCGGTCGGTGATGGAGATCCGCAGGTCGGTGATGGGGCGGCCGAATTTGTCGGTAAGGGGCATGACCGGCTGGTCACATTATAGGCTGCGGAGGGGGATGGCCTTTCCGGGCTTTTTCCTGACTAGCGCGTCGCAAGCGCCTTTTCGATCGCCGCTTCCGCCAGCGCCGCCATGATCTTATATCCGGCGGCGTTCGGGTGCAGGCCGTCTTCAGCGAGGTCGAGCTTGAGCAATCCCTTCTCGTCGACCATGGCGCTGAAGTAGTCGAGATAAAGGCAGCCGGAATGCGAAGCAACGTAGTTTTTCAGCCAGAGATTCAGCTCGAGGATTTTCTCGGGCGAGCGCTGGGCAAAAAGATTCTGTGACCGCGGCGTGTAGTTGTGCACGGGCAGCACCGAAGAAAAGATGACGAAAATATTGTTGGCACGGGCGAGGTCGGCGAAAGACGCGTAGTCCGCCTCTATATCTTCAAGGCGCATGGGGCCGGTGTTGCCGGCGATGTCGTTGGTTCCGGCAAGAATGACAACCACCTTGGGATGAAGATCTATCACGTCTTGGCGGAAGCGGATGAGCATTTGCGGCGTGGTCTGGCCTCCGATGCCGCGGTTGATGTAGGGCTTGCCGGGAAAATATTCGTCGAGATGCCACAGGTCGGTGATGGAATCGCCGAAGAAGACTACGCGATTCTCACCGGGCGCGGGTGGCGTGAGGGTAGCGTTGGCGGCGCGATAGCGGCCGAGTTCGCCGAAATCGTCGCGCAGCGTTGCCGCCTTGGAGTCACGGTAACGCTGCAAGGATTGGTCCGGGGTAAGGGTTGGAGCCGGCTGCTGGGCCAGGGCTGAAACGGCGAGCAAGAGAACTAGCGTGAGCGTCTGGAAGTGGAGAAATAATTTCATGTGGTTGTCCTTAACGTCATAGCAACCGCGGAAAAACATTACGGTCTGCCGATCGCACGCGCGATCGCCTTCTCGGCGAGCGGCGCCATAATCTTGTATCCGGACGCGTTCGGATGCAGTCCCTCGTCGGAGAGATCGCGCCTTAGCATGCCCTTGTCATCGACAACGGCTGAGAAGTAGTCGAGATATACGAATCCGTTCCTGGCGCAGTAATCCTTGAGCCAGGTGTTCAGCGCAAGGATTCTTTCGCGCGGACGCAGGGCAAAAGACTCCTTCGCACCTTCGGTGTAGTTGTTCACTGGGAGCAGCGAGGCTAAGACTACGCGAATGTGGTGCAAGCGCGCCAACTCTCCCATCGAGGCGTAGTTGGCTTCGATATCCTCGTTGCGAGTGGGTCCGGTGACGCCAGCAACGTCGTTGGTGCCCGCGAGCACGACCAGCACTTTGGGATGCAAATCAATCACATCCTGACGGAAGCGCACCAGCATCTGGGGCGTAGTCTGCCCGTCGATGCCGCGGTTGATGTAAGGCCTACCGGGAAAATAATCTTCCAGCTTCCAGTAGTCGGTGATGGAGTCGCCGAGGAACACGACTCGATTCTCGCTCGGCGCGGGCGGCTTGAGGGTGATGTCGGCCTCGCGATAGCGTTTCAGCTCTCCGAAGTCGTCCGTGTAAATGGTGATGCGGGAGGCGCGGTATTGGTCGAGATCGGGGGAGCCGGTGGAGGGGATGTTGGGTTGCTGGGCCAGCACGGGGAGAGCCACGACCGCAAAGAAAGCTACGACAGTGGAAGTGATCACGCGGCATCGCATGGCGAAAATGCTACCACGCGCTCGATCAGATTGCGGCTAGCGCTGGCACGGGGCACGCGCCACGCGAACTGTTAGACTGTCAGGTTCTCGGGAGACATCGTTCATATGAACTGGCCGGGGCAAGTCGTCCTGCTCATCGCCATCTTCGTTTCTGTGTTTCTGTTCTCGCGGAAGTTTGGCGCGGCGCTGCGAATCATCCTGGCTGCCAAGCGTGATCCTGATTTCCGCCTGCGGCCGATTGGACCGCGCATCCGCAAAGTGCTCTGGGAAGTTGGCGCGCAGGGATTGGTCATCGCGCAAAGACCCCTGCCCGGCCTGGCGCACGCTTTTGTGTTCTGGGGCTTTTGCGTCTTTGCGCTGGTGACGCTCAATCACTTTGCGGCGGGGTTTGGTCATCCGTTTCTCTCGGTAAGCAGTTTCTGGGGAAGTCTTTATTTCTTCGTTGCCGGATTGTTCGCGGTCGCAGTGGCGATTTCGATTGCGGGGCTGGCATTTCGCCGGTTCGTGATCCGTCCGAAATGGCTGGAGCCGCTTTCACCGGAGTCAGGGCTGATTGCGTTTCTGATCTTCGCCCTGATGATCACTTACCTGGCTAAGTTCTGGGTGCCGGAGGGTAACTCCGCAGGCTGGGCGCTGTGGTGGGCGCACACCGTTGTATTGCTCGTATTCCTGCCGCTGATTCCTAGCACCAAGCACATGCACCTGGTGCTGAGTCCGCTGACGATTTTTCTGGAGCGGCCGGGGTTCAGCCAGATTCCGCCGCTGGTGGGCGATGAAGATTTTGGCCTCGTGGCCGGCAAGGATCTCACGCACATCACTGCCCTGCAGGCTTACTCGTGCGTTGAGTGCGGACGCTGCACCGAGCATTGTCCCGCCAACAACACCGGCAAGATTCTGAATCCCAAGGAAATTATTTTGGGCACGCGGCATTATCTGAACGAATTTGGGCCGAAGAGCGATGAGTTGCTGCTGGGAAAACATCTCTCGACCGAAGCTGTTTTCGAATGCACTACGTGTGGGGCCTGTGAATTCCAGTGTCCGGTAGGCATTCAGCATTTGCCGATCATTGTGGGGCTGCGGCGGGGCGCGGTGAATACCGGCAAATGGGAGAACAGCCACGGCAGTGAACTGTTTGTCACGCTGGAGCGGCAGGGGAACGCGCTGGGATTTCCGCCATCTGACCGGGAGAAGTTCATCGAGAAGAACGGCCTGCCCTATTTCGACGGCTCGCAGGAATACTGCCTGTGGATGGGCTGTTTGGGATCGTTCGATCCGAATGGACGGAAAATTCTGCTGGCGCTGGTAGAGGTGCTGAATCACCTGGGAATCAGCTTCGGCGTTCTGCGTCAGGAAAAGTGCAGTGGCGATCCGGTGCGGCGACTGGGCAATGACTATTTGTTCGGCGAGTTGGCGCAGGGAAATCTGGAGCAGATTCGCGAGGGCGGAGTAAAGAAGATGGTTTCCATCTGTCCGCATTGCGTGCGCACCATCGGCGTGGACTGGAAAGAACATGGCGGCAATGTAGAGATCGAGCACCACAGCGAGTTGCTTGCGCGTTTTCAGGACAAGCTGCCGCTGGGCGGCGAGGAGCAGAAGACGATGGTGTTTCACGACGCGTGTTATCTGGGAAGATATCGCGGCGTGTATGACGAACCGCGCGAGGTGATTGCGCGGTATGGGGAGGTCGTGGATCCGCCGCGGGCGCGCGAACGCGGGTTCTGCTGCGGCGGCGGCGGCGGCTTGATGTTCCTGGGCGAAGAGACTGGCAAGCGCGTCAATCTGGAGCGGGCCCAGGAGTTGGTGGCGACGGGAGCAAGCGTGGTGGCGGCGGCGTGTCCGTTCTGCAACTCGATGCTGCGCGACGGATTGGCGGCGGCTACGGCAACGCCTCCGGAGTTGCTGGATGTGGCGCAGATCGCGGCGGCGGCGATTGGGAAGGGAAAGACCACCAGCGGCGGTTAGAGAGGAGTCAGCCTCCCGCCTTTGCCTTCTTTACTTCCTCAATTAGCGGTGGAACGATGTCGAACAGATTCGCGACCACCGCATAGTCGGCGATTTCGAAGATCGGCGCTTCGGAGTCTTTGTTCACGGCGATGATGGCACGCGCGCCTTTCATGCCGACAATGTGCTGGATAGCGCCACTGATGCCGAGGGCGAGATAAAGTTTGGGCGCGACCGTCTGGCCCGAGGAGCCGACCTGACGGTCCATGGGCAGCCAGCCGGAATCGCAGATGGGGCGGGAAGCGGCGATTTCGCCGCCCAGGGCGTCGGCAAGCTGCTTGGCCATCTCGATGTTTTTCTGCTCTTTGATGCCGCGGCCGACCGAGACGATGATCTCGGCTTGCGTTAGGTCGACGGCCTGTTTGACCTCTTTGAAAACTTCCTGCGGCTTGGTGCGTATGACTCCGTCAGCAATGTCAACGCTCACGGTTTCTACTGGAGCGGCGCTTGCGCCGGCTTCCGACTGGTCTCCACGGAACGCTCCGTTCTGGAATGTTACGAACCATGGAGCGTCGGAGGTGAAGCTGACGTCGGCAGTGAACTTGCCCTGGAACATCTGGCGGGTGAACATAAGCTTTCCGTTTTCATTCTTGAAGCCGATGCAGTCGCTGATGACGGTGCCTCCCATAGCAGTGGCCAGCTTGGGGATGAAATCGCGCACCTGGTAGGTGTGCGGCATCAGCACGAGTTTCGGCTGCTTCGCGGTCAGGAACTGTTTCAGCCCGACGGCAAATGCGTCTGGTGTGTAGGGCTCTAACTTCGGTGATTCGATGGCATAGACCTTCGCAACTTTCTTGGCAGCAACTTCGGAAGCCAAGGCCGACGCTTTGCCTCCCACGACGGCGGCTTCGAGAGTCCAGCCGGTGGCGGCGGCTATGGCCTGGGCGGCGGTGATCGTCTCCCAGGAGACGCGGTTGAGTTTGCCTTCGCGTTGTTCGACGACTACTAAAATAGTGTCCGGCATAAAGTCAGCTTCTAGCTGCTAGCTCCAGAACGTTGCCGGGCTCGCGCCCGGCGGACAGCCGAGGGCGGCTGTCCCCACATAAACCTTCACAGCACGCGCAGTTCGTTGCGCAGTTTGTCTACTAGCTTTTTCGCGATTTCCGCCGGCGTGCCTTCTATGTGCTCAGTCTTTTTCGTTTTTTGCGGCACATAGAGGCGTTCGATCTTCTGCAGGTTCTCGCCGATTGCCGACTGCACCTCCGCCAGCCCCACCTTGCGGATGGGCTTGTTCTTGGCCTGCTTGATGCCGATCAGCGTGGCGTAGCGCAGCTTGTTGATTCCGGATTGAATCGTCAGCACTGCTGGCAGCGGCATGTCGACAAACTGGAAGAATCCGGCTTCCAGTTCGCGCTTTACCCGGATGCCTGCATCGGTTTTTTCAATCTGCATGATGATGGTGGCGTGAGGCCAGCCCAGCAATTCAGCCAGGATCACGCCGGTTTGCGCGTAGCCGTAATCGTCGGATTGCAGGCCGGTGAAAATGATGTCGAACTTTTCGTCTTTGATGGCCGCGGCGAAGGCCTTGGCGGTATTGAAAGCGTCGAGGCCGACGAAGGCATTATCTTCGAGGTGGATGGCGCGGTCGGCGCCCTTGGCGAGGGCTTCGCGCAGCACTTGCTGCGAGCGGGCCGGCCCGGAAGTGATGACCACGACCTCTCCGCCGTGCTTTTCCTTCTGGCGGAGCGATTCCTCGAGCGCGAATGCGTCGGGCTCGTTGACCTCGTAGGAAACGTCGTCGCGGATCCAGGCGGCAGTTTCGTTAAGCTTGAGCGGTGCGTCTTTCTGCGGCACCTGCTTCATGCAAACCAGGATTTTCAAACATGACTCCTTGCTTCTGCCGCATCGGGAGCGACAGGAAAACTACCCAGTATAAATCAGCGGTTGGCGATTGGCACTTTAGCGTTTGGAGGAAACTCTGCCAAGCTACTCGGTGAAGACCACCGATTGCACGCCGGAGATCTCAAACCGTTTGCGGCAGCGCATGTTCTTGCAGGCCATCAGATCGTCTTTGCGCAGCATGTAGGAGCGGGCCTTGGCGAAGCGGGCGCGGTCGCGCTCGTCCGCGCGTCCGGCGAGCTGGCGTTTCTTGGTGCGCACCACCCAGGTGACTTCGTATTCTGCCGGCTGATGGCAATGAGGACAGTTCAGGGTTGCCATCTTCTTTTGGGTGCTCTCGTCAAAAAAATCGCGTTCTTCCATGAAACACGATTATTGCATGTTCGGTGCGGTACAAGCTATGGCAACATGAAGGTCGGGCAGGAAATGGCAGGCAAGAAAAAGGTAAAACGGTTCGGCGCAGTGCAGGCCGTGAAGGAGCTGGCGCGCGAGCGCATGGGTGCGCCTCCTGCCGAAAAGATAGTTCCGCACAAAAACAAGAAGCAGGAAAAACACAAAGCTACTCTTGGGAAGCTGCTGCGTGAGGGTGAGTAAACGGCGCGGCGTCGTCCGGCACTCGTTAGGGACTGAAAGTAGCCGTCACATCGATATCTTTGTCCAGCAGAACTGTGCATGTGTTGCCGGCAGGCGTACAGTTCGTCCAACTACTGAACGTACCTCCCGCTCCGGGAGTAGCGGTAAGGCCGATCTGGCTGCCTAGGGTGTAGTCGGCTGAGCAGGTCGTGGGGCAGTTAATGACTCCGGTAGAATCGACGACGGTTCCGGCTCCCACAATTTGAACGGTCAAGACGGCTTGGTTACAGGTCGCGGTGCCAGCGCCGCCTCCGGTAAGAAACGCGCTGCCGGTGACTTCGTTTGGGCTGTCGTAATAGCTTGCATACAGGTTCCCGCTGCCGCAGATGCTGATCGCGGTCACAAGACTGGTGTCCGTGATCGTAACCAGGTTTTGCGAATCGACAGACCAGGTCACGATATCGGTAATGTCCTTGGTCGCGGGCGGGTGCTCATATGTGCCCATCGCCTTGAAGGTAGAACTTGCGCCTACATAGTTGAATGTCGTGCCCGGAGGGACCACCTGAATCGACACCAGATGCTGATTGAAGCCACAACTGGAAAGGCTCAAGAAGAATGTCGCGACGGCGATCAGGGCGATGATGCTGAACCACTTCCGGTTCATCCACTACTCCTAAGGGTTAAGCAACTCGGATCGAATGCTCACGCAGCGCGGCAATGCGGTCAATCTATTAAAAAACCTGTCAAAAAGCAATCAGTAAGCGAGAAGGTGAGCACCGTCGGTCACCCCTTCACCGCCTCGGCAACCACCTTGGCGAACTTGTGGATATCGCCTTCGGTGGTGTCGAAGGAGCACATCCAGCGCACGATCGACTCCTCCTCGATCCACATATAGAAGAAGTAATGCTGTTTGATTTTTTCGATCGCCTCACGCGGGATCTGGACGAAGACGCCGTTGGCTTCGACCGTCCACACAACTTTAACGCCCGGGATCCGGCTGACTTCCTTTTCGAGCAGGCGAGCCATGCGGTTGGCATGTTCGGCGCTCCGCCGCCAGAGGTCGTTGGTCAGAAGAGCCTCGAATTGCGCTGCGATGAAGCGCATCTTTGAGGCCAGTTGCATGTTCTGCTTGCGCAGGTAAAGGAAGTCGCGGCTGAGTTCGGGATGGAAGAACACTACCGCTTCGCCGCCGAGAATCCCGTTCTTGGTGCCGCCGAAAGAGAGCACGTCCACGCCCAGATCGCGCGTAGCCTGACGCAGGGTTTGGCCGAGCGACACGGCGGCGTTGGCAATGCGCGCGCCATCGACGTGCAGGAACATGTCATGTTCGTGAGCGAAACCTGCGAGTGCCTGAATCTCCTTCGGCTGATATACCGTGCCCATCTCGGTGCATTGCGTAATCGAGATGACGCGGGGCTGCGAGTGGTGTTGATCGCCGATGCCATGGTAGGCGTGGCGGACGGAATCCAGAGTGATCTTGCCGCACTGATGGGGCAACGGAATCAGCTTGCAGCCGGTGTGCTTCTCCGGCGCGCCGCATTCGTCGCAGTAGATGTGGGCATAGTCGCTGCACAGGACAGACTGAAAGGACTGGGTCAGGGCCTGCAGACCCAAAACGTTGGCTCCCGTGCCGTTGAAAGTGAAGAAAACTGCGATGCCGGGTCCAAAATGTTCCTCAAACTTTTTCACCGCTGATCTGGTATAGGGGTCGTCGCCGTAGGCGATTACGTGGCCCTGGTTGGCGCGGGCAATGGCTTCAAGAATCTCGGGGTGGACGCCGGCATTGTTGTCGCTGGCAAAGCTGCGGGCAGGCGAGCTGAGCACCGATGACATACCGGATAATCTAGCAGACTCGCAGAATCAGGTGTTTTTCCACTTGACGTTTTTTATTATTTGTTTTATTTTGCAAAACAAATGAAACGTGGTGAGCTTCTCGGATCTCTGGAGCACATAATCCTGCTAGCGCTGGCGCGCCTGGGCGGAAGCGCCCATGGAATGATCGTCCGACGCGAGATTGAAGGTCGTACTGGCCGCAACATCTCGATCGGCGCTGTCTATGCAACGTTGGAGCGGCTCGAAGCGAAAGGATATGTCAGCTCATTCACCGGCGAGCCGACGCCGGAACGTGGAGGCCGGGCGAAAAGGCTGTTTCGCGTCGAGGCTGCCGGCAAACGGGCGCTTCAAGTATCCGAGGAAACCATTCGCAGCATGTCGGCCGGCTTAAAGAGTCGTTGGGAGGGCATATGAAGCGCGATTCACCCCCCGCTTTTGCGTGCTGGCTTCTCAAATCCGTCATACCGGTAACGTATCGAGAGGCTATGCTGGGCGACCTCATCGAAGAATACGCTCTTCGCGCCCCGTCTTCTTCGCCACTCACGGCGTCGCGATGGTTTTGGAGTCAAGCCTGTCGTTCTGTCCCATCGATGGTGTGGTCCTGGCTGCGAAGCTGGGATTGGCTTATCAGCATGAGCATCGCTATAGGCGTGTACATCGCCATGGGAACGCTCAAGCTTGCCGCCGACATGGCCATCTCGAAGTTCGTTGCCCCGCGGCCAATGACAGAAGTCGTTCTTGCGCCGGTTGTTTTTCTCGCGACCACTTCAATCAGCGGTTGCATTGCGGCGCGAATTCGTCCCGGCGTAACGATATTTCTCGCATTGATGGCGATGATTACGGTTGCCGTTTCGATCGCGTTGAAGGTCTGCACAATACCGGTACCGTGGTGGTATCAGTTTGGATTTCTCACTCTGGGGCCCTTGTCGGTGTTGCTCACTCCGGCGGTATTTCGCAACGAGTAAACCCGCGTGCTGACGGCTCGGCACCCTTAAAGAAAGCGCAAGACCGGGAATGCAAATTCTTACTACATTACGAGGAGGCCTGCTGATGACACCCAACTTCTGTAAATCGAAATACTTCACCGCCTGCGCTACCGTCTTGGTCGCCTTTGGCGCTGGATCGCTGATGACCGGCTGGCTACTTCATGCCAACGAAGTTAAGGCTGATAGCAATCGGGTATTCGAGCTTCGGGTTTATCATGCCCTGCCGGGCAAGTTACCCGCGCTTGAATCCCGATTTCGCGACAAAACTTCGAAGATACTTGCACGGCACGACCTGAAGGTTGTGGGTTACTGGGTAGCCGAGGATCCTTCCGCCAACTCATTTATTTGGATTGTCGCTGATTCGAGCCGGGAGGAAGCGAAAAAGAACTGGGAGGCGATGATGGCCGACCCGGAATTTCAGAACGTCATAAAAGACGAGCAGGCCGAAAAACTCGTGGAAAAAGTCGATGTGACGTACATGCGTCCGACGGATTTTTCAATGATCAAGTAGTGCCGCCTAGGCAAGGCCATAACGAGGAGGGTCTCGAACTCCCGGCATTCGAACCTACCAGGGGTAGTTCCCACATCGAAGATGGTAGACTTGTCAAATCTTCCCTATTTCTTCACCGGAAGGCAGAGATTATTTTGCGTCCGGATGAGCCCCAGCCGAATCTTTTAATGGACGCGCAACACCGACGGTGTATCGGCGTCTAATCAGGGATTGGGAGAGTCACCCCCGTCTCTGGAGCTTCGAATTAGGGTTCCAGTATTGTTCATTAAGTATCAACGAGTAAGTGGGAAACTCATGTCCAACAGAATTCGTGGTTACCTGGCCAAAAGCCCTGTGCTCATCGCCGTTGTAGCCAGCGGAATGACGCTGGCTTGCTCGGGCAACGCCGCGCAGAATGCTCATGCCAACGGGCCGGCTGGAATGCCGGTGAAGGTGCAGGAGGCGCTCGCCACTCCGGTCAACGATGCGACCGAGTATGTGGCCACTCTCAAGTCACGCGATTCGGCGGTGATTATGCCGCAGGTCGAAGGCCAGGTTACTGCGATCTACGTGCATTCCGGCACGGCGGTCGAGGCTGGTGCACCGCTGATGGAAATCGACCCCCTCAAGCAGCAGGCCACGGTCAAGAGCCAGGAGAGCTCGCGAGCGGCGCAGCAGGCGAACCTGAACTGGACCCGGCGACAGTATGAGCGCGCCCAGGGACTCTATTCGGCAGGCGTGGTGAGTAAACAGGATCTTGATCAGGCAAAATCCGCGATGGATTCTGCGCAGGCTCAGATGGACTCGCTGGATGCTCAAGTGCGCGAGCAGGAAGTCCAGCTGCATTACTACAAGGTAGTGGCGCCCTGGGCCGGAATTGTGGGAGATATTCCGGTGCGCGTGGGAGACCGGGTTCAGGTGACGACGCAACTCACCACGGTGGACAAGCCCGGGAGTCTCGAAATCTACGTATACGTTCCGATTGAACACTCCTCGCAGCTCAAGATGAACCTGCCGGTGCAGGTGCTGAACGGAGACGGCAAAGTGGTGGCAGAGAGCCGTATCAGCTTTATCTCGCCGCAGGTGGATAACACGACCCAGACGGTGCTGGTGAAGGCGCGCATCGCCAACAGCAACGACGCACTGCGCCAGTCGCAATTCATCCGGGCGCGCATTGTATGGGGAGTGCACCAGAACCCCCAGGTTCCTATCCTGGCCGTATCGCGGCTGGCGGGCCAGTACTTTGCCTTCGTAGCGGAGCCTCAGACCGGCGGTTCGTATGTGGCGCGGCAGAGGCCGCTGAAAATTGGGCAGACCGTGGGGAACGATTATGAAGTGCAGGACGGCATCAAGCCCGGCGATAAAGTAATTGTTTCCGGAACCCAGTTTCTGCTGGATGGTGCGCCGGTGATTCCGCAGAGTTAAAGGCCGGGCTTTCGGGCTTCGGCTCCTGAGTCGCGTTTCAAACCATTAATTGATTACATGCGGTTGGGCCGAAGCCCGAAAGCCGATCCTCTATGTTCGCTGAGTTCTTTATCCGTCGCCCGGTGTTTGCCTCGGTTTGCGCGCTGCTGATCGTTCTGGCGGGCACGGCCGTGATTCCCACGCTGCCGATCTCACAATTCCCCGACCTCGCTCCGCCGCAAGTCGGCGTAACCAGTTCTTACATTGGCGCGAGCGCGCAGACCGTGGAGAGCGCGGTCACCATCCCACTGGAGCAGGAAATCAACGGCGCCGAGGGAATGAAGTACATGACCTCGACCAGTGGCAATGATGGCACCAGCAGTATTGTGGTCACATTCGACCTCACGCGGAATCCCGACCTGGCGACTGTCGACATCCAGAACCGGGTGAACACCGCGCAGGGCAGGCTTCCCGCCGCGGTGAAGGCCGTCGGCATCACGACCGCGAAGACATCGCAGAATTTTGTCTTCGGCGCCGCGATCACA
>Ga0209380_10002304_pt1 | contig 12332 bp, 8 predicted proteins | sample HubBroMetageWFT6_FD_188347 | JGI IMG/M metagenome (GOLD analysis project Ga0209380, IMG submission 188347) | Warmed and freeze-thawed soil microbial communities from the Hubbard Brook experimental Forest, New Hampshire - Hubbard Brook CCASE Soil... | ecosystem: Environmental > Terrestrial > Soil...
ACCCACCATGCGCGCCTGCGACGAAAAAGACGCCAAAGGCAAGCTCTGCTGCGGCCATCTGAAACGCTGGTACGATTATCCAAAAGAAATCGAAGCGCTAGTAGGCAAGAAAGCTGAAATCTATCGCTGCGAATTTTGCCAGACTATCTACAAGCCGGGCCTCTCGCAGGCCCCGCGCAGCTACACCATTAGGTACTAGGTTCGGCGGACCGCGGTAGTATTCGTCGTCATCCTGAGCGCAGCGAAGGATCTCTGTTCGCTTTGCAGTTCTATCGAGAGTCAAATACAAGCAGCCGCCTCACAAAATGAAACACGAACTCATCCACGACTGGAACACCTACACCGGCGCCGAGATCCCCGCCACCCATCACGTGGCACTCAACGACGAAACCCTCCGCGACGGCCTGCAAAATCCCTCCGTCCGCGATCCCAGCATCGCTGAGAAAATCGAAATCCTGCATCTGATGGAATCGCTCGGAATTGACACCGTAAATATCGGCCTGCCCGGCGCCGGACCGCGTGCCTACGCTGACACCGAAGCCCTCGCGCGCGAAATCGTCACGTCGCGCATGAAAATCCGCCCTAACTGCGCCGCGCGCACCCTGAAGAACGACATCCAGCCCATCATCGAAATTTCCGAAAAAGTAGGCCGCCCCATCGAAGCCGCCACTTTTCTAGGCTCCAGCCCGATCCGCCGCCTGGTCGAAGACTGGACCGTCGATCACCTCCAGCGCACCACCGAAGACGCCGTGAAATTCGCCACCTCGGCGGGCTTGCCGGTAATGTACGTCACCGAAGACACCATTCGCACCGACCCCGCGACGGTGATCACGCTGTACTCGACTGCGATTCGCGCCGGCGCGCGCGCCGTGGTTCTGTGCGACACGGTTGGCCACGCCACTCCGCGCGGCGCCCACAATCTGGTGAACTTCGTAATCGAAGAAGTCGTAAAGCCGTCCGGCGAAGAAATTCGCGTGGATTGGCACGGGCACAACGATCGCGGCCTCGCCATCGCGAATTCTCTGGCAGCAATTGCCGCCGGAGCCGATCAAGTCCACGCCGCCGCGTTGGCTCTGGGCGAACGCGTCGGCAACACCCCAATGGAATTGATGCTCGTCAACCTGCGCCTGCTCGGCTTGATCGAACAGGATCTCTCAAAGCTCAAACAATATTCCGAAGCCGTCTCCAAAGCCACACACACGCCAATCCCGCCGAATTATCCTGTCGTAGGCCGCGACGCATTTCGCACCGCGACCGGGGTGCACGCCGCAGCCATAGTGAAAGCCTACAAAAAGGGCGATCAAGAGCTGGCCAATTCCATTTACAGTGGTGTGCCGTCGCACCTCTTCGGGCTCGAGCAAATTATCGAAATCGGCCCGCTCAGCGGCCGCTCGAACGTCCTCTACTGGCTCGAAAAGCGCAACGTCCCGGCAACCGACGAGTTAGTAGATCGCATCTTCGCAGCCGCAAAGCAAGCCGAGCGCATCATGACCGAAGTAGAAATCCAGACGATCATCGCCTCTGCCGCGGCCCCAGCTAAAACTCGGTAGCTATTGAACGCACCTCGATCGTCGCGTCGCCGTGTACAATGTTCATGTCCGGCGCCGGAATTCGCCGCACGAATCTCGTGAAACTCACACTGATCTGCGGTATCTTTTTAACGATGGCCACACTTTACGCGCGCGCCGCCGGTGACTCGATCGAGAAACTCGCCGATGACCCCGCGTGCGCCCGCGCTCTCGCCTGGATTGACACAAGCTCCGCCTGGCTCACCGACCAGCAGATCCACCTCACCGAAATCCCCGCTCCTGAATTCAAAGAAGCTTCGCGCGGCGAATACCTGAAAAAAACGTTCGAAGCCGCGGGCCTGAAAGTTCAGCTCGATAAAACTGGCAACGTAATCGCCGAGCGCCTCGGGACAGACCCGAAGAGCGTGATTTTACTGGCCGCGCACCTGGACACAGTTTTTCCCGCCGGCACCGATGTTCGCGTGAAACGCCACGGCAATCGCCTCACCGCTCCTGGCGTAGCAGACAACGGCGCAGGCCTCGCCGCGTTGGCCGGCCTCGCGCGCGCTCTGTCCGAATCGCGCATCAACACAACGAAAACGATCGTCCTCGCGGGCGATGTCGGCGAAGAAGGCGAAGGTAACCTGCGCGGCATTCGCTCGCTGGTGGAAAGTTACGGCTCGCGCCTCGCCGCGGTTATCGCGGTGGATGGCGCCTCTACCGAACACATCACCACGCAAGGCATCGCCTCACACCGCTTCGAAATCGCCATCACCGGCCCCGGCGGACACAGCTGGTCCGATTTCGGCGCGCCCAATCCCATCACCGCGCTTTCCCGCGGCATCGTGAAATTTTCCGCGCAGCCCGTCCCCGACGATCCGCGCAGCTCCTACAATTTTGGAATGATCGAAGGCGGCACCTCGGTAAATTCCATCCCGTCGCGCGCCGCTGTAAAAGTAGATCTGCGTTCCGAAGACGAAGCCGAAGTAAATAAAATGGAGCGCGCTCTGCGCGATGCCATGCAATCCGGCGCGCGCGAGGAAATGGCCACGGCGCACGACGAAAACGAAACGCTCCGTGTCATCGTCCGTTCGCTCGGTTCGCGCCCCGCCGGCAAATTGCCGGATAACGCTCCTCTGCTGGAAACTCTGCGCAATGTGGATCGATTCCTGGGCAATCGTTCGCGCATAGAACGCAGTTCCACCGACGCCAACATTCCTCTTTCGCTCAACATCCCGGCCGTCTCGCTCGGCGGCGGCGGAAAAGGCGGCGGCTCGCACACCACCGCCGAGTGGTACGACGCCAGCGGCCGCGAAATGGGCCTGAAGCGCCTGTTCCTTGCAACCGTCGCCCTCGCCGGAGTTCAGCCCTAGAATGTCCCGCCGGTTTCTCCTGACTTTTTTCTTTGGCGTCACAGGCGCTGCGTTGTTGATCGTTGCGCGTGCTGTGAATTCGGTTGCGGACGCTACAGCGAGGCGGAACACCCCCGCCAGCCAGACTTCCACGACGCTTTCTCCCGCGCAAGGTCCCGCCGACCTCGTTCTCACGAACGCGAAGATTGAAACGATGGACGACGCCCACGCATGGGCCGGCGCCCTGGCGATTCGCGGCGAATCCATCGTCGCGGTTTCCTCCATCACCCGGGATACGGAGGACCTGCAAAAAGCTTCCACGGTCGACGCCCCCGACATCAAGCCGTGGCTCGGCGCGAAGACGCGCGTGATCGATCTCCGCGGCGCCTTCGTCATGCCCGGCTTCAACGACGCGCACGTGCACATCGGGCAATCGGCGCTCAACAAACTCGCCATTGATTTCACAGGCGTGCAATCGCTCGCGGAATTTCAGCAGCGCATCCGCGAAAATATCAAAGACCGCGCCCCCGGCGAATGGATCACCGGGTTCGGATGGGACCAAACGCTCTGGCCCGGCCGCCGCGATCCCACACGCGAAGACCTGGACGCCGTCTCGAGCACACTTCCCATGTTTTTCTCGCGCGTGGACGGCCACGTGGCCATCGCAAATTCACTCGCGCTGAAAATCGCCGGAGTAACGCAGGACACCGCCGATCCCGCACGCGGGCACATCGTTCGCGACCCGCAAACAAGCCAGCCCACCGGCTTGCTGCAGGAAGACGGCGCCAAGAACCTGGTATTTTCCAAAATGGCCGCGCCATCTTCAGCCGAGCGTCGCCGTGGCATCGAGCTGGTGCTCGCCGATGCCGCGCGCAACGGCATCACTTCGCTGCAGGACTGTTCCTATCTGGAAATTAGCCGCGACGTTTCGTTCAGCAAGGAAAATCTCCTGATTTATCAGCAGCTGCGCCGGGAAGGGAAGTTGACCGCGCGCATCACCGAGTGGCTGGATTTCACTTTACCGGTCGCCACTCTGGAAGCGCTACGCAAGGAATGGGGTTCAACCGATCCATGGCTCAAAACCGGCGCGCTAAAAGCGTTTCTCGATGGTTCGCTCGGCTCGCGCACCGCCGCGCTCCTCGCGCCTTACTCTGACGCGCCCGGCACCTCGGGACTTCTGCACCTGGATGCAGCGAAACTCGCGCTCATGGCCATCGCGCGCGATCGCGCCGGATTTCAACTTGCGTTTCACGCGATTGGTGACCGCGCGAATCGCGTCGCGCTCGATACCTTCGCTGCAGTCGTCGCGGCGAACGGCCCGCGCGATCGGCGCGATCGTGTCGAACACGCGCAAATCGTCGCGCCCGAAGACTTCGCCCGCTATGGCAGCCTCGATATCATCGCTTCGATGCAGCCATCGCATCTGCTCGATGATGAGCGCTGGGCCACCGGCCGCCTCGGCCCCGAACGCTCCCGCGGCGCCTACGCCTGGCGCACCATGGAGCAGAACAACGCCCGTCTCGCGTTTGGCACCGACCATCCTGTCGAGCCGCTCAATCCTCTGCGCGGAATTTACGCCTGCGTCACGCGCGAATTGCCGCAAGGCAGCGCAAGCTGGCAGCCGCAAGAAAGTTTGCCGATCAAGGATTGTCTGCGTGCCTACACCACAGGATCGGCCTACGCCGAATTCGAGGAAAAACGCAAAGGCACGATTGCCCCAGGAATGCTCGCTGATCTGGTGGTTTACGCCGTGGACTTAAATCAAATTCCCGCGCGCGATCTGCTCACAACAAAAGTAAAAATGAGCGTCGCAGGCGGCCGCATCGCCTACCAAGCACCTGACCCCGGCCCACTCCGTTGACGCCACGCCGCGATTTTCAGCGGCCGCTATCTCAATTGCGCTACTTCAGAACTTCCACGCCCTGTATCTCCCCGTCGTACGTCTTCCCCTCCACCGTAACAAACGCAATCTTCACCGCGCGCCCCTTCAACTGCGTGCATGGCTCGAAATTCCCCGCGTCAAACGCCACGTCCTGCTGGAACTGCACCCGCGTCGTATCCCGCGCATGCAAAATATAAGCTCCGTCCCCCGCATCCAGATTCAAAGTAAGTTCGCGCCCGTTGCACAAAACCTGCGTCACCTCGCCCTCCGCCGAACCCTTCACCGGCTCAGCATGCGCACCCTCGACGCTCAGCCGCCGCGCGGCTCCAGAATTTCCCGTACTCCCGCTGCCGCCTTCGCCGCTAGCAGCCGTCGCCACCGTCAGCGATTCCACCTCGCCCATCTTTCCATCGCTGCCCACCGGCTGATATTCCACCTTCACGCGTTGGCCCTGAATCGCCGTGCAGGGATTAAAAGGTCCGCTCGGTCGTGTCAGCACTTTTATGTGGTACTGCGCGCCCGGCTTGACACGCAAAGTCAACGTCCCCGCGCCGGTGTCGAGTTCGAATTTCAATCCGTTCATGCAACTCAGCTTCGTCACTACTCCCGCCGCCTCGCGCAAAGTGGCAGCGCCTTCAGCCCCCGCGTCGCCGCTAGCCGTCTGCGCAGCAGCAGCTTCTGGCGCCCGTGCCGGCGAATTCGTGCCCGACGCAGGACTCGCTGCTGTACCGGAGGACTCCCGCACCACAGCAGGCTCCGCCGAATCGGAATCGTCTCGCGAGTATTGGCTCACCTGATCGAGGAATGCCAGAAAATGCTCGGCCTCGGCGCGCTCCATGGGATTGGAGGCGTTCACGCGCGCATGCAGCGCAATATTGCGCGCTTCTTTGTAACGGTTCATGCGCGCCAGCACCTGCGCCAGATCAATCTGATAAATTGCGCTCCCCGGCTCGAGCGCCTGAGCCTTTTGCGCCAGCTTCAGCGCCTCCTGCAAATTATCTCCTTGATTGGCCATATACACCGCGAGCACGCCATAGGGCGGCGCAAACTCCGGGCTGACGGCAATCGCCGCGCGCAAGTCTTCCTGCATCTGCCTGTCGTCGCCAACGGTCCCGCCCTGCGTGGAAGTCAAATAGGCGCGCAAGAATCGTGTCAACGCGTTTTTCGGATTCAATTCGATCGCGCGCGTGAAATCGGCCAGCGCTTCCGCGTGCTTGCGGTCTTGATACTCCGCGAAACCGAGGTATTGATAACCGAGCGCCAGTTTCGGGTCGAGCTTCACCGCCTGCTCCAGAATCGGTATGGCGTCCTGCGTCCGTCCGCGCACGGCCGCGAATCCACCGCGATACGCATCCACCTCGGCTCCAGCAAGTTCATGTACCCGCAAGTCGGTGGCGGGTATCTCCGGGGGCGGTGGCGCTTTGATGTAATAGAATGCCGCGTTTCCGATATAGGCGAACAGCGCCGCTTGCAGTTGTTTCAGGTCGCCAAACGCTTGCGCGGCGGCCTGTTCCTCCGTCGCTCCTTTCGTCATCGCATTGATGTAGGTCTGCAGTGTCGCGCGGTGCGCAGCCTTGTCGCCCACCATCAAGTAGTGCGTCAGCGCCCAAGATTCCGCATAGAAAACCGATATTTTATGCTGCTCGTTGTAGTACGGAGAGTTGTGATCCACCTTGAACAAAACGTCCAGCGGCATCAACCCGCCCTGCTTGAGCTCGGCAATCAAATCCGGGTCCGGCCGTCCCATCCCCACTTCGGAATCGCCGATCAGCGTATTGCCGTAAAATTCGGCGAGTCCCTCGGACACCCACACCGGCAAATTCGGATAATAAGGCGCGGTCAACGAGTGAAAGTACTCGTGATAAATCGTGTCGTAGGGATTCGAGCCCGGAGCATCGAGCTGGATCGTCGCAAAGTACTGATTCATGTTTTCCAGGAACATCCCCGCCGGGTGCGCATGACCCTTCACCCAATATTCCGGCAGCAGGGCCTTCATGGAGTCCTCGTCCTTGACGGCCATGATGGTGATCACCGGGCTCTCGTGTCTGCTGGCAAGTTCCAGCTCGCGCCGAAAGACGGCGCGAATCTGCTCGAAACGAATCGCCGTTTTGCGCGCCTGCTTTTCCCCCGCATTGCACACCACGATGAAATTCGGGCTGCGTGCCTCAAACCACGTTTCGTGCTTCGCACCGGGCAGGGGACCCGCCAATACGATTGCGAGGCCGAGGAAGGTAAGTACGACTGCGGTTAATGGGCGAGTCATTGGCAGCACCTTCTGTACTACAGCGTGCCGCGTGCGTCAATCAATCTGGGGCACGCTGTTGCGGCACGGTTTCTCGCCTTGTCACCTCCGCACGCAGCGCATAAACTCTTCCGTCCATGCTCAGCAAACATTTCCGCGCCGATCTCGCTCTGGGGTTTACGGCGCTCATCTGGGGCGCCACGTTCGTCGTGGTGAAAGACGCGCTCGCCGACGTTTCCGTCTTCATGTACATCGCCGTGCGTTTCGCGCTGGCCGCGGTGGTGATGGCGATCTTCTTCCGGCGCGCGCTGCGAGGACTGACGCGCAGCTCCATCTGGGCTGGCGCGCAAATCGGCTTTTTCATGTTTGCCGGCTACGCGTTTCAGACCACCGGCCTGAAATTCACTTCGCCCTCGAAGGCCGCATTCATCACCGGCGCCAGCGTCGTGATCGTTCCGCTGCTGCTTGCGGTGTGCAGCAAGCGCCGCGTGAACGCCTGGATCTGGGCCGGAGCTCTGGCCGCGCTGGCCGGTCTGTATTTTCTCACCGTGCCGCCCGAAGGATTTGGCGGCCTGAATCGCGGCGATCCGCTGGTCTTCGGCTGCGCTGTGATGTTCGCCGTGCACATGATTTTCATCAGCCGCTATGTCGCGCATCACTCCGTCGGCGCGCTCGCCGTCGTTCAGGTCGCAACTACGGCGATTCTCGCGACAATTGCGCTGCCGTTGCTCTCGGTCACAAATGTCGAACACCCGCGCTGGGTCTGGAGTGGCACGCTGGTCTTCGCCGTGCTCATCACGGCGCTCGGCTCGACCGCCTTCGGCTTTTCCGCGCAAACCTGGGCGCAGCAATACGCCTCGCCCACGCACACGGCGATCTTGATCAGCCTCGAACCAGTTTTCGCCGCGCTCACTTCGTGGTTTCTCGCGCGCGAACATCTCGGCGGCCGCATCCTGCTCGGCGCCGCGCTAATCTTCGCCGGCATTCTGCTCGCCGAACTAAAAGGTCCCGCGCCGATCGCGCCGGAATCTCCTGAGCCCGTTGTCCGCGCCACGGATTAGTCAGAAATGGACGCAGGTTGTCCCTGGCACAGAGCATTCGGATTTTTTGAATGTGAATTGAGCGAGAAGATGCTAATTGTGGCGCGCGGATTGGGGCGAATCGCTATGGTGTTTCACATCGACAGCCTCATACATCGCCGGATGCTTTAGATTGTTCGCTTCGAACGCAGAAATACGCGGCTCATGCACCAAAGTAAGGCCGATATCATCCAAACCCTTCAGCAAACAATCGCGCCGGAACGGATCCACTTCGAATGAGTAGCGCAGTCCCTGGTCGTCCGTCACCACTTGCTGTTCCAGATCAACCGTAACGCGGTAGCCTTCCTTCCTCTCCGTTCGCGCAAAAAGCTCATCAATCTGTTCGTTCGACAAAGTCACCGGCAAAATCCCGTTCTTGAAACAATTGTTGTAAAAAATGTCTGCATAGCTCGGCGCTAGAATCGCGTGAAATCCATAATCCAGAATCGCCCAAGGCGCATGTTCGCGGCTCGAACCGCAGCCGAAATTCGCGCGCGCCAGAATCACCGAAGCACTTTTATAACGCGGCGCGTTCAAAATAAATTCCGGGTTCGGCTTTTCCCCCGGCAAATAGCGCCAATCGTAAAAAAGCACGCGCCCATAACCTTGCCGCGTCTGCAATTTCAAAAATTGTTTTGGCACCATCTGATCGGTATCCACGTTCACGCGATCCAGCGGCGCCACGAGTCCCGTATGCTTGATGAAAGGTTCCATCGTCACTCCGCTCCGTCCACATTATTCCACTTGCGGATGTCCACGAAGTGGCCTTCGATCGCCGCCGCTGCCGCCATCACTGGACTCACCAGGTGCGTGCGCCCGCCCTTGCCTTGCCGCCCCTCGAAATTGCGATTGGAAGTGCTCGCCGAGCGCTCGCCGCTCAGCAGCACGTCATCATTCATCCCGATGCACATGCTGCAACCCGCATCGCGCCATTCAAAACCCGCCGCGACAAAAACTTTATCCAGCCCCTCGGCTTCCGCTTCCGCCTTCACCACGCGCGAACCCGGCACCACCAGCGCCTGCTTCAACGATTTCGCAACGTGTTTGCCCGCGACAACTTTTGCCGCCGCGCGCAAATCCTCCAGCCGCGAATTGGTGCAGGAGCCGATGAACACGCGGTCGAGCGATATGTCCTCGATCGCCGTGCCCGGTTTCAAATCCATATAAACCAGCGCGCGCGTCGCCGCCTCGCGGTCCACGGGATCACTAAAAGAAGCCGGATCCGGCACGCGGTCGGAAACCTGCGTCACCATCCCCGGATTCGTGCCCCAGGTAACCATCGGCGCCAAATCGCGCGCGTAGAGGGTCAACGTGTCGTCGTATTCAGCATCGCGATCGCTCGGCAACGTCTGCCAGAAATCCACCGCGCCCTGAAATTCCTTTCCACGCGGAACGAACGGCCGCCCCTCCATGTAGGCAAACGTGGTTTCGTCCGGCGCCACCATTCCGGCGCGCGCCCCGCCTTCGATGGACATATTGCACATCGTCATGCGGCCTTCCATGGAAAGGCCGCGCACCGCTTCGCCGCTATATTCGAAAACGTATCCGTTGCCGCCGGCAATTCCGATTTTCCCGATTACGGCCAGAATAATGTCCTTCGCAGTGACGCCTTGCGGCCGCTTGCCGCTAATTTCCACCTTCATCGTTTTCGATTTGAATTGCGTCAGGCATTGCGTCGCCAGCACGTGCTCGATCTCGCTGGTGCCGATTCCGAAAGCCAGCGCGCCAAACGCGCCGTGCGTCGAAGTGTGGCTGTCGCCGCACACAATCGTCTGCCCCGGCTGCGTGATTCCCAGCTCCGGCCCGATGATGTGCACGATTCCCTGGTTCTTGCTGTTCATGTCGAACAGGTGCACGCCCGTCTCCGCGCAATTGCGCTCCAGCGCTTCGAACTGCCCGCGCGCGTCCGCATCCAGCACCGGCAACAGGCGATTCTTCGTCGAAACGGAGTGGTCCATTACCGCAAACGTCAGCTCCGGCCGACGCACTTTGCGCCCCGCGGCCTTCAGCCCCGCAAACGCCTGCGGCGAAGTGCCCTCGTGAATCAAGTGTCGGTCAATGTAGATCAAGGTAGGCTGCCCCGGCTCTTCCCGCACCACATGGGCATCCCAAATTTTTTCGTAAAGCGTGCGTGCAGCCATTCGTTTGGTGTCCTGCCTGGGGAGCATGGTCCCGGTAATCTGGATGAGAGCCGGCAACAATCGGCCAGCCAGTTCTCATTGTAACAATTCCGTCATCATCCGCCAATCCCAGTGCCGCGTGAATCGTGATTCGTGACTTGTCAATCGTGATTCGCGCTCCGCGAACCGTGGCCCGCGATCTGCGCAACGGAGCATGGGCAATCGTGCCTGCGCCACGGCGCTTTTTGTTGTTGCGGTTAGAAAATCGTTTCTCTTTATATTTTCATTGGTTTGCCAAATTTCTGAATCCGGGTCTGTTGCGATTCGAGTTGCGCGGGCGGCAATGTTGCAATGCGGTGCGGAAACGCACGGAATAGTAGCGATTCGAAAATGTTTTCTCGTTTGTTGTGAGCGGGTTAACTCGATATTTAATATTTGAGTAGCGGCTAGAAACGACGGGAGGCAGTGAGGAGTGACGAGTGATGAGCGGCGCGCCACGGAGCGAGCCGGCGCGGTGGGGCGGGGGAGAGTCTGAGTTTGCGCCAAACCGAGCATGTTGCGTCCTTTGGAGGCTAGAAGACTGCCCCGACTCACGCTAACACATTCTTTGCTTCGGCGCGATTCGTCCAATTACGGAGAGGAACCAGAAGATGAAAGGAAGACACATCTGCGCGGGTGGTCGGAGCGCGGCACCACGAGTAGAATTAACTGGCCGAAAGATATTAGATGGCAGCACTTGGCTGTGATGGCGGCCCGAGCAGCGTCGAAACCCCCGACCCATCGCCTGAAGCAAAGGCGCGAAGGGCGGGCACCGGTGGAATCCGATCCCTATGTCGAGGCGGTGTGGAAGCGGCGGCCACCGAAGCTGCTTCAATCCCTCCAGCGTCCGAAGCGGATTGCGTCAAGGAGATCGGCCCCTGCTGCTGCTTTCGCTGCGGCCTCCAGTTCGGTAATCAGAGAGTTTCCTGGAAAGCGATACGCACCCATCACCAGGTTTATTTCCAGGCCGCTTACGCTCTGTCCGATATATTGCGGATAGTCGGGACAGGCACGGGCATTATCGGCGGTGACAGTCTTCTTGAAGCCAACATATTTGCCATAACAGGCGTAATACCGAGTTGCCATCTCGATGGATTGCTTGTGAGATCCACGATAGCCATAGGCGTCGAACCCAGCGTTCTCCATGAGTTCCGCCATATTGTAGAGGCCCGCCAGGACACCCAATGGATAGCCAAAACCTTGGGATGCGTTATGGTTTCTATAGCGATCCTCGATTTCTCCTGGCGCAACAACCGGGGTCTGGAAGGAATCAGGACTAGTGGACCGATCGGGACCCTTGTTTTTGTAACAGGAAATCGGCTTATCGTTTTCGCCATACACGGCATGGTTGAACCATGCCGTCCAGGGAAGCGCCACAGGAATCGAGTGGTCATTACCGTAGAGAACCGCATTGAATTTTCGCCCGTCGTCAAGCAGGCGCGCAATCGCCAGAAGCCCTGCCAGATGGGCACCCGCGTGATTGCTGTAAAGCTCGCACCTTGTATCGGCGGAACGATTCAGCTCCGGCAGCGTAAAGCGGAAATTGGATGCCTCGCGGATCAAGTCAAACATCGCGGCGTGAAAGGCATTAAGCTCGGTTGTTTCTGTGGCGTTGAACGCGGCAATCGACTGCAGCAGATCCTGGGCATGAACGGAATAGATAACGCCTCTTGCGATCTGCAGCCCGACATTATTTTCCTCCAGCCGGTTGAAACGCGCCTGACCATCGCAAAACTGCTCGGCCCGGTTCAGAAAATGTCCATTCTGATCGCGAAAGCCGCGACCCGCCCAGGCCAGAAGAATCCGTTTTGCAAGAGCCGTACCTTGATCGGCGGTGGGAGCGCCTGCTGGTGTTTTTGCTCCGGCGTTGATCAAGGCCGCATAGAGCGCCAGCCTCGATGCGACAATCGCTGCACCGGCAGGAGGGGCCAAGCCCGGCTTCACATGCAGTGCCGTAGTCAGTTGGGATTCGGCACGAATTTCGTTCGCGTATCCGCTCGCTGGCTCATAAGAAAAAGCGTGCAGATAGATGTCGAGGTCGCAACCCGAATAGACCGCATCCCAATCGACATTGGCCGCGAGATGGGATTGGACTTGGTTAGCGAGCCTG
>Ga0209380_10002305_pt1 | contig 12331 bp, 10 predicted proteins | sample HubBroMetageWFT6_FD_188347 | JGI IMG/M metagenome (GOLD analysis project Ga0209380, IMG submission 188347) | Warmed and freeze-thawed soil microbial communities from the Hubbard Brook experimental Forest, New Hampshire - Hubbard Brook CCASE Soil... | ecosystem: Environmental > Terrestrial >...
ATTCAAAAGCAAGTTCGCCAATGCGCTGACCACGATGATCATCGGTTCTTTAGGGATGGCGGCGGCGCAGAATAAGCTGGCGGTGGGTTACGGGTCCGAGGCGGGACACATGGATCCGCTGGTCGCCCGGATGTGCGCGCGTTACTGCAAGAGTTCGCTGATCATCACGCGCAACGAAGAATCACGCACCGTGCTGCGCAAGCTTGGCGTGCCCACGGAACTTGGAACCGACACGGCCTGGACGTTCGAGCCGCTTCCTCCCGAGTATGGCCGCAAAGCCTTGACTGACGCGGGATGGGACGGCAAGACACCGGTCCTCATTGTCTGCCCCATCAACCCGTTCTGGTGGCCGGTGAAGCCTTCGCTGGTGAAGTATGCCGCTCGCTCAGTGACCGGCGCTTACAAGGATAGTCATTACCGCACCGTGTACTTTCACAAGTCCGGTCACGACGTGGACGCGGCCTTCGAAAATTATCTGACTGCAATGGCGAATGCGGTGAACGCGTTCCGGCAGCAGCGCCGGGTGTTTACGATTCTGGCTGCCACCGAGGCGCTCGATGCGCGCGCCTGCCGACGCATCTCCGAAAAGCTGGGCGGCGGTTTGCCGGTGTTCACTTCCGAAGAACACGACATGTACCAGATGGTGAGCATTCTGCGCGCTGGGAACATGATGGCTTCGTCGCGTTTTCATGGCATCGTGACTTCGATGCCGGCGCTTGTGCCCTCCGCGGGAATCACGATGGACGAGCGCATCCGCAATCTGATGCGGGAGCGCGGTCATCAGGATCTGCTGATGAATGTGGACGATCCTGATCTTGAGCCCAAACTGCTGGCAGCTTTGGAGAAGTTGGCGACGGACGGGGATCGAATCGCCGACGGGATTGGGCGCACCGTGGTGAAGAATTTGAAGACCATGGCCCGCATGGGGGTCTATTTCGAGGAAGAAGTGCAGCGGCGATATCCAGAGTTTCCTACGCGCAAAGGTGAATGGAGCTGGGAAGATTACCTGCCGCCGATTAGTTCATCGCTGCGGCAGTTAGCCACTAGTTATAGTTGATTTCTGCCCGAGTTTGAGTCAACCAGAGTAAAACACCATGCCCTTTGTCGGGGACATATTTTCGCAACTGAAAGTGGCGGCGGATGCTGTGATCCTGCAGGAAATCTGCGACGGCCGGGTCGCGGGCGTGAGCGGCGCCGAGTTGCTGGAGTTGATCCGAAAAGCGCGAGCTTTCCTGGTGTCGAAGAGACTGAAAAAGGGCGACCGTTGCGGCTTACTGGCGCCCAACAGCATTCGCTGGGTTGCGATGGATCTTGCCATCATGGCCGAAGGGCTGATCGCCGTCCCGCTGTATTCGCGCCAGGCTCCGGCGGAACTGGTGGCGATGATGAAAGACTGCACGCCTTCGCTGGTTTGTTGCGGAGATGCAGGGTTGCGCGATCGGATCCAGCAGATCTGGCCCGATGCGCCGCGGCATTTTCTATTCGACGAGATCTTTGCGGGAGTGGAAGGCGTGGCGCTCGAAGGTCTGCAGGTGGGCGGCGATGATCCGGTCACGATCATCTACACTTCGGGAACTTCCGGCGAAGCCAAGGGAGTCGTGCTTACCGCGGCCAACGTCGGGTTCATGCTCGAACGAACCTCGGACCGGCTCGACGCCCTGATGAAGGGTCGATCGAGTCAGCCTCGAGCAGACCAAAATCGATCGAGTCAGGATCGGGTGTTTCACTATTTGCCATTCAGTTTTGGTGCGTCGTGGATTGCGTTGCTGACATTCCTGATGAGATGCAGCCTGGTCACGCTCAATACGGATTTGACAAAGATTGCCGGCGATCTGCCCGCGGTCGCTCCCGACTATTTTCTGAACGTACCGCAGTTGCTGGAGCGGATTCGCCGTGGAATCGACGAACAACTGGAAAAAACGGGAGGCATTGGGCTGGCGATTTACTCGCGCGCGAAGGACGCGTGGGCGCGGCAACAGGAGAAGCTTCCCGCATCCGGCGACGGAATGTGGCTGTGGCTGGCGAACGTTCTGGTGTTTCCGAAGATTCGTGCCAGGATGGCTGGGCCCAACGTGAAGGCGCTGATCTGTGGTTCAGCGCCGCTGAATCCGGAGACGCAGCTCTATTTTCGGATGCTCGGCATTCCTGTCCTGCAAGTGTACGGCCTGACGGAAACCACCGCGATCTGCACCATGGACGATCCTCAGCATGTGGAGCCGGGCCGCGTAGGGCCAGCGGTTTCCGGCATCGAGATGAGGCTGGGAGAAAACGAGGAGATGATCGTGCGCGGGCCGAATGTTTTCCCCGGCTACTGGAACCGTCCTCACCAAACCGCAGAAGTGCTTCGCGACGGATGGTTTCACACCGGCGATCAAGGCGAGATGGATGGATCGGGGAACTGGCGCATCGTGGGGCGAATCAAGAACTTGATTGTTCTCGGGTCCGGGCACAAGGTCTCGCCGGAAACGATCGAAGATGAGATTGCGCGCGCCCTGCCCGGCGCGCAACAGGTGGTCGTTGTCGGCAACGGCCGCGGATATCTGTCTGCGATCGTCACCGGCAATGTGACTCGACCACAAGTGCAGGCCGCGCTCGATGCGGTGAATCCGCAGCTGCCGCATTACAAACAGGTGCGGGCTTTTTGTCTGCGAGCGGAGCCGTTTTCGATCGACGAGGGCACGCTTACGGTCAACGGAAAACTGAAACGCGAGCTGATCGCGTCACGAATGATTCGGGAGATTGAAGAGATATACCGTGCGGTGAAAACGGCATGAAGCTCTCGCCCTCGCATTCGGCCCATGACGGCAAGGCTTTATCCTGGCGGGTGAGGGAAGGCGTCATCGAGCTTGCGCTTCACCGCGAGCCTTGCAACGAACTCGGTTCGCTCGCGCTTGATGAACTAGAGCAATTTGCCGATGCGTTTGGAAGCCTGCAGCGGGAGGCTCACGCGCTCATCATTTACAGCGATCTGAAGGCGGGCTTCTGCGCCGGCGCCGATTTACGCGAGCTTTACCGCCGATCGCAGGCAATGGACAAAACCGAAGCCCTGAAAGGCGTGCGCGATTTTCTGGAGCGCATTCACCGCGTGCTGAATCTGATTGATGCGGCGCCTTTAACCACCATCGCCGCGGTACATGGAGTGACTTTCGGGGGAGGGTTCGAGCTGGCTTTGGCTTGCGACTTGATCATTGCCGACAAGATGGCGCGCTTCTGCTTTCCTGAATTGCGGTTGGGGCTGATCCCTGGTTTCGGCGGAATCCCGCGGCTGAAGCGCGATTTGGGCAATGCCGTGGTGCGAGATTTGTTGCTGACCGGGCGCAGCTTCAACGCGACCAAGGCGCAGCAGATCGGGCTGGTGAGCCAGGTGGTGGCCGAAGGCGAGGCGCTGCGAGCGGCCCGGGCGACGGCGGCGCAGCTGGGAAAATTCGATCCCGATACTGCCGCGGCTGCGAAACGGTTCATCAAGCCGATTCCGCATGATGAGCTGCGGCAGGAGATCGACCTGTTCTGCGAATTGTTTTCGCGGCCGGCGGTGGAAGCCGGGCTGAAGAAATTCGTCGACAGCACCGAGGCTCAGCCTTATTTACCCTAGCCTCAGCGAATGCCGAATAAAATGAAAGCGAACGATATGCCCACTGCTGATCACACGCTCGACGAAATCCTTAACCTGGCGTCTGTCCATTTTAAAGTGCCGCGGGACAAGCTGAAACCCGACGATGACTTTTTCAAGGCGCTCGGCATTGACAGTTTGCAGACGCTCGAACTGCTCACCCGGTTGGAGCATCATTTTCATGTCGAACTGCCGGACTACGAACTGCAGGGCGTCACCGACTTTCGCACGCTCGCGGGGAAGATTCAGGCACGACTATAGGAACAAGATTCCGGGCGAAGTCTCTGAGGAACCCGCGCCAGATCGGATATGCGTTGCCATTTGCGACCACGCCTTCCGTGCATGCAGGTAATGAACTGATAAACAAGGTTTAATTCGCACGCCAGCGCCTCTGTGATGAAATAACCTGTTGATGCTCGATCTCCGACAATACACGTGCCTGGGCGCGGCCCTGCGCGATGCTTTGGACCGCTTTGCCAGCCAAGTGTGCCTGATCGAAGCGGACCGCGATCGCGAGAAGGTTCGGCTGACCTATTCCGATTTCAAAGAAATTGCCCTGCCCCTGACTCGCGCCCTGGAGGACGCCGACTTCGATGCCGGCGACCGCGCCGCCATCATCATGACGAATCAGTCGAAGTGGCTGATTTCGGCGTATGCGGTTTTCCATTGTGGCGGCGTGCTGGTGCCGCTTGATTACAAGTTGACCGCGGCCGAGCACCTGCAGTTGCTGGCGCATTCGAAAGCGAAAGTGCTGGTCGTGGAATATCACCTGTGGCGGGCCATCATGCAGGCGGCGGAGTTTCACAGCATCGGCACGAAAATTGTTTTGGTTACGGAAGCGCCGCTGGGCGCCGATTTGGCGGGCGCGTTTCGCTGGGAAGATTTCAAGCGCAAGGGCGCGCCCGATTTCGTGATGCGGCAGAAAGATGACGTAGCCTGCATTGTGTATTCGTCGGGAACCGGCGGACGTCCCAAAGGCTGTGTGCTCACTCACGAGAATTATCTGGAACAGTGCATCGCGCTGACCGCGTGGTATCCGTTCTGGCCGGGGGTGCGCTATCTAAGTATTCTGCCCACCAACCATGCGATCGATTTCATGGTCGGGTTCATCGGTCCATTTGTGTGCGGGGCTTGCGTGGTGCATCTGCGAACTCTGCGGCCCGATTTCGTACGCGACGCCTTTGTGCGCTATCGCATCACTTACGTTGCCATCGTGCCCATGATCCTGAAGAATCTGGAGCGCGGCTTGCGGGCGAAGTTTGACGAACTACCCTCGTGGAAAAGGATGATCCTAAACCGCATGATCGGGCTGAACAAACTGCTCACGCGTCGCCGGCCGAGAATGAGGCTCAGCCGTGCGCTGCTCGGCCAGGTGCATCGCGGGTTTGGCGGGGAATTGCTGGCCCTGTTCACGGGCGGCGCGTTCATGGAGCCCTCGACCATGCAGTTTTTCTATGACCTCGGAATTCCTGTGGTCAACGGATATGGACTCACGGAAGCTGGAACCGCGCTCACCCTCAACGATCTGAAACCGTTTCGCGCCGACACGGTGGGCAAGCCATTGCCTGGTGTCGAGCTGCGCGTTTTGAATCCAGACGCAGACGGTGTCGGAGAAGTCGCGGCTCGCAGCAAGACGATAATGTCCCATTACCTCGATGACGCGGAACTCACGCTGGAGACTATCGTGGAAGGCTGGCTTCTCACCGGTGATCTCGGTCGCTTTGACCGCAGCGGACATTTGCAACTTTTCGGGCGCAAGAAGAACATGATCGTTACCGAGGGCGGAAAGAATATTTATCCCGAGGATGTGGAGACGGTTTTTGATGGCTTGCCGGTAAAGGAATACTGCATTGTTGCTGCGAACTACGTCTGGCCAAAGAAGGAGTTGGGGCGGGAGATGCTGGTAATCATTCTGCGACTGGAGCAGAACCAACGGTTCGACAGCAAGCTACTGGAAGAAATGGGCGTCCGCAACCGGCGGCTGCCCGATTTCAAACGGGTGGGCGGATATTTGGTGTGGAACAAGGATTTTCCCCGGACTGCTTCCATGAAGATCAAGCGCCAGGAACTGGCCGAAGACATTGGCAAGAGCGTAGAACGAAAAGCGGTTGTGACTTTCTAGACGAATCCACTTCGACGAATCTGGTTAAATGAATCGGTGTGAGCGAATCTTTCCTGGCGATAGTGAATCCGGCTGCGGGCGGGGGACGAAGCGCAAAGTTGCTGGGTCCCGCGCTGCAGCGGCTGCGCGCTGGGGGCGTTGACATCGAAGTTGTCCAGACGACCGCCCCCGGCCAAGCCACGCAGATCGCGCGACAGGCCTATGGACGCGGCGTGCGATGGTTCATTGCCGTCGGTGGCGACGGGACGTCCTATGAAGTGGTGAATGGGCTATATCCTGAAGCTACTGCGGGTGAGCGGCCTACGCTGGCGTTCTTGCCTCTCGGCACGGGAAATTCTTTTCTGCGCGATTTCAGCGACCGCGGAGTGGAGCACGCCATCGAATCGATTCTCTCGCGGCGCAGCCAGCGCTGCGACGTGCTGCGATTGCGCCACCGCGAAGGCGTGATTCATTACATCAATCTGCTGAGCATGGGTTTTACCGCCGACGTGGCCACGCTGCGCGCGCGCCGGTTCAGCGGTTGGGGCGAGTTGGGCTATGTGATCTCGATTTTTCTGGCGCTGGCCCGGTTTCAGCGCCGCCCGTTTCCGCTACGGCTGGAAGGCGAGAAAGAATTCGACCGGCGGCCCTGCTTGTTTCTCACTTTCAACAACAGCAAATTTACTGGCGGCACCATGATGATCGCGCCTAAGGCTGAGATCAGCAGCGGGCTGATCGAATACGTCCGCTGGGGCCCGATTGGGCGTTTAGGTCTAATTCGCAATCTGCCCGGACTTTACGACGGTTCTCACCTCGAGCACCCGTTGGCCGAGCACAAAGCCGTGCGGCGTGTAACCTTCGCTCTCGATGCGCCGGTGGACGTAATGGTGGATGGAGAAGTCCTCACTTTGCATTGCGAGGAACTGGATGTATTGCCCGGCGCGCTCAACGTTGTGGCGTAGAACCGGTTGCATAGAACTGGCTGCATCGGACTGGTTGTCTGGAAATCTTTCAGCAGAACCGTGATATAAAAAACATCATGTCGGAAGAACGCAGAAAACGTCAGCAGGAGCGCGACAATGCCGGCCAGGCACCGCCGAAGTGGCGGAACACACTTATCTGGGGAGGAATCATCGTCTTGTTGGCGGCCGCTTATTCCGCGGGCTGGTATCACAAAAATCATCATTATGACCAGTTTGCAAAGTGCCTCGCATCCAAGAACGCCAAAATGTACGGCCTCTACTGGTGTCCGCATTGCCTTGATCAGAAGAAAATGTTCGGCAAGTCATTCCAGTACGTTCCTTATCAGGAGTGCGCTGCGGGCCCGCACGGGGAAACTGCGGAATGCAAAGCGGCAGGCGTGAAACTTTTCCCCAGTTGGCAGTTTGGAAATAACCCGCCGAAAGAAGGAGTTCTGTCGCTGGAAGAACTGGGTGACAAAACCGGGTGCAGCCTGCCGTGATGAGCTTCCAGGCTGTGCCGGTCGGGGCCCGGCCAGCAGGTACGACCGGCCGCTTTCTGTTCCTGGCGATTGCAGTCCTGTCGCTGGCGGGCGTGATCGTCTCTGGTGTCTCGCTCGAAAGGCATTACGCTAAGTCGGCCACCTCGTTTTGCGATCTCGGAGAGAAGTTCAATTGCGACATCGTGAACCGCAGCGAGCAGTCCGAAGTGATGGGAATTCCGGTGGCCGCGATCGGCATTGTGGGTTATGGAGTGCTGTTTGCGCTTTCTACCTTCTACAGGGGGCGCGCGCAGACCCCGCTTCGTTTGTTGATTGCCGCGACCGCCGGGCTGGCATTTGCTTTGCGTCTTACTTATGTCGAAGCCTACGTTTTGATGACCTGGTGCGTCTTGTGTTTGACTTCGCTGGCGCTGATTTTTCTGCTCAGCGTGCTGGCTGGGATCGTCAGGTGGCGGGCGGCGAAAACTTTGTGATGCGCGGTGCAACGGTGGCGCGAGGGCGTCACCAGAAAACCACTTTCCGAATGGAAGAACTCCGCAACACTCAAAACGAGACGGTCAGCATGCCTGGGATCTTTCGTGGCGAGACGGCGACCGGCGATCTCCGCATCCACGAATTCCGCAGCCGTATTTTTCGCAACACGCGGTTTCTGCGAGTGTGGTTGCCGCCCGGCTACGATGAGCCTGCGAACCAGGGCCGCCGCTACCCGGTCCTTTATTTGAACGACGGGCAGAATCTATTCGAGCCCTCGACCGCGTTCGCCGGCGTGGACTGGCAGGTGGACGACACTGCCGATCGACTGATTCGCGACGGCGTCATTCCGCCGATGATCGTTGTCGGCATCGACCATGCCGGCAAAGACCGTATCCGGGAATTCATGCCGCACCGTTCGCTGCATCCCGTCATGCTGCGGGTTCAGGGGATGCGCTATCCCGATTTCCTGACCAAAGAAGTGATGCCCTTCATCGCACGCAACTATCGCGCGGCCACGGGGCCGGAGAACACCGGCCTCGGCGGCTCGTCGTTGGGCGGACTGATCGCGCTGTACACCGTGATTGTGCGGCCCGGCTTGATTGGACGATTGCTGCTCGAGAGTCCTTCCCTGTGGGCTTCCAATCGGCAGACGGTTAAGGAGAGTCGAGCTGAGAAGCGCTGGCCGGAGCGCGTGTTTCTCGCAACCGGCACTGCGGAAGCCGGGAGGAAAGACAGAAATCAAAGCGTCGTCGACGATGTGCGTGAGCTGGCTGGAATCCTGCGCCGGGCTGGATTGAACGAGAGGCGTCTGCGCCTGGTGATTGAAGATGGAGCTTCACACAACGAGGCTGCATGGGCGCGCCGCTTCCCGGAAGCGCTGGCATTCCTGTTCGGTAAGTAGGCCGGCCGGCGATCGCTCGTCCACAAGATCTCGGCCGTAGCTCAAGCCGTGGCGTTTTCGCCGCCCTAATTCTCACGGTAAGGTTCCAGCCTGGGCGGAGATTCGTCGGCATAGAGCACCCAGACGCGGCGCTCCGAAAAATAGCGAAGCAATTCCTGATTCTGCTCTTCGCCCATGTCCCGCGCCCACACCACCTTCGCGCCGTCGATGTCGGCGCGGTTGTAAACCCATTCGATGTGCGAACCGTGTTCCGGACCGTAACGCACAATGATCAAATGTTGGTCCGGGCCAGTTTCCAATTGATGCAGGATCGCCGCGCGCTTCAGGTTTCCCCGCGGCCAGGGTTGCTCGATCGGAGCGCTCGTGGCCACAGCGCACAATCGCAAACAGATCATGGCCACGCAGATCGCAGGGACAGCCCGCACCAGCGCGGCACCCACCGGCTTTCCGGCCCAGCACCACACGCGCAGGTGCCGCATACATTGCACGACTAGCAGGAACAAGAGTCCAGTGGCTGCCGCCACATAATGCGCTCCGGTCCAGACTGCCAACAGTGTTCCAGCCGCCACAAAGCCGGCGACCACGAGGGGTAATCTCATTTTGCGGTCGCGGAAGATGCAGCCAAACGCGAGCAGCGGAATCGTAAGCGCGGGGCCGGCATAAAACTTCCACAGCGCATAAATTTCGTAAAGCCAGCGCCGGACATAACCGAGCGGCGTCATGCCAGACAAATAATCGTGGTACTCCCACCCCTGGTAAAAATTCCGCATCACCGCGTGGCCATAGAGTGGCTCCGGGCGCGCATGCTGCCAGATGAAATACGGAGCCATTGCGTAAGTTTGCCGGTCAACCTGATACGGCATGACCAGCGGGTCGCCGGTGACTCGCCAGAAGTAGTAGCCCATGGCCGCGCCGGTGATGGCAAGAATTAAAATCAGCGGCAGTACCACGCGTCCCATCACGGTTTGGGCTGTCATTCGTTTCTGCCGTACGATCCAGACCAACATTGCCCCGGCGATCGGCAAGCTGAAAACCAGACCTTCATAGGGACGCGTGTTGGCCAATATGGCCAGGCCGACGCCCATAACCACGGCGTCGCGCAAACGTCCGTGGCGTCGTATGCGCGGCAACGCTCCCAACACCAGCGCGCCGGCCAGGGCGGTCAGCGACCCCGCGAAATAGCTGTTCATCCAGTAACTCAGGATTCCCAACCGCAACACCGCCAGCGTCGCTCCAAACAGCGCCCAAGCTGGCGGAAGCCATGCTTCTAGCATCCAGCACAACGCGGAACACATCAGCGCCGTGGCCAGCAACTGCCCGATCCAGGGATGTCCAAGCACCTGCCCGGCCGCCAGAATCAAACCTTGCGCCGGCGGATACATCGACATATAAGTCGGCTGCTGGATGATGTGAAAGCTCTCGAAGTGCTTCCACATTGGGTGCGTGGGATTCGTCAACCTTCCGTGCGCGAAAGTATCTGCGGCCAGGAGGAAACTGTATTCGTCATGCCACATGGGCTCGGGGACGCCCAGCAGCGGAATCAGAGCTACGCGAAGCGCGAGCACAGATGCACCGGTAAGTACAACCGAGAGAGTCTTGCGCCGGGCCAGGCTGGAGAAAGCTCGCGAGATGGCGCGGAAGCGGCGGGGTTCCGCGGAGCCGGAAGCTCTCTGTTGGAAAACGAATATCCACGTCACAACCGCGATCACTTGGACCGACTCAAAGATCAGCAGCAGGTTCGGCGAGAGGCGGGAGTAGATTCTAAGCAGAGCGTGCATGTCGACGGATTTCGATCAGACGACCCACTTTACGTTACTTTCCACACAGAAAAAAGACAGCAAAAAGCCCGGGACGAAATCCCGGGCTGAAATGCGAATCGCGAAATTCGGCTCTGTGAAGAGATCAGCCTGCAAACAGGCCCCTTCCCGGCTCACTTCCCCGCGGGTACCTTGTCGACGACAATGTCGAGCAAGCCATCGGCCATCTCGATCATGTCGTCGCCCACGGTGCGGTTTGTCGCGATCGCTTCCTTCAGCGGGATGGAGATGATTTTGTTGGCTCGCAATGCGGCCATAGCGCCAAATTCACCGTGATGTGCCATGTCGATCGCGCCGATGCCGTACCGCGAAGCCAGCACGCGGTCAAACGCGCTCGGGGACCCTCCGCGCTGAATGTGGCCAAGCACGACCGCACGCGTCTCGTATCCGGTGCGCCGCTCGATCTCTCGCGCCAGAATGTTGGCAATGCCGCCCAGCTTGGCGTGCCCGAACTCGTCCTTGCCCATATCCTGCAGGACGGGCGCCCCATGCGCGGAATTGGTTTCCGCCGAAAACTTTGCTCCTTCCGCCACCACCACGATAGAAAAATATTTCCCGCGTTCGTGCCGCTGCCGGATCTGGTCGGCGACCCGGTCGATATCAAATGGCCGTTCGGGGATCAGAATCACGTCCGCGCCGCCCGCGATTCCGCTGTAGAGGGCGATCCAGCCCGCATCGCGGCCCATCACCTCTACCACCATCACGCGATTGTGAGCCTCGGCGGTGGTGTGGACGCGGTCAATGGCCTCGCAAACCACGTTCACGGCCGTATCGAATCCGAACGTATAGTCCGTCCCCGCCAGGTCGTTGTCGATGGTTTTGGGAACGCCGATCACCTTCACTCCTCGCTCGTAAAGTTTCTGAGCGACCGACAGTGTGTCATCGCCTCCGATCGCGATCAGCCCATCGATTTTGTGCTTTTCGATGGTGGCAATGCAGCGGTCGAGTCCGTCGGGTTTCTTGGAGGGATTGGTGCGCGAAGTGCGCAGAATGGTGCCGCCGCGGGGCAGAATGCCGCTCACCGCGTCCAGGTCGAGAACCATGCTCTTATCTTCCACCAGGCCGCGCCAGCCCTCGAGAAAACCGACAAACTGGTCGCTATAGTGAAAAATTCCTTTGCGCACCACGGCGCGGATCACCGCATTCAGGCCGGGACAATCGCCTCCGCCGGTCAGTATGCCAATCTTCATTTTTCGCTCCTGTGCAGGTATGAGATCAGACGGAACCTTTGATGCACCCCGGGCGCAGGGTAGACCAGATCAGGCCCCCAACACGCGGTTGGCAGTCGTTCGGAAGAAACAGAGTATCACCAAAACGGCGCCCGCCAAAAGGGCGATGCTGAGGTGGGAGAGCCGCTCCGGGTTGTCCTGCGACCGAACGCGACGACTTCTTCCTCACCGTCGGCGCCGCAGAATTCTGATTGCGCCGAAGCGCAAGATTCGCCACAATGCTCGACGGAATGTCTGACTGAAGATGTCTGACCGAAAATGACGAAACCACTTTCGATTCTTACCTGGGGAGCGGTTGCCGCCGTTGGGACGCTCGCCGTTGCCGTGGTGGCGGTGCACCGCGGCGAACCCATCAATGCCCTGTGGCTTGTGGTTGCGGCCACCTGTTGCTATGCGCTGGGATATCGCTTCTACAGCCGCTTTATTGCCGTCAAGATTCTAGTGCTCGATCCTCTTCGCGCCACTCCTGCCGAGCGCCTGGAAAACGGCCGCGACTTTCTCGTCACCAATAAGTGGGTGGTGTTCGGCCACCATTTCGCCGCCATCGCCGGACCCGGCCCGCTGGTTGGGCCAGTGCTCGCCGCACAATTCGGATATCTGCCGGGCACGTTGTGGATACTGGCGGGCGCGGTGTTTGCGGGCTGCGTGCAGGATTTCGTGATCCTGCTGTTTTCCGTTCGCCGCGACGGCAAATCGCTCACGGAAATGGCCAAAGAAGAAACCGGCCGCGTCGGCGG
>Ga0209380_10002306_pt1 | contig 12331 bp, 7 predicted proteins | sample HubBroMetageWFT6_FD_188347 | JGI IMG/M metagenome (GOLD analysis project Ga0209380, IMG submission 188347) | Warmed and freeze-thawed soil microbial communities from the Hubbard Brook experimental Forest, New Hampshire - Hubbard Brook CCASE Soil... | ecosystem: Environmental > Terrestrial > Soil...
ACAGGGACCCTGGAGCTGCCGGAGTTGACGCTGGCGATCAAGAGATCGAATGGACTGCTGCTGGTGGATGGATGCTCGCACGCGGGGATCGAAGCGATTCTGGAAGCGGCAAGCGTAGTGGATCCGAGGACGGAGATCGTGTTCGGGGGATTACATCTGGTGACGACGCCGGTCGTGGAGATTGATGCGTTGGTGGAGAATTTGAAGACGAAGTGGAAGGTGCAAAGGATTGCGCCGGGACACTGCACAGGAGAGCCTGCGTTTGCGCGATTGAAGAAGGCGTACGGGGAGAGCGATTTGTATGCGGGTTTGGGAAGGACGGTCGAACTCAAGTAAACGAGACGCACATGATCACCAATAAAGCTAGATCCAAAGTCCCGATTAACGCGCTCACCGGACAGGCGGGTACTCGTCCATTTCTTCTCTGATAGATGGGCACAATGCGCATCGTCTTTTAGAAGTATGCGTCGACGTAATTTTTCTCACGAGCGCTGCAAAACCTCCATTCTGTTGTATCCTTTCGAGGGTCAGCGATCCGATGTCTAAGTTAATGTTGAGTAGTACGGCCGTTCGCAGTCTTTGCCTGAATCTAGCAGTCTGCACGGCTTGGCTGTCCGCTTCGTTCGCTCAGGTCACCATTTCCACCAGTCGCGTGGATAATGTCCGCGACGGCGCCAACACACAGGAAACTCTGCTGACTCCTGCCAATGTCAACAAGAACGGCTTCGGCCACCTGTTCAGCGCCCCGGTTGACTATGTCGTGATGGGGCAGCCCCTGTACGTCCCCAATGTGACCATCTCGGGCACAGTCCACAACGTCATTTACGTTGCGACGCAGGCCGACTCGGTCTATGCGATCGACGCCGCGGCCGGAACTCAGCTCTGGTGGGTCAACTTCACGAACCCCGCCGCAGGAATCGTCACCGCTCAAACCGCGAATGGCACCCTGCCCTGCGGCACGGGTTATGGTTATGACCAGGAAGGGATCATCGGAACGCCGGTTATCGACACCCATAACAGCACCATGTATCTCGTGGCGAAGACTGTAGTCAACGGCACGGTCGAACATAACCTGCACGCTCTCGACATCGCCACCGGCAATGATCTTCCGGGCAGCCCGGTTCCAATCGTCGCGCAAACAACTTATGGGAAGAAAGTCACCAATTTCACCAGCCTGCACGAGAAAAACCGGCCCGGCCTCCTGCTGCTGAACGGCGTCATCTACGCCGCATTCGGCTCCAATGGCTGCAACGACGACAGCAGCGGCTGGGTGCTCTCCTACGACGAAAATACTTTGGCGCAACTCGCCATCTTCAACACCTCGCCCGATCACGGACTAACTTCGATCTGGCAAACCGGCACCGGCATTGCCGCCGACGAAGATAACAACATCTATGTAGAAACGGCCGAGTCCTGCGATACGTGTTACGACATTCCGCAAGGTGCGACTTACAGCAACACCGTGCTGAAGCTTACTCCCGATCTGACTGTCGCCGATTATTTCACGCCGTTCGACGTGCAATTTCTTAACAGCAACGACGAAGACTTGAGCTCCACTGGGGTTCTGATCCTTCCCGATCAAGACGGCACCTATCCTCACGAGCTGGTCGCCGGCGGCAAGCAGGGTTTCGTATATCTTCTCGATCGCGATGACCTCGGAGAGTTTCACCAAACCTACGATCAAGACATAGAAGAATTTTCTCTGATTCCGGGAGAACAAACCGGCCAGGTCAAGGACGTCTTATTCAGCTCTCCTGCCTTTTGGAATAACACGGTTTACTTCGCGCCGGATGACTCTCCCGTCTTAGCCTATCCTTTGTCGAACGGATCGCTCGGCACTCCCGCCACGACTGCCGCGAGTTATACCGGCTCTCACTCTCCATCCATTTCTGCCAATGGCATCACCAACGGAATTCTCTGGGACCTCACGGGCGGGAATCTCTATGCCTTCAACGCCACCAGCTTGCAGATGCTCTACGTCTCCAATCAGGTCAAGGCGCGCGACCAACTGCCAACGCTCGGCCATTTCGTCACCCCGACCGTCGCCAATGGCCGCGTATATGTAGGAACAGAAAACACTCTAGCGGCCTACGGATTGTTCCAGGCGCTCAACATCACTGGCGGCGTTGGGCAGGCGGCTACGGTAGGCACCCCGCTAACCTATCCCATTCAGATTCAGGCCGACGACCCATACTCCGGAAACCCAGACGTTGGCGTCACCATTAACTTCAGCGACGGCTGCGTCAAAAGCGGGAAAAACACCTGTGGCACATTCAATCCGCCGTCCGCCATAACCGACGCCCACGGCAATGCCTCCACCACTTACACCGTTCCGGAAAAAGCGGGCACTTATACGCTTACGGTTTCGGGCACCGGTTCCGGCATAACGTTCGCCAACGCCACTACCACCGCCACGGCTACGGCCGCCGCGGCCACGCACATGATTGTCTTCAAAGGATCGCGACAGACTGGTGATGAAGGAACAACTCTCCCTAATCCTTTGGTCGCCCAGGCGGAGGACGTCTACGATAACGGCGTCTCCGGCGTGACGATTAATTTTGCGGCCAACAACGCTGCGATCCCAAGCCAGCCGACCGTGGTCAGCGGCGCCAACGGGCTGGCATCCATTAGCCTCCAGTTACCAGATACGGCCTGCAAGGTCACAGTCACCGCCAGTTCTACCGGATTCAAGAACATCGTGTTTACCGAATTCTCTGTGGCCGGTGCCGCAGCCGAGCGACAATAGCGCCAGCGTCTCCGCCGGCTACCCGGAGCTCCGCATCTACGCCGCTAAAAGTGTAGGTACCACCGAGCCTTACCGAGCCTTTTCGCTGATTGACTTCCCCTGGGTTTCGCGGGAAACTCGCTCTGAGCCTGCGTCTCCCCCCATGCGGCAGGCGGCCTGAGGCCATGGTGTTCCCGCAGCCTATGTCGAGGTCCGAGTTCGGCCCTGACGATTCGCGTGTTGACGATTCCCGAGTTGATGATTCGTCCCCGCCCGACCCGACCCGTATCCTCGAGCAGCATCTCCTCGCCGGCTTCCCGCCCGACCTCGCTCTCGACCTAGTGCTCAACGAAGTGGTCGTCCACGCCGTCGAGGCCACCCATGCCGTCGCCGGCGCGCTCGCGCTGATGCGCGACGGGCAAATGGTCTGCCGCGCCGCCACCGGGCAGCTCGCTCCCGACCTCGGCATCCCTCTCAACGCGCACGATGGGCTATCCGGCGCCTGCCTTGAAACTCGCCAGCCACAGCTTTCCGTCGACACGGAATTTGATCCGCGCGTCGATCCGGCCGTCTCGCGCCGCCTCGGCATCCGTTCCATCCTCATCGTTCCGGTCTTCGAAGGCAGTGCGAAGAACGCTCAATTTGCCGGCCTGCTCGAAGTTTTCTCCATGTCCCCCGCCGCCTTTTCGCACAATGACCAGGTATTGCTCGAAGGCTTCGCCGCAGAATGTGCTCGGATCCGTCAAGCTGCCGGCGAACTCAGCCGGCGGAAACCGGCGGTCGCAGCCATTCCTCCCGAACTGCTTCCGCCCGACGCCGCCATACCGGCGGTCGGCGTGGCCAGCCCGCCACAGGCAATCCGCCCAGCCTATGAGGCGTGGACACTTGCCCTGGGAGGCCTCGCGATCCTCACGACTGTCGCCGTCAGCTTTCTTATGGGCACGCGCATCGGATGGCTGCGGTACGCCCCGCCTCATGCCCAAACCGCGCCACCTGTCTCACCCCAGCCGGGCGAACCGGGTGCAGCCGGCAATGCAAATTCGCCATCCGGAAAGGTATCGCTGGGAAGAACGGCAACGAAGGCTCGGGAGGAATCGCCCGCGCGGGCGGCCAAGCAGGCGCACTCGGCACCGGCGGCTGAGCCAATTTCCGACGAACTCGTCGTCTACGAAAAAGGAAAAGTTATTTTCCGCATGAAGCCCGCGCCCGCCAAGGCGGACTCGCCGAAGCAACAGGCGGCCAAGCCCAATTCAGTGACGTCAGATTCCACTACACCGGACAGCAACCGAATCGTAAAAGCATCGTCCACGACCAAGCTCGGCACCTCCGCCAGCGTCTGGCTCTCGGCTACGCAGGCCGAAAAACTTCTTCTCAGCCGCACCGAACCTCTCTATCCCGCGGAAGCGCTGGCCGCGCACCGGGCCGGCAATGTGGTCCTGGAAGTTCAGGTGGCCGCAGACGGCACCGTGTCGAGCATCCGCACCTTGAGCGGCGATCCCTTGCTGGCAAGCGCCGCCACCGAAGCCGTCCGCAACTGGCGCTATCAACCCTATCGCCGCCATGATCACGCCGCGCAGTTTCAGACGGACGTAACTCTGACCTTCAACCTTCCCAACTAAGTAGCTTCGCAGTTGCCGCCGCTGCCCACTTCGCTTACTGTTGAATCTGGAAGGTCATAGCAACGTTGGCGGTGACGCTGATCTTCCCCAGCGAAATGGTGCCCTTAGCGCTGCCATCGCTTCTGCCCCCCATGTCTTGAACCGCGTTCTGCGAGGAAGACAATGCCATGCCGTAGGGGTAGCCGTATCCGTTCCAGGCGAGATAGGAGGATCCCCCGCCGTAGGAATAACTGCTCAGCGAAAGCGGCTTGCCAACCTTCAGTCCGGCCGCCTCAGCCAGTCCTTTGGCCTTTTCGACCGCGGCTTTTGCCGCCATCGAGCGAGCTTCGTCCCGGTACTTGCGAAGTTCGGTGGTTCGGAATTCGATTCCGCCGAGGTGATTAGCACCGGCCAGTAGACCCGCATCCAGCAAGTCTTCGAACTTGGCGACCTTTTTCAGAACTGCCTGTACTTGTTTGCTAACCACGTAATAGTCGATCATGCTGCCCTGGTTAGCGACGTAAATGATATCCACGTGGAAGTAGTCGGTCTGGATGTCACTGGCGTCTACGCCGACGCTCTTGATAGCCGAGATTAGCCTTTTAACACTAGCGTTGTTTTGCGCGACGGCAGCCGAAATGTCCTTGCCACGGTTTTCCACCCCGAAGAAGACACTCACTTCGTCCGGGACCACTTTGACTTCCGCATCGCCGGTTACCTGGATCTCATGCATTTGGGCATAACCGGAAGACACGGTCAGAAAAATAAGCAACACCGTAGATCGCATACCTCGCCTCCAACAAAACTGTCACTTACTCCCTTGCCATTTGCTTCCGCTACAGGCGAAACTGATTTCATGGCTATCAGTCCAGGGGTTGTGACAAACCGATGAGAGTATTGGCAACCTTTCTATTGTCGGCAAGTGACACAGGTCACTTCCCTGCCCCCAGTGTGCCTGAGATCGCCTTTCTGGGACGATCGAATGTGGGGAAATCGAGCGTGATCAATTCGCTGCTGGGCACGAAGGTAGCGCGCACCAGCAACACTCCAGGACGCACGCGCAGCATCAACTTTTATGAGGTGCGCAAGGCCGGGCAACCGCGACCCGAATTGCGCTTCGCCGACCTGCCCGGATACGGTTACGCGAAGGTCTCGCGCACGATCGCCGAAGACTGGGCACGCTTTGTCGATCCCTATCTTCACCAGCGGTCGAGTCTGGCGTTGTGTCTGGCGCTGGTCGATTCGAACATTCCTCCACAGGAAAGCGACGCGCAGTTGCTGGAATTTCTGGCAGCCAAAGGGCGTCCGCATGTAATCGTCGCCACCAAGTGTGACCGGCTGTCGGGCAACCAGGTGCGGCAGGCAATGGACGCGCTGGGACGAGCCTATGGCGGCGTCCCGATCATTGCTTTTTCGGCCAAGACCGGCTTTGGCAAGGAAGAACTCTGGCAACGGATTCGCGCGGCTGCGGCAAATTTTCAGGCAGCTTAATGAACCGTAGCGTAGCGCCGCATCTTGCCGGCTGTCTGGAGGTACGAGAGTGAACCCGGTGCTCATCGTTCGGCATATGCATCCACTCCCCGCCACGGTTCGCGCCACCTAATCCATTTCTTGGGGATGGGATCGGCTTTACCGAAGTCACATCGAAGAACACCAGCGCCTGCAGCAATTGCTCGCCGCGCTGGCGGGCAACCATCTACGAACCCATTTCAACGCATGACCGAAGTCCCGATCCGGGGTAATCGAGTACCCCACGGTCCAATGTTTGTCAGGATCGTTCGAAGCGCCTTCTCGCATGCAGCTAAGGCTTCCGGCGTATAACTAATCGGGGATTCGTGAACTCAGGAGATGCCATTGGAAGTGTTACTCCAAAGCCCATATTTACAGCAACAGTAAATATTCGCCTTAGAGTGTATTTGGCTTTATATCAATACCTTAGCGCCTAGGACTACCGCGGTGTTGGTTCGCACGGCGCCGCGGCGAATCCTCCAACACACCAGCCGCAAATCTTCCACACACACTCTCGACGACTTCCTCCGCCGCCGTCCGCCTTACCCCACTCCCGCTGAGATTCCTTTCCCACAACACTGCATCACGTCGACGTTGACATAATCACTCCAGCACGACGACTGCGACGACCATGAGCACTGCCGCCACCACCATCATGGTCACCGCCATGGCCATGGCCACGACAATCACCATCACCAACTCACGACCCCTCTCCGCAAGGGGCCCATGCCAGAGCTAAAGTTGGACGAGCGGCCCGTCCATCCGAGCGAGCAGTTGCATGCAACGTGAGTGTCGGAGCGAGGAATGTTATGGAGACAAACAATCGACTAGCTCTGGCGATAAACCTAACGCAAACGTAGTGCAGAAACAAAAAAATTGTTGAACTCAACGTCATTGGGGCTAATGGGCTTACAGATTCTTCAGACAGTTGTCTGTAGAATCGCTGCCTCCGGCGATGTCGGCTTGGCACTGTCAGAGCCCCATCACAGCGCCTCCAGGTAGGGGCGAATGACATTGTTAACTCGGCGGACTTTGGCGTGGCGGTAGATTTCGTTTACGCTGGCTTTCCTTTGGCGAAGGCAATCCTTTAGAGCTTCGATTGCGACATCATGTCCGATTTTGTTCCTGAACTTAAGACAGTCGTCGACGGTTTTCGCGGGCGAATCCACGTGGACAGGGACGCCGTCGATGTGATGGGTTTCGATTCCTTTCGTCAGCCCCGGGCTGGACAGTCGTACGATCCTAAGTGAAGGCGAAGCGACGGCAGGCGTTCCTGCCCCTTTTCGGGAGAGCGATCCAAGCCGAAGCGGGACTCTGAGTCGTGGTCTCGTGAAAGGCAAGGTCTGAAAGCAGGCAAATAGCAGCTTTCGGCACACGCTTCGCAACTTCGGCGTAAGAGTGGTGTTCGGTCACGGTCACGTGGGCGTCGGCAAGTGTGTGGATTCCACGTGCAGGCCGATTGAGCTTGCCTTGCCGTGGCCGCGGCCGATTTACCCCGCACTCTTCGACGCGCTCACGGCGTTCTATCAGAAACAACAGCTGCTTTCGCGCGAAGAGTTTTACCAGATCGCCAAACGAGTTCGCCGGTCCTGATCTTTCGTCCATAAGAATCGCACCGGCTGGCGGACCGTTTGGCGGGCTCCGGACGCTTGGCTCCGGAGCAATGATTACTCTGGTGACTAGCTGCCGCGCCCCGCACTGAATTCATCCTTTATCATTAAAAGCCTATGGCTAAATTTCTGGTCACAGGCGCTGCCGGCTTCATTGGGTCATCGCTGGTGCGCGCTCTGCTGGAACGCGGCGACGAAGTCCGAGGTATCGACAACTTTTCTACCGGCCGGCGCGAAAATCTCACCGAGGTGCTCAAGAATATCGACTTCCGCGAAGCGGACCTGCTCGATCTGAACGCCATGCACAAGGCGTGCGCAGGCATCGATTACGTGCTGCACGAAGCAGCCATCCCCTCGGTACCGAAATCCGTCCTCGACCCGATCGGCAGCAATCGCGCCAATATCGACGGCACGGTCAATCTTCTCGTCGCGGCCCGCGACGCAAAAGTCAAACGCGTCGTCTATGCGGCATCATCTTCGGCTTATGGCGATACGCCGACGCTTCCGAAGCATGAGGCGATGACGCCCATTCCGATTTCGCCCTATGCCGTAGCCAAGCTGGCCAGCGAACTTTACATGATTTCGTTTTTCCGCTGCTATGGCCTCGAGACCGTCTGCCTCCGCTACTTCAATATCTTCGGCCCACGCCAAGATCCTTCTTCGCCCTACTCGGGCGTCCTCGCGAAATTCAGCATGCAGATGTTGCGCGGCGAACCGCCGACAATCTTCGGCGATGGCGAAACCAGCCGCGATTTCACCTACATCGACAACGCCGTCTCCGCCAATCTGCTCGCCTGCTCAGCGCCCGCCTCCGAGTGTGCCGGACGCGTCTTCAACTGCGCCACCGGACGCCGCATCACCCTCAACGAAACTCTCGCCGCCTTGAAACCACTGACTGGCTATAAGGGCGAGATCAAGTATGCTCCCGAGCGCACCGGGGACATCAAGCACTCTCTCGCCGACATCACGCTGGCGCAAAAGCAACTTGGATACAAGGTTCTGGTCAACTTCGAAGACGGCCTGCGCCGGACGGTGGAGTGGTATAAGAATGAGCGCCAGCCGGTCGTCGCCTGAGCGCCGCCTGACGTGTGTGTCCGTTTGCGGTAGCGATGCTATGACGGTCGCGGAACGTTCGTGATTGCCTCCGCTTCGGACTTCATCTCGGTTGACCTTTGCCAAAGGATGAGTTGCTTCAGGTCGGAGCGAAACGGCCCGTAGGCGCAGAAAGTCTTCTCGTCAAACAGCCGCTTGGCGCCGCAACTCAAGCACACCTGATACGAATATCCCTGCTCGCCAACCGGCCAGCTCATCCGGCTGTGCCAGCACCCTCGAAAGGCCATAGCGGCTGCCCCCGCCAAGGTCGTGGCCACTACTCCCGGCCACCACCAACTGGATTTCTTGCTTGCGTGTACTTTTTCTCGCTCCACTAAGTCGGTCATCAATTTCACAACCTGATTCCTTCGGCGCGCTTTCTCAAGATAGGACAAATCGCTGTGCGGGGCAAAATCTTAAGGGTCGTGGCTCCGGAAGCCGCACTCCAGCCGATTCAGCCCGGCAATCCGCAGGACATACCCGTGCACACCGGTCGGACATGTACTACCGGACATTGCGATACCCACCCAATGACTATTACGCTCGAACTTGGCGGCCCCGTCGAACCAAGGCTGGCAATGAGCCTGGTTTCGAATCAGAGCTTACGATAAGAGAATTCAGAAAAGCAGCGTTAAATTTGGGTTTCTAGTTGCCGACCGTGCGAGCACGAGTGCCGTTAAACCTTGAATGAGTGCCTATCCCACAACCGCCGATCCGGCCCGAATCGATAGCGAAGCGTCGGATCCCGGCTCTCCGCTGCAGCAGGGCAACCTCGTCCTCGAATCGATCGCGCGCCGGGAGGCCATGCGCGCGCTCCTCGCCTTCTCCGAACTCCATGAACAGATCTGCAATCGCCGCGCCACCAGGCAGGAAGCCGATCGCGACCTCTTCGAGACCGAGCGCTTCATCCTCGACGAAGTATTGCAACTGATTTGCGATCGCGTGCAGGCCATCACCCACGCTGATGCCGTCGTGATCGCACTGGCGGAAAAATCAGCCGCAGCGCCACCAAGAAATTCGCGCCAGGCCATTCCGCAGTTAGCCTGCCGCGCCGCCGCCGGCCCGCTCGCCGTCATGCGCGGAGTCCACCTCATCGCCGAATCCGACTTCCTGCAAGACGCCCTCGACACCGGACGCATTCTCCGTTGCGACGATGGCGAAATCGATGCCCGCGTCGCGCTCGACTTCGCGCACGCCCTCGGCGCCCGCTCCACCGTGCTCGTTCCCCTCCGCGGGCGCCACGAGCAACTCGGCGTCCTGCAAGCCTTTTCGCGCGCTCCCTGGGCCTTCGCCGATCAAGATGTTCGCTGCTTCGACCTCTTCGCCGAGCTCGTCCTCTCCGCGCTCAAGCCCGAAGATGAAGACCGCCGCATTCACTGGCTTTCCGACGTGGCCGATGAAGTCCTGCAAGCGAAGCATCCCGCAACCCAGGCCGTTGTGGCGTTGGCGGAAAGTGAAATCGCCGAAGTCGAGCCCGTCATAATTCCGGAGACGGCACCCGCCGCGCCGCCTCCTGCAACGATCGAAGGGCCGTTCTTTCACGCTCCGCTCACAAACCGCTCGCTCTCCGTTCCGGCAGCGCCGACGCCAGAAGAGCCGGCGCTCGTTCCCGCGCCCGCCGATGAGCTACTGCAAACCTCCAACTGGCTGCTCGCGTCAGAGACTCCGACCGAGGAAACCACATCGGAATTCGCTTCCGAACTTTCTCCGGAATTCGCGCCTGAAATTACCTCAGACATCGCCGACGACTCCTACCGGAGCACCGATCTCGCAACTCCGAAAGAGCCACGACGCCTCCTAGCCTTCCTACCTCACCTGCCTCTCCCCGGCAGTTCGCTCCCCGGCCTGAGCATGGTCCTAGCCCTCGTCATCATCGCCGCGCTTTTCTCCGCCGGAGCCTGGTGGGGCCTCGAAAATCGCGGAGTCACCGCTGTCAAAGCTGTCGCCGGCAAGGTTGATTCCTTACCCGCGTCCGTCACTGCACCACCTGCGCCTGCGAGCGTCATCTCGCCCGTCGCCGATAATCTGCTGACTCCGGCTAAGCTCGATCCCGATTCAGCTACGCTCACCGCTGTGCCCGACAGCAAGCTCGCGGCGCTGCCCAAGGTCACCGGGCTGCGTCACTGGTCGTCGTCGATGGGCAGCACCGTCGTCATTGACATGGAAGATCAGGTTCCCTACGAAGTGCATCGCCTCATGTCTCCCGAACGTATCTACTTCGACTTGCACGACACGGCGCTTGCTCCTGGCCTCGATGGCAAAACGATGGACGTAGGCGATGCTTCGCTGACTCGCGTGCGCATCGCGCAGCCCGTTGCGGGCGTGACCCGCATCGTCCTCGACACCAAAGATGGATCGAACTTCTCCGTCAGCATGGAGTCGAATCCTTATCGCCTGGTGGTCGAGCTGCGCGGCAGCGGGAGAACCCTGATGGCGAAGCAACTTGCTCCGAAAGCTGCGACGCCAAAGTTGACGCCCGCAAATACGACGCAAGCCCCGCCAAATAACGCTCCCGCCGCGGCTTTGGCGCTCAATACGCCGGATCAGCCTCTACCTGCCAAGACCGGCAAATTCCGCATTGTGCTTGACGCTGGCCACGGCGGATGGGATCTCGGAACGGTCGGTCGCCAAGGAGTTGTCGAGAAGGATCTCGTGCTTGACGTAGCCGAGCGGCTCGGCAAGTTGCTCGAATCGCGGCTTGGCTCTGAAGTCGTGTTCACGCGCACCGACGACACTTATCTGCCGCTTGAGCAGCGCGCGGATATCGCCAACCAGGCGCAGGCCGATCTCTTTGTCTCCGTCCACGCCAACTACAGCACCTCCGCAGAGGCGCGCGGAGTCGAGACTTATTACTCGAATCTGTTTTCCGCTCCGGGCTCGCGCGAAATCGAAAAGCACGACGACGGAAGCTTCGCGAAGCTCACGCCTGTGTCGCTCTCCGCCGGAGCGCTACACGAAAAGATCGCCGAATCGGCGCGTCTCGCAGCCAGCGTACAGCGCGCGCTCTACTCCACGCTGTCGGCGTCGAATCCTGGCATTCGCAATCGCGGCATTAAAGAGAAGCCTTTTGTCGTGCTGACCGGGACGACGATGCCCGCCATTCTTTCCGAAATTTCTTTTGTCAGCAGTCCGGCGGACGAGCGCAACCTGCAAAACCCCGCCTACCGCCAGGAAATCGCCGAAGCTCTCTATCAAGGCATATCCCGCTACGAGCAAGCCGCGCCGCACGCCAAAGTAGCCCAGCTGCGAACGGCCGCCGCGCGGCAGTAAGCCGGGTGGCCGGTCCTATCCACTCCGCCTCTTTTGTTGTGGACGTGCGGATCGCTTACGGAGCGCTCGGTTGGGCGTTGCGCAGGGCGTCTTCCAGGGGCTGATTGCTGGGCATGTTTTTTTCGAGGACCCGCCAGCCGTTGTCGTAGCTGCGGAAGGCTACGGTGGAGCGGTAGTGGACTCCGCTGTCGTAGAGGGCTGCTCCCACCGGATTGATGGCGACCCAGCGCCAGGTGAATTCGACGTCGGCAAAGTTGCCGCCCTTGCTGATTCCGGCGATGCCGAGCAGTTCGCGGCGGGCGGCCTGGATGCCGATCGGCCCATTGTTCGGCAGGGCGGTCGCAATCAGCGGGCGAATCGCGTCGACTCCCAGGGGCGTGAGGACTACGTCCCAGCAGGGCGGAGGCTCGACGTCGGCGGGACATTTCTCTTCGGTCGCTTGAATCCATCCGCGGCGCTGGAGGACCAAGGATTCGGGGGATGAGAAATCCTTGTTGGAGACGATGCCCTGGCGCAGCCAGAACATT
>Ga0209380_10002308_pt1 | contig 12322 bp, 16 predicted proteins | sample HubBroMetageWFT6_FD_188347 | JGI IMG/M metagenome (GOLD analysis project Ga0209380, IMG submission 188347) | Warmed and freeze-thawed soil microbial communities from the Hubbard Brook experimental Forest, New Hampshire - Hubbard Brook CCASE Soil... | ecosystem: Environmental > Terrestrial >...
CGAAGGCTTAAGAGCGTCGCGGGACGTCGGTTCGCGCTTAATCTTGTTTGGATTGAGCACCTCGGCGCGTGAAGTGTTGCAGCTTTCGCGTCTGCTAAAGATTTTTGAGATTTACGACAACGAAGAGCAAGCGCTGGCGGGCTAAGAATTTTTGGTTCAGGGCGGCTGATTTTCTGGGAATTTCAGAGAATTGAGCTAGAGAATAGAGATGCAATTCGTGTCACAAATTGGCGGCAGCGTGACGAATGGCCTGGCGTACGTCGGTTCTCTGGCCACGCTTGGGGGCCGCGCGGCCTATTACACCTTCGTGGGACCGTTCCAGGGCAAGCCGCTGCGTCTGCAGCGCGCCGTATCGCAGGCCATGGACGTGGGCGTCCGGGCTTTACCGATTCTCTCTCTGATTACATTTTTTATAGGATTGATTCTCGCGCTCCAGAGCGCGTACGAACTCCGGCGGTTTGGAGCGATGAACTATGTCGCCACGGCCGTCGCGATTTCGATGTCGCGGGAACTTGGGCCGCTTATCACGGCCATCGTCGTGATCGGCCGTTCCGGCTCGGCCTTCGCGGCGGAAATCGGCACCATGAAGGTCACGGAGGAGATCGATGCACTGGAAACGATGGCTATCAGTCCCATCCGTTTCTTGGTCACGCCGAAATTTCTGGCCATGATTGTGATGCTACCTTGTCTCACGATCTGGGCCAACGCGATGGGCATTCTGGGTGGATCGCTGTTTGGCGTCGCCCAGGCAGATTTTACGTTTGTCCGTTATATCCAAGCCTCGCTGGATTCTCTTTTCCTGCGCGATATCACGACCGGACTGGTCAAGAGTGTGATGTTTGGGATTACCATAACCGCCGTGGGTTGCCAAGAGGGATTGGCGACGGGAGCGGGCGCCGAGCAGGTCGGGCGCTCGACGACCAGGGCGGTCGTGATGTCGATTTTCCTTGTAGTGCTCGTGGATTTGGTTTTTACAGGACTGTTCTTTTTCGTGAGCGGCAGTTAGGACGCGCAACCTTGCCCATGGTAACGGAAAACGCGGATTCGCTCGATACACAAGTCATGATCTCTCTGCGCGATCTGCGCGTGAGTTATGGCGAGGTCGAGATTCTGCATGGCATCACGTTTGAGGTGAAGCACGGCGAAACGCTCGTGATCCTGGGAGGCTCCGGCTCCGGGAAGAGCACGCTCTTGCGGACGCTGGTGGGTCTGGAAAAACCGAGCTCCGGAGAAATTTGGATCAAGGGCAAAAACATCGCGGCGATTTCCGACTCAGAAATGGACGAGATTCGCAAGAAGATTGGCATGTCGTTTCAGGGCGGAGCGTTGTTTGGCTCGATGAGCGTCGGCGAGAATGTGGGGTTGCCGCTGCGGGAGCACACCAAGCTCGAGGACTCAACCATCGAAATCATGGTGCGGCTCAAATTGGAGCAAGTGGGGCTGGAGGGGTTTGAGTATTACATGCCGTCGCAGCTTAGCGGTGGCATGAAGAAACGCGCCGCCGTCGCTCGCGCTCTGGCCATGGACCCGCAGATTCTTTTCTTCGATGAACCGTCGGCGGGGTTGGACCCGATTATCGCAGCCGGCATCGACCAGTTGATCCTGGAATTGAAGCAAGCGTTTCGCATGACCATTGTCGTAGTCACGCATGAATTGGCGAGCGCGTACTTGATCGCAGATCGCATGGTGCTGATCGACAAAGGCCGTGTCGTCGCCATGGGGACGACGGCGGAGATGCGCGCGAGCACGCAACCGCGCGTGCGGCAATTTCTGGATCGTGTGCCCGAACCGGAAGTGGCGGACGAATTGGATTACTTGCAGATGCTCACGCAAGCCCGCCGTTTGTGATGAGCGTCGGCGGGGAGAAGAGGACGTGATGGCTGAAAAGCGCGACCAGGTTTTCGTGGGGCTGTTTGTACTGATTGCTGCGGCGGTTCTGATCGGCATGGTTTTTGCCATCTCCGGGGCGTTTGGCCGCACTTCGAAGACCTATCACGCTTACTTTCCCTTCGCGGGCGGGCTGGAGCGGGGTGCGACCGTCCGCTATGCGGGAGGCCCCAAAGTGGGTCGCGTGGAGAAACTGGCGATTGACCCGCAAAATCCTGCGCGCATCGACGTAGTTTTCAGCGTGCAAACGGATCTGCCCGTCAAGACGGACAGCCATGTCAAAATCATGAGTGTCAGTCCCTTAGGAGACAATCATCTGGAGGTTCTCCCGGGCGGCGCACAAACTGCGCTCGCTCCTCCAGGTTTCTTATTGCCCTCTGACACTTACCTGGATTTTAACGTCCTTACCGCGCAGATCAATGACCTCGCTCCGCAAGCAAAGCTACTCATTCAATCGCTGAATGATCGCGCAGCAGACTTGAAAGTTACGGTCGACCGCGTCAACGAACTTTTGAGCGCCGAGAACCGAGCGAATCTTTCCGCCACGCTTGCGGGCACACGCGGCTTGATTGAAGAGAACCGTCCGCAGATAAAATCCACCATTCAGCACTTGGACAGCGTGAGCCAGAAGCTGGAGCCGCTTCTTCAGGACCTTCACAAGGACAGCGAAGAAGCCAACCAGGCGCTCACTCACTTGGACGCCGTCCTGGGGGAAAACAGTGCCGATGTGCGCCAGTCGGTGATCGAGCTTCGTCAATCCTTGACGACGCTTACGGATATTACCGGGCGGCTGGACCAAACCCTCGACGTGAACACGGAAAATATCGACGAACTCCTGGATAATTTCCGCCGCGTCTCCCAGAATCTGAAGGAATTCACGAACACGATCAAGAGGCGCCCTTACACTCTCATTCGCGCGACGAATCCGCCCGATCACAAACCGGGTGAGCAGCAATGAAGAGGGAAAATCACCAGCTTATGACGAGACGCACGGAACTGCCGCGTGCCCGCCGGGAACGCCTAGTCTTTCCGACGACCATGAAAATCACTCTCTGGGTGCTGGCGCTGGCCCTGGGCTTGGCGGCGGGGTGCGGCACCGCCCGGCCAAGCAAGTATTATCAGCTCACAGTTCCCGGTAACATCGTGCCTGCGGTCGATTCAAATCCCATTCCTGTCACGCTGTTGATTGGCCGCTTAATGGGTCCCGCTCTTTACCGCGAGGACCAAATCGTTTACAGCTCCGGCGGCGAGAGCATGGGGACTTACGAATATCAACGCTGGTCTGAGCCTCCTACGGAGATGATCGCAGAAGTTATACTGCGGCAGTTCCGCGCCTCCGGCCATTATCGGGGAGTTTATACTTTGCGAAGCGCTATCCACGGAGATTTTCTTTTGCACGGGCATCTGTATGATTTCAAGGAAGTCTCAGGAAGCGCGCTCGTGGGCCGCGTCACCATGGAACTCGAGCTTCGCAACATCAAGACAGGCACCACGGTGTGGACGCACTTTTATACGCATGACGAGCCTTCGAACGGGAAAGAAGTTGGTGCGGTGGTGGCGGCCCTCAACAAAAATGTGCAGCAAGGCATAGCTGAATGCCGCGCCAGCCTCGACCAATATTTTGCGGAGCATCCGCCAGCGCAGCCCGCACCTTAGTTTGTTGGCTGGGATTTCGGGACCTTTGCTATGGCGCACTCATCCGGAGAGCCGCAGCGTCAGCAGCGTGACATCGTCCTCGAGTTTCGAGCTTCCCCGGTGAAGCTGCACGCCTTCCAGCAAAGCGGTGGAAAACTCGGCTAACCGGACTGGCCCGGGCAGGCTCGCCAGAGTCGCTTCCGCCAATTGCAGGAAGCCTCTCGGGCTCAGTTGATCGCCGTTGGGCGACCGCACTTCGGTGGCGCCATCGGAAAACGCCAAAATCATGTCACCCGACTGGAGCCGAATGCTCTGTTCGCTGTACAACTCGCCAGTGACGAAGCCGAGTGGCAGATTTTCCAAACCTTCTCCAATCTCAAGAAACCTGCTCTCACTCCCGCGCCAGAGCAGCATTCGAGGGTGAGCCGCGTACGCATAATTAAACTCTTTCGTACCGCCGTCAAATGTGCCCGTCACCACGGTTGTCAGTTGCAACGCTCCACGCGACTTCTCGGAGTCGAGAGTAAACTTGTCATTCAACGCCGCCAGCAGCCCCGCCGTGTCGCGAATATTCTGGAATTTGTGCAACAAGCGATGGACGTGCTGCGCGACTCTGCTTGCCACATACCCATGCCCCACGCAATCTGCCAATACCACCCGCGCGATGTTGTCGCTGCACGAGAATACCGCAGAAAGGTCGCCGCCACGCTTTCCACCCGACGGCACGGCGATGACGTCCGCTTCCAGCCCGGCCAACTCCAGGGAACGATGAGCTCTCTCGTTACCGGCCCAGAGCTCCATGCAGCCGAAGGGCCGCGCCGCCGACGTCGTGCACGCAACCTCTTCACGTTGGATTTTCTTGAGCTTCATCGACATATTGGATGCGCGTACTGGCCGAATCGCTACTCGGACGAGCGAAGCATCCCCAATCATCACCGTGGTTCACCGCTGTGCTCGAGGCGCAGGCTCCGGGGACGTCGAGGCCCGCGCAATTCGTCTAACTTTCCACCGGTTTATCCATAATCTCCAGCGCGCGATCGATGATCGCAAACCCCTCACGAAGTTGCTGCTTATTGATGCATAGCGGCGGATTGGTATAAAACACGTTTCCGTAGTCGTCGCCCAGGTCTTCAAGTGAGCGGACCAGATCTGGGAACTGGTTCTTCCTCAGGAGTCGAAAAGGAGAAAAGCATTTCGTAAGCGCTGGCGTCGGGATCGCCGAGAAGCGCCAGAGCACGCGTGTTTGGACAGATCTGCATAGCCGACCAGGTAGCCAACAATGTCCGCGGAATACAGCCGAGCTTCCGGATCATTCGTTGAGCAAGAATCCGACTGTGCAGAGGCAATCTTTCTCATCTTGCCAGCACGGCTCGAAATCGTGTTTGCGCCTGGTCCCCAAAGTCGTCAGGCTCCTTGATTGAAAACTCGCGGTACACTCGCGGCACACTGTGTTCCGTTCCTTCCGGTTCTTACAGGGTCTTGGTGAGCGACCCGGGCCCTGTAAATACTACCTGAGTCTCTACGCCATTTTTCTTTCACGGCGGTAACACGGGTTCAAATCCCGTCGGGGACGCCAAGTCTAATCAATGAGTTGGAGGAACAGCGACGGTTTTCCACATTTTCACAGGCACAAAAAAGGAACAGCAGAACCGCTAGATCTGTCCGTCCTGCCGTTCGACAACTGCATTCCCCAAGATTTGGCGGTTTTCTCGTAGGAACAGGTCAAGGCGCGAACGAAGGATCGAACCCAGGGTGACGAGAAGTGCCAGCAGGGAAGTGGGCATCGAAGGAGAGAATTCGGAGAACAGTATAATTCGTTCCCGCTCAGCTCTTTCCAGATTTTCGAGAGGCACAGTCGGGAACCAACTCCCCCGACAGGCTCAAGGACTGAGTGTCCAATTTTCGATGTTCAATTTGGGTACCCGTCCGAACTCTCGCGTGTTGTTCGTAACCAGCGTCACGCCAAGACCGCGGGCATGGGCCGCAATGAACAGGTCGTTCGCGCCGATCATCGTGCCAAGAGTCTTTAAGTGGGCGCGAATCTTCGCGTAATGCGGAGATGCAGCGTCAGGAAAATCGAGAACTTCGACGTATTGCAAAAAAGCATTCAGCGCGGACTCATCCTGCCGTCGCCGGGGAGACACTTCGACCCCAAACAGCAGTTGCGACTTAGTGACTACCGAGATGCAGACGTCGCTCACCGGAATTTTCTGCAAGCGCTTCAGAACCGCATCATTCGAGCGTTTCATGATGTAGGAACAAGTGTCCGTGTCCAGCATATAGCGCGGCATTACCGCTCACGCTCCTGCACCGGCAGATCTCCGATACCCTCCATGAAATCTGCTGAGGCAACGGGCCCCTCCGCAAGGTACGATGTCCAATCAAATGGCCGAGGGGACAGGACAACTTCGCTACCCTCTTTCCGTATGAATACCTCCTGCGTACGGAATTGAAACTCCTTGGGCAAGCGGACGGCTTGACTCCGGTTATTCATGAACACCTTCGCCTTGCGTTGCATGATCGCTCTCCTGGCCCCTGGCATATACACACGTATATGCCATGTTGGTACTCATGCGCCAAACTGCTTTTGCTTGACCACGACTGCCGTCCGTCGACCCTAACGCGGTCGATGCGTATTAATTGATGCGCGTTAATTAAGGATAGGAGACATGCCATTCCGCGTGCGGCAACAGGTTTTCCATCTCGTTCATTTGTAGCTGTGAATCATTTTCTTGATCCCCTGGAGAAGAGTCTCCAGTTCGAAGTCGCCATCGTGCCGCTGGCTATTGATAAAAAATGTCGGCGTGCCGTCTACGACGAAGTTCGAGAGATCCGGAACTGGTAACGGTTTATCCCAAGTTTCCTTATTTTTGATTCGAGCGTCTGCCGTGGAATTCCCAGTTTGGCGGCGGCGCCCGTGGGCCCTCCAACGACCCCCGCGGATTCGCGGAGTGCGACTTCGAGAATTTCTTTTTCGTGCTCGACTAGGTTGGCGACCAAGGGAAAAGACGGGGCAGACTTGGGAGTCACGCGGGTAAGCCAGGCTTCATCTACAAAAAAAGTCTCTTCTTCAGACAGAATCACGGCGCGTTCGACTACGTTCTGCAACTCGCGGATGTTACCCGGCCAATCGTATGCGTGGAAGAGTTCCATCGTCCTCTTGTCGATATTCCGAATCTTCTTGCCGGCTTTTTGGGCGTAGCGGTCGATTAGATATCCGACCAACAACGAAATATCACTAATGCGCTCGCGCAATGCCGGTAGTCGAATCGGAAAAACATTGAGACGATAAAACAAGTCCTGACGGAACCTGCCTTCAGCCACTGTCGAATTCAGGTCTCCGTTCGTCGCCGCTATCACCCTTACGTCAACCGAGACCGTCTGGCTCCCGCCCACTCGCTCGAATTCCCGTTCCTGGAGAACCCGGAGCAAGGCAACCTGTGTCTCTGCCGGCAATTCCCCTACTTCATCAAGGAAAATGGTTCCACCGTCAGCTGATTCGAAGCGTCCGAGACGACGCTGAACGGCGCCAGTGAACGCCCCCTTTTCGTGGCCGAACAGCTCCGACGCAATGAGCGAAGGCGAAATTGCACCGCAATTCACGCGAATGAACGCGCGGCTTGCGCGTTTGGAACGATTATGAATGGCGCGAGCAATCAACTCCTTCCCAGTTCCAGTCTCACCTAAGACCAAGACTGTGGAATCGGTAGGAGCCACCTTAGACACTTGAACCAGCACCTGACGCAGTGGCTCGGAGGAACCGACGATTTCTTCGAACATGGATGAGCGTACGATGTCTTCGCGCAGCGCCACGTTTTCGTTTCGAGTCCTGTCTTCGGCGCGCTTGCGATCATCGATGTCCGTTCCCGTCGCATACCAGCGCACCAAGCGCCCGTGTTCGTCGCGGAACGGGTTGTAACGGAGGAGGAGCCAGCGATGCTGACCGTCCTTCCGGAGCGTTCGTTGCTCGATCTCAAACGGCAGGCCGCGAGCCAAGCCTCCTTCGCGCTCCTGGCGCACCCTCTCGAGATCTTCCGGATGGAACGTTCTGGCTCGAAAATCCGAGGCAAGTACATCTTGCATGGTAAGACCGGTATAGTCGAGCATCGCTTGGTTCGCGTAGAGCGGGTGGCCCTTCGGGTCCAGGACGACAATAGTGTGGGGTATAGCGTCGGTAATCCGGCGAAGCTCCCGCTCGTCCTCAAGGAGTTTCGTCTCCGCTCTTTTTCGATCTTCGATGTCGGTGTTGCTTCCAAACCACCTGATGACGTTGCCTTCAGCGTCGAACTGTGGAACGACACGGATGAGGAACCATCGGTACTCTCCGTCATATCGCCGGATGCGGGTTTCCAGTTCGCCTGGTTTGGGAGCATCCAGCAAGGCCAGCCATTCACGAACGAGCTTGTCCAGGTTATCGGGGTGAACGACCACCTTCCAGCCCCAACCTTTCCCCTGCTCCAGGGTCAGGCCGGTGTACTCGTACCAGCGTTTGTTCAGATATTCCTTGGATCCGTCAGGGAAGCTCGTCCATAAGAACGACGGAACCGTGTCGATGACGGTCTGAAGCCGGGCAGCCTCCTGGCCGAGCTTTTCGAAAGCATCGCCCAGTTCGTGGCTTTCGACATTTTGGGTCAGCTCACTCATATTCGCTCAATCCACCGGGGCGTTAGGTCAATGTTAGCAATTCTAAGGGTCTCGGGAAACTTCCGTATCGTAGCTTGCCGGAATAGAGTCTATCTTGCAGGAATAGGTGAGTCGGAGTGCAGCCATGGATAGTCTCGAAGCGATTCAGATGTAACTGGAACGACTGACACGCTCGGAATCAGGAAAGCTCGGAATCAACCGCCTTCAGTTCAAGCCTTCGTAATCTTGCATTAAACCTTCCGGGCTCAATTCAAAAACAACCGCTCGCGGATCTCCGTCTCATTCGAACCAGGGAATTTTCTCGCCTGCCGGAGCCGACAGGCTTTTGACAGCGATAGAGATAGACGGCTTCATGCTGAATTTTCGGCTAACGCTGAAATTACAGCCTGATCTCAAATCCTAAAACCCAATAACTCAACCAAGTAGGAGTGGCAATGGGATTGCCGTTGTTGGGCGGTGTGAATCGCTTGCCAGGTCCAACATGACCTTGAAGATTGAAAAGCACTGGGACGGGCACCGCACGACTATTCGACTGATAGGCCGGATGCAGGCAGAGCATTTGGAGGGTTTAGAGAAGCTGATAGGTGAAAGCGGACCGGCAATCTCATTGGACCTGGATGAAGTGGCCTTAGTTGATGTGGAGAGTGTTCGGTTCCTTGGAGATTGTGAAGCACAAGGGGCCACGCTTCTCAACTGCTCGCCCTACATACGCGACTGGATCGGCAAAGAGCGAGGTCAAAGGAAAAAGGAATAGGTGAGCAGAATGTCTAAGAACCTAGAAGGAAAGATCGCACTCATTACGGGCGGCTCACGAGGTATCGGTGCTGCGATCGCCAAGCGTCTGGCTGCGGACGGAGCGAACGTGGCCATCACATACACCAAAGGTGCCGATGCAGCCGCGTCGCTCGTCAAGGAGATTGAACGCGCGGGCCGAAAGGCGATCGCAATTCAAGCGGACGCCGCTGATGCCGACGCCGTCGAAGCCGCCGTCGAAAAGACCGTGGCGACATTCGGCCGGCTCGACGTCCTAGTAAACAATGCCGGCACGGCCGTTCCCAAGAGGTTCGAGGAGACCACGCTTGAGGAGATGGACCGCCTGTTTGACATCAACGTGCGGGGCGTATTCGTCGCCACGCAGGCGGCGCTGAAGCACATGAAGAGCGGCGGTCGCATCATCTCGATCGGCTCGGCCGTGGGCGAGCGTGCCCTCACGCCCGGCCTCGTGCCCTACTCGGCTACGAAGGGAGCGGTCAAGATGTTCACTCAGGGCTTGTCCAGAGAAGTAGCTAGCCGCGGCATCACTGTCAACAACGTGCAGCCGGGTCCAATCGATACGGATTTGAATCCCGCGGCGGGCGAGTGGGCGATACCGCAGAAGGCGTTCACAGCACTCGACCGCTTTGGCCACGTTGATGAGGTCGCCGCGCTGGTGGCGTTTGTTGCCGGTCCGGAGTCCTCGTACATAACCGGGGCGAATCTTACCGTGGATGGCGGAATGATTGCCTGAACCGATGCACGCGGGTCGCGTTACGAATCTCGGCTAGGTTGATTGTGCAGGGACGGAGAAGGCCGCTTAGACTGCGCGAAACGCAGGGATGATGAACACGCAATACGTATCCGAGGGGAGGAAGGTGTCCAATGGCGAACGTAGTGAAGAAATACAGCATCTCTTCTGAGCTGGCACAAAAATTGGTGAATGCGGCGATGGCGAAGGCCAGAGAGATTGGCGTCAGCGAGAATGTAGCAATTCTCGACGACGGTGGCAATCTCAAGGCATTCAGCCGGATGGATGGGGCCCCGCTCCCTTCCATCGAGATGGCACAGAATAAGGCGTATACGGCCTTGTTCGGCATCTCCACGCAAGACTTTTTCAATTTTATCCAAGGCGATCCGTCACTTTTGGCCGGCATTCCCACGCTTTCGCGGATAGCGGCGTGGGGAGGAGGGTTTCCCATTAAGGTGGACGGAGAAATTATCGGGGCGATCGGGCTGAGCGGCGCGCCCACCGTTCAGAACGACGAGGATTGCGCGAGAGCCGCCCTAGCGCTCGTATCCGATGCGGTGCCGGTGGGCTGAATTGCTGAGCCGGGTTGGCATGGCCTCGAGATCAAGTGAGGGAGGAGTTGTCGGTTCACCAGTTGTTTTGATTACCTGCGCAGGGGACGGGAGCGAGCCCCGCTTCCGCCCTCAAATATTTACTCAAGAAAGTGAAAAGGAGATGTCATCGAGGGCCAAAGGAAGTGTAAGTACAGAACGTCACGCGACCTCCACTTCGCCGGAAGCCGTGCGAATTGAAGCAGTTGCTGGGCCTGTCCGCCAAACCAAAGGCACTCCCCGCTGCCGCGCGATAAGCTGGTCCGAGTCGGATTTTCGAAACCAAAGATTCGAGCTGCCATTGCCCGCAGAACTGGTGCATCGGCGGGCACAATGGCGTATTCTGGCGCGATCAGGAGGAGCAAATGAAGCACTACGTTCATGTCGGCGATGGGCGGCCTCTCAAGATTGGTAAAGACGAGCCAATGTAATGGCAAACGCCTCCGGGACTAAAGACAAACCCTCTGCGGGCGACCCGATTCCTCCCAAGTGCTCTGTCATCGAGGTGCATGTAGGCGAATTGAAGCAGTTATTCAATGCCATCGATCCTTCTCCGTTTCGCGACAAGGACCTAGACCCCAAAGCTGAGGAGTTCATTGTCGGTTGGGCCAAGGAGCTGCCTCGTGACGCGACGCTTGCTCTGGTGGTTGATCTCGACCGGGAGGCCGGGTTACCCGACGAGGCTGCCGTGCTACGCGACGCGATTCACGAGTTCTTCAGTCAACGCGCTCAAGCATACGGGCGGCGTCTGCGCGAATTGTTTCGCGTGGGCCGGACCAGCCTGGTGATCGGGCTTGTTGCTTTAGCGTCGGCGATTGCACTGGGCGATTTTCTGGCGGCTTTGATGAAGGGCAGCCGCGTTGGTGAGATCGTTCGCGAAAGTCTTACGATCGGTGGCTGGGTTTCCATGTGGCGCCCTCTCGAGATTTTCTTGTACGACTGGTGGCCAATTCGAAGTGAGGCTCGGCTTTCTGAGCGCCTTGCAGCGATGCCGGTGCGCATCAGATACGCGAACGCCACAGGTCCCGATGCGTGGAAAGAAGACTGGCCGGCGGCGTCGCCAAGAGGTGAACGGGCTAGCAGCGAGGCCCAACCACGGCCTCTAAATCAGGCAAGTTGAGCCCTTCGACAACTCAGGAATCGATTCCGCTATTTGCCATATACAATCATCCGTCGAAGATCCCATCTTCTAACACCGGTGAAACCGTGAGATGTCCGCCATTTCTCGGTCTCGCTGGCGAGTACTCGCAGGAATAGACCTGCATCAGGACTGTAATCACCTCCCGGCTGAATTGCGCACGACTGCCTCGCAAGGAAGGAGTCTCTCCTGAAGCTCTCTGCGTGGTGCTGTCCCCACTCCTCCAGAAGCGACCATAGCGGCTTAAGGCTCTTGCCAAACGGAGTTAGCCGATAGTCGACACGCTGCGGCTCGTCGGGAAAGATCTCTCGCCAGACAAGGCCATGTTCTTCAATCGTTCCACGTTGATTGTTGTCAACATTCTCCACTGCCATTCATGCGATTGGTTTCCAGAGCGCAGGCGCAAACCTCAATCCAGTGAGTTTCAATGTCCGGTGGAATCGCTTCGGGCGACAGCCACTCGCCGTCCCTCAAACAAATCATTGAAATTAAGAGGGCAAGCGTGAGCATCAATGGAGGCACACAAATCGTTCAGGACCTCTGAAAAGCGGCCCATTGGCCATCATCTCCAGCGTTCGTTTTTCCGCAGCTAATAGGGATTCCGCCTGCGATGCGGTTGTCGTATTCGGCTCTCGTTTGGATTCAGATCCGACTGGCCGCATCACGCTAGTGGCGTCACTGCGTTGTATTTTGTGGCCCATTTCGAGCTGCGATTCCGCGGAGTTCATTTCGCTTCTCTCTTTGCCATACCCGGTTCCAGCTCTGCGGCGTATTGGGAATTCCAACACCTTTCAGGTCGCAAACCGGCAACTCTTCGCTGATCTTGTAAGGGAAGGTTTGCCGGTAATTACCGGCCAATCTTCTGAATCACACCTATAGGAACTGCGAAGAAAAGTGCATGGTTCTCCAGGGGGACCTTTTCTC
>Ga0209380_10002310_pt1 | contig 12320 bp, 8 predicted proteins | sample HubBroMetageWFT6_FD_188347 | JGI IMG/M metagenome (GOLD analysis project Ga0209380, IMG submission 188347) | Warmed and freeze-thawed soil microbial communities from the Hubbard Brook experimental Forest, New Hampshire - Hubbard Brook CCASE Soil... | ecosystem: Environmental > Terrestrial > Soil...
AACACGCGATGATGAACTCGAAGGAGCGAAAGACTTCGCAGCAAAGGGTGGAAAACTCGTGCGTCTGGAATTTCCTCAAACAGAAATTCAGGCTTACGGTTACACGGCCATCCTCTATACGAAATTCGCACTTGAAACGGAGATGGGAGGCAAGCGAACGACACTTTCCGGGCGCGCCACTGAAATGTTCGTGTTCCGTCACGGCAAGTGGGTGAATGTCGGATGGCACTTGGATACTGGCAGTTAGACACTGCAGATGACTTTCGATCGATGAAGAAGAGCATTGGCAGAGCGCTTGCGCATATAGACGTTGCTGCCACACTTAGTTCGCATTCACGAAGATTTTTTCAACAGCCACAGGCATTATCACCACCTACCGTTCTTAGGGAGGACAGTACTCTCCGGCGAGGAGAATCCGGGACATCCAGTCAGCGTGGGGTAGACCCGAATGCAAGAGTTCTTGAGCTGCACTCTCCACGTCATATTCGACTCGGCGAATGGTAATGCTCTCCCCGTCAATCACCAGATACGATGCGCGTCGATCTCCGTCATAGGATTGACTGACGCTGCCTGTGTTCGCCACGGTCATTTTTGGAAGTCGGCGTATGTAGGGACGATGAATATGTCCGTAGATCGCGATATGCGCGCCAAGAGAAGCGTAGGTATTCTGCAATTCGTCGTCGGTGGCATTCTGCGTGGGAGCTCGCCACAGGTCGTTGGGGCTGGCATGAACTAAGCTAAAGCCTTCCTGGGAATACCGAAAAGGAAGTCCTTCAAGCCATCGCAAACGTTCTTCACCAATGCTTGCGAGCGTCGGCGGAATCATCTCTTGCAGTATGGCAAGAAGTGGGGCGAGCTTCGGTGCTGTGGCTGCAAATTCAGCAAGACCTTCCGGGGCCCAAAGCATCTCGTCTGTATTTCCGCGGACCCCAAGCCACCCGAGAGAGCGGACGTGATCAATAATCTCTGCCGGGCGTGCTCCGCCGAAAGCCAAATCACCGCCATGGACAACGAGATCGGGAGCAATCCACCGAAGGTCGGCAAGAACCGCCTGGAAGGCCCGGATGTTGCCGTGAGTATCCGATACGATTGCGATTCTCATTTTGTCAGTCATCTTCGCGATAGTGGCTTAGATGCAGCGCGTTACAACATTAGGCCGACGATATTTCCCCTCCGACTACCATGGATTTGGCCAGGACGACAACCCATAGACGTCATCACGATCAGCAACTTCCGCTGAGTTCCGCCCAGGGCAATCCCGCAAGTCCGCTGAGGTTTATTGCGACGCCGCGTTTTCGTGCAGGAGCACCACGTCCGATTCAACATGCGAACGCAGCACCGCCAGCTTCTTGCCATCGGGCGAGTAGTCAAAGCACTGGATAATGTCCGAACTGAAGTTTGTGAGCAGGCGGCCCGGCCCACCATCGAGCGGTTGCTTCCACAAGTTTTCCGCGCCGTTTTCCCGGATGATATAAACGATCGATTTGCCCTCGGGCGTAAAATGCGGCAGCGCTACCACCCGCGGATCGGGCTCGAGCAGCCGCGTTCTCGGCTCGGCGTCTCCGACCAAATTCACCACAGCGATTTTCATGTGCCGCCCGCCCGTCCCCCCTTTCAACGTCATAAACGTCAGCAGCTTTCCATCCCGCGAAAGACCCATGCCCGACACTCCCAAAAGCATGCCGGGCATCACCGCTTCCTTAACGATCTCGGCCTCCCCACCCGCCACGCCGATCCGCATGATCCGAGCGTTCGCGAGATCGCTGTAATAAACCCACTGACCATCGGCCGAGCAGTACGGCCCCACGTCCGCTACGCCGTGCGTCAACTGCTGCAGATTCGCACCATCCGCATCCACGCGCCAGAGATCCACCTTGCTACTCTCGGGGTGTCCCTGCCACGTAAACACCACGTATCGTCCAGGCGGACACCCTGACGCTCTGAAAATAAGGTGGTCGCGGTCAGAAAGCAGCGTAGTCGTGCCGCCATCGAGAGAAACGCGCCGCAAGTCGCCATCGAAATAAAAGCTGGTGTTATCAGCCCACGTGAAAAAGTGAGACTGTTGGCTTCGCAGGGCGGCTGGCGCGGGAAGTGTTTCGCTGAATCCTTCAGGCGACATGAGATAAAGAGCTTGGGTCGCCTTTTGTTGCACGGCCGCCAGCGTTTTTCCGTCGGACGCCAACGTGATCGTCCGATAGCTGCTTGTATCTCTGGTGATGCTGTGAAGCGCTCCGCCGGGATTTGTCACCAGCCCGATCTGCAGCTGAACAGGCGGCGGACTGCTTCCTAGCATGAAGGTAGTTAGAAGGCCGCGGCTGCTGGGCAGCCAAACGAGATCGTCCAGTTCATGGTCCTTGAACTGCGCAAATGTTCGCACCTTCGCCGAAGCCACGCCCGTCAGATGAATCTCGCTTAGCGCACCGTTCGCGTAATAGAGAAGCGAGGCGATTTGTGTGCCGTCGGGCGACCACGCGACCGTCAGCGGCTGATCCACCGCCGTGTTCCCGCTGTTCAACTCGCTTGAGTTCCGTCCATCTGAGTCCGCGATGAAAACCTTGAATTCTCCCGCTTGCGGATCGTTCGCTCTGACGAACACCATCCGGCCGCCATCGGGTGAGAAGCTGATGCCGCTATCGATGTCGTGCAGCACCATCTGAGGCGCGCCGCCCAATACCGGCGCGCGGAATAGATCGGAGCCGCCGAGGCTTCGATTCCGGAAATAGACGTAATTGCCGTCGGGCGAGAAAATCAGATCTTCGTAGGCAGCCTCGGCTGGCGGCAGCACTTGTGTGTCGCTGCTCGTGGGAACATGGTGCAGCCACAGGCTCTGTTTGCCTTTATCTTCCAACACGCTGAGCAGGTATTTGCTGTCGGGAGAAATTGCCGCCGCAATTGTCTTGCCGTTGTTTGTGACCTGCGTGATCGTGAAGTCTTGAAATGGAACCGGCGCCGCGCGGTGCATCAGCGCATATATTCCGTACGCCGCAGCGCCGGCAAGGGCGAGCGTGATAAACAATCCAGCCAGCAATCCCACCTTGTGCTGTTGAGCTGCCGCGATCACGGTGGAACTGCTCGACGTGCGTTCAGTGGCTGCGATCCCAGTCCGCGGAGTGGAACTCGCTGTCGTCGATGCGGCCGCCGCTGCGATGGGAACGCGCGCCGACGTGACGTCGCGCTTCAACCGCTGCAAGTCCGCGCGCAATTCTGCGGCGTGCTGGTATCGAAGTGCGCGATCCTTCTCGAGAGCTTTCAGAATGATGCGCTCGATCTCAGCGGGCAGCTCTGGGTTCAGCCGCGTGGGCGCCACCGCCGCCTTGTGAAGAATCGCGTCGAACATCGCCCCCGACGTGGCGCCGTAGAACGCCATCGCGCCCGTCGCCATTTCATAAACCACCGCGCCAAACGAGAAAAGATCCGACCGCGCGTCCAGATCCTCGCCCAGCGCCTGTTCGGGCGACATGTACGCCACAGTCCCCACCGCCGACCCAGGGCTGCTGAGCAGCTCGTTCTCCGAAGCGGTGGGGAGCGCCGACACGCTCATGCCGGGCGCGACTCGCAATTGCGGCAGCGTCTTCGCCAGGCCAAAATCCAGCACCTTCGCGTGCCGGCCATGGACCAGAAAAATATTTGCGGGCTTGATGTCGCGATGCACGATGCCTTTGGCATGGGCGGCCTCCAGAGCGGCTGCAACCTGAATGGTAATATCGAGCAGCCCGTCGAGCGGAATCGGCCCTTGCGCGATGCGGTGCTTCAGGGTCTCGCCGTCCAAATATTCCATCACCAGAAACGGGCGTTCCGGGTCCTCGTGAATGTCGTGAAGAATGCAGATATTCGGATGATTCAGCGACGATACAGCTCGCGCTTCGCGGCGGAATCGTTCGATTGCTTGCGAATCATTCGCCGTGTCCGGAGGCAAGAATTTCAGCGCCACTCGGCGCCCGAGCCGCGTGTCCTCGGCCTTGTACACCACACCCATGCCACCGACACCAAGTTTCTCGATGATGCGGTAGTGGGAAATCGTGCAGCCGATGATGGACGAATCCGCCACTTTGCGTGAATCTTACGCCTGCTTTCAGATAGGTGTCGAGAACAGGGTTTATCACCATCTATCTCATCCTGAGATACGTGGTGGTAAGAGGATTTCTCGACATCCCTTCAGAAGGGCACCGGTTTGACAGTCGATAGTTTTCGATTTTTCAAACTACGAAGCATTTCGTGTCAAAGAAGCTCGAACGCTGACACGACCAGTTTGCCGACACCTACTTTAGTGCCTTGCGGACGCGACTGTGTTTCACACTGTAAGTAAAATAGATCACCATTCCGATGACCAGCCACACCAACAGACGGAGCTGCGTCCAATAGGAGAGAAAAACGACGAGCGTTCCTGAAAAAACGATAGACAGTATCGGCACCAACGGAACCATAGGAGTCCTAAAAGGGCGATTCAATTCGGGATGCTTCCTTCGCATCACCCAGACTCCAGCACTCACGAGAATAAACGCCAGTAAGGTTCCCACGCTCGTCATTTCATCTAACACGTTGAGCGGGATCAAAGTGGCCAAGATGGCGACAAATACGCCCACTACAATGGAGCTAAGGTGCGGCGTTCGAAAGCGCGGATGAATCTTGCTGGCCCAGGGCCAAAGCAATCCGTCGCACGACATTGAATAAAACACACGGGACTGCGCAAGCAACATCACTAGCATCACCGTGGCAAGACCACCGAGAGCACCCAGTTCCACTAAAAAAGTAGCCCATTGGTGACCAGTCGTTCTGATTCCGACAACAACGGGGTCCGGCACGTTGAGCTGGCTGTACGGAACAAGGTGAGTTAACAAGCCAGAAACCAATATGTAAAAGACTGTACAGATGACCAGGGAGCCGAGAATCCCTAGCGGCATATCTTTCTTCGGATTCTTAGCTTCCTGGGCCGCAGTAGATACCGCGTCGAAACCAATGTAGGCGAAAAATACAACGCCTGCTCCTCGCAGAATACCCGACCAGCCGAACTCTCCTCGCACCCCTGTATTGGCCGGGATGAACGGATGCCAGTAGTTTGGCTGCCAGCCATGGGAACTCAGAAAAGCTGTCGCCAGCGCAATAAACATGCACACCACCGCGATTTTGAGCAACACAATTACGCTAGTGAAGTTGGCCGATTCTTTGATGCCAATCACCAGGATCGAAGTTATCGCGAGGATGATCAGAAACCCTATCAAGTCATACTTCAGATGCACGGCGAGGCCAAATAGTGTGAATCTTGACTCCGGCGGGGCTGGCAAGTTCAACCCGAGATCATGCATAAACGCGCGCAGATGTCCACTCCAGCCAACCGCAACAGTTGCTGCGCCAAACGCGTATTCTAGAATCAAGTCCCAGCCGATGATCCAGGCAACCAGTTCCCCCAGCGTAGCGTACGAGTAGGTATAGGCGCTTCCCGCTATGGGAATCATCGAAGCAAATTCTGCGTAGCAAAGCCCTGCGAACGCGCAAGCAATGCCCGCCAGCACAAATGAGATGATAATTGCAGGTCCCGCAAACTGCGCCGCCGCTTGGCCCGTGATCACGAAGATGCCCGCACCGATGATCGCTCCGATTCCCAGTGTCAGCAGGTTTACGGGCCCTAGGGCACGCTTGAGACTGTGCTCTCCAGTCTCTTCTGACTCTTTCATCAGCACGCTGATCGATTTTGTTGCAAACAAGGCGCTGGTCACACGACTCCTTGCCTCCCGAACGGACCTATTTTGAGTTTCCACATTGTAAGTGAGATCCTTGCTGCACACCTCAACAGCTGAATTAACTGCGGCGGGATTTCACGTAGAAAAAAAGATCGATCACTGGTCGGGGAAACGACTACCGCGTCATTTTCATCAAGGCGAGCCAGTAAAACGAAATAGTGTCGCTCAATTATTGACGCGGTGTGAGCTGTTGCCATCCTGCACCCGGGCTAGTATCGGAGTTGACCACCGTCCCTGTTCCGTTGATCCAGTAATTGTGATGCGGGCCGGTCCAAACATCGCGCTCGTTACCGAGCGGGTCAATTGTCGGCGTGATGCCGACAAGCACGTTGTCAAACGACTGCACTTGCGCGGCCTGGGTCGCTTGCCGACGCTCGAACGCATTCACCTGGTTCTGCATGGCGCGCATTTTCGCTTCAAACTGCTGCAGCTGTGCGCTGAGCGCCGCCAGCCGCTGTTTCTGCCGAGCGATTTGATACTGCGTTCCTTCGGCATCCATCTGCTTCTGATATTCCTTCCACTTCGGGCTGATAGTAAAAGTCTCGGATACATGCAAAAGAATCGCGCGCGCAGCGGCAACGTCGGACGCCGGAGCAATAAAACTCCCCATCGCGTCCACAGTCCAAATTCCCTGCAAAAGAGTCGTGTGCGCGTATAAATACGCAATTCGCGACGCGCCGCTCTCATCGCAACGATATGTGATCTGGCCATCGGACGACTGCACCACCGTAGCGTCCTGTGGAATGTAATTTTTAACCGGCGGGGCCGAATCACTCGGCTGAGGCTCGAATTTCTGGCAAAGATCTCTGAATCGCGCAAACGCATAGAGGCGCGCAAAATCCTGGCCCGAACGGTAACGCGCAATCGTAAGCTGCGCCTGCGCTCCCAGGTCTAGCGTATCGCCTTCGCGCGGGTGGTATTGGTTCGGAAGCGAATACGGCGGAATTGCAACGTCGCCAAGCCGGACGTTGCTTTTTCCATCCGGCGATTTCAGATCCATCATCGGACGCACGTCCGAAAACCCCAACCGGTAAGCGCCGCCCTTCGCTTCCCATCCCTCCGGCACTTCCGCCGTGAAGGCGTGCTCGAACGGATCTTCAAATTTCACATACGTGATTTTGGGAAGCGGCGCTGCGTGTTCTTCTGCGCAAAGCGCCGGGCTCAAGGCAGCCGCGCTCATTAGAGCGGAACAGAGGAAGAGAAACGATCGTGCACGCATTTTCGCCCCTTTCAATCCCCCCCGGTGCGGCGCGCGCTTGGTAAGGCACCGCTGCGATGCTAACTCACTGCGAAAGGTGGGATCAAGTCCCGCACTTGCAGATTTGACGGCAGCGGTTGCGGCTGTGTCTTAAGTGTCGAGAACAGGGATTATCACTAGCTATGTCAGAATGCGACGATTGTCTGTTACTGGTACTAGAAGGATTCATTCAAGAGCTACCCGCGCCGGGCGGTGCGATAACAAGAGTCCGATTGACCGCACACCATCGCTGGGAACAGATTCATGCTGAGTTCAGGAGTCATGCGCATTGCAGGCCTGCGATGATGATCAGCGCCGAGGCGACGCACCCGCGAACGAAACCGAAGAAGGGGCCGAAGTCGCGCGTGGCGGCCTGTCCCGTTATGTAAAGGCCGGTCACTGTAGTCTGAACGTTCTGATCCAGTATGGGGAAACCGCAGTCCGTTTTTAGCCGCCCAGACGCGATCTCGTCCGCCAGGTACGCCACCATTGAGAGGTCCACGCGGTAGCCCGTCGCCAGAATTATTTGGTCAACCGCCAGTAAGGCGCCCGGCTTGAGACGCGCTTCGATGCTTCCGCCTCGGGCTAGGCTCCAATTCGTGACGGTCGTATTTGGCCAGAGGCGGATGTTTCTCTTGTTGACGCGCGGCCAGAGCCATTGCTCGATCTGGAGCCGGCCCGCGCTCCAGAAACGTTTCTGAATCGCTTCCTGCTCAGCCAAATCGAGGCGCCGGAACCAGCCGGGCACGCGCAGCGTGTTTTCGATCATTGAATCGGTGAACGACCAGTCCGGAGTGCCGAACTGCGGCGTATCATGGCGAAAGACAATGTCCACCCGCTCCGCACCTGCTTCAGCGATCAGCGCAGCCCACTCGAACGCGCTCTGGCGTCCGCCGACAATCAGACAGCGCTTGTCCTTAAGCAACCGGAAATCCACGAGCGAGGCGGTGTGAGAAACTCGATCGACAGGGAGGCTCGCGGTAATTTCCTCGGGCGCGTTGACGAATGGTGCGAGGCCCGGCGTAGCCACGACGCGGCTGGCGCGAATTGTCTCGCCGCCTTCGCACTCGGCGTCGAAGTAGCCGTCCATCCTGCGCAATCGAGTGACGCACAAAGGCTGCGCGACGATGTCCTTCGACTGCCGGAACCATTCAGCGTATTCGCGAAAGATTTCAACAGGCACGGGCTGAGCATCGGCCCGTGAGATGTGTTTTTCTTCGAGAAAGTTCTTGAGCGTGTGGACTTCAGCAGCGTCAAGGTGCCATACGCTCGATGGCGGCAGTCTGAGGAAAGAGCCAGCACGTATTCTCAACAAACAGAAACTGGTCCGGACAAGAGGTTAGTTCCCGCCCGGGCCAGTTTTTTGGCAGCTACCTGATGCTAAGAGTTAGAAGCTACCAGGTGATTGTTTCCGACCAAATCTGCATGCTGGCTCCGTCGCGCGTGTCTGACCATGCGGCATGCACCACACCGTCTGGTCCCGAGACCAGCTGAGTGTAGTCGCCGAAGAAACTGCATCCAGGGAAGCCCGTGCAGGGATCGAATGCAACGTCGCTCACAGGAACCTGAACCGGGAAGGTCTTTCCTCCGTCTGTCGATTTCGCGACGAAGTACTGTACCTTCGCATTAAACGGATCGTTCCGGCTGTCGTACCAACCGACGTACACAGCTCCCGTCGGCGTTGCGGTCGCCCACGCGAAGAAGTGCTCTTTCAGGTCGTTGAAGGCATCACTGTTGACGCGGACCACGTTCGACGCCCCGGTCTTTACAGAGATGCTCGCGAGATACACGCTCGGTGAGCCCTCGAGCTTGCCTCCAGCCACCTGATTCGCTGAGAACGCGCAGTAGGCTTCATACCCGTGAATGCCGCATCCCGGCGCCTCGGCTCCGGAGTCGCGGAATGCCCAATTCAGGTCGAGCAGCCCATGATACACGAAGCTCGCGACCGGTTTCTTGGACACAACCCATTTACCCGCCTCCAAAGTCGACTCCCACATATTAATCGTCGGTGAATCCGTGAAATCGTCGAAGAAAATGTGTGGCGTGCCCGACGCGTCGATCACCAGGTCGGAGAACTGCGTGTTGGTCAGCGTCCCGCTTACGAGCGCCGGCGCGGAGAAAGGCTGCCCCGGACCCGGCGATTGGGATACAAGAATCGCCGAGCCAAATGCCGGGATCGTTGCGGTTCCGTCCGTGCAGGGTGAGGCGTTGCAGAAATATGTGTAGTACACGTAGCTCGTGTCTTGGTTCGGACTATTGGGATTGCTGTCTGTCGCGATGAATGGCTTATCCAAGGTTCCGGGGCAGTTGAAGGTGCCGGTGAATACGCCGTTGCATGGTTGATCGTCAATCGGTGTTGGAAGCAACGACGTATACGTGCCGTGAGAAAAGCCCTGGACCGCGTCGATTTCAGTATCCAGGTTCTCGTATAGGTTGTTTGCGTCGAAAATCAGGTTGCCGGTGATATCGGAAAGGTAGCTATTGCCGGCGCTATCGAAGGACACGCCCGGGTCGCTCTGAAAAGTGAGTGGAATAAACCCGCTGAAAGGATCGTTTCCTCCCACCATCGAATCATCCGTCCATGCCTGGCCGTTGTTTGTCGAGACATGGTAGAACTCGTGGTCGTAATTCTCGCGGAAGTCATTGGCCATTACCACCCAATTTGTCCCGGTCGAGGGGTCAATCGCGGATCCTAGTTCGGCCTTCGGCCACGGATTCCTGTCCTGATTCACTCGGACATTGTGATATTTGTTCGTAATAGCCGCAGCATTCATTGCCTCAAGCGTGTGTTTCTTCGCTGCAGCTTCGCGTAACGCTGCGGCGGCGCCTGGAGGCATCACGGCTCCGTCGCGATCAAACGGTGCCTTATGGTTTTTCTGCATCCAATGAACGTAAGAACTGAAATCCGTGAAGGGCGCTGTGCTTTGGGCGCTCGCCAATGATCCCCACAGCAGCGCAATGAGCAGCGATGTGAGGGCGATACCTAGCCCGCTAGTTGTGAACGTACCCCGGTTCTTTCCAAAATTCGAAAAGGTTCGGCTGATACCAAAAGACAACCCGAGGGACTGGTCTCTGCAGTCACCTTTCTTCATGGCATGGTCTCCTTATCTGGTGGCACGGCGTCGATCGGAAAAGGCGCACGTTCGGGAGCATGGTGCGGCGCGGATTATTCTCCGTTGACTTGTCGTTGTCAACAAGAGATGCAGCAAGGCGCTATTCTTTTTTTTGGTGGACCGGATAGCGAGCTTGAATGGGGTGCATTACCCGAAATGTAGAAGGTCTCAGGTCCGAGCACAAGCTGCAGCCCTGGCGGTTCACCGAGGTGTCGATCTCGAGTGCGTAGCGACGAAGCAGGGTGTGGAGTCCTCGCTCGGATATCTCGGTTGAGCAGAAGTACCCAGCCAGTGTTCGTCCGCTTGCGCTCGGTTGGCCCCGAATGACGTCAAGACGTGCCCGACCTGGTGAGGACTTGCGTGGAAGCGCTCGCGGTCGTACTTAAGTCTCAGGTTAACAGCGTCCGTCAAATTGCTGTTACCACACGTGGCGTCGGCACCGCACGCGTGAATGTACAAATCCAGGGTTTGCAGGACCGCAGCTTGAATGGGTGACAACGGCTCGCGATTGAAGTTTTGTTGCTGCTGGAACTGCATTGCCAGGAATCCGCGAATATTTACATCGTCAATCGGCGACGCCAGGGCTTCATATAGATCTCGCGTACGAGAATTCAGCTGTTCGGCGCCAGGAACCCTCGCGAGGCTCAGCCGACTGTAATTTTCCAGCCGATACTGCTGGCTCGTCACTCGGGATAAATCGACCCCACTGTTAACACTCGCAGCTTTGGCGCGTCTAGACATCCCACTACTGGAACCGCTGGCTACCATCCTGCTCCGGGCACGGAGGTCAATCAATGGGGAGGCGGCGGCTTGCGAGGAATCCTTTCATCGCGCGCGGCGATTTGGTAAATGAGTGACGCTGCAACAGCGGCGGATTGCTTCAGGTCGTCCTCGAGGATGTGGTCGTAGGTGTCCATATTCGTGTGAGGAGCCCGCGTGTTTTCGCCCTCCATATAGTCTCGTATCCATTGGAAGGCGGGCAGGCCCACTTCATCAAACGGAATATGATCCGTGGCCCCGATGTCGGCCATAGACAATGTAGCAGCGCCCTGATCCGTGTATGGATCGAGCAACTCGCGGAAAATCGGCCGGGCCGCCTCGTTACCTTGCAAGTACAGTCCACGAATGCGGCCGGTACCGTAGTCGAAATTGAAATAGGCGTCGAACTTTTCATATTCCGGCTTGAACTCGTAGCGCGCATGACCGGGCTGGTCCTCCGCTGCGCTCACTTTCCGTCCGAGGTGGGTGGCCACGTAAGCGTGAGAACCCAGTGTTCCCTGCTCCTCCGCGCTCCACAAACCAATGCGGACGGTGCGCCGGGGCCTCAGCTTTAGGGATTGCAGGATGCGGATAACCTCCAGCGCAGTGGCTGCGCCCGCGGCATTGTCGGTGGCGCCGGTGCCTGAGTGCCAGGAATCGATTGAGCCACCCACCATCACCACTTCGTCTTTCAGATCGGTGCCGGGAATTTCGGCGATGACGTTGTGGCTCATGGGGTCTTCATCGGAGAAACGCACGGCGATGTTCACTTCAAGCTGAACGGGAATTCCGCGGGTCACCTGGCGCACGATTCCGTTGTACTGCTCGGCGGCAACGCTGACCTGAGGCGTAACCGCCGGCTTGCTGAGATCCCAGGCGTGCGCGCGTTTTTCGAAGGGCACATCCGGTGGATAAGGTACGGTGGCGGAAGTTACGTAGACAGTCCCCGCGTCGCGATAGGACGGCTGCATGACAACTGCGGCGCCCTCGTCCTGGATCAACTGCCATTTGCGATAGTTGAGTTCTTCTGCCGACCGCTGTTCAGGCGTGAATTGGAATGGTCGAGGCTCGCCCAAAGGTCGGGCGTTGGCAAGACGTAGCAACTCTTCATCCGTTTGGCGATGCGCCGGAGGGTCGAACAGAGGATCGATGTGCCGGGCCGGCGAGAAGAGGACAATCTTTCCTTTGAGTTTGCCCTTGTATTGATCGAGGTCGGCGACAGTCTTGGCGTCGAGCAAAACGACTTCACCGCGGACCACGCCGTTCGTGCCAGGACTCCAGGCTTTTGGGTAGGCGATGAGCGGGCTGAACCGGGGCGAAAGCACATTCGCGGTGAAACCCTCCAGCGACCAGCCACGGCCAAACGGTCCCCAGGCTTCAAGATGCGCGTTCTCAAGGCCCCAGTCGCGAAGTTTGTCGCGAGCATACTCCTCAGCTCGCTTCAGGTTGGGCGAGCCCGTCAAGCGTGGGCCG
>Ga0209380_10002311_pt1 | contig 12318 bp, 8 predicted proteins | sample HubBroMetageWFT6_FD_188347 | JGI IMG/M metagenome (GOLD analysis project Ga0209380, IMG submission 188347) | Warmed and freeze-thawed soil microbial communities from the Hubbard Brook experimental Forest, New Hampshire - Hubbard Brook CCASE Soil... | ecosystem: Environmental > Terrestrial > Soil...
CGTAGCCAAGCCCAGGGCCTGCGCGGGAATCACGTCGTGGAAAATGCTTTGGCCGACGTGGAGAATGCGGTGAGCCGGGGCCTCGATGCGGGCCAGGGCGAACTCAAAAATCTTCAGCGACGGCTTATAGGCCTGTGCCTGTTGAGCGGTGATGACTTCATTAAATTCCACTTCGAGTTGGGGCCGTGTGGCTGCGAAAAGATCGTCGTCCACGTTGGACAGGATGGCCAGGCGATAGCGGCTTTTCAGCTGGCGCAGGGCCGCGACCGTGTCTGGCCAGGGCCTCCAAAGGGCCAGCGAGTCCGGCAAGGAGCGGACTTCTTCTGCCGTGGGAACGAAACCGAGTTCGTCGCCGAACTGCCGCACCACAGACTGCAGAACTTCACGATAGGGATGGAATACACCCTGCTCGGAAAGCTGCTCGAAGTTTCCGTAGAGTTCGAGAAGGGTGGCGTCGTCGATCTTCTTGCCGTGGGCGGAGAGGATGCGGTGTAGAGCGGACAAGAGTCCGGTTTCCCAGTCGATGAGGGTGCCGTAGCAGTCGAAGGTCAGGAATTCGAAGCGGTTGAAATCGAGCGTCATGGGCAAACTAGAGCGAAGCTATTCTGCGCCAGCCCCGAGCTGCCAGCGCGTTGCGTTGTTGGGAAAGTCCTTCTCGGTCCAGGCCAGCACCACGCGGGGTCGAACGCGGTACACCACTGATTCGCCTCCCGGCGGCGCAGTCATCGGCATGTTGTACTTCACGCGCGAAGCGGCATCGAGTTTCTTGAAAGTGGGCTTGTCGTTGCGATCAACTTCGCTAGCCGTTCCCTCTAGAATCACGACATCGTCGCCCGACTCCAGGTGGATCGAGATCGCCGGATTGTGAGAGAGATTGCGAGACTTGCGTGAGTCCCGCGCGGTGCCGAAATACAGCGCACCGTCTATCCAGAAACCCCATACCGGAATGGAATGAGGCCGCCCATCAGGACGAGCGGTGCAGATCCAGTAACTACGCGACTTCGCCAGGCGTGTCTCCGCGTGGCTGAATGACAGGTACTTCGCGCGGACCTTCAGGCCATACATAGGCGGCAGGTGAGGCAAGCCGGTCGCGGTAATTTGAGAAAAAGAAGAATCGGTTTTTTTCAGAGAGCCTCTCGGAGAAGTCGATTTTTTCGAAGCCTTCGCCTTTGGCATGCGGACCTCCGTTTGAGCACAGCGATTTCAAGGTTACCGCCGCGGCTCCAGACCGGGCAAGGTCAAGCCGGGCAAGGTTGGAGCTTGCTGCGGGGACGCCGTCGGTTGGGTGGTATGCGATTCCGTGTCGATGTCTTGCAACTCTTCGTCCAGTGAGGGCGGCGAGCTTTCCGCGGGCGAAGTTTTTTTCGGCGCGAGAAATTTCGCTGTGTTCAGCAAGGGACGGCCGAGAGAAGCGTTGTAACTGGTCCATGGACTTTCCAGGTCGGCTTCCCGCTCGAAGTGGGCGCGCATGGCCTCCATCTTTGAGTCCAGGTCGTCCATGTAATGCAGCACCAGCGCTTCGGGAAACATGGGCAGCTTGGGCGAGCCGAATTCGTATTGGCCGTGGTGGCTGATGATGAGGTGTTCGAGCATGGACTTGAGTTCGGGCGGAAAGCCGGATACGAGGGCGAGCTTGGCTTGCAGCATCTCAAGTTCGATCACCATGTGGCCGAGAAGCTGGCCTCGCGTGGTGTAGGAGAAGGAGCGGTTGTACGCCAACTCATGAATCTTGCCGATGTCGTGCAGAAAAGCGCCGGCGAGGAGAAGGTCGCGATTGACTTGCGGATAATTCCGGCACACCAGATCGCAGGAGCGACAAAGCGAGACCACGTGATCGAGCAGGCCGCCAATGAAGGCGTGGTGCAGGGTTTTGGCGGCGGGAGCGTTGCGATAGGCGGCGGCAATTTCAGGATCGGCCATGAAAGCTTCGAGCAATGACTGCAGATGAGGGTTTTGAATCGACGCGACGAAGCCGGCCAGGGTCTGCCAGAGCTCGTCGACGTTTTTTGTGGTTTTTGGAAGGTAGTCCGAAAAGTCGATTTCCGATTCGCCCAGCTTGCGAAGCTTGTGGATGGTGAGCTGGAAGCGGTTCTTATACTTGTTGACGAGACCCTTGATCTTGAGGAAATCGTCTTGCTCGAACGCCTCGAGAACCTCCTCGACGTTGTCCCACATTTTGGCTTCGAGCTGCCCGGTGCGGTCGCCGAGAGTCAGCGCGAGGTAGGGCTCGCCGGTTTTCTTGGGCTTGATCTGCTTGGAGACGACGACGAAGCTGGCAGTGACGATCTTGTTTTCCTGGCGGGCGCAGTCGCTGATATAGAAATCTTTCATGGAATGTATTCCACGAGTATAAGCGACTGCTGCGGGGTTCAGCGCGAAACCGTCACAGTATGCCCAGCTTTTTCTTTTTCTTCCGGTTCTGCTTGTCGAGCTTCTTGGAGTCGGGATCCTTGGGGGCGGCAGTTTCGATGGGTTGGGTCTGGTTGGCGCTGGCGCCAGTGTCCACGAAACCCGGGGAATACTTGAGGTAGGCCTCTTCGCGCAGCTTGGTGAGATAGGCGCGGAGCGCGGGTTGCAGCTTCTGGTAATAGAGGGCGTCCTGGATGTGCGGCTCGGCCGTTTTCAAGGGGGGGATTCCGGCTTCCTGATGTTCCATGACTTTCAGGATCACGTAACCCTGCTTGGTGCGGATGACGCCGGAAACCTCCCCCGGTTTCATGGCGAAGGTTTTGTCTTCCAATTCTTTGGCGAGCTGGCCACGTTTGAAGACGCCGAGCTGGCCCCCGTCGGCAGCCGATGCGCCGTCGGAATATTTCTTCGCGATGTCTTCAAAGGAGGCGCCTTTCTGAATCTGTGCGAGCAGGTCGTTGGCCTTGGCTTCGGCTGTCGCAAGAGCGGCACTGTCGGCGGCCTGGTGGGCGGCGTCATCGGCAGCTTTCTGGGCCGCGGGGTCAGCCGGAGCAGCGCCTGGGTCGGCGGTTGCCGGCGCCTGGGTTTGGGCGGCCTTGTCAGGTAGCTTGGCCGGAGAGACCATGATCTCACTCAGCCGGATCTCCTCCGGCATTTGCATTTCGGCTTTGTGCTCGTCGTAGAACTGCTGTATCTCATCTTTGGTGATGCTGAGGTGGCCGCCAACTTCTTCCCCGATTACCTTCTGCGTGACGATCTGGTTCCGCATGTTCTGCTTGAAATCTTCGTAGGAAATTCCCTGCGAAGCCGCAGCCTTCTCCAGTTCTTCCATGCTGTCAAGCTTCATCTCTTTACGCATCTGGTCGAGGCGCTTGATCAGCTCGGTGTCCCCGTTGATGCTGAGGTCCTTGCCCTTCTCGATGAGAAGCTGCTGGTCGATAAGATCGCGGAGGATGTCTTTTTCCTTCTCGGTGAAGCACTTATCGGGGTTCGCCGCATCCTGAGTCTTACATTCGTCCTTGAGCGTGTCCTTGCTGCGATCGAATTCCGAACGGGTAATAATCTGGCCGTTTACCCGGGTGACGATCTCCTCAACGACCTGTCCGCCCTGAGCGGCGGCGAGAGCAGACAAGCACGACAAAGCGATAAAGAGCAGACACAGTTTCTTCATAATTTGTATGTGGAGCCGCTGCCGACGTGATGGCAAAGGGGCTACGGGACTCTCGATATTTTACTCCTGAAACCTACTCTGGAACCAGCCGAAACGCGGACCTTGCCGGGTGGCAGAGGAACTAAATTCCTTGCCACCGAGGACACGCGGTACACACAGGGTAAAACCAGAATCGCCCGAAGCGGCGGCCATTTTGGATGCACCCTCTAATGTCGATGCCGAGTTGGTCGGCGAGGTTGGCTCGGTGGCGAGGATCGCTTCGGACGGTCAGGCAGACCTGATCAAGGCCAGGGCGGTCATGTCGTCCACAATGAGGGGAGCGCAGGTGAACTCGCCGACGGCATTCAGAATGGACGCGGAAAGCTCCCGCGGGGTGCCCGGAGCAGTGTTGCGCATCTGAGTTTTCACACCCTCCAGGCCGAATTCGAGGTCTTCCTTCGTGTTGTCTTTGCACTTCCCTTCGACCACGCCTCGTGAAACCAGCAGAAGGGCTGCGCCTTTTTCAAGACCTACGGTGGGCGCGTCACAGGTGGCGTGAGAAAAAAGGCCGAGCGGCAGGCCAGTAGCGCCCAATTCAGCGATGCCGGTGTGGTCGCGGAGCAGCCCGGGGCTGTGTCCGGCGTTGGTGTAGCAGAGGGTGCCAAAGCGCTCGTGATAGCAGCCGATAAACGCGGGGCAGGAACGGACGCCGCCCGCAACTTCCATGATGCCGCGGTTAAGCCGGAGGCAGAGTTCGGTCATAGCCTCAGACTCGTTGAGATCCTCTTTGCCAAACAGGTCGCCGGCCAGTCTGCGAAAAATTTCCTGCGCGGCGGTGAGAACCGGCTGGTTGTTCTCACGGCGGCCGGCGACATCGAGCAGCCCAAACAGGATGCGCTCGGAGCTCACGCGCAGGGAGTCATAGAAATCCCCGGCCACCCGGGCTCCGTAGGTGACGGCCGCGATCTCTGCGCCATCGATGACGGGAAACTCGCTGAGGACAGACTCAACCGCCGGAACCGTCTCCTGAGCGTTAGAGTGGAACAGGGAATGCATAGCAGGTGATGGAGCTACCGTCGTAGAGCAGAGGCTAGCACGACGGCGAGGACTGAGCAAACGGGGTGTTAGGGTGTTGACAGCCGACAGGGAAGCACCCCACTGAGTAGCCCTTGGGCTGGCGCTCGAAAGCAGTAAAGACCGAGATCCCTCCGCCGCGACGAAAAACGCCGACGGTCGGGATGACATGGGTTTTGAGGGTTTGTGTGGTCCTTGGGTCGGAGGTCCTAGTCGCCGTATTTGTCGGCCAGGTATTTGGTGAGGTCGGCTTCCAGTTGGCCGTAGTCGGAGTGGATGGTGGACCGCAGCGCGGCTTCCGTAGAACTGCCCTGACTCAGAGCCTGCAGGATGCGTTGGATATCGCTCATGCCGCTAGTGTCGTTGATATAAGAGACGGCGGCCAGGGACTCGGCGTAGGCCAGATAGGCTTGACTGCCGGAGAGGCTCTGGAAGCTTGCTTCGAGCATATTCAGCGGAATGTTTCGTTGCGCCTTGAACAACTGGGCCAGCTGATGTCCGCTTCCGCCCAGACTCTTGGGTTCGAGCAGTTGCGCGATGCCTTCGTGCAGCCAGGGGGGACAGCGTCCGGCGGAAAGCTGGTTGATGAACGAGTGTGCCAGTTCGTGCTTCAGAACCCGGGCCAGTTCCGGCGTTAGCGAGTTGAGGCCGCTGACCGGAATACGCAGCTTGCCATCGTTGATGGCGCCGGACCACGATGGCGCCTGCGTGACATCGAAGAATGCCTGCTCGGTGTAGAGCGTTACCAGAATGTTGTCATGGGGCGGTGTGCCCAGGTCGCGAGAAAGGTCGTCGTAATCGGATTCGAGAGCGGCAAGAATTTGTCCGCGAAAAGCTTCGGAAGTCTGCTTGCCTTCGTATTTCAGGACAAAGTGGCTGCTTTCGCGCTGGGCGAAGTCGGTCTCCGCGGTTTGTTCACGCGTTGCTTTTGCCAGAAACTGCTGCACGGTTGCATCCGGGCGTAACGCCAGAGAATGCTTCCACGAAGCGACCGCCTCTTTGGTGTGGTCCGATGCGAACTGGGCATAGCCGAGCATGGTGTAAGCGTCCGGCGAAGCGGGAGCGGATCGCACCGCGCGCTCAGCATAAGGCATGGCCTGCGCGGCGTTTCCCGCGCGGACCAGCAGCGCTGCGTAGTAAATCAGAATGGTAGAGTTTTCCGGCTGGAAGCGTAACGCATTTTCGAAGTAGCGCTTAGACTGGTTCGAGTTGCCGCGCTCGAATTCAAATTTTCCAGCGATGAAGTTGGCGGTGGCGCTCAGTTCGGCGTTGCCTTTGCCTTCGAGCGCCGAAAGCGCATCGCTGTCAACTTTGCCTTCGCGAATGATCTTGGCGACCAGGTCGCCTTCGTTGCCGAGACTGTTGGCCGGAGTGAAAGCCGGCAGATCGGCGAGGCTGGCTCCGCCCGAGGCTGCGGCGCCGGCAGGCATTCCGCCTGATTCCACATGATCGACCGAGGACTTGGGAATCGCGAAGGAGTTGTCGCCAATCTCGTATTCGTAACGGTTTCCGTTTTCACGGACGTGGTCCACCAGGATCTTGCGGCCGTTCTTCAGGCAGATGGTGTCCGCGCCGGCGACAGAAACGGCGACCGCCAGTAAGCCAGCGACAGCGACAATAGTGACACGCAGCGGCATCCTGGCGCATTCTAGCAACTGAGACTGAGTCCACCTACGTGACGAAGGTACTAGCGAAGCTAACAGAAGTCGGGATCGTGCTGGCGATCGTCACTTTGACGATCGGTGTGGCGCAGATGAGTGTGGCGCAGATCAGCGTCGCGCAAATCAGCGTCGCGAAAATCAGTAGCGCGCCGGCAGCCTGGGCAGCACCCCCTGCGCAGGCGGCCCAACCGGTAAAGCCAGCTGAGGCGCTCTATCTGGAACTGAGCCAGGTTACGCTTGATCCCGCGCGCGTGTACCGCGTCCGGGAGGCTTCGCTCGACCGGTCGGCAATCCACATTACGTTAGAGGACGGCACCATCGCCTTTAGCCAGGACGTCATGGGCCGAGTGACGGGAGCGTTTTTCGAGGGGGACGGTGAAGTGCTGCTCGCGCCTCCCAATGAAGTCGAACGAAAATCCATGAGCCTGTTTACCGGGATGGCGATTCTCGAGGAGCATTTTGAAACTGCCTATTTCCGATTCAACGACGATGTGATGACGGAGTTGCGTCCCGGCCTTCGCGCGCCCGAGAACGCGCAAGAGTTTATAACCAGATGGGGAGACACCGCTCGAAACCTGGCGCAGCCGGATGCGCTGCGGTTGCTGACGAGCTTTAGCCGACTGCTCCCCGCGACCAACGGCGACGGCGGCGTGGCGAGCACGGAAGCCGGCCCGTCGGGCGCATCGAATGATCGCATGCTGCATGCCCGGGTGCAGGGAACAAAATTGGGGGTCTTCGATATCTATTTCGATTCCCTGGCCGGAGAGTCAATTCAGGCAGGGCAGGCCAGAAAGGCGGAGAACGGGGTCACGTATTACGACGTTTGGACTTCATTCGCGCCGTCAGCCGGTGCGCCTTTGTCGGGCAAGACTAAACCCACGCCGCAGGTAACCCGCGATGGCGCGCGCGAAAGTCCCGTTGCCATTCGCCACTTTGCCATCACCTGCAAAGTGACTCCGCCGAAACAAATTCATGCCGAAGCCCGATTGCAGGTCGAGGTGAAGCACGATGGCGCCCGCACACTGCTGTTCGAATTGTCGAGATTCCTGCAGGTGGATAGCGTGGAGATGGACGGGCAGCCGGTGGAGTTCCTGCACAATCCCGCCATCGAGGGGACGCAGCTGGCGCGGCGAGGAAACGACCTGGTCGCGGTGATCTTGCCGGAACCCGCACGAACCGGACAAAAACATGAGCTGCGTTTCGTCTACGGCGGAGAGGTGCTGGCGGAGGCCGGGTCGGGATTGCTCTATGTGGGAGAGCACGGGACCTGGTACCCCAACCGCGGCTTAGTGATGGCCGACTTCGATCTCGAGTTCCACTACCCGGCACCCTGGACGCTGGTGGCGACCGGCAAGCCAGGGCCCATTTCGACTACAGGCGGAGTAGCGATGGGAGGAGATGCTGTCGTTCCGGGTGAGCAGGTTTCGCGGTGGATTTCCGAACGGCCCATCCCCGTGGCGGGATTCAACCTGGGCAAGTACAGTGCGGCTACGGTGAAGGTTGGCCCCGTGACGGTGGAGACTTACGCAACCGTCGGCGTGGAACGTGATTTTCCGAGCGCCCCGCCGCAACTAATCTCGCCGCCCACGCAGGATACGCCGTTGCCGCAAAGGACGCCTCGGGTCATGACTCCGCAGAGCCCTTCGCCGGCGCGCAACGCGTTGTCCGTGGCCGAGACAGCTGCCCGAGCCATTCAGTTCTACGGCGATCGCTTTGGTCCCTTCCCTTACAGCCGTCTCGCCCTCACACAGATGCCGGGAGCAAGTAGCCAGGGCTGGCCCGGACTGGTGTTTTTGTCGTCCTACGCGTTTCTCGACGACGAGGAGCGCAAGGAACTGCGATTCTCGCCCGTCCGGGCGCTGCTGCAGGAACAGATTACTGCGCACGAAACGGCGCACCAGTGGTGGGGAGATCTGATTACGTGGACAACCTACCACGATCAGTGGCTCTCCGAAGGGCTGGCGAATTACTCGGCGCTGATGATACTGCAAGAGAAAAACCCGGCGGACTTTCGTGAAATCATGGAGAGATATCGCCGCGAATTGGCGGAGAAAGACAAGGACGGATCGGCGCCGAAGGATGCCGGGCCAGTGACGTTAGGAGGCCGCCTGCAATCGTCGCGTTCTCCCGGGGGCTACGACGCCATCAGCTATGGCCGCAGCACATGGCTGTTTCACATGCTGCGCACCATGATGCAGGATGGCGCGGCATTGCAGTCGGAAGGTGCCGGCCGAAGCGGGAGCGGGAAAGATGAACCCTTCGCGCGCGCACTGCGAAAGGTAAGGGAGCGTTATGAGGGGAAGTCCATCAGCACGCGCGAATTGCTCGCCGTGTTCGCCGAAGAGCTTCCGCCAGGATTGCGTTACGAGGGCAACAGTTCGCTCGACTGGTTTCTCGAAGGTTGGGTGAATGGTACGTCGCTGCCGAAGCTGGAGTTGCGGGCAGCGAAGTTCTTGCCCAAGAATGGGCGCACCCTGGTGAGCGGAACCATACTTCAAAAGGACGCTCCCGCCGATCTCGTGACCTCCGTGCCGGTTTACGGTTCGGGCCCGGGCAGGCGACCCGTGCTGATTGGGCGCGTCTTCGCCGACGGGCAGGAGTCCTCTTTTCATTTGTCGGCGCCTCCCGGGATCAGCAAGATTGTGCTCGATCCGAATGAGACGATCCTGACGAGTCCGAAGTAGGGCAACTCACCTCGTCGGCCTGCGTTTCACCCGGTCTTCGAGGCGCGTGCGCTCGGTCAACACGCTGGGTCAACACCAAGACCGGCAAGCTGGGCGGTTTCAGCCGCAGGTAGCGCAACACGTTCACGCCATCGAGTTTGGGCAGGTTCAGATCCAGAATCACCACGTCGTATTCGGCTTCGTTGGTCCGAGCGCGTGCCCGCTCGCCGTCCCCCGAACCTGAGCCGCCAATCCCCGCGGCACGCCAGCCCAGCGATAATTTCTACTGGACTCTTGTCCCCGAGGCCCCGCGTTTGGACATGTTGAGCAAAGCTACGGTGAAGTCTCTGCTGCTGCCCGGCGGCCTGTTGCTGGCCGCGGTGGTCTTGCTGCAAACCGGCCTGCTCACGCTGACCGTGCCCGGGCTGATGTTTGTGTTCTATGGAGCAGTCACGGCTGGCCTGCTGCTGGCGTGGCGCTTCCACTCGAGCCGCGTTTTCTTCGCGTTACTGTTGCTGCTGCTGGCGCAAGAAGCGACAACTGTGTTTTCGGCGGGACGGCTTCCCCTTGCAGGTTCTGCACGCTCGGCGCTGGAGGCGGTTGCGCTGCTGGTCCCGGTGAACTTCGTGTTGCTTTCGCTGCTGCGCGAGCGCGGGTTTGCTTTTCCCAACACCGGACCGCTGTTTCTGCTTTGCTTGGTTCAGGCGACGGCGGTCTTCGCGATCTGCCGTGCACTGCCCATCCCGGCCGCGCTGCCCGCGCACGGCTCGCCTCACGCCGCGGCGTCGTTGGCATCATCTCTACCTCTCCCGAACTACATTCTGTGGATCTTCGCCGCCGCCGTCGTCACCCTGCTGGTGCGTTTCCTGCTCCTGCGCAAGCCGGTGGAGAGTGCCCTGCTCTGGTCGCTGTTGGCGTTCTTCCTGGCCGTGTATTTCGGAGGACAAGGACGCTTCGCCCTAGCCTACAACGCGACTGCGGCATTGATCCTGGCCGTCTCCATCATCGAAACGTCTTATCTTCTGGCCTATCATGACGAGCTCACGACGCTGCCTTCCCGACGCGCTCTCAACGACGCGCTGCTGAGTCTTCAGGCCCCGTATTCGATTGCCATGGTCGATATTGATCATTTCAAGCAGTTCAACGACCAGCACGGTCACGACACCGGAGACCAGGTTCTGCGCCTGGTGGCTGCCAAGCTGGCGCGCGTGACCGGAGGCGGACAGGCCTACCGCTGCGGCGGAGAAGAATTCACGATTCTGTTCGCGGGCAAGACGATCGATGAGGTTGTGGAGCATCTCGAACAACTGCGCCGTGCGATCGAGGCTGCCCGCTTCCGTCCCAGGGGAATCGACCGCCGGCAGTCGCCGCGTGGGCCGGATCGGCGCACGGCGCGCGGGCGAGGTCGCGCACGGGCTGGACAAGCCGTCCGTCGGCTGGCTCAGGTGGATGGCCCAGCCGCGCTCTCAGTGACAGTGAGTATTGGAGTCGCCGCATGGACGCAGGATAAACCGGACCCCAACCGGATCATGGATGCCGCTGACAAAGCTCTATACCGCGCCAAGGGCAATGGACGAAACCGGGTGGAGACGACGTCGGCGCCGCGTCGTCGCGCGCGCGTGAAGACTGCGGGGATCGCCTAGAAGGCGGTTTGGAAAAAATCCTGAACTAGAAACGCGACGGCCTACATTCGCACCCGCCTCTGCTGCCACAGAAACGGGTGCGAACACAGACCACTTCACCTCCCTCGAGACCTAAGCGCCTTCGGGCGAATGCAGCACGCGGAACGTGTTGCCGCCGTTAGACCAAACCAAGATCAGCGCATCCTGACCGTTCGGCACTTTGCCCAGCTCCTGCTGAACATCGGCCGCGGTTTCGACCTTGTGACGGTTTACTTCGAGGATCACATCTCCCCGCTGCAGCCCGGCGTTATCGGCGGAGCTTCCCGGCTGCACCTGTTCAACCAACGCTCCGTGCACGTCGCGGGGCGCCTCAATCTGCTCTCGCAGGTCGGGAGTGAGATCGTTGAGCCCGATGCCCCAGCGCATCTTGCCCTGGCCATCCTCAGACCTCCCGCTGCCTTCGGCGGCGCGGTCGCTCACGGCTTCCAGCGTGACCGGAACGCTCATGCTTTTGCCGTCGCGCAGAACTTCGAGGGTGATCTTGGCGCCCGGACCTTTCTGCGACACCGTTGCCTGGAGTTCTCCAGCGTCGGTTAGTTTTTGATTGTCGATTTTGGTGATGACGTCGCCAATCTTCAAGCCAGCCTTGGCTCCCGGAGAATCTGCTTCTACTTCGGTCACAACGGCTCCTGCAGCGTTCGAATCACCAAAGAACTTGGCGTTCTCCGGCGTCACGTCGGAGATTTGCACGCCGATGTGGGCGTGAGTGACTTTGCCATCACGAATCAGAGTCTCGACCGTAGGCCGAACGATCTGCGAGGGGATAGCAAATCCCATCCCCGAGAACGATCCCGAAGCAGAGATCAGAAAGGTGTTGATGCCAATCACTTCGCCACGCGCATCGACCAGCGGACCGCCGGAATTTCCCGGGTTGATGGCCGCATCGGTCTGGATGAACTCGCCGGGCTTGCGCCGATCGCTCGAGTCCGGGTTCGCGCGCTTGACCGCGCTCACGATTCCGCGAGTCACGGTAAAGCGTTGCCCGAACGGATTGCCGAACGCCAGCACCGTTTGGCCAGGGCGCACTTCAGTGGAGTCTCCCCACGGAACGCTGGCCAGATCCTTGGCGTCAACCTTGAGTACCGCCAGATCGGTCAGCGGATCGGTTCCCACCAGCTTCGCCTTCAAAACTCTGCGGTTGGTGGTGGTCACGCGAATGTCGACCGCGCCTTCCACCACGTGGTTGTTGGTGACAATGTATCCGTCGGGAGAAATCACAACGCCGCTGCCGATGCCGTGCTCAATTTCCGGACGCTGTGGCGCCATGCCCTGCCCGAAGAACTGGCCGAACGGATCGGACTGGCCGAAGAATCGCTGCATGTCATGCGGCAGTCGCTGGCCATCGGCATCCGGTTTGTTGCGCGCCGTCACCGCGACGTTTACCACCGCCGGAGTTACCCGGGCTGCCAACGTTTCCATGGCGCGGTCGACGGCAAGCAGCGCGCCGACGCTGTCGTCGCTCAGCGGTCCCGCTGCGGGCGTGGCAACGGCCGCACTGGCCGCGGCCGGCTTTGCCCATTCATAGGTTGCGAACGAGGTAAGTGCCAGCGCCAGCGCAGAAGCCAGCAGCCGCCTCGTCCATTTCGTGGTGGAGTATTCGTGTAGGTTCATAACTGAAACTTCCTTTCGTTTGCTTGAAATGAGTCAACAACTAATTCGTTAGTTTCCGAGAGTCGAAC
>Ga0209380_10002313_pt1 | contig 12313 bp, 12 predicted proteins | sample HubBroMetageWFT6_FD_188347 | JGI IMG/M metagenome (GOLD analysis project Ga0209380, IMG submission 188347) | Warmed and freeze-thawed soil microbial communities from the Hubbard Brook experimental Forest, New Hampshire - Hubbard Brook CCASE Soil... | ecosystem: Environmental > Terrestrial >...
CGTACTGATGCCAAGCTTTGTAAATGTCGGTGCCTATGTCGATGCAGGCACGATGGTCGACACCTGGGCGACAGTCGGCTCCTGCGCGCAAATCGGCAAGAACTGTCATCTGTCGGGCGGCGTCGGGATCGGCGGGGTCCTCGAGCCGTTGCAGGCCGAGCCAGTGATCATCGAGGATAATTGCTTTATCGGGGCGCGCAGCGAAGTTGTCGAAGGAGTCGTCGTCGAGACCGGAGCAGTGCTGGCAATGGGCACTTTTATTGGCGCGACGACCAAGATCGTCGACCGGGACACCGGCGAGATCCTGATGGGCCGCGTGCCGGCCTATTCGGTCGTCGTACCGGGCTCACTGCCCGGCAAGAACCTGCCCGACGGTCGGCCGGGCCCGAGCCTCTACTGCGCGGTCATCGTCAAGAAAGTCGACGAGGGCACCCGCGCGCGGACCTCGATCAACGAGCTGCTGCGGGAATGAGCGAGACGCCTCTCGATCCGACGGAACTCGCCGTCGCGCTGATCCGCTGCCCGAGCGTCACCCCGCGGGACGAGGGCGCGCTCGACCTCGTTGCAGCCGCATTGGAGAAGCTGGGGTTCGACTGTCACCGCCTGGTCTTTGGCGATATTCATAACCTTTACGCCCGCCGTGGCGACGGGAGCCCCAATCTGTGTTTCGCCGGCCATACCGATGTCGTGCCGGCCGGAGCTGCCGAAGCCTGGACCTTCGATCCCTTCTCGGCCGGCCTCCGTGATGGCGCGCTGTGCGGCCGCGGCGCAGTCGACATGAAGGGAGCAATTGCCGCCTTCATCGCGGCAGCTGGGCGCTATCTCGACGAGCGCGGGCGGGACTTCGCCGGATCGATCAGCCTGCTGATCACCGGGGACGAGGAAGGCGACGCCGTCAACGGCACGCGCAAGGTTCTGGATTGGCTCGAGGAGCGCGGCGAGACGATCGACGCCTGCCTCATCGGCGAGCCAACCAGCGCGCAATCACTCGGCGACATGATCAAGATCGGTCGGCGCGGCAGCATGACGGGTCGTCTCGCAGTGCACGGGGTTCAGGGTCACACGGCCTACCCGCATCTCGCCGATAATGCCGCTCATCGTCTCGTTGCAATGCTTCACGCGCTGACCACGGCCGAACTGGATCGCGGCTCCGAACATTTCCAGCCTTCGACGTTGCAGGTCTCCACGATCGACATCGGCAATCCGGCTACGAATGTGATCCCTGCGACCGCGCGGGCCGTGTTCAACATCCGCTTCAACGATTGCTGGACGAGTGAGAAGCTCGAGCGCTGGCTCCGAAATCGGCTCGACGAGGTGGGTGGGCGTTACGCGCTCGATATTTCAGTCAGCGGCGAATCGTTTCTCGTTATGCCGGGAATGCTCAGCGATCGCCTTGCCGAGGCGATCCGGCGGGTCACCGGAAGCACGCCCGAACTCAGCACCACCGGGGGCACCTCCGACGCGCGCTTCATCCAGGCCCACTGTCCGGTCGCCGAATTCGGCCTCGTCGGACTGACGATGCACAAGGTGGACGAGCGGGTCGAACTCTCCGACCTGAACGATCTTACGGCTATCTATCAGACCTTCCTCGATTTGTTCTTCGACCATTCCAAATGATTGTCGCATATTCGGCCTACCGACGGTCAATTTACCCTCTCCCCCCGCCGGCCGGGGGGAGAGGGCAGGGTGAGGGGGGCCCACGAGACGGTTCGCGGCGCCGCCCACCTCACCCTCCCAACCCTCCGGGTTGGGCCCCTCCCTCTCCCCCCTGAAGGGCGGAGAGGGGCCTCCTTATTGGTGACCATGTAATGCCGACGACGGCATGGCTGGAAGTGCGGCTGGCGATGATTGGTGCGCTCCGGCTGGCGCGCGGCGATCGTGGCGGTCTGTCGTGTTTCGACCGCTCGCTAGACGGGTTCTGGCGGTCGTTCCGCGCCGCCGTCATCGGCTATCCGCTCTATCTGGTCCTACTGTCGATGCGCGTGACCGTCGGCGAATGGGAGAGGTCGGGGGCCCTCTTGATCATCACGGTCGAGACGATCGCCTATGTCATCGCCTGGACCGCGTTCCCGCTGATGATGCTGATCGTGACGCAACGGATCGCCCGGCCTCAGCGCTTCTTCGATTTCATGGTCCCCTACAACTGGTCACAGTTGCCGCAGAGCGCGCTCTTTGTGCTGGTTGGGCTGGAAACCAAGAGCGGAGTGCTCGGCGCCCAACCCGCCCAGGCGATCGAGGTCGCCGCTGCCGTCGCCGTCCTCGTCTACGAGTGGTTCATCGCCCGGGTCGCGCTCGACACGACTGCCTCAGTCGCGGTGTTTGTCGTCGTCGTCGACCTCCTTCTGGGGGCACTGATCAGTCACGTCGCCAGCGGGCTTTATTGAGGCTTTTGGGGTAGTAACCGCTCGATTTCGGCCGTGATGCGGCGGTCGCTCGGGGAGACTTGCGCCGGCCACGCGCCGGCGAGCTGGCCGTCCGGCCCCACCAGATACTTGTGAAAGTTCCAGCGCGGCGTGCCGGCCTCGCCGAGGCTTTCCGCAATCCAGCGGTAGAACGGATGGGCTTCCCCGCCAATAACTCGGTACTTTTCTGTCAACGGGAAGTCCACCGAGTAATTCGATGTGCAGAACTGCTTGATGTCGCCTGCCGAGCCCGGCTCCTGCCGGCCAAAGTCGTTGGACGGAACGCCTAGCACGACGAGGCCACGATCGCGATAGCACTGCCACAAGGCTTCGAGATCGCTGTATTGTGGGGTGTATCCGCAAAAGGAAGCGGTATTGACGACGAGCACCGGCCGCCCGCGCCACGCATCGAGCGGCAGGCGCTCGCCGTCGATCGAAACGAACTCGAATTGGTAGGCGTCATCGGTGTCAGTCATTGCGGCCTCCGGCGGCTCGAAAGTTTGCAGCGGTGTCGATAGCATAACGCGGCTTCGGTCCCGCTGCAGCGCCGGGATCGCGAATTGCTTTTAGTATTCCTGCTGAAGGGCATCGCGGTCGGCATTGTGATTGCCGTCCCAGTCGGCCCGGTCGGCGTCATGTGCGTCCGCCGGACGATCTTCGAGGGCAAGCTGGCGGGCTTGGTCTCCGGGCTCGGCGCCGCGACGGCGGACGCGCTTTTCGGGTTCATCGCTGCGTTCGGCCTGACCTTTGTTTCCGATTGGCTGATCGGCTACCACCAATGGCTGCGCATCGCCGGCGGATGTTACCTGCTCTATGTCAGCGGCTCCGCATTGCTCGCCGAGCCCGCGTCCAAGCAATCCTCCGAACCCAACGCCGAGGGCCTGCTGCGGGATTTTCTGTCGACCTTCGCGTTGACTTTGACCAATCCGATCACGATCCTCGCCTTCCTCGGCATCTTTTCCGCCCTCGGCCTCGACGGCGCCGACGCCACTTTCGCCCGCGCAGCAATCATGGTCCTCGGGGTGTGGCTCGGTTCGCTGCTGTGGTGGCTGACGTTGACCTTCGGGCTCGGATCGCTGTTCCGTTCCTTCGAAGCGCGTCATCTGAAGTGGATCAACCGTGCCTCGGGTGTCATTCTTTTGCTGTCCGGGGTAGGGCTGCTCGCCGCGCCGCTGATTGCGCATATGGGCTGATGCCGCCGAGGCTCGGCAAACGGAGACGATTGCATGGTTTACCTGCCCCCCGCCTTCACCGAAGTGCGCCCCGAAATATTGGTCGAGCACATCGAGCGGTACGATTTCGGCCTGCTCGTCACGCTCGGCGCCGAAGGCCTCGTGGCGAGCCACATCCCTTTCCTGATCGAACGCGACGGCGAGCAGCTGCACCTGCAATGCCACCTCGCCCGTCCCAACCCGCAAGTCAGCGATCTCGCGCGAGGCGGCGAGGTGCTGGCGATTTTTCACGGGCCGCACGCCTACATCTCGCCCAATTGGTATGCGACTGGCCCGAGCGTGCCGACTTGGAACTACGTCGATGTGCATGCCTATGGAACGGTGCAGCTGGTCGAGGATGACAAATGGCTGCGCCGGTTTCTGGTTCGTCTGTCGGAACGTCACGAGGCCTGCAATCCCGTCGCATGGCGAATGCAGGACCTTCCCGAGGCCTATGTCGGGACCATGTTGAAGGGCATCATCGGGTTCGAGATCGCCGTCACCCGGCTCGAAGGCAAATACAAGCTGAGCCAGAACCGCCCGGCGGCCGACCGGCCCGGCGTCATCGCCGCCCTCGAATCCCAGACCGATCCCGAATCCCACGCCGTCGCCCGGCTGATGCGTGACCGCGAGCCGGTTTGAGATTGCATTTTCTTCAGCGCCCCTGTGCCATGCGAGCGCACAGACGTTAGTCGGGCTCCCCGCGTGCCAACGCCTCGACCGCCGCGACATCGGGGCAGGCGAGCACCGCCTCGGCCACTCGGCGGCTGAAGCCCGCTCGCGCAAACGCGCCGAGCTCGCGTGGAAGGTCCGATGCAGATCGCCGGAACGGCCCGAGTCGGCGCCGCCGGGCAAAGGCGCAGGCCGCGGCGAGATCGGGATCGGGCGTGGTGGCCCGCAGGCCCGACACGGCGTCGGCGACATCGGCGGCCCGCACTCCCTTCGCCGCCAGCCGGGCGCGCATCGCGCGCAGCGACTCGCCGCGGCGATGCAGCGAGTGCACCCGCGCCGTGGCATAAGCCGCGTCGTCGAGCAGCCCCGACTCCCGGTAGCGCGCGACGAGCGCATCGATCAGCGGTGCCGCCGCAGACGCCGCTTCGGGAGAGCGTCGGCGCACTCGCCGCGTCAGCACCCGTCGCAGGTTCTCGGCCGAACTGGCATAACGCCCGAGATAGTGCAGTGCCCAACGCTCAAGGAGGTCGGAACCTATTTCACGATCCTCCACCTTTGGGCCCCACTGCTGGTTCACTATCGGCTATGGTCCTGGCGTCCTACACGTGTCAACTGCAAGCGGCAAAAAGCCGTAAAGTACCGGGCATCCCAGGCTGAGCGAGACGAGCCACCTCTCCGACACCACGCGGAAGCCACGCCTCAGGATCCTTATCCCGCTGGTGATCGGCTGCGCCTTTTTTATGGAGGGGCTCGATTCGACGATGATCGCGGTGGCGATCCCCGACATGGCCAAAGGCCTCGGCGAAAGCCCGCTGCGGCTCAATCTGGTGATCACCACCTATCTGTTGAGCCTTGCCGTTTTCATCCCGGTCAGCGGCTGGATCGCCGACCGGCTCGGCACGCGTGTCGTGTTCTGCGTTGCAATTGCGATCTTTGCCGCCGGATCGGCCCTGTGCGGCTTGTCGTCCAGCCTTCCGATGATGCTGGTTATGCGCGTTCTGCAGGGGTTTGGCGGCGCGATGATGACGCCCGTCGGCCGCCTGATCCTGCTGCGCAGCTTCCCGCGATCGGGTCTCGTCTCGGCGATGAACTGGATGACGATCCCGGCGATGATCGGGCCGACTGTAGGCCCGATCGTCGGCGGCTTCCTGACAACTTATCTCTCGTGGCGCGCGATCTTTTATCTCAACCTGCCGATCGGGATCGCCGGCGTCGCGCTGGCGCTATGGCTGATCGAAGATTTCCGCGCACCGGCGCCGACGCGGTTTGATCTACGCGGCTTTTTCATCGTCGGCCTGGGCCTCGCGTTGCTGGAGCTGGCGATCGAAAATGTCGGGCGCCCGATGATCCCGGGCCCTCTCGGAGCTGTTTTCTTCGCCGCTGCCTTCGCCATTTTGCTGCTCTATCGCTGGCATGCAAGGCGCCGCGAAGATCCGATCCTCGATCTTAGCCTGCTGCGCATCCGCACCTTCCGCATCGGCACGGTTACCGGGAGCATCTGCCGGATGGGTCTGGACGCGCTGCCGTTCTTGTTGCCGCTGATGTTCCAGGTAGGGTTTGGCCTCAGCCCGCTCCAATCCGGTCTCCTCTCGTTTTCGTCGAGCCTAGGCGCGATGCTCGTGCGAACGCTTTCGGGGACCATTCTGCGCTTCTTCGGGTTCCGTCGGCTGCTCGCCGGCACCGCCTGTCTCGCCGCGGCGGTGACCGCCGGCTGCGGCTTGTTGCGCCCCGACACGCCGGCTTGGCTGATCGTGCTGTTTGTCCTGCTGTCGGGATGCGTGCGCAGCATCCAGTATCTCGGCCTCAACACGATCAGCTACGCCGACGTGCCCGGCGCGGTGTTGAGCAAGAGCACCAGCGTCAGCGGCGCCGCTCAGCAGCTGGCCAGAGGCTTTGGCATCGCAATCGGCGCCGCCCTGCTGGCGCTGATCGCCGGTCCGCGAATGCTGACAATCGAGGATTTTCGGGTGGCCTTTTTCCTGATCGCTCTTCTGCCGTTGCTGTCCGCCCTCGGGTTCTTGCGACTTTCGCCGCTCGACGGGGCCGAAGTCAGCGGTCACCGCCTGAGGCAGCCCCGCTCTGCGTGACATCGCTACATGGGGTAGTGACTCGGTAAACTCAGTCATCACTGTCGTGCCGCGCGAATTGACAGGCGTTATGGCGCTCCTCATACTCCGCCGCTTTCCTGCTCGGCGAATGGGGCGGTGGAACCCGCCCCGACGAAGCGAGGAGAGGGCGATGATGGGCGATCCCGGCGAAGTGAATCGGCAATGGGAAGAGGGCCGGGGAGCCGCGCTTGTGGGGCACCGGCGACGACGATAGACCTGCGATCCCGCTGATCGTCCACCACTAAAATCGCGCAGGAGATTATCGTGATACCAGCCGTTATGCCGACCTACGGTCGGTGGGATGTTGCCGTCGAACGGGGCCAAGGCCCGTATCTCTACGCGACCGACGGCCGCAAATTCCTTGATTTCACCAGCGGAATTGCCGTGACCGGCCTCGGTCACTGCCATGCGCATGTCGTCGCCGCCGTGACGGAGCAGGCCAAGCGCCTTTGGCACACCTCCAACCTGTTCCGCATTCCGGGGCAGGAGAGGCTGGCGCAGCGCCTCGTGGAGAACACGTTTGCCGACACCGTGTTCTTCGGCAATTCCGGCGCCGAAGCCTGCGAATTGGCGATCAAGATCGCCCGCAAATACCAGTCCGAGACCGGCCATCCCGAGCGCTACCGCGTTATCGGCTGTCACGGCTCGTTCCACGGCCGCACCTTCGCGACCTTGGCGGCCGCGGGGAACGAGGCCTATCTGAAGGGTTTCGGACCACCGATGGAAGGCTTCGACCACGTCGCCTTCGGCAATCTGAACGAGATGCGCGCCGCGGTCGGCAAGGAGACCGCCGCGATCATGGTCGAGCCGATCCAAGGCGAAGGCGGCGTGCGGGCCGGACCCGAGGGGTATCTGAAGGGGCTGCGCGACATCGCCGACGAATTCGGCCTGATGCTCGTCTATGACGAGGTGCAGTGCGGAATGGGGCGCACCGGGAAGCTCTTCGCACACGAATGGGAGGGCGTTCCGCCCGACATCATGGCGATCGCCAAGGCGCTCGGGAACGGCTTCCCGGTCGGCGCCTGTCTCGCCACCGAGCACGCCGCGGTCGGGATGGTCGCTGGAACCCACGGATCGACCTTTGGCGGCAACCCGATGGCGATGGCGGCGGGCAATGCCGTTCTCGACACGATGCTCGAGCCCGGTTTCTTCGGCCGTGTGGACCGGATGGCCAAGCTGCTGCGAGCGCGGCTCGAAACATTCGCGCAGTCCTACCCCAAGCTGTTCGCGGAAGTGCGGGGCGCCGGCCTGCTGCTCGGCATCCGCTGCGTCGTGACGGCCGGCGATTTTGTTACGAGGCTGCGGCAGAGCGGGTTGCTGACACTGACGGCGGGCGACAATGTGCTCCGCATTCTGCCGCCGTTGATCGTCGGCGAGCGCGACATCGACGAAGCGCTCGACATCATGAACAAGGTGGCGCGGGAATGGCCGGCGTGAGAAGCGCGGCGCGCGAACTGGCGTCGATCGGCGAGCGGCATGCGCCGCCAGATCCACCGCGGCATTTCCTGGACATCGACCAATTCGACCCCACCGAGCTGCGCGCGATCCTCGACACCGGCTTTGCCTATAAGAACGGCCGTCGCGACCGGCCGCTCGCCGGCAAGATCTTGGCGATGGTCTTCGAGAAACCGTCGACGCGGACCCGCGTATCGTTCGAGGTCGCGATGCGGCAGCTCGGCGGCGAGACGATCTATCTCAGCAGCACCGACAGCCAGCTGGGGCGCGGCGAAAGCGTGGCCGATACCGCGCGCGTCCTGTCGCGCTATGTTGACGCGATCATGATCCGCACCAACCAGCCGCGCAAACTCGACGATCTCGCCCGGCACGCCACCGTTCCGGTGATCAATGGGCTGACCGACACCTCGCACCCCTGCCAGATCATGGCCGATGTGATGACATTGCAGGAAAAGAAGGGCCCGGTCGCCGGCAAGGTGGTGGCCTGGAGCGGCGACGGCAACAATGTCGCCGCCAGCTGGGTTCACGCCGCGGTTCGCTTCGGCTTCACATTGCGGCTCGCCTGCCCGCAGGAGCTCAGCCCGCCGCAGCGGCTGTTCGACTGGGCGCGCCGCGAAGGAGGCCGGGTCGAATTGACGGTCGACCCGATCCAGGCGGTTTCCGGGGCGGATTGCGTCGTCACTGACACCTGGATATCGATGGGCGTTGAAGCGAGCGTCAACCGCCACAACATGCTGGCGCCGTACCGCGTAGACGAACACCTGATGGCGCACGCCAAACCCAACGCGATCTTCATGCACTGCCTGCCGGCAAAACGCGGGGAAGAGGTGACCGCCGGGGTCATCGACGGTCCGCAATCGGTCGTCTGGGACGAGGCGGAGAACCGGCTGCACGCCCAAAAGGGTATTCTCGCCTGGTGTCTCCGCTAGTCGTTCCGGGGCGGGGCGAGGCCGCCAAGCCGGAATCCAAGGACACGGAGCTAGAGAATTTAGGAAAGACTGGTGTTCGTGGTTTCCGGCTCTGCCCTTTGGATATCCCGGAATGACAATCGGACTGCTATTCTTTTCCCAGCATCGACGCCGGAGCGCCCGACCTTGAATTCGCCCAGCCAGACCGCACCCGACGATCTGATCCAACCCTTTCGCATCGATCCGTTTGCGCTGCGCGGCCGGCTTGTCCGGCTGGGTCCGGCGATCGACCGCATCCTCTCGCAGCATGACTATCCGGAACCGGTCGCCGCGATGCTCGGCGAAGCCATCACCTTGGCCGTGGTGCTCGCCGGTGCGCTCAAATATGAGGGGATCTTCACGCTCCAGACTAAGGGCGACGGACCGATCCGGATGATGGTCGCGGACGTCTCGACCGAGGGCGCCTTGCGTGGTTATGCGCAATACGACGAGGCAAAGCTCGAGGCAGCACTGGCCCGTGCCCGGGCGTCCTCGCCATCGGTGCCGCTGCTCGTCGGTTCCGGCTACATCGCCTTCACCGTCGATCAAGGCGAGGACACCGATCGCTACCAAGGGATCGTCGAGCTCGCCGGATCGACCTTAACCGAATGCGCGCACCATTATTTCCGGCAATCCGAACAGGTTCAGGCGGGGATCAAGCTGTCCGTCGGCCGCTCCGGACCCGGCGGCTCTTGGCGGGCCGGCGGCTTGATGCTGCAGCGCGTGCCGCCTGAGGGCGGCTATGCGGTCATCGCCGATGATGTGGAGGACGGCTGGCGGCGGGCGATGGTCCTGATGAGCTCGGCGACCCCTGAAGAGCTGGTCGACCCCGATTTGCCGCCCCATGGCCTCCTCTACCGGCTGTTCCACGAGGAGGGGGTGCGGGTCTATGATACGCATTCGCTCGAAGCGCGCTGCCGCTGCTCGCGCGAGCGCATCGAGGGGATCCTGCGCGCGTTCCCGCCGGATGAACTCGACGATATGCGAAAAGATGGGGCCACCACCGTGACCTGCGAGTTCTGCAATACGCGCTACGTTTTCGACCAAGCCGATCTCGACCGGCTTATGCCGGGCTGATCAGCCCAAGTCGAATCGCGTACCGCTAGACCTGGCGTCTTGACCGCGCCGCGCCGCCGAAACACCCCAAGCACAGGACGGCAATTACCGTCGTCTTGACCCCGGGGCCCGGGCTCAGGAAAATCCGCGCGCCGCTTCCGACGCGGAACACCGAACATAAGATGTGCGGAGAAATCCAGGTGCGCGAAAACCGTCCCCCTGCTCGGATCGCCGGCCGCGGAGGCAAGTCACGGGTGCTTTCGGCGGTCGTCCTCGGCTTGGCGTTATGCTGCGGCGGATGCGCCTCTGCACCGGCGACTGTCACAGATGACGCCGATGCCGAGCATGATCCGGCGGAGCCCGTCAACAGGGCCATCTTCAAGGTTAATGTTGCAGCCGATCACGCGGTCATGAAACCGGTTGCCCAGGCGTACTCCGACCATGTGCCGGAAGGCGTGCAAAAGGGTATTCATAACGTCGTGCAAAACCTCAAAGAACCCGCCGTCGCCGTGAACGACGCATTGCAGGGGAATGTCAAGCAGGCTTGGCAATCGGTTCAGCGGCTCGCCGTCAATTCGACGGCCGGTGTAGCCGGCATCTTCGATGTGGCCGACAAATTGGGGTTGCCCCCCCACAAGGCGGATTTTGGCCAGACCTTGGCGGTTTGGGGCGTCGAAGAAGGCCCGTTTGTCGAGCTGCCGCTGCTCGGCCCCTCGAATGCGCGCGATGCGGTCGGCACGGTCGTCGACATGGCGATGAACCCGCTGACCTTTGTCGGCGGCGCACCGGCGACCTATGCGGGCGTCGCTACCGGGAGCGCGAATGTGGTGGACACACGTGCTCAACATCTTCACGATCTCGACGAGTTGGAGCGCAACTCGCTCGATTATTATGCGACTCTGCGCAGCGTTTATCGGCAACACCGCGATGCCGAGATTAGCGCCGCTAAAGAGCGGCAACCGCCTGAAGGACAGGTCGACATTTCGGTTCCGTCTACCCGCCCTTGAGGCTGGCGACGATCCCATATAGCGGGCGATGGGCGTAGCCGCAAAGATTTGTGGTCTGTCGACCGAGGAGGCGGTGATGGCGGCGAGCGCCGGCGGCGCCGCCTACCTCGGCTTTGTGTTCTATCCCCCGAGCCCGCGCGCCGTGACGCCGCAATGTGCCGCACATCTGGGCGCCAATGTTCCCGCCGGGATCGCGCGCGTCGGCCTCTTTGTCGATGCCGACGATCGGGCGATCGAGGCCGCCCTGACGACGGCGCCAATCGATATCCTCCAATTCCATGGCAGCGAGAGCCCGGAACGCGTTGCCGCTGCCAAGCGGCGCTTCGGCCGCCCGGTCATGAAGGCGGTGGCGGTCGCCGGGATCGAAGACGTGATCGGCGCCGCGCATTACGAGGATATCGCCGATCTCTTGCTGTTTGACGCCAAGCCGCCGCGCCGGCCAGATGCTCTTCCCGGCGGCAATGGGCTGGCTTTCGACTGGGCGCTGATCGCCGGCCGCTCATGGCGCGTTCCGTGGATGTTGTCGGGCGGTCTCACCGCCGAGTTGCTGCCCGAAGCGGTGCGGATTTCCGGCGCCGCGGCAGTCGATGTCTCCTCCGGTGTCGAGAGCCGCCCCGGGGTCAAAGACCCCGACAAGATCCGCGTCTTTCTCGCCGCCGCCTCCGCACTTCAGTCACCTGAAAGCCGCGGCAGCCGGCGTCATACGCCACCGCCGATAGCACGATAACGGAGCAGGTGATCGGCGAGGACGCAGGCCACCATCGCCTCGCCGACCGGAACGGCGCGGATGCCGACACAGGGGTCGTGCCGGCCGTGGGTTTCGATCTCGACTTCGTTGCCGTCGACGTCGACGGTGCGCATCGACTGCAGGATCGAGCTGGTCGGCTTGACTGCAAAGCGCGCGACGATGTCCTGGCCGGTCGAGATCCCGCCGAGGATGCCGCCGGCGTTGTTCGACAGAAAGACGACCCGGCCATCCTCGCTCCGCATCTCGTCGGCATTGTCCTCCCCCCGCAGCGCCGCCGCGGCGAAGCCGGCGCCGATCTCGACCCCCTTGACGGCGTTGATTGTCATCAAGGCGCGGGCGAGATCGCCGTCGAGCTTGTCGTAGACCGGCTCGCCGAGCCCGGCCGGGACGCCGCTCGCGACCACCTCGATGACCGCGCCGGCAGATGAGCCGGCCTTGCGCACAGCATCGACATAATCGGCCCACCGCAGCGCCGCGGCGGCATCCGGGCACCAGAACGGGTTCTCCTCGGTGGCGCGCCAATCCCAGGCGCTGCGGTCGATCGCATGCGGCCCGATCTGCACGAGCGCTCCGCGGATTGTCATGCCGGGGCCGAGGATCTTACGCGCGACGGCTCCGGCGGCGACCCGCGAGGCGGTCTCGCGCGCCGAGGCGCGCCCGCCGCCCCGGTAGTCGCGGACTCCGAATTTTTTCCAGTAGGTGTAATC
>Ga0209380_10002314_pt1 | contig 12312 bp, 10 predicted proteins | sample HubBroMetageWFT6_FD_188347 | JGI IMG/M metagenome (GOLD analysis project Ga0209380, IMG submission 188347) | Warmed and freeze-thawed soil microbial communities from the Hubbard Brook experimental Forest, New Hampshire - Hubbard Brook CCASE Soil... | ecosystem: Environmental > Terrestrial >...
GCCCGTCTCGCCCGCCAGTGGCGACTACGTTGAACGTGCTGCTCATCCCTCAGGCCAAAGAGACTTGGGGATGCGCTATCCCATGCAGGTTCTAGGACGCGAAATCGTAATCGAATCACCCCTGGTGGGCCGTCATCAGCTGCGCAACCTGGCACTCGCGATCGCGGCCGCCGCTGAATTACACAGCCAGGGAATCATCCAAATCACGCCCGGGACGATTGCTCAAGGCATCCGCCAGACGCAATGGCCGGGGCGATTCCATGTCGTCCCAGCCGTAGACGATCGTCCCGAGTACGTTCTCGATGTCGCACACAATCCCGCCGGGGCCTGGGCATTACGCTCGACGCTTTCGTCTTCATACCCGAACCTCGAAAGCGGCCGCGATCTGACCATGGTATTTGGCGTCATGCGGGACAAGGCTGTGCAGGAAATGACGGAAATTCTATTCCCGATCACCGGAAATGTAATCGTGACCCACGCCAATAATCCACGTTCGGCAACAAACGCAGAAATCAGGCAGGCAGCGGCGCGAGTGGCCGCTGGCATCAATATTGAAGAAGCCGAAGACGTAGCCTCGGCCCTCGACCAAGCGCGGAAACTTGCCGGAGAAGAGGGCCTGATCGTCGTAACCGGTTCGATTTACATTGTGGGAGAAGCGATGCGAATGCTTGACATCCGCATCTAAGTGACTGCGAGTCGGTGGCCCAGTCGAAGAATCGCGACCGTGGGCGGGATGAGTACAAATTGAACAAAATCGCCACCACTGCCGAGCCGGAAAAAGAGCGGTCCGATCTGCGCTCCGCTGAAACGTCCTCACCAACGGTCTCCGCGTGGTCTGACGCGAGTGCGGCGCACCTTCCCCTCTGTCACGGCTGGCTCAGCCGCCTCCGCTCCTACTTCATCCTTTCGCCGCTGATCTGGCTCTACACCATCATTCTCGGCACCATCTCTTTGATCTGCTCGCTCTTCGACCGCGACGGACGCATCCAGCACGATCTCGCCCGTTTCTGGTCACGGCTCATCATGAAGACGATCCTGTCGCCGGTGACGCTTACGGGCGCAAATAACATCAGCGATAACAACGCGAACAATCCGGCCGAACCATCCAAACCGTGCGTTTACGCGATCACGCACGCATCCGCTCTCGACATTCCAATTCTTTACGTTTACCTACCCTTCCAGTTCCGCATCGTTTTTAAAAGTGAGTTGCTCGCTTATCCCTTTGTAGGCTGGCATCTCAAGCGATCGGGACAAGTCTGCATCAACCAGCAGAATCCGGCGGCTTCGATCGGCGCCGTCAAGTCCGCCCTCCGCAGCCTGCGCAGCGGCAAGCCGCTGGTTATCTTTCCGGAAGGCGGCCGAACGCGCGACGGAAAGATTCAACCTTTCCTGCCCGGAGCGTTCTTTCTGGCAATCAAAGCCCAGGCCGATATCGTTCCCATCGCCCTCGTCGACACCTTCGACCTGCTGCCCATGAACACCTACCACATCAAGTGCCAGCCGCTCGAGATGCGGGTGGGCGAGCCAATCTCCACCGCCGGTTTGACCGTCCGCGACACGGACGAGGTCTCCGCCAAAGTGAGATCCGCCATCGAAGCCCTGCATTCCGCGCCCCGAATGACTTAGGATGCTACTTCATCCTTCTTCCCTGCCGTCCCGCTATACTTAACTGACATGCTGACTTGCAGCCGCCGCTTTTACGTCCCCCAACTGCTGTTCCTAACGCTCCTGCTCGCCAGCGCGTCGGCCACACAGAATGCCGGCCCGAAACAGAGTCAGACGGCTCCAACGCCGGAGTCGCAATACTCCGGCATGTACAGCTTCTTGCGCGACGGCGAATTTGTGCAAATCACGGTTGATGCGCCCGGCCACGTGATCGGTTTTGTCTCGCGCTATGGCGACTCGGACAGCGATCGCGACGTTTTTCTGGATCACTTTTTCAAGTCAGCTAGACTGGATGGCGATCAGCTGACTTTCGCCACCGAGACCGTGCACGGCAAATCGTTCGAGTTTCACGGCACGATAGAGCGCGGAGAGGGCAAGAACCACGGCGACGAAGCTTTTTACGTCTTAAAAGGAATTCTGACTGAGGACACGACGGATGACGCTAAGAAAGCTTCTTCCCGGTCGCACGAGGTCGCGTTGAAGAGCTTTCCGCAGGATATGGCGCCTCCGCCGGCCGGCAAGTAGGAGCGCGACTGGAATTATCCGGCGTACGAATCAACTTTTATTCTCGCTTTTCCTCTGACTTGTCATCTAAGTGGCGATCAACCTGAATCTCAAACTATGGTTGGAGGAGTGTTTATGAAGAAAAGGATAGGTACCGTAGTTCTGATGCTGGCCTGTGTGTTGCCAATTGTGGCTGAAGACAAGGTAGAGAAGGTGGATGATCGCATCCACCAATCCGCGGTCGTGATCAGGGAAATCCTTGGCATGCCGGACGGCATTCCCCGGGGTTTGCTGGATAAAGCCGATTGCGTAGTGATCTATCCCTCGGTCAAGAAAGCGGCATTTGTGGTCGGCGGCAGCTACGGCCGCGGACTAATCACCTGTCGCAGAGGCCATGATTTTTCCGGCGGTTGGAGTGCCCCCGCAATGTTCGCACTCGAGGGCGGAAGTTTCGGTTTCCAGATCGGAGCCGAAGCCACGGATTTCGTGCTGCTCGTCATGAATGAGTCAGGCTCCAGGTCGGTCCTGTCGAGTAAAGTAAAACTCGGCGGCGATGCTTCGGTCGCAGCCGGACCTGTGGGGCGTGATGCCTCCGCGGAAACTGACATCGTTTTGAATGCGGAAATTCTCTCGTACTCCAGAGCGAAGGGCATATTTGCCGGAGTGTCGCTCGAGGGTTCGACCGTGCGTTCCGACGATGGCGCCAATCGCGCTCTTTACGGTAGCGATCTGAGCGCCCGCGAAATCGTGCGCGAAGGAAAAGTGGCTCCGCCCGCGTCGGCCCACGAATTACTCTCGATCCTGAGACATGCGTCTCCGCGACACATCGTGAAGTAAATTGCTGAAGTACCGCGGCTGTAGCGCCGGCGCCTCGGTGGCCCGGGTGCGGGCGGAACGCCCACCGGGAAACCGGACTGCTGGTCGGCGCTACAAGCCTTGGTGTGCGGCGGAGCGGCGCGATTTGAAACGCTTTTCATTCTGCGGTAGCTTGGACCTTGCGTTCACGGTCTCAGTGCTGTTCGTGCACTGATCTTCGTCCAAGGATCCTCCGCCAATGATTCTCGACGCGCTCCACCGCATCGCCAATCACCGCCAGTCGCTCGCCCGCGAAGAAGCCTGCGCGGTGATGACCGAAGTGCTTACCGGCCAATGCTCCGACGCCCAGATTGCCGCGCTCCTCGTAGCGCTGCACATGAAGGGCGAGACCGTCGAAGAAATTGTAGGATTCGCCGAAGCCATCCGCGCTGCCGCCACGCCGCTTGAACTCCACACCAACGTCGTTCTCGACGCCAGTGGAACCGGCCGCGATGCCCTCGTCGATACCTGCGGCACCGGCGGCGATACCAGCGGAACCTTCAACATTTCTACGGCAACCGCCTTCGTCGTCGCTGGCGCCGGCGTGCGTGTCGCGAAACACGGCAATCGCAGTATCACCTCGAAGTGCGGCTCCGCCGACGTGATGGAAGCTCTGGGTGTGAACATCAACCTGCCGCCGCCGCAGATCGCCGCCTGCCTCGAACAGATAGGAATCGCCTTTCTTTTCGCCCCGGCCATGCATTCAGCAACGAAGCACGTGCAGACCGTTCGCCGCGCGCTGCTTCTGCGCACAGTTTTCAATCTGCTCGGTCCGCTCACCAATCCCGCGCGCGCCACCTGCCAGGTGGTCGGCGTCTATTCCGCCGATCTAGTCGAGAAGCTAGCCGAAGCCCTCAGCATGCTAGGTCTTCGCCGCGCCCTCGTAGTTCACGGATGCGATGGCCTCGACGAAATCACCATCACCGCCGCAACCCGCGTCGCCGAGGTGCGCGATGGACAAGTTCGCAGCTACGAAGTCACCCCCGAAGAGTTCGGCTTGCAGCGCGCCACGCTCGATGACATCGCCGGCGGAGACGCCGCCCTGAATGCCAAGCTGATTCGCGAAGTGCTGTCCGGCAAGAAATCCCCGCGCCGCGATGTCGTCCTGCTCAACGCCGCCGCCGCCCTCGTCGCCGCCGGGCGCGCCGATCATCTGCGCGACGCCATTCCGCTGGCGGCCGGTTCCATAGATTCGGGCGTCGCAGAAAAAAAGCTCGAAGGCCTTGCAGAGCTCTCTAAAGCCGTTGCCTAGTCGCAGCCAGGTATCCCAACCAATTGCCCGTTCACGCTGGGGGGACCGTGAACACGTTGTTCGTCAAATCCGCCTCCGGCACACTCCCATCATTCACCACAATCTGGCTAGGTGTTCCTTGCAATTCAACCCGCATTGTCGCCGTGCTCTTGCCGTGAACCTCAATCCGCTTGGTAACCTCTCCACCTTCAAAGGAAATTGTGAACGGAACCTCCGCCCCTGCATCGCCCCGGTTTTCCAGCGTGACGGTAATGAACTGCACATCCTTATCCGTCTTCCACGGATGCGCCGACTGCACTCGCAAATCCGGCAAGCCGCGATCCTGATACACCCAGTCCTCAAAAAACCAGCCCATGTCGCGCTTGGCCGCCGCTTCAATCAAGTGCTCCACATATTTTGGATCCTTATCCTCGTCCGCTCGATACTTGGCAATCGCCTGCTTCAGGGCATCGTCGCCAACCATATCGCGCAACATCCACCAGACATACGCGGCTTTGCTTCGATAATAGGTTTCATCGAAAGTTGTAGCGAGAGGCTGGCCCACACCCTTTCCCGCCCGACTCTCCGCAACGTTTTTCCCTGAAGGAGGCACCAGTTCTTTTTCCGCGTCCACAAATGCATCCTTGTGCACTCCAAGAAAATCGAGCGCCGCCTGCCTCCCCCCTTGCTGCTCGCGATACATCGCCTCCGCAAAATGAGCCAGACCCTCATACACCCACGGCCTGGCTGAGGGCGCCGCAGAATGCACCAACTCATGCACCAAATTCGTCCCTGCCAGCTTCGAATCTTCTGCCGCGAGCGACGCCATCAACAATGTGCCACTCTCAAACGGCGGAGAACTCGCATCGGCTAGATCGGCAATCGTAATCGGCGCGCGCGGCGCACCGAACCAGCCACTCACGAACTTCATCGCCGGCTCCAGCGCGTTCGAATATCTTGCCGCTCCCTCCTCGTCGCCCGGCAAGCTCAGCAAAATCAAAGGCGCCTTCGTTTGAATTTCGTAGCTGGCCATCGCCAGCATTGGAGTAACCGATCCAAAGCGCTCGTACTCGCACCTTGCTGAGTGCGAATGCGCTGTGCCCTCGCGAGTATCGATGCCATTGCCAACTCCGCTGCACAGCAGCACCACGTTTGCGTCGTCGGCCCCCGCGTCGGTAAGCAAAAGCCTCATGCTGGCGTCCTGCTCCCTCGCCCTCCAGCGATCGCCAACCTCAAACAAACTGTTGCCCTCCGAGAAATCCGCAGCCTCGGTCGCAATCGGATACCACGCCACGTATCCCGCTCCCCGCACCGCCGTGAACTTTGGACTAATCTGGTCCCAGCTGGAATGTTTTGCAATTTCGTCCGGCACGCCGATCCGCGTCAGCCGTGTCGCATCCAGCGGGATGACGCCCTCATAGCCAATCTCAATCTCCACCGAATCTTTCGGCTTCACCTCCGCCGGCAAAGTGACGATCGCTTCTGAGAGCGTGCCCGTGTGATCGATATCGGAGACGTAAGGTTGCGAAACAAATTGAACCGTCTTGCCATCCACGCGGATCGAACGCCAGTTAAGCGAAGACGAGATTTGCAGCGCTGCGATCTTCTGCGGTTGCAGGGAGTCGTTACGCAATGTGATCTTGCCGCGCGCGCCCAGCCGCTGCTGCTGCGGCTCCAGCGTAATCGCCAGATCATACTTCGCAATGGTGAACGCTTCCCGGTCAAGTGACCATGCCGCCGAAGCCGAAGCGCCCAGGACGCATAAAACGAAAACGAAGAACTTCATCATTCCGGAACTCATGATCACTTCGACGCGCCCAGCCGCCTCTGCCGTACCACTTCGTAGAGCACGATGCCCGCCGCCACCGATACATTCAGCGATGGCACTTTTCCGAGCATCGGAATCGACACCAGAAAATCGCAGTGTCGCCGCACCAAGTCGTGCAACCCCTTGCCTTCCGCGCCCAGCACGACAGCGCAGTGCATCTTGTAATCAACTGCGTCATAGGTCTTTTCGGCGCGCTCATCCAGTCCAACCACCCACAGCTGTTTCTCCTTCAACTCCTCGAGCGCGCGCGATATGTTCGTAACTTTTGCTATCGGCAAGTGCTCGCTCGCTCCCGCCGAAACCTTCGCCACCGCCGCCGTCACCGCCGCCGACCGCCGTTCAGGAATCACCACTCCATCGGCCCCCGCGGCGTCCGCCGTGCGCAGGATCGCACCCAGATTGTGCGGATCTTCAATGCCGTCGAGTACAACCACCAAGGACTGCTCCCCGCGCCGCGATGCCACGATGTCGTCGAGATCGCTATATTGCTTCGCCGAGGTGGCTGCCACCAATCCCTGATGCGCGGCGTTGCCGGCAATTTCATCAAGCTCTTGTCGCGACAAAACCCGCACCGGTACACCGATCTTGCGGCACTCATCGATCACACGGCGCAGCCGAATATCCTTTCGCTCCTTAGCCACGCCGACCCACTCGAAGTTTCGCCCGCGCGCCTTCAGCGCCTCGGTCACCGTATTGATTCCGTAGAGAATGTTCACGCGGATTAGTTTACAGTGCCGAACGGTATCCTTCGTGGATCGGCGCCGAGGTCCTGAGCGCAGGCGAGGGGTGCCCTTTGTGGTGAACGATCTTCGCCTTCGACCACTTTTTTCTGCACCGATTCATGCCTGCTAAAACTCAAATATTCAAGAGATGAGTTTGAACAACGTTTATATTCTCTCCGCCGCGCGCACGCCGATCGGAAAATTCGGAGGCTCACTTGCTTCGCTCACCGCCGCCGATATGGGTGTCGTCGCCGCCAAAGCCGCTATCGAGCGCGCCGCCGTCCCGCCAGAACAAGTAGAAGAATCGATCTTCGGCAACGCTCGCCAAGCCGGCGGAGGCCCGAACCCCGCCCGCCAAATCTCCATCCGCAGCGGCGTGCCGCAATGGTCCCCTGCCTACACCGTCAATAAAGCATGTGCCTCGGGCCTCCAGTCGATCGCCCTCGGCTTCCAGGAAATCGCCGCCGGCAATCTCGATTGCGTGCTCGCCGGCGGCGCCGAATCCATGTCGCGAGTTCCTTATTACCTCGAGGGCGCTCGCTGGGGCTACCGCCTCGGCAATCAAGAACTCGTCGACGCCATGTATCGCGACGGCTTCTTCTGCCCTTTGGCGAAAATGATCATGGGCGAGACCGCCGAAATTCTCGCCGAGCAATACAAGATTTCGCGCGAAGAGCAGGATCAATTCGCGCTCACATCGCAGCAGCGTGCCGCCGCCGCGCAGGACAGCGGTCGGTTCGACGCCGAAATCGTTCCCGTTGCCGTCGAAGGCAAAAAGGCTCCAACCATTATCTCGCGCGATGAGCATTTGTTTCGCGACGCCACGACGGAGAAGCTGGCCAAGCTCTCGCCAGTCTTTTCAAAGACGGGCACGATTACCGCAGGCAATTCTTCCGGCATCACCGACGGCGCGGCCGCGGTCGTCCTGGCCGGCGAGAAGTTCGTCAAACAAAACAATCTCAAGCCGCTGGCCCGCATTCTCGCCGCAACCTCGGCCGGAGTCGACCCACGCCTCATGGGCATTGGCCCCGTCCCTGCCATTCACAAGCTCGAACAGAAACACGGCCTCAAGCTCTCCGACTTCGACTTGGTCGAACTCAACGAAGCCTTCGCCGCGCAAGTCTTGGCCTGCGAGCGTAGCCTCCATTTCAACCTCGACAGCCTCAACGTCAACGGCGGCGCCATCGCGCTCGGCCATCCCATCGGATGCACCGGAACGCGCATCACCGTAACTCTGCTCCACGAAATGTTGAAACGAAAAGCGCGCCGCGGCCTGGCCACGCTTTGCGTCAGCGGCGGGATGGGGATGGCGCTGGCGATTGAAAACTGTGCGTAGCGCCATCTCGACTAGCGGCGCGCCACTACCCTAGCTATACTTACTGAGGGTTATGGCAATCGCCGCTGCCAATACGGGTGTGGTCAGTTCCGCTCGGAACCCCATGCCCCTCTCCGCCATCATTGTCGACGACGAACAACTGGCGCGCGATGAACTCGCTTATCTGCTCAAGAATCTCGTCGACGTGAATGTGATCGCGCAGGGAAAGAACGGTCTCGAGGCGATCAATCTGATTCGCGAACACAATCCCGACCTCGTCTTTCTCGACGTGCAGATGCCCGGCCTCGACGGTTTCGGCGTCATCAAAAAGCTGCTCGACCGTAAGGTTCCGCTGCCCAAGATCGTTTTCGCGACCGCCTTCGATCAATATGCCGTGAAGGCCTTCGAGGTGAATGCAGTCGACTACATCTTGAAACCGTTCGACAAAAAGCGTGTGGCACAATCCATCGAACGAGCGCGCGCGAAGATTGAAGCCGGCGCTGGCCCAGAAGAGAAAATCGAGACTCTGGTGCGGATGCTCGAATCGCAAAAATCGCAGGCGGCGAAAATTCTGATTAAGGCAGCCGGCAGGTTATTTCTCACCGATGCCAAGGATATTTGTTATGCGACCATCGAAGACGGCGTTATCACCGTCGCCACCAGTGGCCACGCAGGCATGGAAGGTGAGTCGAATTGCCGGACTCTCGAAGAACTTTTTGAAAATCTCGACCCCCACTTGTTCTGGCGTGCCCACCGGTCGTTTCTCGTCAACATCAACCATATCCGCGAAGTCGTGCCCTGGTTCAAAAGCTCCTACCAGCTACGCATGGACGACAAGAAACAGACCGAAATCCCCGTAAGCCGCGCCCAGACCCGGCGCCTCCGCGAACTGTTCAACCTCTGAAGACAGTTCTCTGTTCTCAGTTCCCGACAAAACGCCTGCGAAGTTGCCGGCACCAAGTTACTTCTACTGAAAAATGGGCGGACGCATAAAATACCTCGTCCGCCCGGGGAGGGAATCTTTCAGGCGGCTATGGCTGCAAGGCGATGCGGTTGGGTATTACCAACATCGCACCGTCCATCCGAATCAACTCTTTCCGTTTCATCTCACCCAACAAGCGGGTTACGGTTTCTCGCGACGAACCAATCATTTGGGCAATCTCGAGGTAGATTGCAGAAGTTAGATGCCTGCACACTTCCTGCCATCTTTTCGACATCAATTAAATGATTGGATTTCAGGTATTTAGGATGGATGGGGCGTTCGGGCTAAAAGATCCGCTGCCGAAACGCAGGCGGGTTCGCCGACAATTCGGCAGGATCACCGGCTCCCGCAAGATCCCCGGAATCCCTTCTAATTCAGATAATCGGTGCGCGAAATTCCCAGCCGCTGCATTTTGTATTGCAGCGTAGTGCGCTTGACGCCAAGGCGCGCCGCCGCGCCTGATGGCCCGGAAAGCACGCCCCGCGTCTGCTTCAGAACTTCGATGATGTGCTGCCGCTCTTTGTCGCGCAGTGTCACGTCAGATTCGGAAAGCTGGCGATCGTTCTCCTCTCGCAGCTCGCCGAGAGGCGGCGTCAGCCGATTGCCTTCGCTCAAGATTACCGAGCGCTCAATGAAATTCTCCAGCTCGCGAATATTTCCCGGCCACTTCCAGTTCATCATTACTTCTATGACATCATCGGGAATAATGTCTACCCGCTTGTGCAGCCGCATCGCGCACTTTTCCACGAAATGCCGAACCAGCATGGGTATGTCCTCGCGTCGTTCGCGCAGCGCGGGCAGATGGAGTGGAAAGACGTGCAGTCGGTAAAACAAGTCGCCGCGGAATTCCTTCTCTTCGATGGCCTGAACCAGATCGCGATTGGTGGCGGCGATCAGCCGCACATCCACTCGGATGGTTTTCGTTCCCCCCAGCCGCTCGAACTCCTGATCTTGCAAAACGCGCAGCAACTTGGGCTGCAACTCGAGCGGAATCTCGCCCACCTCGTCGAGTAGCAATGTGCCCTTATCCGCCAATTCCAGGCGCCCGATCTTTTTGCTCACCGCCCCGGTAAACGCACCCTTTTCGTGTCCGAACAACTCGCTCTCCAGCAGCCCCGTCGGTATAGCGGCGCAGTTAACCTTGATAAAGCTGCGATCCTTGCGTCGGCTCATGCTGTGTATGATCCGGGCGATGCGCTCTTTGCCAGTCCCGGTTTCGCCAGTGATCAGAACCGTGGAATCGGTGTCAGCGACAATGGCTGCGTAATCCATTACACGTTTCAACGCCGGGCTGGCACCGACGATATCTTCGGTCCGGTTCGCGCTCCGGATTTCATGCTCCAAATAGTGCTTTTCTTGTACCAAGCGATCCTTGAGTTCTGCAATCTCGCCATAAGCATGCGCATTGTGGAGCGCCATGGCCACCTGATTGGCGACTTGCTCCAGGTATTCCACCTCCGCCTTCCCAAAGGTATTCTCCATCTTGTCAGCCACATTCAACGCTCCCCAGACTTGGTTGCGCGCAATCAAGGGCACGCTGCAAACTGACCGCATCTGAAGTCCATACATGGCTTTCGCCAATGGCGCTTCCATCTGACGCAAATCGTCCCCTGTATAGAGTGCAACCTCTCGCGTCCGAATTGCATAGCCGGAAAGTGTTTGATCGAGTGGGATCGCAGTTCCGTGGTTCACAAAGGGTTCTAACTCGGGACCATCCCCATACGGACGCACGCTCTTGCCATCTTCGTCGAGCAACGACAGAACCGCCCACTTGTAGCGTGCGATGCTGCGAAGGCTGGAGAGAACAGCCGGCAACAATTTCTCCAACTCCAGAATGGAACTCAATTCCCGACTGATCGTGACCAGGCTCTGCTGCTCCTCAAACGCGCGATTGGCTCTGTCCTTCTCCAGTACGATCGCTCCCATCATCGCGATCCGCGAGAGTAATTCGACGTCCTCCTCACTCGAGGCCTGCGGGATGCTCTTGCCCAGGGCGAGCGCCCCAAACCGACTGGACGGCGTGGTCATGGGCACGGCAACGTAGGACCGTATCCCGTGATTGCGCAGCAGCGGCGTAAATCCAGGAAACCTTCCCTCGCGTTCGGTATCCGGAATCGTCACGGGCTCCTGATGTTTCCAAACCCACCCGCTCGCGGCTTCTTCCACCGAAAGCGGCACGAACTCTCCGCTTTCCGCATTCTTTTTCCAATAGTGGGTTCTCATGTGACCGTGGCGCTGATCGTAAAGAGACAGATTCAGCAAATCGCCCCCCGTGAGGGCCAGTACCGGGGCAGAGATTGCCTGGATTGCTTCGGGCAGCGTCTCGGCTCGCGCTACTACGTCGGTAATCTCAAGCAGCAGTCGATAGCGCTCGTTTTCGTGCGTAGGATCTCCCTCAAACGCAAAGGGGCGTGCGGACATGCGAACCTCCTGCACCTGTCAAGAGCGAAAGTCAAATAGTCAATTGAGCAGGAACTGGGGGTAATCGCAGCTTGCCAAGCTACGGGACTCCGTAATATGCGTCGCAGGTGTTGGTTCCTTTACTTGGGAACCAATCTTATTCTCCCCGCACGGGGAACCCCCTCAGGTTCTGCGACACCTTTACCCCGTGTGCCTTCCGGGATAAAGTATTATTAATCTGTTTAACGGTCACATGCAACGTTGCTCGGAATGCCAATCGAGCGCGATTCGGGACGATTATGCCTGAACTAACTTTTTACAGCCGCGGCCCATCGTGAGCGTTCGGATTTTGTAACAGCCATTTGAGTGGTAAGCTCTATAGCGAATTTACCATTGGCGGTCCTTACCTCGCGGGACCCCGTAAGAAGTCAAGTAAGAAGAAATGGCGTTCGATACCGAAGATAATAAAACCTGGCAAATCTGAGCAGCCCCTGCGTCCGTTTTCATCCTCTTCGCCGCGTGGGGTTTCTGCCAGGAGCAACCTGCAACATCCGCGCAGATGTATCGGCTCCGCCCGATCCCTGTCCCTTAACAGCGCCAGCGCGTCCTTGATGGCTCGCTGAGTCTCTCTGAAGCGGGCTTGCCAGTTCTCGGACCTCGACGCTCACCGAGGGCGCGAAGGACTCCCGGTGCGCCTGGATCATTCGCCCGTGATCAATAATTGCTTCTGACAATTGGAGCGGCTGATGAAATTCTTGATGAGTTAATCGCCGGTCGATCAGCAGCGCGCGAGCAGACGGCGCAACTTAT
>Ga0209380_10002319_pt1 | contig 12295 bp, 14 predicted proteins | sample HubBroMetageWFT6_FD_188347 | JGI IMG/M metagenome (GOLD analysis project Ga0209380, IMG submission 188347) | Warmed and freeze-thawed soil microbial communities from the Hubbard Brook experimental Forest, New Hampshire - Hubbard Brook CCASE Soil... | ecosystem: Environmental > Terrestrial >...
TTGCTACTACAGCATGGTGCTGTGGAAGTCCAAACGAGTCGTCGCCGAGGAAGCCACGCTCAGTGCGCCGCTTCCCGGTGAACTGGAAAAACGCACCTAACGAGAGCCGGTGCTCAACTAGCGCAGCGTGATGACTACCGCATAGGTGATGAGCAGAAATGTGATCATCAGGGCGCCGTTGCCCCATCGAGATACCATTTCAACCATGATAATTTCTCCACGTCTATCGCGGCCGGAACTTTACATTCCCTGAGCCAAAAGTTATCTGCCGCAGGTCTCAAAAGCGGGCGAAAACAGCCGCTCATGAGCCACGGCCTCCACTCCCGTCACGAGGCAAAACAGAACCGCAACGCAGCAGCATTTCAGGGTAAAAAGCATCCTGCCGCCGAGGCTATCCATGCCTGCTAGAGGCGACACGAGATAAGCAATCGCCAGCCAAAGCAGGAGCGCCACCGGCATAGCCGCCGCGATCGCGGTCATGCCGGCGCGGCGCCGGCGTATAAAGCCCCTTTTCTCCGATTCTGCATCATCCATAGCGGCGACCTACGGCATGCCAAACGGCCTGTGACATTTGCAAAAATCTCTTGTGCCCGCGCCGGCAGGCATTCGGCGAACCTTGGGTTTGGCTCAGGCGGGGCCACGGGGGGCCAGGACCTCGCGCTTGCCGACATGGTTGGCCGGGCTGACGACCCCTTCGGCTTCCATCCGCTCGATCAGGCGCGCGGCGCGGTTGTAGCCGATCTGCAGATGCCGCTGCACAAAGCTGGTCGAGGCCTTGCGCTCGCGGCAGATCAGCGCCACCGCCTGATCGTAGAGGCCGTCTCCTGAGCCTTCCTCATCGCCACCGAACGGATCGAGCGGTGCGGCGTCGTCCTCGGTGATCTCGTCGATGTAGTCGGGCTCGGCGTGGTTCTTCAGGAACGAGACCACCCGCTCGACCTCCTCGTCCGACACGAATGGCCCGTGCACCCGGGTCACCCGGCCGCCGCCCGCCATGTACAGCATGTCGCCGCGGCCCAAGAGCTGCTCGGCGCCGCCCTCGCCGAGAATCGTGCGGCTGTCGATCTTGGATGTGACCTGAAAGCTGACCCGGGTCGGGAAATTGGCCTTGATCGTGCCGGTGATGACATCGACCGAGGGGCGCTGCGTCGCCATGATGATGTGGATGCCGGCGGCGCGCGCCATTTGCGCCAGGCGCTGGATCGCCGCCTCGATGTCCTTGCCGGCGACCAGCATCAGATCGGCCATCTCGTCGACGACGACGACGATCAGCGGCAGTTCGGTTGCATCGAACGGCTGCTCCTCGAAGACCGGCTGCCCGGTTTCCGGGTCGAAGCCGGTCTGCACCCGGCGCACCAGGCTCTCGCCCTTCACCGCGGCCTCGCGCAGCCTGGCGTTGAAGCCCTCGATGTTGCGCACCCCCAGCTTCGACATCTTCTGGTAGCGGCTCTCCATCTCGCGCACCACCCATTTGAGCGCGAGCACCGCCTTTTTCGGCTCGGTCACCACCGGGGCGAGTAGATGCGGGATGCCGTCATAGACCGACAATTCCAGCATCTTCGGGTCGACCATGATGAATTTGCAGCGGTCGGGGGGCATCCGGTAGAGGATCGAGAGGATCATCGTGTTGATGCCGACCGACTTGCCCGAGCCGGTGGTGCCGGCGATCAGCAGATGCGGCATGCGGGCGAGATCGGCGATAACCGGCTCACCGCCGATGTCCTTGCCGAGCGCCAGCGCTAGCCGGCCGGCGTGCTTTTCATAGGCCGGCGAATCGAGCAGCTCGCGCAGATACACGGTCTCTGCCTTGACGTTTGGCAGCTCGATGCCGATCACGGTGCGGCCGGGCACCACCGCGACACGCACCGAAATCGCGCTCATCGAGCGTGCGATGTCGTCGGCCAGCCCGATCACCCGTGAGGCCTTGATGCCGGGCGCCGGCTCCAGCTCATACAACGTGACAACCGGGCCGGGGCGCACCTGTACGATCTCGCCGCGCACGCCGAAATCCTCAAGCACCGCCTCGAGCATCCGGGCGTTCTTGCCGAGCGCGTCTTCGTCCACGGTTTCGGTCCGGGTCCCCGGCGCCTTGGTCAGCAAGCCCAAGGGCGGCAGCAGCGGCTCCTGGTCGGGAGCCAGATCGAGTGTAGGCTGCAATTCCTGCTCGCCGCGCCGGCCCAATCCCTGCGGTTTCGCGCGGGGCATGACCAGGCGAACTAGGCGACCGGTCGCCGGCTGGGTTTCCCGTGCGGCCTGCGGCTGAGGGCTCACCGAGCCGATGGTCGGCCCGCTGCTAGTCGGCCCGAGCCGCGGCTCGCGCCGCTCCGGCAGCGGTGTGACGGTCGAGCGTTGCCGCGGTGGGAAGCCGGGCGGACGCTGCGGTGGCGGTTCGAGACTAGGCTCGTCCTCACCGAGCACGCGCCGCGCCTCGCGCCAGTCGCGAAACAGCCGGCGGCCGAACGACGCGGCGGCGATCGTGCCGCGCCCGGAGACGCGCGCAATCCGGCCGGCATGACGTCCGGCGCCGGTGCCGATGTCGCGCCAGTCTTCCGGCGACAGCCCGATCATCGCCAGCAGCAGCCAGGCGACGGCTGCCGCCGCGGTCATCGCCAGCGGCAGCGCGATGCCGGCAAAGCCGGCGCGCGCGACCGCGTTGATCAACGTCCAGCCGATGGCGCCGCCAGGGCCGGCCGGCAACCGCATCGCCGGATGCAGGATCGAGCACGCCAACGCGCCGAGCACCAGCGCCAGCAGCAGCATCGCCGCGCGGCGCAGGAGCCGGCGAATCGGGCGCTGCAGCATCAGGCGGAATGCCCAGCCGAGCAGCACTGCGGGGATCAGGTAGGCGGCGAGGCCGACGCTCTGTATCAGCAGATCGGCGACGAGCGCGCCGTCGCGGCCGAGAAAATTTGCAGCCGGCGAATCGACCGCGGTATTCAGCGACGGATCGGCCGGGTCGTAGGTCAGCAGCGCCAGCACCAGCAGTGCGCTCGCCAGCGCCAATGCGCTGCCAAGCCCGCTGTAGAGCCGGCGTTCGACGCCGGCCCAAGTCTCGCGCCAGCCGCGGACGCGATGGCCGAAGCCGCGCATCGATAATTGCGCCGATCTGGACATCCCCCATGCCCCCATCTCCCCCTCCCGTCATGGCCAGGCTTGACCCGACCATCCAGATCCCCGGGTCAGGCCCGGGGATGACGAGTGGGAACCTAGCCCCAACCACGTGCTCGGCCCCCCAGCCGAGCCCGCAGGCCCTACTCTTTACAACACGCGTCGAATCCTATCGAAGGCGGCCTCCAGGGTCGCCTCGTCGTGCACGATCGCCAGCCGAATATACCGGCTGCCTGGGTTTACCCTGCCATGCGCCGCGCGCGCGGTATAGCCGCCCGGCAAAACCCGCACCGCCGCCTCGCGCCATAGCCGCAATGTCGCGTCCTCGCCGTCGCCGACGTCGAGCCACAGGAAGAATCCGCCATCCGGCCGGTAGAACCCGTATTGCCCGCCGATCGCCGCCTCGGCGATGTCGAATTTGCGGCGATAGCGAGCGCGGTTCTCCTCGACATGCGCTTCGTCGAGCCACAGCGCCGTCGCCGCTGCCTGGATCGGCAACGGCACCTGGCAGCCACCGTAGTCGCGCAGATGCTTGAAATGTCCGATCAGCTTCGGGTCGCCGGCGACAAAGCCCGAGCGCAGCCCGGCCGCGCTCGACCGCTTCGACAGCGAATGAAAGGCAACCACCCGGTCGAAGCCCTCGCCGAGAGCGGCACAGGCTTCAAGCGCGCCGGACGGCGGCGCGCGGTCGTAGATCTCGGCATAGCACTCGTCGACCGCGAGCACGAAATCGTAGCGCCGCGCTAGCGTGATCGCGTGCTTCAGATAATCGAGGCTGGCGATCGTGCCCTGCGGGTTGGCCGGCGAGCACAGGTAGAACAGCGCGGCGCGTTCGAGCGTCTCGCGCGGGATCGCATCGAGGTCCGGCAGAAAGGCATTCTCGCGCGTCGCGTCGAGAAACACTGCTTCCGCGCCGGCCATTGTCGCGGCGCCGTTGTAGACGAGGTAGTACGGGTTGGGCACGAACACGACTGGCTGCCGGCCGCCCTTGTCGCGCGGCACGACGAGGCTCGAAAACAGGTACAGCCCCTCCTTGGTGCCGGCGAGGGTCAGGATGTGGCGGTCCGGATCGAGCGCGCCTGCCGCCAGCCGATAGCGCCGGGTCAGCCAGTCGACGATGGCCTGGCGCAGCTCCGGCGTCCCCTGCATCGGCGGATATTTGTTCCACTCATGCGCGTGCGCCGCCAGGGTCTCTGTCAGCAATGCTGGCGGCTGGTGCTGCGGCTCGCCGACCGACATCAGGATCGGCGGATCGTTGACCCGCGGCGTCACCGGGTTGAGCAGCGTACGCAGCGCCTCGAACGGGTAATCGGAGAGCGTGTCGAGCTGTGGGTTGAGCGGCACGTGCGAATCCAACCAGCGAAAAAGCGCGTGGACATTACGCGATTGCCGGGCGCCGCGAAAGCGGCGGAGCGTGCGTAAGCCTTTCCCGCGAAGCAAATTTCCCGGGATGCTGCAACAATGTCTTGTGTGCTTGGAGGCGCGCCCTATCGGGCGCTCCTCAGCATGACATATGCTCCTGAGGAGGCTGCGAAGCGGCCGCCTCGACGGACGCACCTCGGGAAATGCTGAACAACGCGATGAGCGTGGAGAAGGCGCAAATCTACGCCGAACTGGGCGAGCAACTCGCGGCGCTGATCGAAGGCGAGCCTGATCTCGTCGCCAACACGGCGAATATGGCGGCGCTGATCTATCACGGCTTGCCAGAGCTCAACTGGGCCGGGTTCTATTTCACCGATGGCGAAAAGGAGCTGGTGCTCGGCCCGTTCCAGGGCAAGCCCGCCTGCGTGCGCATTCCCTGGGGCCAAGGGGTGTGTGGCACGGCCACGGCGCGGCGCGAGCCGATCGTCGTTCCCGATGTGCACGAATTTTCGGGCCACATCGCCTGTGACCCGGATTCGCGCTCGGAGCTGGTCGTGCCGCTGCTTAAGGGCGACCGCGTGCTGGGCGTACTCGACCTCGACAGCCCGGTCCACGATCGTTTCGACGATGCCGACCGCATCGGTTGCGAGCGCCTCGTTACGATCCTGCTAGAGCATCACCGAGACTGGCGCGAAGGTTCGGGTCCCGGCGATGCGCGCAACCCGGCGACTGCGAGCGGGTAGGCGTCTTCCGATACCAAGGACAAGCCGGGCGCTGGATCGTTTTCGCCGCGCGGCCGCGGCCGGATCATTCAGGTTTGCAATGCCCGCAGCCCTGCGGCAGGCTCCCGCCTACGGTTTTGCAGGAGGACGGAAATGGGCTCGATGATCGATTTCGCGCGACCGGACGGCGGCAAGACCAAGGGCTATCTCGCGACCGCTGGGCAGGCTCCGGGCATCGTGGTGATCCAGGAATGGTGGGGGCTCAACGACCAGATCTGCGGGGTTGCCGACCGCTTTGCCCGCGCCGGCTACAACGCGCTCGCCCCGGATCTCTACAAGGGCCGTCTTACCGCCAAGCCGGACGAGGCCAACCATTTGATGGGCGAGCTCGATTTCGCCGACGCGACGCACCAGGATTTGCGCGGGTCGGCGCAGCATCTGAAGGGGATCAGCAGCACGGTCGTGGTGATGGGCTTTTGCATGGGCGGCGCGCTGGCGATTGCCGCCGCTGTTCACGTCCCCGAAGTCGCCGCGGCAGTGCCGTTCTACGGCATCCCGCCGAAGGAGTTCGCCGATCCAGCCAACATCCGCATCCCACTGCAGGGTCACTTCGCCAACAAGGACGATTGGTGCACCCCCGCTGCGGTCGACGAACTCGATGCCGCGCTCGCCAAGGCCGGCACGCCCTACGAAATCCACCGCTATGAGGCGGCGCATGCCTTCGCCAATGAGCGCAGCGCGGCCTACGATCTGGCCTCTGCCGAGGAGGCGTGGAACCGCATGCTCGCGTTCCTGCAGAGGACGCTGTGAACCGCGGCGCTGTATCGATGATGGCTTTGCAGCCTCAGGCGAAGAAGTCGTGCAGCGCCCGGTAGGTGTCGTCGGGCGCCTCCTCCGGTAGGAAATGGCCGCTGTTGATCGCGCGGCCGGTGACGTTCTCGGCGTGCTCGCGCCACACCGCCAACATGTCGTAGCCGCTGCCCTGACCGCTGCGCTCACCCCACAGCACAAGGAGCGGCATGGCGATCTTGCGGCGGCGGTCGGCGCGGTCGTGATCGAGATCTATCGAGGCGCCGGCACGGTACTCGTCGCAGGTCGCGCGGATCGTCTCGGGATTGCTGAAGCAGCGCAGGTATTCGGCAAAGGCCTTCGGCTCCAATGCCTTCGGGTTGCGGTGCAATCCGAGCATCTGGCGCAGAAAGAATTCGCACTCGGCGCCGATCAGCCGCTCCGGAAAGGGGTGCGGCTGGATCAGGAAGAACCAGTGGAAGCTGCCGGTCGCGGCCTGCTGGTCGATCGTCTCGAAGCGGTAGAGGGTCGGCACGATATCGAGCAGCGCCACGCGCTCGATGCGATCGGCGTGGTCCCGCACCAGCCGGTGCGTGACCCGCGCGCCGCGGTCGTGGCCGGCGACACGGAAACGCTCGAACCCGAGCGCCGTCATCGTCTCGACCTGGTCCCGCGCCAGCGCGCGCTTCGAATAGGCGGCGAAGTCGGTCCCGGCCGGCGGCTTCGCGCTGTCGCCATAGCCGCGCAAATCTGGGATGACGACGGTAAATTCCTCGGCGAGGCGCGGCGCGATCTTGCGCCACATGACATGCGTCTCCGGGTAACCGTGCAACAGCAGGAGCGGCGGCCCGCTGCCGCCGGTCACCAGGTTGATCTCGGCGCCCGAAGTCTTGATCCGCCGCTCTTCGAAGCCGGGGAAGAACTCGGCCATCCGTATCTCCTGCTGCAAAGAGGCAAAAATGGGCTGTCCTTGCGAGGAGCGTGTGAGCGCGACGAAGCAACCTCGTCGGGCATGGGCACAAATAGCCCGAGATTGCTTCGCTTCGCTCGCAATGACAGTGTTGGGTCAGCCTCAGCCGGCCGTCTCGGGCGGGCCCTTCAGCTCGACGGTGTTGCCGTCCGGATCGGTGACGTAGATCGACGAGCCGTAACCCTCCGCGCCATAGCGCCGCCGTACTTCGCCGGGATCGATGCCGTGGCGGTGCAGATGTGCGCTGATTGCCGCCACATCCATCTCGGCGATGCGCACCGCGAAATGGTCCATGTTGCGGCCCTCGTCCTCGTCCTCGGTGCGCGGCACGAGGTCGATCATGGAGGCTCCGGCGCGCAGCTGCACGAGCCCGATCGCCTCGAGCCGGCGCTCGACGTGAAGGCCCAGCACTTGTTCGTAAAACGTGATCGCGCGGTCCATGTCGGCGACGCGCAGCACGACGTGGTCGAGCCCGGCAACGCGCACCGGCGAGGCGGCTGGCGCGGTACGCTCGGCAAGTTTCGCATCGTCCGGCATGGCGCGCTCCTTAATCCGGTGTCGTGTCAGCCGATACTAGCGCGTCCCGCGCCACCCGTCACTGCGAGCTAGGCGCGCGCCGCCGCGATCCCCGATCCTCGCGCGCTGCGCGCCGCTCGTCGGCGGTCAGTACGCCGTCATGGTTGAGGTCCATCCGGTCGAAACGCCGCTCCGCAGCCCGGCGCGCCCGCTCGATGTATTCGTCTTTGGTAATGTCTCCACCCCGCGTCGAGCGGGCCGACGGCGCGGCCGATGGAGCGGGTGCGGCGGTCTGCGCGCTCGCCACGGCAGGACAAAGTAGGGCAAGAAGGCCAGCGACGATGATCGCGCGCATGTTCGACACCTCCGTCGGTTCGAGACGCATACCAGAATGAGCAGCGTACCGAACCCAGGATTGCGGAGCAATGCCTGCTGTTCGCCTGCCGCGTCCCTGTTGCACTGGTAAGCCGCCCCCGGCCGGCGCTACAGTCCCGGCCGCGTTCGGCATTCCTCTGACGGAGCGAGGACAGATGCAGCCCACCCGCATCGGCAATTTCGAGATCAGTTGCATCGCCGACTACGAGGGGCCGTTTTTCGCCCCGGGCGAGTTCTTTCCCGATTTCGACCCGGCGGTGGTGGAGGAACATGCGGCGTTGCTGGGGCCGCGGCTGATCGAGCCGGGAACCGGCAAGCTGATTTTCAGCTTTCACAGTTTCGTCGTCAAAACCGACCGGCACACGATCCTGATCGATGCCTGCATCGGCAATGACAAGGAGCGTCCCGCCCGCCCGCAATTCCACCGCATCAAAACCTCGTTCATCGACGATCTGGCTCGTGTCGGCGTCAAGCCGGAAGACATCGATTTTGTCATGTGTACGCACCTGCACTGGGACCATGTCGGCTGGAATACGCGGCTCGAGGACGGGAAGTGGGTGCCGACCTTCCCGAAGGCGCGCTACGTGATGGCGAAGCGCGAATACGACCATTGGCAGGGAGTCCACAAGAGCGGCGTCGACACGCCGCATGCGCGCGCCTTTGGCGACAGCATCCTGCCGGTGGTCAAGACTGGGCAGGCTTTGCTTGTCGGCGACGACTATGCGCTCGACGACGGGCTGTGGTTCGAGGCTTATCCCGGCCATACCCCGGGCAATGTCGTAATCCACGCCAAATCGGGCGCCGATCGCGGCGTGTTCATCGGCGACGTTCTGCACCACCCGCTGCAATGCCTGAAGCCGGAATGGTCGACGATGGCATGCACCGACCCGAAGGGCTCGCGCGTCAGCCGCACCCGGCTCGTCGAGGAACACGCCGATGGCGGCGCGCTGATCCTGCCGGCGCATTTCCCGGCGCCGACGGCAGGGCAGATCCGTCGTCACGGGCCAGCCTACCGTTTCGATTTTCGCGAATGAGGGGGGCGAGACGCCGCCGTTCCTGTCAGTCGGCCGCGATCTTGCGCAGCTTTTTGGCCAGTTCGGAGCGTCGATAGGGCTTGCTGAGAAAGGGAAAGTCCCCGTCAGCGCGGATCCCGTGCTCTGAAGACAGCGCCGATTTCGGGTAGCCGGAGGCCAGCAGGATGCGCAGATGCGGCCGCAAGCGCGCTGCAGTGCGAGCCAGTTCGGTGAACAGCACATCGATCTCCGGGTCGCGTCGCAGCGCCGATAGCGCGCTGCGACCGTCGAGCGCGGTCAGCACCTCGTAGCCGAGGTTGCGCACGTTTCGACCGTGACGTCGAGAACGTCGGGATCGTCCTCGACGACCAGAACCCGGGCCAAAGACGCAGATTTTTCCTGTGCCGCGCGCTCGGCCGTCTCGCCCGCGGCAAGCCCCTGCGCGGCGGGCAGATAGAGCGTCACCGTCGTGCCCGCCCCGGGGGCTTCAGACTTGTCGTTGTTGGGAGGTTTCGTTTTGGCGGCCATAAGCAACGATTACCGAAACACAGCCCGACGAAATTGGTTCGGTGATGTGCGCGTAGGGATTGCACAAATCAACAGGCCGGCAAGCGGCCTGGAATACAGCGGAGCCTCAGCTTGAATGTAACAGCCCTTGAGCGCGGCGAAATGCGGCCGTTCAAACGCCGCAGACGCGCAGCAACGCCCGGTCCTGCATGTCTCGGTCGTTCTTGGGCAGCAGGATCTCGGCGCGGCGCCGGCATTCCTCCTGCGATCCGACATGGCGGACCACGTTATCGACCGCTACCGCATAGCGGGTCTCATCGAGACGCAAAATTGCGACGCCTAGCATTTGTGTCTTCATGTATGAGCAAACGCTGCGGTGCAATAATCGGCACAGCAATGCGGCGAAATTGCCCGCTCCCCAATTGCGGCTAGCATTTTGTCGTCACCACGATACGCGGCTCGCGCCGGCGGGTTATCTTGCGGCGATGAAAGCTGGCCTTCTAGGCATCGCAGCCGCGTTCCGCGCTGCGCTAACACTCGCAGTCGCTTCGGCGCTCGCCGGCCCATCGGCAACGGTGGAGGGCCGACACGGCATGGTCGTCTCGGCCCAGCACGAGGCCAGCGTCGTCGGATCGCGCATCCTCGAAGCCGGCGGCAACGCGATCGACGCAGCCGTCGCGGTCGGCTACGCGCTGGCTGTGGTCGATCCGTGCTGCGGCAATATCGGCGGCGGCGGGTTTATGCTGATCCACCGCGCCGACGGCCGCGACACGGTGATAAATTTCCGCGAAACGGCGCCGCGCGCGGCGACCGCGACGATGTTTCTCGACGCGGGCGACAACCCGGTGCGCGAGCGCAGTCTCTACGGCTATCTCGCCGCCGGCGTGCCAGGCACGGTAATGGGACTGGATCGCGCGCTCGGCGAATATGGCCGACTGGGCCGTCGCGCGGTCATGGCGCCGGCGATCGCGCTGGCCCGCGACGGTTTTGTGCTCGGCGAGCCGGATGCCGCGATCATCGCCGCGAAGGCCGGGCAGTTGGCCAAGGATCCGGAGGCGGCGCGGATTTTTCTGCGGCCGGACGGAAGCCGCTACCAGGCCGCCGACCGGCTGGCCCAGCCGGACCTTGCAACCACCCTTGCGCTGATCGCCGACAAGGGGCCGGATGCGTTCTATCGTGGGCCGATCGCCGCCGCGGTCGCCACCGCATCCACCGAACATGGGGGCGTAATGGGCGCGGAAGATTTTGCCGCCTATACAGCCACCGAGGCGCCGCCGGTCGCTTGCGCCTACCGCGGCCATACGATCTTGTCGGCGCCGCTGCCGAGCTCCGGCGGCACGATCCTCTGCGAGATGTTCGCGGTGCTGTCGGGCTGGGATCTCGCCGCTGCCGGATTTGGCTCGGCGCAGTCGATTCACTGGATGACCGAGGCGATGCGCCACGCCTATCTCGACCGCAACTCGCTGCTGGGCGATCCGGCCTTCGTCCCCGATCGCAGCGCTGAGTTGCTGACCGTCGAGCACGCGGCCACCATTCGCGCCGTGGTCGATCCGGAGACGGCGACGCCGTCATCGGCGCTCGGTCCCAGCGCGCCGCCGCGTGAAAAGGCCGAGACGACGCATTACTCGGTCGTCGATGGCGAGGGCAACGTGGTCGCGGTGACCTATACGCTGAACGGTAATTTCGGCGCTGGCGTCATCGCGCCCGGCACCGGCTTCCTGCTCAATGACGAAATGGACGATTTCACCGCCAAGCCAGGTGCCCCCAATCTGTTCGGCCTGATCCAGGGCGGCGCCAACGCGATCGCGCCCGGCAAGCGGCCGCTCTCCTCGATGACCCCGACGATCGTCGAGAAGGATGGCCATCCGATCCTGGTGCTTGGTAGCCCGGGCGGGCCGCGCATCACCACAGCGGTGCTGGAGACAATTATAAACATCGTCGATTTCGGCCTTGACCCGCAGCAAGCCGTCGCCGCGCCGCGTTTTCACCATCAATGGCAGCCGGACTCGCTTTTTTACGAGCGCGGCGGGCTGACGCCAGAGGTTGCCGAAGCGCTCGCGGCGCGCGGGTATAAGCTCGTCGAGCAGGGATCATGGGGCGCGGTCGAGCTGATCGCGATACAGCCCGACGGACGGCTTGTCGGGGTCAACGATCCGCGGCGGCCGGCCGGAGCCGCGATCGGCAACTGAGGATGGAGCTCTCGATGCGCTACTCGCCGCTGGTCGATCGGGTCGCCGGACGCGGTTCGGGCGCCTGGGCGGCCCATATCGAGGCGGCGCGGCGGCGCGATGCCGGCGAGGACATCATCTTCCTGACCGTTGGCGATCCCGATCAGGCGCCGCCTTCCGCCGTCATCGAGGCGACCGTGTCGGCGCTGCATCGGCACCGCACCGGCTATGCCGGTATCCTCGGCTTTCCGGTGGTGCGCGAGGCGATCGCGGCGCGGGTGGCCCGGCGCAGCGGCCAGCCTTGCGCGGCCGATAACATCGCCGTCGTGCCCGGCGCGCAGGGTGGGCTCTACTGCGCGTTGCAATGTCTCGCCGGGCCCGGCGACGAGGTCATTGTCCCGGAGCCGGTCTACAACACCTATGAGGCGGTAATCGGTGCGGCCGGCGCGCGCATGGTGACGGTGCCGTTGCGGCCCGAGACCGGCTTCCATCCCGATCTCGACGCAATCGCCGCCGCGATCACGCCGAAGACCCGGGTGATCTGGATCAATAGCCCGCACAACCCGACCGGCGCCGTCTTCACACGCGGCGAGATCGAGACCATCGCCGCGCTGTGCCGGGAGCACGATCTGTGGCTGGTATCGGACGAAGTGTATGAGGACCTCGCCTTTGCCCGGCCGCATATCGGCGCCTGGTCGCTGCCGGGCATGGCCGAGCGGCGATCCACTGCGCCGTCTTCGACGACGGCGCCAAGCCCTGCAGCAG
>Ga0209380_10002320_pt1 | contig 12293 bp, 7 predicted proteins | sample HubBroMetageWFT6_FD_188347 | JGI IMG/M metagenome (GOLD analysis project Ga0209380, IMG submission 188347) | Warmed and freeze-thawed soil microbial communities from the Hubbard Brook experimental Forest, New Hampshire - Hubbard Brook CCASE Soil... | ecosystem: Environmental > Terrestrial > Soil...
GCGCCCAGTTACTCGCAACCGAGTGGGGGCAGCGAGCGGTACTTTCTTCGCTGGTGGCCAATGTAGCGACGGCTTATTTCCAGCTTCGCGCGCTCGATAACGAGCTTGAAATCTCGCAGCACACGCTGGCATCGCGGCAACAATCCCTGAAGTTAATTCAGGTGCTTGAGAGCCATGGCTCAGGCTCCGGGCTCGACGTGACTCAAGCAGAGCAACTCGTCTACACCGCTTCGGAGACGATCCCCGATCTCGAACGGCAAATTCAGCAACAGGAGAACGTGCTCAGCGTTCTGCTCGGCGAAAATCCCCAATCCGTTCCCCGGGGCCGCGCGCTTACAGAACAGCCCGTACCGGAGAGCGTTCCCGCAGGACTCCCTTCAGAATTGCTGGAGCGACGACCGGACATTCGGCAGGCGGAACAGATCATGGTTGCTGCCAACGCGCAAATCGGCGTCGCCAAAGCCGCATTCTTTCCCAGCCTCGCCCTCACCGGCCTGGGAGGACTCGAGAGCAATGCCTTGAACCAGTTCATCAGCAAGCCCGCCGAGACCTGGTACGGAGCCTTCAGCGTGACTCAGCCTGTTTTTCAAGGCGGAGCGCTGCGCTCGGGACTCAGGCTCGCCCGTGCCAACTGGCAGGAAGCCGTGCTCTCTTACGAGCAAACTGTTCAGAACGCGCTCGAACAGGTTTCTAACGGACTCATCGCGTCTCAAAAAAATCGAGAGTTTCGTGAGCAGCAGGAGTTGCTCACGCAGGCGGCGCAGAAAACCGACCAGCTATCCGAAGTGCTTTATAAGAACGGCGGCGCCAGTTATCTCCAGGTCCTGACCAGCGAAACCAATTACTTCTCAGCGGAACTCAACCTGGTGCAAGCCCAGTTCAACGAGCGCTTGGCACTCGTTCAGCTTTACCAGGCGCTGGGAGGCGGGTGGCAACAATAGGAGAAGGACAAAGATGTTTAGGAGGATTTTAGTTGGGTGCGACGGAGGCCTGGACGCGTATGTTGCCGTCGATGCCTGCGGAACGTTCAGCCAGACCAAGCGCGAGGTCGGCCTCCTGCGCATGCTGAACTGGTGGACCGATGAAGACCGCCAAGACCAGGACTCTTCGGATTCCAGAGAGTGTGGTGCAGAGAGTACTCAGAACTCCGCACACCCACACGGTAGCGTCCGCCGCGTTAGCGGCTTCGTCCTTGGTCGGCAATACGGAAGCAATGGCGCAATGACAGAAGCACGACTGACTATCATGCAGTCGAAAACCGAGGATTTCCTGAGATTTTGGGCAGTCCGGTGTGCCGATTTAGGATTCATTCCACCTCCGGGCCGGACCGCTCTACTCTCTTGGCCAAACGATTCGTCAGGACGTTGTTACTCGGCGGACGTGGGAGATCGAGATATCGAGCGACCGGGCCACCTTCCGACAGATCCAATTACATGGTTCCTGCTCACAGTTTTTGATTGAGTACGATCTCGAGCTCCTGTGGATGTCCTTGTGCAAAAACGGAAAGAATTTGATCTCTCGTTCATTTAAGCGATAAGGACTCAATGGGTTGCGTCTCTGAGTCATGATTCATCGCAGAAGACAGATTGCCCTGAAAACGGGCGTTGACAATCTGCGAACAACTCTCTAAGTTTGCTTGCGTCGACGGCCGAAAAGGGTTGGCTTAAGTAAAATTTTGCCGATCCAAAGTAGGCTGAGTGATAAGCTTAGCAGGGTAACTTGCCGAGCAGCCGAAAACCGACGATTCCGCACGGAGAAGTTGGAATTTGGGACTACGAAAGTAGTGATCACATCAAAAGGCTGTGACGGTACGTGTATCCACGCTCTTCGCCTCCTCACGGGGGCGGCCGGCTAGAGCATAACCAATGTCACAGCCTTTACCTTTTCCTAAGCGTTCTCCTCCAAGTAACCCTCGCGCGAAAGTGATTCCACGCAAATATTCCTCGCCCCGAAATCTGGTGTGTCACACTCACCGCTTTTAGAGAGAATTTGGGAAGGACCGTCTAAATAGGATTTAATTTGGTGTCATCTGCGCGGCTTGACCGGTTTGCTCGAGAAATAGTTGCTGATCACTTTGTACACTGAAGGGGATATAGCCGTGACGATCGAGATGCAGAATACGGGTGACTCTCGAGCGCGCAGCGAGATTCTTGCCGGCATCGAACATGTGCTGAGTGATGTAGCGGGACAGTGGCGGGTGTCAATTGTCGGGTCTCGCAAACGACAACTGGGAAATGAAGGTGGAAGGACCCCGGGGATTCGAGCGTTCGTATACTCTACTTGGCGAAGCTGGAGAGCACCCTGATGCAATACGGAACGTACTTGTTAAGCTGCTGCCCGCGAGCACGCGATGAGCTGCTGCACTGGTTCGCATCGCCTTGCGGCAGGGGCAGACATGGCAGGACTTAGTGGGTCAGTTCTTCGAGACGGTGGAACCAGCAATGAAAAAGATTCCGGATTCTAGTCGACCTCTCAGTGACCACGTTTTGCGAGCGTTGAACCCGATCAGGAAACCAAGTACTGCTGGCGAAATCACCGAGTTGCTCAATCGTGATCTGGAGCTCGAAGACCGCCCTTTCCAATTAAAGGATATCGCGGAGTGGTTGCGAAAAACCGACGACACTGTGTTGAGACTGTATTGGTTACGGGCTCGTCCACGAGAGTAGCCTTTCCCGGTGACACGGGTCATGCTGTTTTGCGGCGCTTCGAAGCTGCTGATGTTGCAGTTCATCTGGATTAGACAAAGATGCGGTGTGGCTCCCGGGTCCGCATTTACCGCGCGTGCTAGACCACGTGGATGTAGCAATGACGACCGCATAGATGACGTTTGTCGCGGCCGTTGAGGATCGGCCCAAATCCGAGCCATCGGCGGCGCTGGTGAGTTTGGTGGCGGCGTAGGCGTGTGCGCTTCTGCCCACTCTGGCATTACGATAACGGTTGTGCACGCTTTGCCTGTCCGTGTCCGAGCTTGCAACTTGGCATTAGTCACTATAATGTTAGTGTGACTATCGGAATGTATGCCGCGCACCCCCAAGCCGTGGACCATGCAGGAGGAAAGGTATCATGCACCGTGCAAAACGTGCTCTGAGACGGTCGCTCTCGCCAGCGCCCGGGAGTGTCAACGACGGCGAGGCTTCCAAAACAGGGCGCGGCCATCCTACTTCGGGGAACGGGCAAATGGCTGGCCTTCGCGAACGCAAGAAGGCGCGCCTTCGGCAGCAGATCGTCGAAACGTCTCTACATCTTTTTCGCCAGCGTGGCTACGAGAACACACGTATCGATGACATCGTCCAGACTCTCGAAATCAGCCAGCCGACGTTTTTCCGGTATTTTCCCAGTAAAGATGCTGTCTTACGCGAAGTGGGGCGCCGGGCGTTTGCCCGCCAGGCGGAAAGCCTCAAATCCGAGCTGTCCACCAAAGCCACGACCGAGCAACGCTTACGCCGATTTTACGAGACCCTGGGAAACTTAACGGAGGTGGGACGTCCGCTTTGGCAGGCGATAATTCTCGCCGGCGCGATGGACCCGGTGCGTTCGCCGGAACTGCGAGGAGCGGAAGCAGCGACGGTCTCGCTCCTCCGCGAAATCATCGCCGAAGGCCAACAAAACGGCGAGATAACCCGTGATTTTCCAGTCGTGCACCTGGCCGAATTCATGGAAGGGCTTTTCAATACCGTGGTTCGTCAATGGGCCGTCGATCTTACCGGGCCTCACAAACTCACCGAGCGAGTCCGAAATTCGGTCGAATTTTTCTTGCGCGGTGCCAAGCCGTAACGGCGGTTCCGTTCCGGGTTTGTGTCAACTCGTTCGCATCCCTTCCGCAAAGACCTGATCACGATCTCAAGTGCTTCGAGGTAGCCGCGATGAGAGCAGCCATTTTGTGCGAATTCAAAGCGCCACTGACCATCGAAGACGTGGTTGATCCAAAGCCCGACTCGCACGAGGTGCTGATCGAAGTGGAAGCGTGTGGCGTCTGTCATTCTGATTTGCACGTGGCCGATGGCGATTGGCCGCAGATCGTTTCCATCACCAAGAAGCCCTTGATCCTGGGGCACGAAATCGCTGGCCGCGTGGTAGAGAAAGGCAACTCCGTCGATCACCTCGAAGTCGGCGACCGAGTTGGCGTTCCCTGGGTACACTGGACCTGCGGCGAATGCGAGTTCTGCCGTGAAGGCAATGAGAATCTCTGCATCAAACAACAAATTACCGGGGTGAGCGTGGACGGAGGATACGCAGAATTCGTCAAGGCTCCCGCGAGTCATGCTCTGAAGATCCCCGACGGACTTTCCTGTATCGACGCTGCGCCTCTCTTCTGTGCGGGAGTTACGGTCTATCGTGCCCTGCAGCATGCCCACATCCGAGCCGGACAACGTTTGGCGGTTTTCGGTGTCGGCGGCCTCGGTCACCTGGCTGTGCAAATCGGCCAGGGACTCGGAGCGATCGTTACTGCCATTGATGTCTCCGACGAAAAACTGGCCGGTGCCAGGGGACTTGGCGCGTCCGCCGCCCTGAACTCGACGACCGTAAACGTTGTCAAGGAGCTCCGGCGCGCCGGCCGTGTCCATGCCGCGCTCGTGACTTCCGCCGCAAAAGCGGCCTATGATACAGCTTTTCCCTGCATCCGGCCCGGGGGGATGCTCCTCGTCGTCGGTCTGCCTTCTGAGTCCATCTGCTTCCCACCCATTTCGATGGCCGCGTCAGAAGTGCGCATCCAAGCTTCCTCCGTCGGTACACGACAAGACACGCGCGAAGTATTGGCGATGGCAGCAGCGGGAAGGGTCCGTTGTCAGGTGACAACTCGACCTCTGGCGCACGCCAACGAGGCAATGGCCGAATTGCGGAAAGGGACCATCACTGGTCGCATCGTGCTGACTCCCCGCTAAGCCGTTTTTCGCTTAAACGTCCGTTTCCTCAAGGGTCTGCGTTGTTTTTCCGCTACCGCTGCCCACCTTCCGTGACCCCGTCTCGCCTGGCCCCGCGCATCCATCGAAAAACTTGATGCGAGACATCTATTTTCGTGTTGACGTTAGTAACTATAATGTGATAACAACACTCACATTTATTAGGGAACGGGTCGGCCCCGCGGTCGATTTTTCTTCGCAAACCACGGGCAATGTTGGGCGTGTGCTGGCAGTCACGCTTGAAACCGGTTCAAGCGCACAGGAGGCTAAACGGGTGAACAATCCTGGGCGTTTTCGAAGTCAAGAAGGAAATCCGTCTTTAGTCCGCGCCCGGCGACAGCGCTACTGTGCTCCGGTGTGGCAATCTCAACTCCTTACATCTGCCCCTACCCCATGGAGGATTTATGAAGAAGGCAACCCTTTCACTCAGGGCTAGCGTGCTGTGGTTATTGCTAGTCGGTACGGCGTACGCGCAGGGTGTGGGCTCCTCCGGCGATCTTCGGGGAATTGTCCAAGATTCCACGGGCGCGGTCCTGCCCAACGTGACAGTAACTGTGGCAGACACACAAACCGGCCTGCGGCGCACCGTGGTCACCGATGCTACGGGTCAGTATCGCGTTACCGGGTTGCCGCCCGCGACCTATGATGTCAGCGCCGGACTGTCGGGTTTCTCCACCGATATTCGCAAAGGCGTGACCGTCTTGATCGGGCAAACAGTCGCTTCAGATTTCCAATTGAAAGTGTCCTCATTGGCCGTTCAGATTGAGGTTACCGATCAGCCGCCTGTGGTGGAGACGGAAAGGGGCGGCCAGGCAAACACCGTAACCCAACGTTATGTTACGGACCTGCCTATCGACCGCCGCGACTACCTTTCATTTACCTTGCTTATGCCGGGCGTTAGCAACTCGAACGTCATTGCCGATAATGCCGACTTTCGTGTGAAACAAACTCCGCAGAGCGGGCTCTCCTTCTATGGCAGCAATGGCAGGGGGAACACTGTGACCGTGGATGGCGGCGAGGCCAATGATGACGCAGGCGGCGTTCGCCTGAATGTGAGCCAGGACGCGGTAAAAGAGTTCCAGATCAACCGCAGCAACTACGAGGCTGAACTCGGTGGGGCCAGCGGAGCCGCCGTCAACATTGTGAGCAAGTCGGGCACCAACAGCGTGCATGGCGGCGTTTACGGTTTTTTCCGCAATAGTGCGATGGACGCCCGAAACCCGTTCGCTTTCACTTCGGCTCTGGTGCCTGGACAACCATTCTCGCTAACTGCGGAAGGTCAGCCGATCAAGAACTCCCTGAGCCGCCAGCAGTTCGGCGGGACAATTGGATTTCCGATCAAGAAGGATAAAACCTTCCTTTTTGTTGCTTTCGAAGGTCTGCGCTCGAATGCGCAGGACTCGGTCCCCTTGCTGACCACGAGTAGTATCTTTGCTCCCACCGCCGCGCAGACGCCGATTCTTGCTGGCCTGGCCGCCAAAGGCGCAACGCCGGTGCCTTGCCTGGGAACGGCGCCCTCGATCATGATCCTGCCGGCGGCCGTGTGCGCCTTTGGCCTGCAGAGCATCTTGACGGTTGACCCGACAGCGGTTGGGAACCCGTTCGTCAGCCCAGCTCAGTTGGCTTCCAGAGCCTTTGTCGTGAATCAGTTTGAAACGAATGGCGGACTGTTTCCGTTTCCGATACAACAATACGAGGGATCTGCTCGTCTCGATCACAGATTCAGCCAGAACGACTCGGCCTTCCTCCGTTACAGCTTTGCTCACCTCCAAGAGTCCGACCCAGACCTGCAAGCTCTGATCGGCTACTCACGCGGAAATTCAGTACTGGACTGGGACAGCACGCTGCAAGGCTCCTGGTTCCACCAGTTCAGCGCAAATGCCATCAATGAAGCACGGGTGCAGTGGAATTGGTACCAATTCAACGTCACCACCAACGATCCTGGCGGACCGGGACTGGACGTGGAAGGATACGGTTTCTTTGGCCGGGGAATCTTCCTGCCGAATTTCAGTACTGTGCGGCGCTACGAGTTCGCCGACAACTTCACCCTGGTCCGTGGCCATCACAACATGAGGATGGGCTTCTATGAGCTGATTCGGGGAAACAACAGCAATTCCGCCACCTTTTTCGCGGGACGCTTCGAGTTCCTGCAACTCCCCGGCGGGCTGATCAGCCCATGCTTGGAGGTACCCGTGGCTTGCGGACTCTCGTCGTCGACGGCGTCCGCCCCCATCAGCACGCTTCAATCGTGGAGCCTAGGGTTGCCCTCGTTCTATGAACAGGGCTTCGGCAATCCCTCCTACATAGAGACCAGGCCGTTTACTGCCGGCTACTGGCAGGACTCCTGGCGAATCCGGCCCAATCTTACCTTGAACTATGGCTTGCGGTACGAACTGGATTCGCAGTACGGGCCTCTCAATACCTACAAGAAGGACTTTGCTCCCCGGCTTTCGTTCGCCTGGTCTCCTGGCAGCGATCAAAAAACGGTAATCCGCGGCGGGTATGGCATCTTCTACTCACCGATCTATGCGCAGATTCCCAATGTGGTGAAAACCTTGGGTAATGTGAATGGCACGCGGCAGATCGCCAATACCCTGGTAACTATCCTAGGCGTCCCGGGAAGCACCAATCCATTCCAGAACTCCGCAGCCATCTACCAGATCCTACTTGGAGAGGGTAAGATTCTGTGCGGCACACCTCCAGCCGGGCAAAACGCCTGTATCTCGGCTGCGGATATAGCCGCCCCCCCCATCAATCTCCAGGTCAGCAACACTGGTCCGCTTCCCCCCGGGACGGTGCTGTTCTCTGGCCAGCCGAATTACCGGCCGCCACAGGCGCAGCAGACCTCTTTCGAAGTTGAGCGGCAAATCGGGAACAGTTGGTCGATCTCCGCCAGCTACATTTATGTCCACACGACGCACTTGCCTTGGGCTGTGGACACGAACCTGCTGCCGGGCGCGCCCATCGTTACCGGCACGGGCGCGAATGGCCTGCCCACCAACGGCCTCCCTTTCCAGGATTGGGGAGCGCCCCAGTGTGTGGCTAATCCCGGCCTGTGCTTTGCCGACCCAACCCACAACATTCTTCAGAACAACCAATATTCTTCCGTAGCAAATGCGGTTTACAACGGCGGTATTCTGGAGGTAAAAAAGCGCCTCAGTAACCACTTCAGCCTGTTTGCTAATTACACCTATAGCAAAGCAATCGACGACTCTACCGATTTCAACAGTGACTATGCGGCATTCAATGAAGTAAACCTCGCCGCCGAGCGATCAGTGTCGGACTTTGATCAAAGGAACAAAGTGGTGTTCGCGGCTGTGCTGGACAGCCCATGGGAGCATTCCCGCATCTTGTCTGGTTTTGAGCTTGCTCCGGTCGTGAGCTACAACAGCGGCCATCCCTTTAACCTGCTGGCCGGAGCCGACATCAACGGCGATAATCACTTTACCAACGACCGTCCGCCGGGAGCTCCGCGCAACAGCGGTCTCGGTCCTGACTACGTGGATTTCGACATGCGTTTGAGCTGGTCATACAAGTTCGGTGAGAAGTACGACCTGTTATTCACTGCGGAGGGATTCAACATCGCAAACCACACTAACTATGCCAGTGTGAACAACATTGTCGGAGCTGATTTTGCCCCGCCATTCAATGTTCACGGCACCGCCAGCCTTTCCCCCAGCCAGCCGCTGGGCTTCACGGCAGCCTTTCCGAATCGCGAGATCCAGCTCGGAGTAAGGCTGGCGTTCTAAGCGGCTAATGAAATGAAGGGCTTGGCATTAGTGATGAGTTAAGTGCGTGTGATCCGGCGACGAGAGCGCATAGCCGCTGGCTGGCGGAAAGGTGTCTTGCTGTCGCTCGTCGCGGCGCGCAGTCAGATTCAGACCTTAGTGTTAGCTACTAATATATGATATAAACACACATGATTTCTGGGGAGGAAATTCTTCTTGATGCCACGGCCAGCAACATGAACACCAGACAGATCTTCGATCTCACGGGCCGCGTCGCGATCGTCAGCGGTGGTTCTGTCGGCCTCGGCCGCCAGATGGCCGAAGGCCTCGCGGAAATGGGCGCGCATCTGGTTCTCTGTGCGCGCAAGAAGGAGCGCTGCCAGCGGGCCTCCGAGGATTTGCAAAAACTCGGCGTGCAAGTTCTCGCACTCGGCTGCGACGTAAAAGAGCCCGCCAGCATTCGAGAAGTCGTTGATGTCACAGTCAAACAATTTGGGCGCATCGATGTCCTGGTCAACAATGCCGGTACCTCATGGGGAGCCCCAGTCGAGGAAATGACGCTTGAGCAGTGGAACAAAGTCATTGAGACCAACCTCACGGGTACCTTTCTCTTTTCGCAGGCCGTGGGGAAGGTCATGATCGCTCAACGCCGCGGAAAGATCATCAACATCGCCTCGGTTGCCGGGTTGCGCGGTTCATCCCCGAAATTCCCCGCGATCGGCTACAGCACCAGCAAGGGTGGTGTAATCATTTTCACTAGGGACTTGGCCTGCAAGTGGGGCATGCACAACATTCAGGTGAATGCGATTGCGCCGGGCTGGTTCCCGACCGACATGTCGGAAAAAGTCATCGAGCGGAACAGAGAAGCGCTGTTGGCAGCCATTCCTTTGGGCCGCTTCGGCGGGCCGCGTGATCTGAAGGGCGCCGTTATTTTTCTCGCTTCCGATGCGTCCGATTTTGTCACGGGACACGTTCTAACGGTCGATGGGGGGCAGTCCGCGTGATCCCCCAAGGAGAGCTATGAATATTCCGCTGACACCATTGCGTTTCCTCCGCTACGCGGAGCAGCAATATCCCCGCAGGACTGCGGTGGTCTGCAACGATAACAGCTTTACGTACGCCCAATTCGCCGATCGCGCCAGCCGCCTTGCTGGTGCCCTGCGCCAGGCCGGCATCCAACCCGGCGATCGCGTTGCTTTCCTCACAACCAATTGCCACCGCTTGCTCGAAGCCTACTACGGAGTGCTGGAAGCCGGCGCCGTCTTGCTTCCGCTGAACTTCCGGCTCGCAGCAGGCGAACTGGGATACGTCTTGAATGATGCCGGGGCAAGCCTGCTCTTCGTGGAGAAACAGTTTCTTGGCCAGGTCGAATCGTTTCGCAGGGACATTCCCTGCGTAAGAATGTTCTGCCAACTTGACGGTGCACCAGAAGCACCATGGCTCGCCCCCGACAACTATGAAGGCCTGCTCGCCGCAGCCACGCCTCATCGCGCTGACATCGCCTCCATCGACGAAAACGCTCTAGCGGAACTTTTCTATACGAGCGGTACAAGCGCCAATCCCAAAGGTGTAATGCTTACCCACAGAAACGTGTACCTCCACGCGCTGCACGTTTGTTTGGCATTCCAGATCGAAAACGGGGCCATCGAACTCCACACCATTCCGCTCTTCCACGCCAATGGTTGGGGCATCGCGCACTTCCTGACCCTGCTCGGGGGAAAGCACGTGATGATCCAGCGCTTTGACCCCAAGGAGGTTTTCCGCCTCATTGAAAAGGAAAGCGTTCATTCCTTCAGCCTCGTTCCCATCATGGCGACTGCTTTGGTGAATTGCCCAGAGCGCCGCAATTACGATTTGCGTAGCTTGCGCCGCATTGTTATCGGTGGCGCCGCGTCCTCGCCCACTCTCATTCGCGAGGTCGAAGAAGAACTCGGTTGCGAGTGCTATTCAGGTTACGGGCTGACGGAGACCTCTCCGGCACTTTCGCTTTCCCCTATGAAGTCCGAATTGAGCTGGGAAGGCGAGCAGCGCCATGTGGGTCAGGCGATGACGGGATATGCAATTCCAGGCGTAGAGATGCGCGTAGTCGACCACAACGATGATGACGTGCCTCACGATGGGCAGGCCATTGGCGAAATCATCGTGCGAGCTGATGGCGTGATGAAGGGTTACTGGCGAGAGCCGGATGCCTCCGCCGAAGCCCTGCGCGGTGGATGGTTCCACACCGGAGACATGGCGACACTCAACGAAGACGGCTACTTCCTAATTGTCGATCGCAAGAAAGACATCATCGTAAGCGGTGGAGAGAATATCTCCTCTCTCGAACTTGAAAAGGCCATCCTCGCGCATCCTGCTGTCCTTGAGGCCGCGGTTATTCCCGTGCCCGACAAGAAGTGGGGCGAAGTACCCAAAGCGCTTGTGGTTCTAAAGCCGGATGCTGCTACCACGGAATCCGAACTCATCGAGTTCTGCCGTTCGCGACTGGCGCATTACAAGTGTCCGCACTCATTCGAATTCGTAATTAGTCTGCCCAAGACGGCCACCGGAAAAATTCTCAAGAAACATCTCCGCAAGGAATATTGGCAAGGTGAGGAGACCATGCGCCCAGGTTTCGCTGTACCTGAGCGCAGATCTTGAGCCGTCATGAATCGCAGAGATTGATTTCGCGGTTGACCAGAAACAGAGGCCGCAGTTCGTGCCCGATCAAGCGAAGGAGTCTTGTCTATGGACCTCAACTTAACCGCCGAAGAGTTGGCGTTTCGCGACGAACTCCGCGCGTGGCTGGCTTCGAACGTCCCCAAGGACTGGAACGAGTGGCGCGAAAAACCTATAGAGGAATCGTTCTCGTACTTGCGAGCATGGCAACGAAAACTCCACGAAGACCGCTGGGCCGCCGTCTCGTGGCCCGAAGCATACGGGGGCCGCAGCGCCACGTTGATGCAGCAATCCCTATTCTGGGAAGAGATGGCGCGCATCGATGCGCCGCCGATGGCCAACTCGCTCGGGTTAGGTCTCATTGGACCCACCATCATTGCCTGCGGAACGGACGCGCAAAAAAAGCGCTATATTCCGAAGATTCTCAGCGCCGAAGAAATCTGGTGCCAGGGTTTTTCCGAACCCAACGCAGGTTCCGATCTCGCCGGGTTGCAGACGGAAGCGTGTCTCGATGGCGATCACTACATCGTGAACGGCCAAAAAGTCTGGACGAGCTACGGCTGGGTTGGCGACTGGTGTGAACTCGTGGTTCGCACCGATTCGAGCGTTGCCAAGCATAAAGGCCTCACGGTTCTTCTGGTAGACATGAAATCGCCGGGCGTCGAAGTTCGGCCTCTACGTCAGATGACCGGCGAATCTGAATTCAACGAGCTGTTCTTTCACGATGTCCCGGTCCCCGTGGAGAATGTTCTCGGCAAAGTGAATGACGGGTGGAACGTGGCCATGAGCACGCTGATGTACGAGCGCGGTTCCTACGGTGCGCGCCTCCATCTCATTTTCAAACGTTACATTACCCGCCTCATCGAACTCTCGCGCACCATCCAGCGCAACGGCCGACCCGCTGCCGAGGACCCACTTATCCGCCAGAGGCTTGCGCAGTGCAGCGCGGAGATTGAAATCATGCGCTTCAACCAGATGCGGGCATTCAGCCGCCTTACCGCCACAGGTG
>Ga0209380_10002322_pt1 | contig 12276 bp, 9 predicted proteins | sample HubBroMetageWFT6_FD_188347 | JGI IMG/M metagenome (GOLD analysis project Ga0209380, IMG submission 188347) | Warmed and freeze-thawed soil microbial communities from the Hubbard Brook experimental Forest, New Hampshire - Hubbard Brook CCASE Soil... | ecosystem: Environmental > Terrestrial > Soil...
TGAGTGCCGCGCCTGCCTGGCTGACGATCTCGTCCTGGGAATCCGTGCCTCCCGAACAACCGATTGCGCCGACGATCACCCCCTGTTCGATCAGCGGAATGCCGCCTCGAGACGCGATGATGCCATCGAACGCGAGCAGATAGTTGAGATGCATAAGTTGGACACCGTCCTCGAAGACCTTCGTTGGTCGCCGGAAGGTCGCGGCTGCTCGTGCCTTGTGCTCGGCAATCTGAATGGAGGCAAGCATCGCGCCGTCCATTCGTTGGAAGGCCACGAGATTGCCGCCGGAATCGACCACCGCTGCGTTCATCTTCCAATTTCGCTTCTTCGCCTCTGCCACCGCCGCGTGAATAACCGCCTGGGCTCGGTCTAGCGATATCGGTGGGCCATACGGAGTGTCGAAAGGAATTTTGTCGGGCACAAAGTCGAGAGGATTTGTTTCTGTGGGCTGCAGCGCTCGACTCGAAGTGGCGGCGTTTCCTGTTTTCTCATTTGACATACGTCCTCCTTCAATGGTCGCGGAACAGATCGCTCGATCGACAATGAATAGCAAGTCGCTTTGGCTGCCCCGCTCCACGTCGTGCCGCCCGCGTCGCTGGCCAAGTGCCAGATATCGCCCTGAGGCAGCGTTGGACTGATTGGCGGATCTGCGATTCGAACGATGGGCGACTCTGCGAACGCAAAGTCTTCGATTCAAACGCGGTGAAATGCGGTGAAGTTTTGTTTTGGGATTTTGTAAGTCATTGAAAGAATGGCTCCTCAGGTAGGACTCGAACCTACAACCCTCCGGTTAACAGCCGGATGCTCTGCCATTGAGCTACTGAGGAGTGTTTATGCGCCTGTGGATGCGCGTTACCGCTGCATTTCATTGTAACGGCGTCACGCATTTGCGTCAAAGGTGGCAGGCAAAATGGTGCACCCCAAGACCCGCATCGGGTTGTCCAATCTCTTCGACAGACAGTACAAGGTGCGCGGCTCCGCGACGCCACTTCCCTCTCCAGCGCAAACCTGTCAGAATCCCCATCCATGACGATTCCCAAGTCGCGTTACACTCTGGCCAGAGACGTACCAGATCGACGAGATTACGTTTACACCCTGGATCGGCACGACCTGCGTGCTCCGCTTCCCAAGCGAGTTGACCTCCGGCCCGGCTGTCCTCAAGTTTTCGACCAGGGCAGCATCGGCACCTGTACTGCGCACGCGGTATCCGCGGCCGTCGCCTATGAACGCCACTTGCAGGCCGCGAGTCCGCTGGTGCCATCGCGTCTGTTCATTTACTACAACGAGCGGATGCTCACCGGACAACGAAGCCTGCACTGCGTGGTCCGGCTGCGCGATGCAATCAAAGCGGTGGCGAAACGCGGCGTCTGCCCGGAGTCGCATTGGCCGTACAGGCAACATCCCACCGCACTGCGCGCGAGACCCCCCAAAAAGGCGTTTGAGGCAGCCCGGAACTGCAAGATTATCGAGTACCATCGCATTCCCGAGGGGTCGTTGAAACCCGCGATTTTTCTTCGACACTTGAAGCAGTGCCTCGCCGACGGCTGCCCGTTTCTGTTCGGTGTCACGCTCTACGAAAGTTTTGAGACCGAAAAGGTCAAGAAGAACGGCATCATGCCGATTCCCGATACGCGCCATGAAGAGAACAAAGGCGGACACGCCGTCATGGCGGTCGGATACGACGATCGCAGGCAGGCTGTACTGGTCAGAAACTCCTGGGGGACGGATTGGGGCATCAAAGGGTATTTCTGGATGCCGTACAAAGTCATCACCGATCGCAAACTCGCTTACGACTTCTGGACGATCCGAGGCGTTACGCTGTAGCCGTTGTAAAGACTACCGGTGATGGAGTGCTTGCGATGGAATCGAGAGTAGGCGTGCTCAATGGTATGGCGCGGCTGGTGACTGTGCTGTGTGTTGCTGCGACGGCATATGCGCAGGCGCCAGTTGCGACCCTGCAAACGGAAACAGACGAATACACGCGATACGAGCTTCTGTCACCTGAGAGCGCCAGTTTCGCGATCCACTATGAAATCACGGCCACTACCGCCGGGGCGAAGTATTACTTCAATCCGATCCGCAAGGGGAGCGTGGCCAGCGACGAGTTGGTGATTGACGTGATGACCGGACAGCCGCTGCGGTTTGAAGTCGTCAGCGGCGAGGAGGCGCTGAAAGACCCGCTGATGAAGGGCGCAGACGCTTCGGAGAATTACATCAAGGTGTACTTGGCGCGTCCGGTGCCGCCCGAAGGTCAGGCGCGGCTGCTGATCCTGAAAACCTACAAGGACGCCAAGAGTTACTACCGCGAGGGCGATGCGATTGTCTTCAACCGGCCGCTGAGCATTCCGCGAAACAGCGTGGTGTTGCCCGCTGGTTATGAACTGGTGGCGTGCAACATTCCGGCGCAGGTTCTGGCCGAACCCGACGGACGGATTGCCATCAGCTTCATCAACAGCACCGGGGCAGAGGTGCCCCTGGTCGTGAAGGGCAAGTTAGGCGCCCCGACCGGCGCGGCCGCCGCGCCACCGAAGGCTGGTTCGGCAAAGAGTTGGGAGTCGCCCTTTGAGGGCGCGACCGAACAGGAGCGTCTCTCGGAACGGGCGCATCAGGACCGCGACATTGTCTACTTCCTGCAGCAGCCGGAAACGCACTCCTTCCGTCTGTATCACGACTACACCGAATCGCGTCCGGGAGCGGACAAGTACTTTAACGTGGTCCGCAGCGGCAGCAAAGTGTCAGATCCGTCGGCCTACGTGCTCGACACGGGCGAGAAGCTTGCGACGAAGATGACGACCGGCGCTGAACTGGCGGCTTCAAAAATCGATACAGGAGAACCGGTTGACGCCTCGGCCCAGCTGGTCGTAATTCCCTTCTCTCCTGTGAAGGCCGGCCAGAGCATTCGCCTGCGAATATCTGAGACTTACACCGCGCCTGCGAGCTACCGGCTGGAGGGAGACGAACTAGTCTTTGATCGCAGTCTGGGTCGTGCCCGCAACGCCGTGGTGCTGCCCGAGGGATGGTACCTGACGGCCAGCTCGATTCCCGCGAAGGTCACGCAGTTGGAAGACGGTCGCATCCGGCTTGACTTCTGGAATGGACGGCCCGACGAGGTGGATGTGCTGATCAAAGCGAAGCGCCGGGCGAAGCCCTTGTCAAAGATAGTTCCCCGTGCGGTCGCAATCGATTCCGGAGAGTAACATGGTGACTGTCGGTCGTTGACGGCTTCGGGTCCTTGCCCGATTTCATGGGGATTCCGTAAGAGCACACGGTGCAGTGACGTGTGCGATTGACCCGACTTTTATCCACGTGCTATAAAGTTTCGCTTCGTATTGCATTTCTATTCTGGGGACTACCGACCCGGAGGACAGATGCAAGTGCTCCCGACGCGGCCAAGCCTCAACACTTCCGTCTTGAAGTGGAAGCGTGTTTCCGGGATTTCAGCAGGTCAATTATGGTTGTCAGCGGCGCTCTACCCGGACGCAACGTAGAAGACTGCTCGAACCTTACTGTTTGGGCGATCGATGATTTCTCAACAACTCTCTCCGCCACACCTGGCGCAGGAGAGTCATCTCGTACTGATATTTCATGGGTCCCAACTCGAATGGAATCGGGTTCGGACCACCGGAGGAATTTTATGCAAACCTGGCTCGCCAGTTTTCGGCGGCTTTCATCTGTAACCGGATCTCTTTCGCGCTCGGCTGTGATCGTCGGCGCAACTCTCGCGCTTCTGCTGTCGAATGCGTCGGCGGCGCTGGCTCAGCCCAAGGAAGCCGCCGGAGAAGCGAATTTGCAGCTTCCCGATCTCAGCTCGGTCAGTTTTTTGGGCATGACTGGACATAACCTGTTGCTGGTCGGATTGCTCTTCTGCGTGTTCGGACTGGTATTTGGGCTGGCGATTTATATGCAGCTTAAGAACGCTCCGGTGCACCGCTCCATGCTCGAGATTTCGGAGCTCATTTACGAAACCTGCAAGACCTACCTGGTCACACAGGGGAAGTTCATCCTGGTGCTGTGGGCATTTATCGCGGTCATTATTACTGCCTATTTCGGATGGCTCGCACCCGTGCCGGGGAAACCGATTGCGGTCACGTTGCCCGTCATCTTGGCCTTCAGCTTGGTCGGCATCGCGGGCAGCTATGGCGTGGCGTGGTTCGGCATCCGGGTCAACACGTTCGCCAACTCGCGTACGGCCTTCGCCGGACTTCGCGGCAAGCCGTATCCGATTTACGCCATTCCGCTCAAGGCGGGCATGAGCATAGGCATGATGCTGATCAGCGTTGAGTTGCTGATCATGCTGTGCATCCTTTTATTCATCCCCGGTGATTACGCTGGACAGTGCTTTATCGGATTCGCCATTGGCGAGTCACTGGGCGCTGCCGCGCTGCGTATCGCTGGCGGCATTTTCACCAAGATTGCCGACATCGGTTCTGACTTGATGAAGATCGTCTTCAAGATCAAGGAAGACGATGCGCGCAACCCCGGTGTCATTGCCGACTGCACCGGCGACAACGCCGGCGACTCGGTCGGCCCCAGCGCTGACGGCTTTGAAACTTACGGCGTGACCGGCGTCGCGCTGATCACCTTCATCCTGCTTGGCGTCAAAGATCCGCATGTCCAGGTGCAATTGCTAGTGTGGATCTTCGTGATGCGCATCATGATGCTGGTTTCCAGCACAGTCGCGTACTTCCTGAACGAAGCGGTGGCGAAGGCGCGTTACGGCAATGCCGACCAGATGAACTTCGAGGCGCCACTCACGTCTCTGGTCTGGCTGACGTCGATCATCTCGATCGTGTTGACCTACATCGTTTCGATGGTGATTATCCCAGATCTCGGGGGCGATTCCACGCAATGGTGGAAGTTGGCGACCATCATCTCGTGCGGCACTCTGGCCGGTGCGGTAATTCCGGAACTGGTGAAGGTCTTCACCTCGGTGTCGTCGGGACACGTGAAGGAGGTTGTGACCTCTGCTGAAGAGGGCGGCGCGTCGCTGGACATTCTGTCAGGCTTGGTGGCGGGCAACTTCTCCTGCTACTACCTCGGATTCACCATGGTCATCTTGATGAGCATTGGCTACGTCGTCAGCACCTACGGACTTGGCATGCTGATGCTGGCTCCTGCCGTGTTCGCCTTCGGCCTGGTGGCCTTTGGATTCCTCGGCATGGGCCCGGTGACAATCGCCGTCGATTCTTACGGACCAGTGACAGATAACGCACAGTCGGTGTACGAACTCTCACTGATTGAGCAAGTGCCGAATATCAAGAGCGAACTGAAAAAGGACTACAACATCGACGTCAACTTCGAGCGTGCCAAGCACTTGCTGGAAGAGAATGACGGCGCGGGCAACACCTTCAAAGCCACAGCCAAACCGGTGCTGATCGGAACGGCCGTGGTGGGCGCAACCACCATGATTTTCTCCATCATCATGGCGCTCACGCATGGACTCACCGAGAACGTCGGCGACCTCTCGTTGCTGCATGCTCCATTTGTGCTCGGGCTCATTAGCGGCGGCGCTGTCATTTACTGGTTTACCGGCGCTAGCATGCAGGCGGTCACGACCGGCGCCTATCGGGCAGTGGAGTTCATCAAGAAGAACATTCGGCTCGAGGGCGTCGAGAAAGCGTCCGTCGAAGACAGCAAGAAGGTGGTCGAGATCTGCACCAAGTACGCGCAGAAAGGCATGTTCAATATCTTCCTTGCGGTGTTCTTCGTGACCCTGGCGTTCGCCTTCGTGGAGCCGTTCTTCTTTATTGGCTACCTGATTTCGATTGCCATCTCCGGCTTGTACCAGGCCATGTTCATGGCTAACGCCGGCGGGGCGTGGGACAACGCCAAGAAGATCGTTGAGGTCGAACTGAAGCAAAAAGGCACGCCGCTGCACGATGCAACGGTCGTGGGCGACACGGTGGGCGATCCGTTCAAGGACACGTCGTCAGTGGCTATGAATCCGATCATCAAGTTCACCACTTTGTTCGGATTGCTGGCCGTGGAACTCGCAGTGCAGTTGACGGCCACGAGTGGCACCACCTTCGCGCACATCCTCGCAGTCATCTTCTTCGCGATTTCGTTCACCTTCGTATGGCGGTCGTTCTACGCCATGCGCATTGTGAAGACTCTGTAGCTTGTTCGCAGATACTGCAAACGCCATCCCCATAGGGATGGCGTTTTGCTTGGAAGACACACGCGCAAGCTTTGCGGGAGTGGGGGCATCCCGCACCTCGCTAAACCTGCTTAATTGCCGCCCTTCATCTTGTCCTTAACGCTCTTGGCCAGCTTTTCGATCTGTTCGGCCTTCTTGATTACATCCAGCGAGATGATGTTTTCATTTGTCTTATCGACATACTGTTTCAACTCGGTCGCCAGGTCGAGCAGTTGGTCGGTATCTTTTTTGATGTCCTGCTGACGCTGGCTGTTCTGCTTTTTAAGCATGTCGCGTTTCTGCTGAGCAGTCCACGGATCGTCCGCTTCTCGTTGACGCTGACCGCCACCGATACTGGCATCGGGCACCTGCGCGGGCGCAGCATCCTGTGCGTGGGCGCTTCCCCCGCAGAGCGCAAAGAAAACCAAAACTCCGGCTACCATGAACTCCGAAGTCCTTCGTAAGAACGTCAGCCGTTTCATATCATCTCCGAACCGTTCAGGCGCGCGTGACGCACGCGGCCCTGTGTGTGTTGTCAGCGAGTTCTTAACCCGTTGTTATAATCGCCCCCACGATGATCACGCCATTTGTCACATCCGCGTTGACAACAATTATGGCCCCAAACCGCGTGGGTGAGGTAATCAACTATTGGCGCGACGACGCCTTTGACTTCTTGCGACACCAGTTCCCGAAAATCCTCGCGGTGTTGCTTATTGCCTTCGTCTTAAGCCGGCTTTTGAAACTGGTTACCCGCCACCTGACTCAGTTCAGCCATCGCCAGGACTTGCCCTCGTCGGTCCGTTCACAACAGTTCCGGACACTGTCCAGCGTTAGTTACAGCATCGGACTGTTCGTCATCGGATTCATCGCCTCGATGCAGATCCTGGCCCTGTTGGGCGTCAACATGGGCCCGCTGCTGGCCAGCGCCGGCATTGCGGGCCTGGCCATCGGATTCGGCGCCCAGACGCTGGTCAAGGACTTCATCAACGGCTTCTTCATACTGGCGGAGAACCAGTATGACCTTGGCGATGCGGTGCGGATTGCGGGAGTCCAGGGAGTAGTCGAGATGATGACCCTGCGGCGAACCGTATTGCGCGACGCGGATGGAACTGTCCACACCGTTCCCAGCAGCACGATACAGGTCGTCAGCAATCTGACCCGTGATTGGACGCAGGTCAGCCTGCATGTATCCGTGGCGTATGGCGTCGACAGTGACCGAGTGATAGCAGTGCTGAAGCAAGTGGGAGCGGAACTCGCGAGCGACCCCGAATTTGCCAACATGATCGTTGCCACACCCGAGGTACCCGGGATCGACAAGGTGAGTGGCACTTCCGTCGATTACCTGATGCTGGTTAAGACCACGCCAGGAGGGCAGTTTGCCGTAAAGCGGGAGCTGCAGCGCCGAATCAAGGCGAGCTTCGAGCAGAACCACATCGAGCCCGGCGATCCTGGTCGCATCACGATCGCGAGTACCGGAAAACCGGGATAAGGCGCGTCGCCGAGTTTTCTATTTCCCTGATCGGTCTAGCCCCGCCCACTTCTCCAGAAGTTGGATGGTGGCTGCATAATCGAGATCGTCCCATCCCTCTTCGCTCGACAACTCATAAATCTCGTCCACGGTCTCCAGGGCGGGCAATTTCACGCGCGCTTCTTTCGCCGTGTCGAGTAGCAGATGAATGTCTTTGTGCATTAATCGCAAGGGGAAGTTGGGCGAGTAGTCGCGGCGCAGCACGAACGGCGCTTTGTAATCCACTACGCCCGAGCGAATCATCGATGCCTGCACCAGCTCGACCATCTTCTGGGGCTCAACTCCCAGCTTTCGGGCCAGAGTCAATCCTTCAGCAAACCCTTCATAGATCATTGCTATCTGCAAATTCATGCAGATCTTAGCTGCCTGCCCTTTGCCGGTGTCGCCCACGTGAATCACCGTCTTTCCCATCGCTTTGAACAGGGGTTCCATTGCCTGAACAGTCTCCGCGGGACCGCCTACGATGAAAATGAGTTGTCCGTTTTCGGCGCCGATCTTGGAGCCGGTCACGGGAGCGTCAATCCACTGCACGCCCTTTTCAGCGACGCGCTGAGCAAACTTGACCGTGGCGGACGGCGAGATGGTGCTGGAGTCGGCAATCACCATGCCTTCGCGCAATGACTGTTCGATGCCGTCGGCGGAGAAAACCAAGCGTTCGACCGCTGCGGTATCGGCAACGCACATCCAGACGAGCTCAGCGTCTTTGGCTGCGTCGGCGGGAGAAATCGCGGTCGTCGCTCCCTCGATATGCTGCCGTGCTGTGCGGTTCCATACCGAGACTTCGTGCCCCGCTTTGACCAGGTTCGAGGCCATTGGCCGCCCCATGATCCCCAAACCAAGAAACGCGATTCGCATGCATCTCTCCTTATGACAGCACTTTGATTTAAGCTGACTGGCTGAACAAGGTCAAGGACATCTGCAAGATAGCAGAGCCGCATCGCGGGACGATCGACCAGCGTCTAATGGTAAAGACACACCCATGATAGGTATCAGCATCAGGCGCAAGGCTAGACAATTCAGCACGCTCGTGGGACGTTCTGCCCTCAGTCCCCGCTGCGGTATCACCCGCAAGCCGGTGATGGCTTCCCGAGGACAGCTCGGAGTGACGTTCATCGGACACTCCAGCTTTTTTCTGCAGATCGGCGGCAAGAACATACTGGTCGACCCGAACTTTGCCCGCTGGATCTTCGTGCTGAAACGGCTACGCCGTCCCGGACTCCGTTTGCGCGATCTGCCGCCCATCGACGCCGTGTTGGTGTCACATGCCCACTTCGATCACTTGCACCGGCCGTCGCTGCGAACCATTGCGACCTTGACCCGCCGCAAAACGGGCAAGCGCCCCATCATTGTCGTACCGAGGAACGTGCGCGACCTGGTAGGGGACCTCGGATTTTCACGCGTGGTCGAACTCGATTGGTGGCAGAGTCTACAACTGGGCAGCGTCGAGATCACCCACACCCCGTCGCGGCATTGGGGAGCACGCGTGGTGCGTGATGTCCATCGTGGTTACGGAGGATACGTGCTGCGCGCCGGCGGTCACTCGGTGTACCACGCGGGTGACACGGCGTACTTTGATGGCTTTGCCGAGATTGGGGCGCGTCTTAAGCCTGAGCTGGCGCTGTTGCCCATTGGCGCCTATCATCCAGCTTCGTTCCGCAATGTTCACACGAGCCCGGAAGACGCGATACAAGCATTTCTTGATCTCCGCGCACTTTGGATGGTGCCGATGCACTACGGCAGTTTTCGCCTGTCGTATGAGCCGGTAGAGGAACCGGTGCAGCGGCTACTGGCGGATGCAGAGCGGCACGGGATCGCGAAGAAGATTTGCGTACTGGAAGAAGGCGTGACGAAGTTGTTTGACCAGTCTGAGCTCAGTCTGACTAGTCCTCTCGCTGAGAATGTAGCCGGAACGTAGGCCGCGCGCTGGCACCCACTCGGGACTTTTTCCGCAAGCTGTCACGCACGCACTTTCACCTGCGACACGCTTATCACATGGAGGTGTGTCCTACGTCCTTTCGTAGCGGCCTCCCCTCCTGTAATCAAAGTATCGTGAGGGGAGGGATATGTGTCTCTCCAAGGCCGCGCCTATGCCGCTGCCGAATCAGCTCTTTGAAAACTCAGATAGCATCGCAATTGGGATGGACGGCAGATGACAACCGGTGGGGTCGGGGATTTTGTAGGATCGTGAAACGGCGCCATCAGCGAAGAATCGACGAGAATTCCCGCTGTAACTACCTTTAGAATGATATGGATAACTATAAGTTACTTATATTTCAACGAGTTGCGAACAATTTCCGGCTAACCGACTGATTCTAAACAACACGTAAAAAAAATAGGTGTGGTGGTGTTCTACTTAACTACAACAGCTACCCAGTCCGACCTAAAGACCTCGCAACGCCTGATCGAGATCGGCGATTAAGTCCTCAACATCTTCGATTCCGACCGAGATTCGCACCATACCGTCCGTCAAGCCGATTCCCTTACGGCCCTGCGCCCCGATGGCTGCGTGCGTCATGGTTGCAGGATGCGAGATCAGAGTCTCGACCCCTCCTAATGACTCGCCCAGGGTGCAGACCCGCAGCCACTTCAGCAGTTTTTTGGCGTTGGCGAGAGAACCGGTTTCCAGGGTGATCAGCGCTCCGAAGCCCGACATCTGGCGGCACGCCAGTTCATGTTGCGGATGGCTCTTAAGGCCGGGATAGAAAACCTTTTTTACTTTTCTGTGCGTGCTGAGATAGTCGGCGATGGCACGTCCGCTCTCGTCGTGCTGCTTCATGCGGACTGCCAGAGTCTTGACGCCCCGCAATACCAGCCAGCATTCGAACGGCGAGAGAATGGCTCCGACCGCCTTCTGCACGAACGCCAGCTTATCCGCCTGATCTTGCGTGGTGCAAACCAGAACGCCGCCGATCCCATCGCTGTGACCATTCAGAAATTTCGTTGTTGAGTGCAGCACCATATCAGCGCCCAGCTTCAGAGGCTTCTGAAAGTAAGGCGACATGAAGGTGTTGTCGACCACAACCTGGCATCCGCGCTTGTGCGCAATTTCGCTGACGGCAGCGATGTCGGTCAGCCCCATCAACGGATTCGTCGGTGTTTCGAGGTACACAAAGCGTGTGCTCTTGCGGATGGCCTTGGCCACGTTGCGCGGATCGCTGGTATCGACGTAGGTGAATTGGAGCCCGAAGTTTGCCAGCACCTGGTCGAAGAGGCGGGGGACGCCGCCATAGAGATTGTTCGATGCGACGATATGCTCGCCCGCCTTCATCAGGCTCGCGAGCGCCGCGACCGCCGCCATTCCGCTCGAGAAAACACGCGCCGCAACGCCGCCTTCCAGCGAGGCCAGGTTCTGTTCCAGGCGAGTGCGAGTTGGGTTGCCGGCGCGCGAATAATCGTACCCCTTGGTTTTGCCCAGCTCTTCCTGGGCGTAGGTCGAGGTGGCGAAAATCGGAGGCGCGACGGCCCCAGTCGAGGGATCAGGCTCGTTTCCAACATGGATCGAGCGTGTGGCGAATCCTGCTTGCTTGTTGGTCATGAATTCTCTTTGGCCTTGCTCGGAGGAAGCTGCACTCGCGGCTGCCGAGCTAGTCGTTGAAATGAAATATGTCTTTGGAGAGATATCTCTCCGCCGAATCCGGAATGATGGTCGCCACTCGCTTGCCCGGGCCCAGCCGTTTGGCGATTCCGATTGACACGAACACGTTGGCTCCAGCGCTTGAACCCGCCAGCACACCTTCCTGCGCGGCGAGCTTCTTCACCATGTCGAACCCGTCGTGATCGCTGACCGCGATGATCTCGTCGGCGAGCGTGCCATCAAATGTCTTGGGAATGAAGCTGGCGCCGATGCCTTCAATCTCGTGGGGCCCTTTCGGGCCGCCACCCAGCACGGACCCTTGGGTCTCCACGGCGATCGCCAAAACTTGCGGGCTCCGCTCTTTGAAGTAGCGCGCCACGCCAGTGAATGTTCCGCCGGTTCCCGAGCCGATCACGACCGCGTCCACCCGCCCTTGCATCTGCTCATAGAACTCGCGGCCGGTGGTCTCGTAATGGAAGTCCGGATTCGCCTGGTTTTCGAATTGTCCGGCGACCCACGAGTTTGGAGTCTGGGCAGCGCGCGCCTTCATCAAGTCAATTGCGCCCATAATTCCTTCAGATTCGGGCGTGCGAATGACCTCAGCACCTAGCGCCTCCATAAGAATGACCTTCTCTATCGAAAACCCCTCGGGAACCGCGAGCACAACTTTGTAACCGCGATTGCAGCCGATCAGCGCAAGTCCAACGCCGGTGTTGCCGGCAGTGGCCTCAAAAATCGTGGCGCCGGGCTGAAGCAGGCCTTCTCTTTCGGCGCGCCGAATCATTCCCAGAGCAGCGCGGTCCTTGATGCTGCCACCCGGATTCAGGTATTCCAGCTTGGCGTAGACGTCGGCAGCGCCGGCCGGTATCAGCTTGCGGAGATGAAGAATTGGGGTTTCGCCGACCAGTTCCGTAACTTCTTCGGCAACGCGGAGAGAGGGCATTTCAGCAATCTTCATGGGAGCTCAGGCGATAACCATCAAGGTTACGTGAAGTGGAATGACACGGTCAATCACAGGACACGATTCCGCGGCCATTG
>Ga0209380_10002324_pt1 | contig 12273 bp, 7 predicted proteins | sample HubBroMetageWFT6_FD_188347 | JGI IMG/M metagenome (GOLD analysis project Ga0209380, IMG submission 188347) | Warmed and freeze-thawed soil microbial communities from the Hubbard Brook experimental Forest, New Hampshire - Hubbard Brook CCASE Soil... | ecosystem: Environmental > Terrestrial > Soil...
GAAGCAACGGCAGACGCTTCATTGGCTGCCATCTTCGATCGCAGCAGGTTCGGAATTGCAATGGCCGCGATGATCAGAATGATCGCGACGACGATCAACAACTCAATCAACGAAAAACCCTTCTGTTTATTGCGCATGCACGGTGCTCCTTTTAGGGTCTGACTTATAACTAGTTTGGGAGGGCTGCGGGACTCATCCTCGCCCAGTAAAGGAGCACTCTTCATACCAAACTAAGGAAGTGAGTTTCTGACTTGGACACACACCCTATAACCCCAACCACCTCAATAGATACGGGATTTGTACGGTGATTTTGAAGCACCTATATGCACGTGGATAGGGAGGAAGGCAGTACTAACGACATAATTTGTCATCACTTCTGGCCGGAAAATGGCGTCCCCCACTAAGATCTTTAGAGAGTCAATTTTGAGGGAATTTTCGACGCAGCGCGCCTCGCAATGCAGGATTTCTCTCAATTTCAAGGGAGATCCATTTCGAATTTGAACAAATGAGAATGGCCGGATGTTTTGACAGTAGGATGGCTTTTGGCAGCTAACTCCAACGACAATCCATGGCTTTAAAAGGCCCCAGTGCGATTGCACGTGGAGCCAAAAATTCGTAGACTTAATTTCTCAAGCAGACGGTAATTCGCCGATCTCGCGCGAAGGACGATGTCCACCAATGAAGCCCCAATTGAAGCGACTCTTGAGTTCGACTGTCTTCATCACGGGCTTTGCCTTTGCTGTACGCATGCTCCTTTGCTACATAGCGGCTCGACTGTCGCCGAACCCCACCAGAATTAACCTCCCTTATGGAGTTGAGCTAGGCCGAGTGGCAAGAGCGATCGCCGCGGGTGAGGGCTTTTCCTCGCCCATACGCGAACTGGACACGGGCCCGACTGCCTGGTTCACCCCAATCTATCCGTATCTGATAGGCGGAATTTTTAAAGTCTGGGGAATCTACACCGACATGTCCCGGATCATCATCCAGACGCTGAACAGCGCTTTTGCTGCCCTGACGATTATTCCGATTTACAGCATCACCAAGAGAACTTTCGGGGAAGGCGCCGCAGTGGGCGCGGCTTGGGCCTGGGTGTTTCTTCCCACGGCCTTGTACTACCCCACGATGTGGGTGTGGGATACAACGCTGACAGCGTTTGTCTTTTCACTGATCTTTTGGGCGACCCTGGCCATGCGCGAAAGACACGACACCTTGGCCTGGACGGGTTACGGGGCCTTGTGGGCCTTCGGGGTTCTTATTAATCCCTCGATCTTGTCGCTCATGCCGTTCTTCCTGGGATGGCTGGTCTGGGAAGCGCGGAAGATCGCGGCCCCCTGGGCGAAGCCTGCTGCGGCGGCGCTTTTAGTATTCACGATCGCCCTGGTCCCCTGGACCATCCGAAATTATCGCGTCTTTGGCAAGTTCATCGTGCTGCGCTCCAATTTTGGGCTGGAGTTATGGCTCGGAAACAATCCGGATGTCACGGATACAAGCGCGGAATGGCAGCACCCAAATACCAATTTTGCGGAAGGGCAAAAATACAAGCGCATGGGAGAGATCGCTTATATGGCGGCGAAGGAGCAGGAAGCCTTCGCCTTCATGCGGACTCATCCGGGCATTACGCTGAACCTATTGTTTCACCGGTTCGTGTCTCACTGGCTGGCCTTCAGCGACAGCCCCGCGGACGTTTGGGAGAACGGCACGGTTTATAGTAAATCGTTCCTCATTTTGAACTGCCTGCTATCCGTGCTCTGCCTGCTCGGGGCGCTGTATGCCCACCGCTCGGGCGATCCGGAAGCGTTCCTGTTCGCCATGGTTCTGCTGGTCTTTCCTCTCGTTTTTTATATGACGCATGCGTCCATGCGCTATCGCTTTCCGGTCGATCCCATCATGTTGATTCTTGCGGTAGGCGCGCTGGCGCATCTGCTATCGCTCGCGCGAAGCCGGAATCCGAATGTGAAGAAAGCGGCCGGGCCGGTGTCATCGCTTCCGGCCCTCTGAGGCAACTTCCCTGCCCGTTATCGGATGTTATATTTTTTGGAATAATGCCGGAAAGAGCGGTAGCTCATTTTAAGCAATTCCGCCGCGCGAGTCCCCACGCCTTCCGAGGCATTGAGCGCCGCTAAAATATAATTTTTTTCCAAACCTTGCACATGCCTTTCCAGGTCGATCCCGCCCTCCGGAATGAGAGCGCGGCCGTTTCCATTTTCCGGCGCCACCAGAATGTCCGGCTTGCCCTGACGTGCGATCTTGTCGGGAAGCACGGCCACGGAAATCATCTTTCCTATTTCCAGAGCCACGGACCGCTCCATGGTGTTCTCCAGTTCGCGGACATTTCCGGGCCAGTCATACGCCTCCAGCAAGCCCATGGCCTCGGGCGAAACGCCTTCGACGGGCTTTTCCATGGACTTGCGGAATCGCTCCAGAAAGGCGCGCGCGAGAAGCGGAATATCTTCTCTCCGCTCGCGCAAGGGCGGCAAAAGGATGGGGATCACACTCAAACGATAGAACAGGTCTTCGCGGAATTCTCCCGCGGCGATGGCTTTGTCCAGATCCTTATTCGTGGCGGCAATCACTCGCACATCAATTTCGGTTTCTTCGTTGGAACCAACCGGGCGGACCTTGCCCTCCTGGAGAACGCGAAATAGCTTCACCTGCATCGGCAGGCTCATATTTCCGATTTCGTCCAGGAAGAGCGTCCCGCCGTGCGCTCCACGGAACAGCCCCTGGCGGTTCTCGTTTGCCCCCGTGAAAGCTCCCTTGACGTAGCCGAACAGCTCGGATTCCAGAAGGGTTTCCGGAAAGGCTCCGCAATTGATGGTGATGAACGGCTCCTTGCTGCGGGCGCTGTTTTCATGAATGGCGCGCGCGACGAGTTCCTTGCCGGTGCCGGTTTCGCCGGTGATCAGGACGCGGCTGGTTTGCGGTGCGACGGTCATGATCATGTCAAAGATCGCGCGCATCTTGTCGCTGTGCCCGATGATATTGTCCTGGCCCGTGAGCCGCCGCAATTCCCTGCGCAAGTAGCCGGCTTCGTTCTTGAGGCGCAGAGTTTCATCCACCTGGCGCACTGCGCGGCGCAGCTGATCGACGAGGTCATGATCCTTGATCACATAACGGTCCGCCCCGGAATTAATCGCGGCGATCGCGGTTTCCAGCGTGGGCACGCCGGTAATGAGGAGGAAATAACTCGACGGCGATATTTCCTTGCAAAATTGCAGGAGTTCCACGCCGGTGGCGTCCGGCATGCGGATGTCGGAGATCACAATATCGAAAATTTGCGATTCGAGCTTGCGCCGAGCGGTCTCGCCATTCAAGGCAACTTCCACGCGATGCCCTTCTTTGCGAAAGGTAATCTCCAGCAATTCGCAAATGGAGCGTTCGTCATCCACGACCAGAATATGAGCCATTCTACTGCTTCCTTCCGGCGGCGCGTCAGGCGACGCGAGGCAGATCCACTGTAAATTCCGCTCCCTTGTCTTTTTCGGAGAAGACGCTGACGCGCCCGCTGTGGGCCTGCACGATTTGATACACGATGGCGAGTCCCAGACCCGTGCCGCCGGCGAAATTGGATTGCAAAGGCTCGAAAATTTTGGCGCGCTGTCTCGGATCGAGCCCCATTCCCGTGTCGCGGAAGCGGATGCGGACCCAGAAGGGGGCGGCTTCCAGAGACACCGTCAAGATTCCGCCGTTGGGCATGGCTCGCAGGGCGTTGTCAGACAAATTCCAAAAGACCTGCTTGATGCGGTTGCGGTCGACGCGGACGCGAACTTCGGCCCCCGTGAAGGACCGCTCGATGCGGTACTTTCCATCCACCTGGGGGTTGCGCTCCAGCAGCGTCAGGGTTTCGTCCAACAGGTTCGAGACATCTTCTTCCGAAAACTCATAGGTTTTTTCGCGCGAATAGTTCAGGAATTCGGTAATGATTTTGTTCAAGCGCTCCGATTCCCGGCACACAATTCCCACCAGGTGTTTTTCGTCTTCTTCCAGCGGCACCAGGCGGCCCAATTCCTTGACTGCGCCCGCCATGGCGGTGAGGGGCTGGCGGATTTCGTGCGCGATGGCCGAGGAAAGGCGCCCGAGGGCCGCCATGCGCTCCTTCGTGGCTACTTCCTGTTCCAGGCGCTTCAGGTCGGTGAGGTCCTGGAAATTGAACACGTAGCCCGTGGTGCGGCGCTCCCCAGTACGAAGGGGGGAAACCGAAATGCCAATGAAACGCTGCTGGCCATCACGCGTCTTGAAATCCACTTCGCGCCGTTGGGGGAGCTTGCCGTCTTCGGCCATATCGCCCGGCAGCCAGAAGGAGGGCCACACGTCCTGCATGAACAATCCCTTCACCCTGGAAAATTGGCTGCCCGTAATTTCTTCACCCGTCCGGTTCAACAAGAGAATGCGCCCGTCGATGTCCGTGGTAAGCAGCCCGCCGCGCATGGACTGAATAATGTCCTCGTTGAAAGCTTGCAGGTCCTGAAGTTGTCCCCGTTTGACTTCGAGTTCCGCGCTGTGCCGGCGCAGGGTTTGCGCCAGAAGGCTGGAGAGATAGGCCACAGCCATGAAATAAAATAAATTGCTGAAGATCCAAGTCTGCAGCTGGCGGCTACTGGGCACGGCAATCTGCATGCGAGGCAGGATGTTATAGAAGATAAGTTCGGCCAGACCTCCGATCAGAATGAAGCTGAACCCCGCCACAATGAAGGTGGTTTTGCGCGAGAATAAAATGCTGGCGACGATGATGGCCAACGGGTACAGCCAGATGAAATAGCTGTCCTGCGTCCCGGTGAGGTAAATCACGCAGGTCACGACAAGCAGGTCAAAAACCAGCTGAACTCCGGCGTGCCAGGAGGCCATCGGCATCCAGCGCATTAAAATGGAATAAACAATCGCCAGCGTGTACCAGAGGATCATCAGAGGAATGAAGTAGCGGGTGGAAACTTCCAGCTGGCTGGTCTTGCCGAGCACGATGACCAGAGTGAGCAGAAGCGTAATCAGGAAAAACCGGACGCGGGAGAGCCAGCCGAGCCAAGCAGCGACATTTTGTGTCAGTTCCATTTGAGACGAGCTTGTCAGCCGGCATCCTTCCAAAGTTTGTAAATTTCAGTCAGACTCGAGCCGGGGAGAGAATGAGGGCGGTCCGTTGGGACCGCCCTTCCGATCTTTGAGGGCGCTGAACCGTTCTCCAGCGGGCCTCTTGCGCGCCTCTAGTGAGCCTTGCTGAGCTGTCCGATCAGCGAGAACAACGGCAAATACATGGAGATCACGATGCCGCCCACCACTACGCCCAGAAAAACGATCATCATGGGCTCCAAGGCCGCCAACAAGTCTTTTACCGCCGCGTCAACTTCGTCCTCATAGAAGTCGGCGATTTTTTGCAGCATGGCGTCCATCGCGCCGGTCTGCTCTCCGACGCCGATCATCTGCGTCACCATGCCCGGGAATACATTGGTTTCCTTGAGCGGATCGGCCAGGTTGCGGCCCGCCTCCAGGCCTTTGCGGACTTGCATGAGCGACTTTTCGATCAGGGCGTTTCCGGCCGTTCGCGCCGTAATTTCCAGCCCTTCGAGGATAGGGACGCCGCTGGAGATCAGCGTGCCAAGCGTCCTTGTAAAGCGCGCCACGGCGATTTTCCTGAGCAGAATTCCCATCAGAGGCAATTTGAGCAGCGTGGTATCGATGGCCATGCGTCCGGCCGGGGTTTTGTACCATACCTTTAACCCGATGATGCCCCCGACGATGGCCATCAAGATCAGAAGACCGAAAATGCTGCCGATGAAATTGCTGAGGGCGATGACGATGCGGGTGGGCAGCGGGAGATCCACGCCCAGCCCCAAAAACAGAGTCGCAAAAATCGGCACCACCTTCCACAACAACAGGACAATTACTCCCCCGGCAACCGACAAGACGGCGATGGGGTAAACCATCGCGGATTTCACCGCGCGCTTCAACTTGACATTCTTTTCGATATAGGAAGAAAGGCGTTGCAGGATGGTGTCGAGAATACCGCCCGTCTCGCCCGCTTCTACGAGGTTCACATACAGGGCGTCGAAAACCTTTTCGTGCTGGCGCATGGCCGCGGACAGGGTCGATCCGCCTTCCACCGAGGCGCGCGTCGCAGTCAGCACATTTTGGAAGACCTTGTTTTCCTGCTGTCCAGCCAGGATTTCCAGGCACTGCACCAGAGGCAATCCGGCGTCGATCATCACGGAGAATTGGCGGGTGAAGACGGCCAACTCCTTGGCCTCGACGCCTCCGCCGAATGTCGGCAGGTTAAATTCCTTGCCCTTCTCCGACATCTTGGTGACGTTGATCTGCTGGCGCTTGAGAGTGTTGATGAGCTCCGTCTTGCTGGCGGCCGCCAACTCTCCGCTTACGGTAGCCCCACCACGGTTGGTACCTCGATACGTGAAAACCGGCATCGTGCTCTCCTCCTCAAATTCGTCCTGCTTGACTCTCCTCCCCCACATCGGGGGCATTCGCTAAAATTTTCCGGCGGGCCGCTCTCCGCGGCGGGCCCGCGCCCTTGGGTTAGCGTCGAACCGGGGCCGCCGCACGCGAAGTGGGCGACGTCACTCCCCGATTAATCATATCCTGTAGTTCCTCAGGGTTCGACGATCGAGATAGGGCGATTTCCAAAGTGATTAACTTCGCGAAATAGGCGTTCGCCAAACCCTGGTTGAAGGTCTGCATTCCGGATGCGCTCGTTCCGGTCTGCATGGCCGAGTAAATCTGATGAATTTTGTCCTCGCGGATCAAGTTGCGGATCGCGGGATTGGGAATGAGCACTTCCATCACCATCACCCGCCCGCGCGCGTCCACTCGCGGCAAAAGGGACTGGCAAAGGACTCCTTCGAGCACCATGGAAAGCTGGGCGCGGATTTGCGGTTGCTGGTAGGACGGGAAGACGTCCACGATTCGATTGATGGTGGAAATCGCGGAATTGGTATGCAAGGTGGCGAAAGTCAGGTGGCCTGTTTCCGCGATGCGCAAGGCGGATTCAATGGTTTCGAGGTCGCGCATTTCTCCGATCAGCACGACGTCGGGGTCCTCGCGAAGGGCCGCGCGCAGCGAATTGGCGAAGGAATGCGTGTCCGAATGGACTTCCCGCTGATTCACCAGGCAGCGCTTGTGGCTGTGAAGAAATTCGATGGGGTCCTCGATGGTGATCATATGCTCGTCGTGCTCGCTGTTAATTTTGTCCAGCATGGCCGCGAGCGTCGTGGACTTGCCCGAGCCGGTCGGGCCGGTGACCAGCACCAGACCGCGGGGCTTGTCGCACAAACCCTTCACTACGGCGGGTAGGCCCAGCGCATCGAAATTCTTGATTTCCCAGGGAATGGTCCGGAACACGGCTCCCACGGCGCCGCGCTGTTGAAACACGTTGCCGCGAAAGCGGGCCAGATTTTTCAGACCGAAGGAGAAGTCCAGCTCCAGATTTTCCTCGAACCTGTGCTTCTGCGCGTCGGTCAAGACGCTATAGGCAAGGGCCTTGGTGTCCGCCGCAGTCAAGGGCGCCATTTCCATGGGCTTCAGCTTGCCGTGGACGCGGACCCTGGGCGCGCTGTTGGTGGTGATGTGCAAATCGCTCCCCCCCAGCTCAATCATGTTCTTCAGCAGTTCACTGAGTGTGATTCCAGACATCGCTTTACCTTTCCTACAGCACGGTTTCCCGAACAACTTCCTCGATGGTGGTCATGCCTAACGCGACCTTGGTCAGGCCGCTGCGGCGCAGGGTGAGCATCCCGTTATCCACGGCTTTTTTCTTCAATTCCAGCGCGGACGCGCCGACCAGAATCAATTCGCGCAGTTCGTCATTGATTTCCATGACCTCGTAGAGGCCCACGCGCCCCTTGTATCCGGTCTTGTTGCAGGTGCCGCAGCCTTTGCCGATGAAAATTTCCGTCGTCTTGAGTTCCTCCTGCGAGTACCCGGCGTCGAGCATGGCTTGTTCAGGAACCTTCAGCACTTGCTTGCAGTTGGAGCAAATTCTACGCACGAGGCGCTGCGCGCAAATCAGGTTTACCGAAGTGGCCACCAAAAAAGGCTCGATTCCCATGTTCATCAGACGGCTAATAGTCGAAGGGGCGTCATTGGTGTGCAGCGTGGAAAGGACCAGGTGTCCGGTGAGCGCGGCCTTCACGGCGATTTCCGCCGTTTCAAAGTCGCGGATTTCGCCGACCAGAATAATGTTCGGATCTTGCCGCAAGAAAGCGCGCAGCGCCGCCGCGAAATTCAGCCCAATCTGGTCCTTCATCTGGACCTGATTGATTCCCGGGAGCTGAAATTCCACGGGGTCTTCCGCCGTCATGATGTTGGTTTCGGGGGTATTGAGCCGGGCGATGGAAGAGTACAGGGTGTTGGTCTTGCCGGATCCCGTGGGTCCGGTCACCAGGACCATGCCATAGGGACGAAGGATGGCGCGTTCGAATTTGCCCAGGGATTCGGCCTCGAAACCGAGCTTGGTCATGTCCAGTCTCAGGTTTTCTTTATCGAGCAAACGCATGACGATCTTTTCGCCGAAAAGGGCCGGGATGGTCGAAACGCGGAAGTCGAGGTCCTTGATCTTGCCGTCCTTGCGGTACTTGATCATGATGCGGCCGTCTTGGGGCAAGCGCTTTTCGCTGATGTCGAGCTTGGCCATGATCTTGACGCGGCTGATAATCGCGTCGCGAAGTTTCATCGGCGGCGTCATGACTGCTTGCAGGATTCCGTCAATTCGAAACCGCACCCGGACCTCTTTTTCGTAAGGCTCGATGTGGATATCGCTGGCGCCGCGCTTGACCGCGTCGGTCAGGACCAGGTTGACCAACTTGATGATGGGAGCTTCCTCGGCCATGCGTTCCAGCTCGGCCAGGTTCATCTCCTGTTCCTCAGCGGCGAGTTCCAGGTCGGCGGCTTCCTCGCCCGTGAGGTCTTTCATCACCTTGGAAAGTTCTTCTTCGCTTTTGGCCTCGCCGTAGAACTTGGAAATGGCTTCGGCAATCGCCGTCTCGGAGGCCACCACCGGTTCGACGTTGAAACCGGTCATGAACTTAATGTCGTCCATGGCGAAGACGTTGGTCGGATCGGTCATCGCAATGGTCAGGGTCGAGCCTACCCTGGAGAGAGGAACAATTTGATAGCGGACGGCGGTGTCCTGAGGGATCAGCTTGATAACGGCGGCGTCGACCTCATAATACTTCAAATTGATGGAGGGAACCCCGTACTGGCGGGAAAGCACACCCGTTATCTCGTCGTCGCTGATGAAGCCGAGCTTCATCAGGCACGTCCCCAACCTGGCCCCGCTGGATTTTTGGTGATCCAAGGCCTGACGGAGCTGGTCGGAGGTGATCAAGTTTTCCTTGATCAGTATTTCGCCGAGCCGGGACGACATAGAATGAGAACTCCTCGGGGCATACACACCCCCGGTAAGATTAAATTAGCAGATAGGGGAGAGCGGCTATGGGTCCATTTTCCCCGGACGTACTGAAACGGGCACTATGAGGTCCCCTGTCCTTTGGTACAGGTGGCTTGGTATCACCTTCAAGAGCTTGCCTTGACTACAGGTACGGCGCCCGTTATCTTCCGAAGCGATGGGCGAAGCGATGGGCGAAGCGATGGGCGAAGCAATGGCCAAGGCGGCGAATGGGTCCGCGCTGCGGAGAGGCAGCCGCAGCAGGGGGCGCGCACCACAGGGCGCGGCTGACGCGGCCCATGTGGCTCCCCTTTCCGGCGAACTATTGCGTTACTATGAAGCGATGTCCGGCGCGCTCGGCCCGATGCACTGGTGGCCGGCCCAGACGCCATTTGAAGTGATTGTGGGGGCGATCCTGACCCAAAGCACGGGATGGGGAAACGTCGAACGCGCCATTGCCAATCTACGCGCGGCGCGCATGCTCACGCCTGCGGCGATGTTCCGGGTGCGAACGGCGCGACTCGCCGAGCTGGTTCGGCCCTCCGGCTACTTTCGTCAAAAAGCGAAAAAATTGAAGGCCTTTGTGCGATTTCTTCATGCCGGGTACGGGGGCTCGCTGAAGCGCCTGTTTCTGACGCCGACTTTGGAGTTGCGCGAAAAACTGCTCGCCGTCCACGGGATCGGGCCGGAAACAGCCGACTCCATCTTGCTGTATGCCGGGAACCACCCCGTTTTCGTGGTGGACGCTTACACGCGCAGGATCTTCGGCCGGCACGGGATTACCGACGGCAAGGCGGATTATGAAAGCGTCCGCGCCCTGGTGGAGACTTCTATTCCGCGGCGGCCGGAACTATTTAATGAATTACATGCACTGATCGTAAATACAGGGAAAAACTGGTGCCGCAAGGGCGCTCCGCGGTGCGAGGATTGCCCGCTTCGCCCGCTTCTGCCGGCAAACTCTCCGCTGTCAACGTTCGCCGGGATCGCGCCCGCCGGGACTCTGCTTTCCGGGGGCCTGCCGTGAGCACCAGCCGCAAATCGCAACTCCTGCTGGCCGTCGGCGGCGTGACCGTCGTAATTCTGCTCGCGGGAGTGTTCACGCTGGGATCGCTCACGCTGCCCTTCGAGTCGACCGACCAAGTCGTCCTATATGCGCTGTCCATGTTCCTCGTGGCGGCCCTGGTGGTGTTCCTGTTTATTCTGGCGCGCACACTGGTGCGGCTTGCCACGGAAAGGATGGCGCACAAGGCGGGCTCGCGGTTCAAGACGAAAATGGTTCTGGGAGCGATTGCGGTTTCCTTCCTGCCGGTGATTGTCCTGTTTTTCGTGAGCTACGCGCTGCTGAACCGCACCCTCGTGCTCTGGTTTCCGCGTCCTCTCGAAATCGCGACTGAGTCCAGCCGCTCCCTGGTCAATGAAATGAGCCGCGCCGACGCCGAGCGCATGTCCGGGATTGCCAAAGAGGTGGCGGCAACCGCGGCGAGCGAATCCGCTCGGGACACCATGCACGCCTTCGATCAAACCTTCGCGCGGGGTGCGGACCTGGCCTGGGAAGTGGACGCGAGCGGCCATCCCTTCGCCGTTGCCGCGAACCCCGACCTGCAATTTCAGCCGCCGAAGTCCAGCCATGAGACAAACTTGCGGCCGAATCCCCCCGTGTTGTCCCGCCAACTGCCGGATGGCACGGAGCTTTGGGAATACGGCGGGAAGACGTTCCTCGCGGGCCGGGCCAAGACGTCAAACGGTTATCTACTCGCCGGACGAATTGTTCCCGACGATTTTCAGGGGCGAATCAAAGAAATCGACGCCCAGAAGACCGCTTACGAGCAACAGCGCCAACATCTGCGGACTTACAAGAATCAAATGTTGGCGACCTTGCTGCTCTTCACCATACTTTTGATGTTCGCCGCGACGTGGACCGCGTTTTTCCTTTCCAAGCAAATCACCGTCCCCATTCAGGCGCTGGCCCAGGCGACGCAGGAGATCATCGAGGGCAATTACGAAACGCGAGTCAACGTGCAGGCCAAGGATGAGCTCGAGACTCTGGTCCGCTCCTTCAACCGCATGACCGAACAGCTGGGCGACAGCCGGCGCCAGATCGACATCTTCACGCAGAACCTGCAACAGGCGGTGCAAGAGCTGGAGCGGCGCCGGACGCTGATGGAAACGATTCTCGAAAATATTCCGACCGGCGTTATTTCCGTCGACGAAACGGAAACGATCCGGCGCGTCAATCCCGCCGCGGTCCGCATGTTTGGAGAAAGCGCCCGGCAGGCCATGAGCTTCGTGCAACTCCTGGGAGAAGAGGGGGCCCGCGCCTTGCACGTGCTGATGCGGCGTTCGCTGCGCCTGGGCACCGCGACTCAGGAACTGGAATTTTCGGCGGCGGGGCGGTTGCTGCGCGCCGCTGTGACGGTGAGTTCGCTGGGGCCGCGCAAGTCGAATCGAGGTTACGTGGTGGTGGTGGACGATCTGACCGACTTGCTTCGCGCGCAGAAAGCGGCGGCCTGGCAGGAAGTGGCGCAGCGCATCGCTCACGAAATCAAGAACCCGCTCACGCCGATTCAGCTTTCCGCGCAGCGATTGTCCCGCTACCTGGAACGAAATCGCGGGAACCCCTTGAAAAATGAACCGCCGGAGCTGGTGCGCCTGGTCGGCGAGTGCTCGGGCTTGATCGAACGCGAGGTCCGGGTGCTCGAATCCCTGGTCGGAGAATTCTCGCAATTCGCCAGGTTCCCTACCGCGAAGCTCTCACCCACTTCGCCGAATGAAATTGTGAATGAGGCGCTCTCGGTATTTGACGGCCGGCTCGAAGGGATCCGCGTGCGCAAGGATCTGGCGCCGGATCTGCCGGTCATTCGCGCCGACGGCGAACTTTTGCGGCGCGT
>Ga0209380_10002325_pt1 | contig 12273 bp, 8 predicted proteins | sample HubBroMetageWFT6_FD_188347 | JGI IMG/M metagenome (GOLD analysis project Ga0209380, IMG submission 188347) | Warmed and freeze-thawed soil microbial communities from the Hubbard Brook experimental Forest, New Hampshire - Hubbard Brook CCASE Soil... | ecosystem: Environmental > Terrestrial > Soil...
CACCGCGCTGGTCTCGGCACTCACCAAGATTCCGGTACGCTCGGACGTGGCGATGACTGGTGAGATCACGCTGCGTGGCGAGGTGCTGCCGATCGGCGGCCTGAAGGAGAAACTGCTGGCGGCGCACCGTGGCGGCATCAAGACGGTGCTCATCCCGGATGAGAACCAGAAGGACCTGGTCGAGATCCCCGACAACATCAAGGGCAATCTCGAGATCAAGGCGGTGAAGTGGATCGACGAGGTGCTCGCCCTCGCGCTCACGGAGCAACCGATGCCGCAGCCGCAGGCGGATGTACCCGTCGCGGCGGCCGCTGCCACGGTCGAGGACGGCAAGCCGCGCACCCGCAACGGCCGGCGCCTGAAACAGGTAGTGCCGCCGGCGCACTGACGTCCGGCGACCGAGGGCAACGGAGTTGATTGTCCGCCGAGATCGCTGCCGAGGGTCGGCGGAGCGCAGCGGGCAAAAGCCACGCCTTTTGCCCGCGGCCGACGGAGTAATATCCGCCGAAATCGCCGCCGAGGGTCGGCGGAGCGCAGCGGGCAAAAGCCACGCCTTTTGCCCGCGGCCGACGGAGTAATATCCGCCGAAATCGCTTCCTGCGATTTCGGCCAGTAGCACCAGGGTGCTTAGCTCAGCTGGTAGAGCGTCGCCCTTACAAGGCGAATGTCGGCGGTTCGATCCCGTCAGCACCCACCAATTAAATCAATCACTTAAGTGCGCTCAAAGTCATCCCGTCAGGCGTAAAACAGTCATTGCGGGACTTTTGCGGGACTTTTTCAGGCGGTTGGCCGCGTTGAGTAGGTTCCTCAGCTCCGCCGCGCTGTAGTCCGTCGTCACCCGAGTGGAGCGGTGGCCCAAGAGGTCCTGGCGGTCCCCGAAGGACACCGATCGGGGCGGCGAAAAACGTGAAGCTCGATGCGGCCCGGATTGGCGTAGTCGGAACACGCCTTCACGGTGAAGCTTTGCCCTCGCCTATGTGCGGGGTTGGACAACAACAGAGGCACCATGACAGGTTAGGACGAGTTCGGTTTCGTAAGCGCCGCGGCTCACGGTGATGCGGCAATTGAGCCGCCCGGACCGTGAAGTCCGGGGCCTAGATCGCGAGCGGTGAGATGCTTAGAGACGTCTGGGTCACACTGAAGCAAACATTCTGGGCGTGGAACGACCACGAAGCTCCGAGGCTTGGTGCAGCCCTCTCCTTTTACACGATGCTGTCACTCGCGCCCCTGGTCATTTTGGTCATTGCAATCGCGTCGCTGGTATTCGGACATTCTGCAGCGCAGAACGACATCATCCGCGAAGTCCAGGGCATCATGGGCACAGAGGGGGCGAAGGCGGTTGAGACCGTCATTGAACACGGTCAAAAACCCACCAGCGTATTGGCATCGGTGATCGGCGTGATCATTCTGTTAGTCGGCGCCTCAGGGGCTTTCAGCGAGCTGCAGTCTGCGCTGAATAAGATTTGGGATGTTCAACCGAACAACGGAAGCGCTGTCGCCAGTCTGATCAAGGCGCGCCTTTTTTCATTTGGAATGGTGCTGGCCGTCAGCTTTCTGCTCCTTGTTTCTCTCGTAGTTACCGCGGGATTGGCGGTTGTGGGAAAATTCTTCGGCGAAATCCTGCCGATGCCAGAACTTCTCATGCACGCGATTAACTTTCTGATTTCGTTTGTGGGCATTTCCGCACTGTTTGCGCTGATCTTCAAATACGTGCCGGAAGCGAAGATCGAGTGGAAAGATGTGTGGGAGGGGGCGATCGCGACCGCTCTGCTCTTTACCATTGGAAAGTCATTGATCGGGCTTTATCTGGGTAAGGCAGCAGTCGGTTCGGCCTACGGTGCTGCAGGGTCGCTGATCGTGGTAATTGTTTGGGTTTACTATTCCGCGATGATTTTCTTCTTCGGCGCGGAGTTTGCGCATGTACGCGCTACTGGGCGGCAAAGCGCAAACGCGGGGAGGGCACGTGCGCGCATCGGCTCAGGAAGCCCGGGGGGAAGCCTATAGGCGCTGTTCCAGATAATCGTCGCGGGCGCACTCCAGCTGCCACGCGGTCTCGCAGATCACATGAAATTGGAGCGTCCGTAGGGTTCCGTTAACGAGTGCCTCGACCTCGAGTTCTACTTCAGACGGCAGGATCGTTTTGTCGCACAAAGCGCAGGACTGCCCGGTCCCATTACCACCCCACAGCGTCGAGCGCACTTTGCGGGGAAGGAGCCCTTTAGATATGCGATCACGCGCAACGGGGCGCAGGGCTGATGCAAATTGGGTTAGCAGCATGGCAGCTGTGCCGAGCACGTTAGATATGGTCGTTTTCGACCTGCCAAGCTTACCGCCGCGCTTGCGACGTTCTGTACGGCACCGCACATACCGTGCGGGTAGGTTACATAATCAGCCTAGTGCGGGCTTCTTGGCTAGGGCGCGCCGCTCACGGGGTGGCTGCCGTCAAGACAAGGTTCTTCAGTGATGCGCGAGCGACTCCGCCACCGATATCTGGTTTGATGACTAGTTCGAGTACCGCAACGTTGTAAAGCTCCACTTGATACTCTTCGACTTCGCGTATTGATTCCGGTGGGCTGAAATTCCACTGCTGGCGAACAATCTCGTTAAACGAGCCCTCGCTTTCCGAGGACCATCGCAAGACAAATTCTTGTGTTCGCACCGCTTCGCGTTCTTCAAAAATGAAGGAGATGCGCCTGAGCCTCTGTGGGCGATCGAAGATCAGGCGAATCGTTTGGGTCCCCGGCGCTGCTGCGCGCCAGCCTCGAGCTTCTCCGGAGACGAAGGCCGACTCGATCGGGAAGTCATTGTCTTCCGAGGTGACCTCGACCACGGCTGCACGCTCGACATCTAACCAGCCTTCTCCGCGAGTCCGAATACGTTCTGGGGTCGGGGTGATGAGGCGCTTTCGCATTCGAGCACTCTACATCCAACCCATCCGCTAGTGCGGATTCATCGGGATGCCACGCGGCCCGGGCCTCGCTACCGCTACAACCTCCGCAGCCGCGTTCAGATTGTCTTACTGAAGCGGCGGACGCGGCGGAGGCCCACCCCTTCTGGAACACAGTGGATAATAGACTCTCCCGGAACGACGAACATCGTGGCTATCCGTGGTGGTTCGCGTTTCATCAAATGGCGTTCAGGGAAGTTCACGGCCCGGCTTGGGCATCGTCGAGAGCGCATTACGTTCCGTGAGAACTTAGATTCAGGTACTGACCCGGTGATCCGAAGACTTTGCCCTCCGTTGTTTTCGATCAATTCGTGTCTGTACGCCAGCGCACGCGTCGACGCCTATGCCGGCCTTATAGTGCTGAACACCGGGAGCGTAATCCGTACGAATTTCAACGTGGTGCCGAGCCAGCCATGACTATCCGTCGTAGGACCGGGCTTATTCTGGCGGGAATTGCCGGGTCGCTGCTCATTGTGTTCGTCGTCGTTGCGCTTGTCCTGCTCAATGGGGATCGTTCCCGGTCGGCGGCGATCTCCTATCTGGAAAAGAGCACCGGGAAGAAAGTGGAGATCGGCCGGTTGGCGGTCACGTTCTTTCCCAGGATAACGATTCACGTGGACGATCTGGCAATCAAGAGCCCGCCATTGTTTCCGCCAAGTTACATCCTGAAAGTTGCGCGGCTGGATGCTCAAATTGACCCGTGGTCGCTGCTGCGCCGGCCGATGGTGATCAGATCGCTGGTGCTGGAACAACCGGTCATCAATCTGGTTTCGGACCCAGACGGGCCATGGAACTTCGAGAATCCAGGGGCGAAAAATGCCCCAAACTCGTTTCCAATCGGAGTGATTTCGCTGGTTAAAATCAACCGGGGGCACGTTATTGCATCAAATCTTCTGCCCTCCGACGCGGCAGGGCCCGTCTTTTTCGAGGCGCACGAGATCTCCAGCGAACTTGCCAACGTCGATGTGGACGCCCTGGTCGATCCTGCTTCCACTACCCTCGATGGGCTGGGCACTTTGAAAGCGGCACTGCTGCGGTTTGGATCGATCGAGGCGAGAAATCTGAGCTCCAACATCCGGCTGCAGGCGCGACAAGTTCTGTTCACTGACGTGAACGCGGAAACGTATGGGGGAAACACGACGGGGGAGCTCTCGATTAAGTTGTCGGGCAAGAACCCAAGCTTCAAGACCGATGCCAAGATGAAACGAATTGATGTGGCACGGCTGCTGAGCGCCTTTCGAAATGCCCGCGGGAAAATGACGGGGAAGATGGATGGCGAGTTAAGAATCGCCGGAGAAATCGAGCACACTCTCTATCCGTTGGAGAGCCTGCACGGCACGGGCCACTTGACGGTGCGAGACGGCCAGGTGCCGAGCCTGAAGCTAAATGCGAACCTGATGAAACTAGCGCACTACAACGATCTGGGTCCCGCCAAGAATGATCCTTCCTCGTTCAATTTGGTCACGACCGACCTGGAGCTGGATCACGAGCGGATTTCGAGCAAGATCGTCGACGTCGACGGCTACGGAGTTGATGTTGATGGGTCAGGGAGTGTCAGCATTACGGGCTCCGACGAGCTGAACTACCAGGGTGTGGCGGAAATTGTCTCCAAGCAGGGATTTGTGACGAATCTGTTCGCACGATTGGCCGGCGGGACGCTGAAAGATGGCAAGCTATCGTTCCCATTTCATGTCGGCGGGACGATCGATAACCCTGTATTTGCCAAGGGCCAGTAGCGGCCCGCAAGGGCTAGACCCAACGCAGGCGCACCGCCCGTACAAGCCCCCGAGCTGGCGGCGGTAGGTTCGCTGCCGTACCGACTCGCTCACGTGATGCTCGCCACAATCGAACGTGAGCCCGTTAAACCGACATCTTTTCCGTTCTCGTGTCCCCGGGGCCATGGCGGTGGCGTGGATTTTCCTGAGCGGGTGCGCGTCCAGCGGCTTCTATCAGATGAGCGACGACTGGTGTATGCAGCACTCGGCAGCAAGCTCGGCACGTTGTCATCGCAACTCGAACGATGTCGTACTGGTCGGCCGAAACGCCGGCAGCCTGTCTGAACGGGCGATGCCGCGCAATGATTCGCCAATCGGTCAGTGACCATAGCGACAAGCGCGCCTCTATGTGCGGTAGCGTCCTGACTGCTTGGTCCTCTTGATGTTCCAATGTCCGCTCAGACGAACAACTTGGAGATCAACATGTACATCGGCGGCGGCTTACTTGGACTCATTCTGGTCGTTGCTCTCATACTCTTTGTGCTGCGTAGAGCCTGACTCGTACCGCCAACGGCAGATTGCCAGCGGATGCCGATAACGCAGACGCAATGCGATCCCAGGAGCGCGGCGGCATTTTTGTTCTTGTGATGCCGTGACTGCTGAACCATAGCGCTGCGATCTCTTGATCATTATCGGTCTCCTGGGGCCGTTCGGCAGCGGCAACCTTCACCTGCAAGAGTCCGAGTCGCACCAACGGCCTGCTAACCGATCGAGCATCACAGGACATACATATGAATACGCTCCCCCTACAGTGGATCATTGTTGCCAGCGTCGTGGCCATCGCGTTGCTTGCACTGGCGGCATGGTTTTTCTTCCAAAAGAAAAAGCAATCGACAAGGCTTCAGCAACGGTTCGGTCCGGAATACACCCGAACAATTGGTGAACTGGGAGGGCGAACAAAGGCCGAATCGGAGCTCAAGGCCCGCGAAAAGCGCGTTGAGGACCTTACTATCACGCCATTGGCGCCTGCTGAGGCCGCCAGGTTCAGCCAGGCTTGGAACGCCCTGCAGGCCCGTTTCGTCGATAACCCCAAAGGGGTCGTCGTCCAGGCCGATCAGTTGGTCCGCGAGTTGATGCTCAAGCGTGGCTACCCGATGGGGGATTTCGAGCGCCGTGCGGCCGATATCTCAGTCGACCACCCCACCGTCGTGGAGCATTACCGGGCGGCGCAGACGATCGCGGCGCGCGATGAGCGCGGCGAAGCCGACACCGAGGAGCTACGCAAAGCAGTGGTGCATTACCGCGTTCTTTTCGATGAGATGCTTGAGGTAAGAGAGGCTAAGCAAGAGGTCCTTCCCGCCGGGCAAGTGCCGTTGCACGCATGAACGTCATCAGGCAAGGCGTCAACCGCGACCTTGCGCATTGCCCAGAGGCGCTATCGCGCGTTTTTTGAGCGCCTGCTGTCCTTTTAGCGCGTTGCCGCGCTGTTGCCTCGGGGTGAACCGGCGGCATCCACGGGCGGCTGCGGGTGGCATATCACGCCATCCGTATCATCTGCGTGGTCATCACCATTTGCGTGATCATCGCGATGGGCATCTTCATGCACGTACACCGGGGCGTGCCTTGCCAACCACAGGCCGACCTCGGTCGTGGTATTCCTGACGTCATCGGGCACCATCGCCGGCGCGTCGTTCGGATAGGTATCTTCGTAATTGTCCACGGCCCATTCGGAAGGTACCGCCTTTTCTTTCTCCAGGTACCTTACGAAATCCCTCGTATCGCGACCAAACGTATTGTCGGTGAATTGACTGAAGGTCTCGAGCGTGCCGGCGGCATCCGTAGGCCAAGGGTAGGGAGAGAGCAATACGGTGGTACGCAGGCGGTGGGCATTCCCCCACTGTATGGCCTGCACAATGAACCTCTGGTAGCCGGGACCGCTGCCGCCGCTTAGGAAGAAGTTCGGCGGCACATCGAACGCGATGGCTCGGCCGTACAGTGCTTCCTCCCGCTCCAGCTCATAGTACGGGTTCGTCGCAAAGACGTTCTTCCCCAGCTTCGGTTCGTCGGCAGCATTCGGCCCCGCGATCGGGGCGACTGACTTGATACCCACGCTCCTGGCAGCGTCCACGTACTCCTTCCACAGCTGGACGCCAGTTTCCAATTGCCCCGGAGCAGCCGCATCGGACGGCGTGTCGACATTGGCTTCCGCGGGGCTGAGGCCATGGTCGATGTACTGCTGCTGGTAATACCCGTAGCTGGCGGGAAGCGTGAAGTAGTTCCAGCCTACCTGCCCGAGCTCGGCCTCGCCTGGTCCCGTCGCGGCAAACACGGACACGATGGATTCGAGCAGGCCCGCGGATTTTGCAGCTGCGCTTATGGCGTTGGCGTGCTGATAGAGCCCGACGTGACCGGTCTTGAGAAGCGCCGCGAACAGATCGCCCTCACGGAGCGCGTCGAAGCCGCCGGTCCCGCCGACAAAAACGTATACACCGACGCTCGAGCAGACCCCTTGCCTGTGCCGATCGTCAGACGAATTTTCCTCGGCCGCGGTGTGCGCTCCCGGTGGCGCGATGGTCATTACCACCAGGAATGTCAGCATGTGGCACAGACGTTGCCACGCGCGCTTGTGCCGGGAAGAAACCATCGGAGAAGGCAGGCCCCTCTTCAGAAAAAAACCATGGCGCGCGCCTGCAGGCGCGCTGCGGCTGGGCACGCAGCGAGCGGCTGAGGCAGGCGCCGGAGGTCCCTCCGACGCCTGCCTCCTCAGTCAACCTGGTGCGCAGTGCGCACCGGTGTCATCAGGAGAATACGCCGTACTCGACCTGCAGGATCTCCCCGGTGTTGATATTCACCAGGATCGCATCGGTGTCGTCGCGCACCCACTCGTAGCCCGGCGGCGGGGTCTCGAGGGCAAACAGCCAGTAGTCGCCGAGGATGAAGGCCGGCGCCCAGTAGGCACGCGGCAGGATCTGGCCGTAGCCCCAGCGGTGCGCAACCCAACCCGGCGGCCGATGATAGACACCGACGTGGAAACTGCGCGCCGCCTGGAAGTTGTGCTGGTAACTCCCCCGATCGACAGTCGCCGGGCGGTTATTCCAGCCGTGCGGCTCGGCGACGCGCTGGTAGTTATGCGGACCCTCGTGAGGCTCGCCGTGCGCCGCGGGACGCGCCGGGGGACGCGCCGCCGGGCCGCCGCCGTGCGGGGCTTCGTGCTCCTGTGCCCAAGCTGCCGTCGTTCCTGCTGCGGCCAGGGCCAGGGCCATAATGAAACTGAGCTTCGCTGCATGCGCCACGTTATCAACTCCTTGTGGTGGGGATGGAAATGCTAGCAGACTTGCGGCCGATGTCAGCCATCGCCGCACCGAAGGCCTATGTATCCTGGAGCTCGGGCAAGGATAGCGCCTTTGCTCTCTACGAAGCGCAGCGCTCAGGTCTCGCTGAGGTCGTGGGCGTGTTGACGACGCTCAACGAGGCCTACGACCGCGTGGCTATGCACGGCGTGCGCCACAGCCTGCTCGAGCGCCAGATTGCGGCACTCGCTCTGCCGGCGCTCAAGGTGATGCTGCCGAACCCCTGCCCGAACGAGGCATACGAGGCGCGCATGGCGCGGGCTTGCGCGCAGATGCGCGAGCACGGTGTTACCCACATCATCTTCGGTGACCTGTTCCTCGAGGACATCCGCGCCTACCGCGAGAAGCAGCTCGCCGCCGCCGGCATGAGCGGGATCTTTCCGCTGTGGCGCCGCCCGACGGCGAGCCTCGCCCGCGAGATGATCGCGAGCGGCATGATCGCGCACCTGGTGTGCGTCGATCCGCGGCGCCTCGAGCGGCGCTTCGCCGGCCGCCGTTTCGATGCGACGCTGCTCGCCGAGCTGCCGGCAGACGTCGATCCGTGCGGCGAGAACGGCGAGTTCCACACCGTGGTCACGGCCGGGCCGATGTTCGCCGCGCCCATTGCGGTGAAGGTTGGCGAGGTCGTCGAGCGTGACGGCTTCGTGTTCGCGGACGTCGAAGCCGCCGATGGCGACCCTCAGAAGCGCAGCGTCAGCGTGTCATAGAGCGTGCGCCGCGGGCCGTAGGCGGACTGGAAGATGCCGATGCCCTCGGCGGGACGGATGAGGTTGACGCGGTCGAGGGCGTTGAGAACGGCGAGCCGGTTGCTGAGCGTTCCGACGCCGGGAATGCGCCAGGCGCGCTCGGCGCTCACGTCCGCCTGAAAGACCTTCGGGAGCTGCTGCAGATCGGCAAAGCCGGCGCGCAGCCCGCTGCTGTAGAGCGCAGCGGCGCTCAGCGACCAGGCACCGGACTGCCAGCTGGCGCCGGCCGCGGCGCCGTAGAGCGGCTGGTGATCGAGCACGATCGCGTGGCCGTCGATGTAGGCGAGCTCGGCGGGGTCGAAGTTGAATTGCCCGGTGCTGACCCCCCGCTGCCAGTTGCGGCCCAGGGTGAGGTTGGCATACGCCGTCAGCCCCTCGCACTGGTAGCGCGCGCCCGCTTCCGCGCCCCAGACATGACCCTCCTCGTAATTGAACGGCGCGAAGATCGGCACGACGCCGAACTGGCCGGTGTCCAGATAGTGGGTGGTCCAGCGGTAGTACCCGTCGACCGACAGACTCACATGCTCACCGAGGTGGTGCACGAGGCCGCTGTCCCACTCGCGGTCGTCCTCCGTCAGCGGGGCCGGGATGCCCGGCGGCCCCTGCGCCGTGGTCCCCTGGAACGCCGCCTGCGCCGTCGGCGATATCCCGAGGAACGACGGAACCTGGAAGTACCGCGCCAGGCCGGTATGCACGGTGGTGGCGTCGTCGGGGCGGTACACCAGGGCGATGCTCGGGTCGAGCTGGTGGCCGGAGCTGAAGCCGCTCAAGGTATCCCAGCGCATCCCGAGAGAGGCGCTGAGGCGCTCGCTCAGGCGCCACAGATCACTCACATAGACGCCGCCGACGTAGTTGTTCGCGTGGGCGTTGTTGACGACCGTCAGGGGCACAACGCTGGTCTGCTCGCCGGCGCCGTTGGCGGGAAACACCAGCGACGAGTCACTGGCACTGACGCGATACTCCGCCGCATAGACGCCGCCGCCGAAGGTGTGCGCGCCGCGCACGAAGCTCATATCGCCCTCGAGCGTGTAGTCGTGATCGTCGTGGCTGGCGGTGGAGGCCACCCCCTGGTAGATCAGCTCCCCTGCCGCATCGGGCTCGAACCGCTGCGTGATCGCGTGCTGGCTATAGGCGAACTGATAGGAGCCGTTGTCCCCGAGCGAGCCGCCGAGCGACAGCACCGCGAGCACGTCACTGAAGTCGAGGTACGAATCGATGACCGCCGACGAGGGCGGCTCGGGCACGTTGACCAGCGCGAACGCAGGCGCGAGTCCTGGCACATTGGGCAGCTGATTGCTGCTGCGCGCGGCCGACAGCAGCAGGGTCAGGGTGTTACCGGCAGTGACCGGGTAGGAAAAGAAGCCGAACGCCTGTCCCTGTTTGCCAAAATCATGAATAGGCGTGGGACCAGGAGTGGCGGAGCTGAATGCGGTGTTGTTCTGCCCGTAGAGCCCGCTCACGTAGCTGCCGAGCCCCGCATGACAGGACGCATACTCGAAGCTCGGCTCGACGGTGTCGCGCTGCCCGGCAAGCAGACTGACATCCCCGAACGGGGGTTGCCCGCAACCGTCCTTGGTCTGGATGTTGACCACGCCGCCGGTGGCGTAGCTGTAGCGGGAGGGCAGCACGCCGTCGAGCAGGTCGAGCCGCGTGATGAACATCGGATTGATCATCGACAGGAAGGGTGGATTGGTGTTGATGTCGAGCGGAATCAGCACGCCGTTCACCTGGTACTGAAACTGCGGCCCTTCGGTGTTGCGGATGTGTATCTGCTGGTTCTGATCGATCGCGACCCCGGGCATCTGCGCCAGCACCGAGGTGAGCGGGGCGGTGCTGCCCAGGGGCGCCGCGGCGATATCGGCGGCACTTGCGGCGTACGCATTGGCCCCCGACGGGGCGACCACCGGACCACCGGTCGCGGTCGCTTCCACAACGACGATGCTGAGGTCGGAAGTCCCGGCATCGGGTGCCGCCTGTACCCCGGCGAAGCCCGGCACTATCAGGATCAATGCCGCGGTCGCGCGAGGGCTCAGCCATCTGATACAAATGCGAATCATTCTCATTCGCATCATAGGAGGTGAGCATACGGGCGGTCAACGCGGCCGTGGGCTTAAGGAGCGTGGGCGAAGGAGGGGCGCAGCACGCCGCCGGGAGGGCACACTGAGCGGCTGCGGGGGCTCTACTGGGCGGCGAGTTGTGCGGCGGTGCCGCCCTTGGTCCCCAGCGTGGCCGCATTCCAGCCACCGCCGAGTGCCTGGATCAGGGCGACACTTGCGGTGAGGCGGCTCTGGCGCAGGGTCAGGAGCGTCTGGGCGTCGCTGAGCGCGATGGTCTGGGCGGTGACGACCGAGGTGTAGGCCACGGTGCCCGCCTTGTACTGGTTGAGTGTGAGCTGCACGGCGAGATTGGCGGACTTCACCGCCTGCTCCTGAACCCCCACCTGCTGTTCGAGGATACGCAGCGTCGCCAGCTCGTCTTCCACCTGTTGAAACGCGGTGAGCACGGTCTGGCGGTAATTGGCCACCGCGGCATCGTAGGCGGCGCGCGCCTGGCGCACCTGCGCCGGGCGTGCCCCGAAGTCCAGCAGCGTCTCGCTCGCCGTGCCGCCGAAGGACCACAGGTTGTTCGGCGCGCTCACCAGGTGCGACACCACGTTGCTCGCGTAGCCGTAGGAGCCGCTCAGCGTCAGGTCCGGGAAATACGCGGCCACGGCGACGCCGATCTGCGCATTGGCCGCCGCCATCTGGCGTTCGGCCGCCGCGACATCCGGACGCCGCTCGAGCAGGCTCGAGGGCACACCCGTCGGGACCACCGGCACGAGCGTGCCGAAGGTTGCCGGCGGCAGCGAGAAATCGGCCGGCGGCTTGCCGATGAGTATCGCGATCGCGTGCTCGAGTGTGGCGCGCGTGACGCCGACGTTGATCTGCTGCGACTCCGCGCCCTCGAATTGCGTCTCGGCGGTGATCACGTCGGTCTTGGCTGCGACCCCCACCTTGTACTGGTTCTGGGTGATCAGCAGCGCGCGCCTGTAGGCGTCGACCGTCTGATCGAGCAGCTGCCGCTGCTCGTCCGCCACGCGCAATCCGATGAAGTCCGTCGCCAGCATCCCCTGCAGCGACAGCCGCGCCGCGGCGAGGTCCGCCTCGCTCGCCTGCGCGTTGGCAACATCGCCCTCGATGGTGCGACGGATCTTGCCCCAGATGTCGAGGTCCCACGAGGCGGTGCCCGACAGACCGAATTCGTTGATGGGGTGCGAGGAGGGCACGGCGAGGAGCCCGCCGCTGCCGGTCGAGGCGACCGCTCCGGACTTGGCGCCAGGCCCGCCCGAGCGCGAGGCGGTGGCGTCCACGCCGATGGTGGGGAACAGTCCCGCGCGCGCCTGGCTGACCACGGCGATCGCCTCGCGCCAGCTCGCCTCGGACTGCTTGAGCGTCTGGTTGGAGACGTCGATCTGCTTCTCGAGCTCATCGAGCGTGGCATCGTCGTAGACCGACCACCAGGGGCTGCCGCTGGCC